>JACDJC010003477.1_pt1 | contig 11389 bp, 9 predicted proteins | sample 7454191 | NCBI WGS metagenome assembly JACDJC01 (sample SAMN14253291, study PRJNA609438) | sludge metagenome | isolation source: sludge after 25d culture with pyrite and EDTA | collected 2018-12-20
TCCACCTCCTTCTCAATATCCTCCGACCGGTTAACCCTATCCCACCTTAAAAGCTGTGCCAATATTTTTATGAATGCAATTGTTCGGAAGAAAAATGAAGAAAAAATATCGGCATTGAATGCCGAACTGGAAAATATTGTTCAACAAGAACAAGAGCGACGGGAGGAAGCAGAACGCGGTCAAAAAGCGGCCGAGGCCCTGAGAGACATCCTGAAAATCTTAAACTCAAAACTAGCCTTACCCGAGGTTCTTTCTTATATTGCCAATCAATCGAAAGACCTATTAGACGCGACGTCAACTATGGTCAGAAAAATTAATTATGAGAAAAACACAGTCCTCACAGAGGCATCTGCGAACTTACCAGAAGCGTTTGATGTCATCAAAGAAATCCCCTTTTACGAAGGAGGATCGGACCGCATTCTTCGAGAAAACAAACCGCTGGCTGTGTCCGATTTAAGCGAAAGCCTGGGGAGTTATCTTGACGATCCGCTAGAATTATCAGCACCCCAAAAAGCATGGGTTAAAGTGATCCTGAAGCATTTTCAATCTCATCTGATCGTTCCGTTGATCATTGACGAAAATTTATATGGCACCTTAACCTTTTATTACGCGAAACAGCGTGAGTTTTCAAACGAAGATATTCATCTCGCGCTTACCCTGGCAACACAGGTATCGCTGGCCATTGAAAACGCCCGCCTGCGCGATACCGAAAGAGAGATTGCCGTGGCAGCAGAAAGAAACCGTTTAGCCAGAGACCTGCATGACGCGGTAACACAAACCCTTTTTTCGGCAACCTTGATCGCTGAAGTGCTGCCGGCCTTATGGCACAAAAACCCGGCCGAAGGGAAAGCCAGATTAGAAGAACTGCGCCTGCTTACACGCGGGGCTTTAGCCGAAATGCGCACTTTGTTGCTCGAACTACGGCCTTCTGCGCTGATGGATGCCTCGCTACCGGAATTAATGAAACAGCTTTGCGAAGCGTTAACCGGAAGAGCGCGGATACCGGTTGATTTACAAATTATCGGGCAGGAGGAATTACCTGGGGAAGTAAAAATAGCCGTTTATCGCATCGCCCAGGAAGCTTTAAACAATATTGCCAAACATGCCGATCCACAGGAAGTATTTATCCGAATTCATCTTCAAAAAGACCATTTCCAGTTAATCATCCATGATGATGGCAAAGGCATGATCGTTAAAGAAGCCCCCTCCAATCATCTTGGATTAAATATTATGCGGGAACGCGCACAGTCGATTCATGCGTCTCTAACCATTGAGAGCGAACCCGAGGAAGGGACCACCATCATCCTTGATTGGAAGAATCCCGATCTAGTTTGATATAGTTCTCTTGGATAAACGCCAAAATTTGATCGGCCCCATTTACTTTGAGATCAAGAGCATTGGTTTGGGTCGCCATTAATTGCAGCGCTTTCTCCTGCCAATTTCCCGAAAACAACTCGATCTCTGTAAGGGGTGCCCCGTGCATAACGGTGCGAATAAATTCTTCTAATTGGAGCGATTCGGGAAAAGTTTCTCTGGGAATATATAAAAGTGGTCTTCCAGCATGATAAGCCTCTGCAATCGTACTATAGCCTACCTTGGCGATCACCAAATCCGCAGCTTGAACGAGATCTGGATGAAAGTAGGAATGGTTGTGTGGCAAAAGATGATAATTATTTTGCTTTCTTTCTTGCAGCAAATTTCCCACCGGGAATACAATTTTTAAATTCGCAGCGATATTTTCAAACATGTCTTCTTTAAAATCAATCGCTATCCCGCCCATGGTGATCAATACCATTTTTTGATCGGGTTGAATACCCAATTGTTTCCTTAACACCTGCCGGGGTGTTCTGGCCTGGCGGGCTATCGGGGCGATTCGCTGGGATGCTGGTAGGACTTTACACGATGGCTCGGTTACAAAATGGTGGGTGGCTTTTTGATAAACCTCAGAAAAATAATCAACCCAGGGAGATAGTGCTGGATATGTTTGCAAATACTGCTCATAGATCCAGTCCCAAGTAAAATTCTCAATCAGGATTGAATCACAAGATAAAGCCTCCGCTGCTAAAAGCCCTACGGCAGAAATATCAGCAATGACCAGATTAATGGCTTGTTTTTTAAGGGTTGTGATTAATCCTTGAAAGTTGTGAGGTTGGGGCGGAAAAGTTTGTTGAAGAGCCTGAATGGTTTTTGGAATATCCTCTTCAAATGGATTTTTTTGGATCAGACCGACATCGGTTTGCCATTCCGTGTAAACATACCTGCCTTCCGGCAAAGAATTCTTAAAAAACCATTCTGGTGTGGTCGTATACAGAAAGACGGCATGCCCGACTTCTAACAACTTGCGGATGACCGCACTCGAACGAGCAGCATGTCCAAACCCATGAGAAGAAATAAAATAAGCTACATTCATTTACCCTCGCTTAACCATAAAAAAATCCCAGCTTGACACCCCTCCCCGCCGGATCTTGACAGCTAAGACTACCTTTGCAGCCAATGCAAAAACTTAAAAATCAAAATTATAATCAGTGCGCACCGGCAAACGAATTCCCAGCCGGCGAATATTGTCGGATTCTTTTGAAATAACCCTTAAGACGACTACACTCATATCGTCATTGGGCTCATTTTGATCGAGCCGTAAGGCATGCCCCAACAAGGAATCTGCTACATATTGTGCGGAAGGCTCCTGCTCATCGAGATAAGCCTGGGTCATCGAACAAATATCCAGGGAATGCCCAAATCTTGCACCCGCTTGCGCAATGCCATCGGTATACATGACGATGGTCGTGCCTTCGCGTAAAGGTACTTCGGTTATGGCGGGCCGAATATTGCGCGTATGGCCGACTCCCAGACTTTCACTGGAAACGCATTCAACATGATTTCCCTGTGCAATAAACACCGGGGTTGGGTTATTGCGCGAGATAACAATGGTTTGGGTTTGAAGATCAGCGGAAAGGATATTCATGTATACGGAGCTGGTCCCGCCGCGCTCCATAAACAGGTAATCAGAAGCAGCCCGAGCCGCAGCCCCATCGCGCACCCCGTCCGCTAACAAAGAGATAACTTTCCTCACCACCATCGAGGAGATGCTTTTTGCGTTTTGACCAGAATCGCGTCCATCCACCAAGACAACCGATACCCCCCCCATTGGGCGTTCAACAACTTCTAATGTATCCCCGCTTTCCACAGAAGCGTATTTAATAGCTTTCGCAACCGATAATTGAATTTCCATATTATGATTTTAATACAAAACCCCAAAATTGGTAGGTGCCAAATGTTATTTTTCAGGTATCCATCTAGAATTGGCAAATCGAGACCCCTCCTGCATGCACTTTTGCCGATAAAGCGGTGCATCCCACAAAACAATGATATAAATAAAAAAAAAGTCCACCCCACCCTTGTAAGCTAACAATTAATTTGTTACACTCGAAAAGGTAAGACCTCTTACCACTTAAAGGAAAAAACAATATGAACTGGGATACACCCCTTAAACCAGCGGAAATCGCAGAGCAGCGACTTGTGGAAGCGATATTAGAAGATGTATTTCCGATCAATTCATTCTTACCGCCCGAGCGCGAACTATCCGAAAGAATTGGCGTGACGCGCCCGACCTTGCGTGAAGCCTTACAGCGGCTGGCCCGCGACGGCTGGCTGGAAATTCACCAAGGGAAGCAGACCCGCATCCGTGATTACTGGAATGAGGGCAATTTATCGGTATTATCTTCGATTGCCCGTTATGAAAAAGATATTTCACCTGGTTTTATCATTCAACTGTTGGAAATCAGAGCCTTATTGAGTCCGACCTATACCCAGCTTGCCATCCAGAATGCCCCCGAGGTTATTGCCACATACTTATCGACCCGGCCGGCACACTCCGAATCTGCTGAAATCTTCGCAGATTATGATTGGAAACTACAGCAGTTATTGGCACAAAATTCTGGCAATCCAATTTTTACATTAATCCTAAACGGCTTTGAAGAAATTTACCATCAAAAGGGACTCCTCTACTTTTCAACCGTGGAAACCAAATCTAATTCGGAAAGTTTTTATCAACAACTATGGCGGGCAGCTGTTGATCAGGATGATTTATTAGCCTTCAACCTCGCCCAGCAAACCATGCAAAATAGTATTCAACAGATGAAATCAATTCTTTAACCCCAGGAGCGTATATGTCTAAGGAATATCTTCTCGCTATTGATAACGGTACGCAGAGCATCCGTGCCATGCTATTTGATGCAAATGGGAATTTGATTGATAAAGCCCGCGTCGCGATTACCCAATATGAAAGCCCGGCACCTGGGTTAACAGAAATCGATCCACGCATCTTCTGGAGCAGCTTATGTGAAGTTTGTCAGCTTTTATGGGAGAAGACGGATATTGATAAACAAAGTATCGCCGGTGTCTCGCTGACCACCCAACGAGGAACACTGATCAATGTTGACAAAAATGGCAACCCACTGCGCCCGGCCATTGTGTGGTTAGATCAACGCAGAACCGATCACCTAAAACCGGTCAGCGGATTATGGGGAGCTGCCTTTGCGATAGCTGGCATGAGCGAAACGGTCGCCTATTTACAAAGTGAAGCAGAATGCAATTGGATTCGCACCCATCAACCGGAAATTTGGGCAAATACCCATAAATTTTTGTTTTTATCGGGATATTTACACTACAAACTAAGCGGAAAATTTGTGGATTCGATTGGAAACCAAGTCGGTTACGTTCCTTTCGATTATAAAAGCCAGAATTGGGCCAGCCCCTGGGATTGGAAGTGGCAGGCTGTACCAATTGAAAAAGAATTATTGACGGAATTGATTCCACCATCTACATTACTGGGGCATATTACCAAACAAGCCAGTCTGGAAACGGGCATCCCGGAAAACCTGCCGATCATTGCCGCAGCGGCTGATAAAGCCTGCGAAGTGATTGGTGCTGGCTGCGTGGAGCCCCATATCGCTTGCATTAGTTACGGCACAACCGCCACCATCAACACCACCCACACCAAATACACAGAAATCATACCGCTCATTCCGCCCTACCCGGCCGCTATACCCAACGCCTACAGCCTGGAAATGCAAATTTATCGCGGCTTTTGGATGGTAAGCTGGTTTAAACGAGAATTTGGGCAAAACGAAGAGCGACTGGCAAAAAAACATGGCGTACTACCGGAAGAATTATTTGACGATTTGGTTAATTCCGTCCCGCCCGGCTCGATGGGCCTCATGTTGCAACCCTTCTGGTCGCCTGGCTTAAGGAACCCAGGGCCGGAAGCCAAAGGAGCCATTGTCGGTTTTGGTGATGTTCACACCCGCGCCCACCTCTATCGTTCGATCCTGGAGGGCTTGGCGTATGCCTTACGGGAAGGGGCCGAAAGAACCGAAAAACGCTCCAGAATACCGATCACCGAAATTCGAGTGGCTGGCGGCGGAAGTCAAAGTGATGCCGCCATGCAAATCACTGCCGATGTTTTCGGAAAACCAGTCTCACGCCCGCACACGTATGAAGCCTCAGGCTTAGGGGCTGCCATGGATGCAGCGGTTGGGTTGGGTTTTTACCCCAATTTTCAAGAAGCCGTCAAAAACATGACCCGCATTGGAGATACCTTTCAACCCAATCAAAAAGCGCACGAACTATACAGTCAGTTATTTAAACAGGTTTATCTGCCCATGTATAAACGGCTTAAACCATTATATGAAGAAATTCGCGATATTACCGGCTACCCTCCCAAAGATTAGTCGGCTGAAAATACACTCTTCTATTACCTTGACTTTTTATTTTCACTTCAATAGAATGGTAAAATACTTGAATAGATTAATGGCACAGAGATCGAGTTAAATCGACACCGAAGGGGCAAGTTTTCACACCGCACTGTGAAAATGAAACTCTCAGGTAAAAGGAATCCATTAAGAAAACACCTGGACGGAGCTTTCCGAACAGGGAGTAGCGCGTACGCGCTATTTTTTTTCTCAACTTCCACTAGAAATCAAATTTATAAGGAGCAGTCACATGAGTAACCCCAGTAATTTAAAATATGCAAAATCGGATGAATGGATCAAAGTAGAAGGCAATATTGCCACCATCGGCATCACCGATTATGCACAGTCACAGCTATCCGATATTGTCTATCTCGAATTCTTAGTGGACGCGGGCGATGAAGTCTCCAAAGGGGATACCTGCGTCACCCTCGAATCCGTAAAAGCTGCTGCAGATGTAAGTTGCCCATTATCTGGAAAGGTAACAGAAATTAACGAAGCACTTAGCGATGAGTTTGAAACAGTGAATAGCGATCCATTTGGAAAAGCCTGGATGGTTAAAATCGAGTTTAGTGATGCGTCTGAACTGGATGAATATATGACCGCTGAAGAATATTCCAAATACAATGAAGAGCGAGAACACTAATGTTCATCCCAAATAGTGATGCTGATCGTGAGGAGATGCTTCGCACAATTGGCATTGATAAAATTGACGCATTATTTGCAGATGTACCAGACGATTTAAAATACCCATCCTTAAACATGCCGGATGGAAAGACCGAAATGGAAGCCATTCAGGACATAAAGGATTTAGCTTCCATTAACGATTCTTTGGATGAGCTGGTCTCTTTCTTGGGAGCCGGTGCTTACCAACACTATATCCCTGCCGGTGTGGATGCCATCATCAGTCGCGGTGAATTTTTAACCGCTTACACCCCCTACCAGCCTGAAGTTTCCCAAGGGACACTCCAGGCCATTTTTGAATATCAAAGCCTGGTGGCAGCCTTGACCGGTATGGATATCAGCAACGCCTCCCATTATGACGGTGCGACGGCTGCCGCTGAAGCCTGTGTGTTGGCGTATCATCATTTCCGCGGCAAAAAATCAAAATTTGTTTTATCCGCCAACCTCAATCCCCAGTATCGGGAAACGATCCGCACCTATTTCAAGGGCACAGATAAAATAAAGCTCGTTGGCGATGAAACCCAATGCGGTCCACAAGACCCACACGATTTACTTTCGCTCATTGATTCATCCACAGCACTGGTTTATATCCAATATCCCGATTTCTTTGGTTGTATCCGTGACTACGCTGATTTCGCGAAAGAAGTCCATGCAAAAGGTGCCTTACTGGCGGTTTCCGTTAACCCGATTGCTTTGGGCCTCTTGAAACCGCCGGGGGAATTTGATGCCGACATCGTAACCGGTGAAGGTCAGCCCCTGGGCATCCCGCTCTCTTTTGGCGGTCCGTATTTGGGGTTATTTGCTGCCAAAAAAGAATTTGTGCGCAAACTGGCCGGCCGTATCGTCGGTGAAACAGTGGATAAGGACGGCCAAAAAGGATATGTGCTGACCCTCACAGCCCGAGAACAACACATCCGCCGAGAACGAGCTACCTCCAATATCTGCACCAATCAGGGCTTGATCGCCCTGGCTTCGACCGTCTACATGTCCATCCTTGGAAAGCACGGTTTACAGCAAGTGGCAAAATTGTGCTACGACAAAGCGCATTACGCTGCCGAAAAGATTAACCAAATTCCTGGATTTAAAGTCGTGAACTGTGGTGAATTCTTTAACGAATTTATCGTGCATTGCCCGATTCCTGTCGAAGACCTTAACGAAAAATTACTCGAACATGATATTCTCGGGGGATATGACCTATCAACGGACTATGATGAAATGACCAACCACCTGTTAGTTGCCGTTACGGAAATCAATTCTAAAGAAGAGATCGACTTTTTTGTAGAAAAACTTCAGGAGGTGACCAGTGACTGAACCGACTATTTTTGAATTATCATCTCCCGGAAGAAAAGGGGTCGTCTTTCCAAAAAGTGATGTTCCCGAAACAAAGCTTCCACAGAATTTAAAGCGTCTGATTCTGCCCATGCCTGAAGTATCAGAGATTGATGTCATCCGGCATTTTACGCGCTTATCCCAACTAAATTACTGCATTGATACCGGTTACTATCCCTTGGGATCATGCACGATGAAGTACAACCCCAAAATCAATGAAGTCGCTGCCCGCCTGCCCGGCATCGCGAATGTGCATCCCCTGCAGCCCGAAGTGACCGTGCAAGGCAGCCTAGCTTTAATGTATGAACTCCAGCAGTGGTTAATGGAGATCAGCGGATTTGCCGGCATCACCTTACAACCAGCAGCTGGGGCACATGGCGAATATGTGGGTATCCTCATTATCCGCGCTTACCACCTCTCTCGTGGCGATAAGCAACGCACCAAAATGCTGATCCCAGACTCGGCGCACGGCACCAACCCGGCCAGTTCCTCAATGAGCGGCTTTGATGTAGTGCATGTTGCCACCGACGAAAACGGAAACGTTGATCTGGAGTCATTACGCGCTGTCTGTGATGATCAAGTAGCCGGTCTCATGCTGACCAACCCCAACACGCTCGGCCTGTTTGAGCAAGACGTGCAGGAAGTTGTCAAAATCGTACATGATGCTGGCGGTCTGGTATATGGTGATGGAGCTAATTTAAATGCTTTATTGGGTATCGTGCGCCCCGGCGATCTCGGGATTGACGTGATGCACTTCAACCTGCACAAAACCTTCTCTACCCCACACGGCGGCGGCGGCCCGGGTTCCGGCCCAGTGGCTGTGACCGAAAAACTGGTCGACTTTTTGCCCTTCCCCGTAGTTGAAATGCTTGAGCCGGCCTCAGCGGAACTGCCACCCTATTTTGGCTTGGTGAAACCAGAACACTCAATTGGCCGCATGAAATCCTTTAACGGACATTTCGGCATGATGGTGCGGGCTTACACCTACATCAATATGTATGGGGGCAATGGCTTAAGAAGAATTGGTGAGAATGCGGTCCTGAATGCGAATTACCTCATGGCCTTGGTCAAAGATACCTACAAAGTGGCTTATGACAGATTGTGCATGCACGAGTTTGTCGTCGAAGGTCACTGGCCGGATGCACCTGACATTCACGCCTTAGATATTGCCAAACGTCTCATGGACTATAATTTCCATCCACCCACCAATTACTTCCCCCTGATTGTGCCGGAAGCCTTAATGATCGAGCCTACGGAAACCGAGAGTAAACAAACCCTGGACGAGTTTGCCGATGCACTGCTCAAGATCGCAAAAGAAGCCAAAGAAAATCCGCAGCTGTTGAAAGACGCCCCCCACAACACCCCGATTGGCCGCTTAGATGAAGTAAAAGCCGCCAAAGACCTGGTATTGTGCTGTTGGATCCCTGAAGATTATTAAGCGTCAATCAAAAACTAAAAGAGCCTGGGTTACACCGGGCTCTTTTTAATCCAATTCTCTGATTCTTTTTTCCAAAGCCACTCCCTGCGGCATACCCCTACGGCGAATCCCCCTTTACTCTTCTTTCCCTGTGCCTGTAGGGTTTAATTTTCTTCATTTACTTGGCCTGATACTTTGACAGAAGAATATTGTTTTCTCTTTTTTTCTTCGTATGCTTTGTGTGCATCGTGGTTGCTCTTTTATTTTTAATTGTCTCTCTGCGGTGACGCCCGTTTTTTTATCTATATTTACGATAAGGATATTCATAAGAAGTAAGCATACCCAAATTTAGAAAAATCGATACAATTAACCCATCCCAAGGAATCATCTCCATTTAACAAAAATAAACAGGAAAGGTGGTATGCATGTTATCTTCCCGAGAAGACGGACAAGGGCTGCTTGAATATGCTTTAATTATTTCTTTGGTTGTCGTAATTGTTATTGTTATTATTTATTTGATCGGCCCGGCCGTTGGAAACATGTACAGCAATGTCGTAAAAATCATTTAAAAACGCAACGCCGGTAGCACCTTCACCAATCTCCGTATGAAGAAAAGGGGAAATGTTGCGGGAAACCTTTGCTCATCGAGGGTATAATGAGAGCGGGTCGGTAACAAAAGGAGTCGCTATCACTTCAAAATCCCACCGCAATATCACATCCTTACAAAAAAAGAATTTTGACCACCTGGACAAATTTCCAGGGGATACCGGTAATCCGTTTGATCGCATCCTGCACGTCTTAAACAAGATTGAAACCATTCCCCTGCCCCTCTATCTTTTCCTTTTGATGCTCTTGGCCGGCGGCGGTGCTGCTTTCCAACCGCAACGCTGGCTGATCTTACTATTATTTTTCTTGGTTGACTTCTTGATCTTATTCTGGCTGCCGAAAATGAAGATTTCGTATGGGCCACCCCAGCCACAATCATTCCTGCTGGCGTTGTTAAGAGTTCCCTTTATCTGGCTGCCCGCCCCCTTCAATTTTTTCATACAATTGCTGGGAACGATCCTGCTTGGCATTGGGTTTATTTACGAACCTGCACAAATCAAGCTTACCCATAAAGAAATAAAAACAGGATTAAATTCCAATCAAAGAACCAAATTTATTCATTTGGGCGACCTGCATTTGGAAAAAATCGGTCGGCGAGAAGAAAAACTCCTTACCCAACTCCAACAATCCCAGCCCGATTTTATGCTCTTTACTGGCGATTTTTTAAACCTTTCCTACCGATCCGACCCACAGGCGATCCAAACTGTCGCCGCGTTTTTTAATCAGCTGCAGCACATCGCACCCACCTATTGGGTGTCTGGCAGTCCGGCTGTCGATCTCGAAAAAACCGTCGCCCGCATCCACGACCTCACAAAAGCCATTGATTTAAACGACGCTTCCCGTATTGTGCATAAAAACATCGAATTGATCGGCATTCAATGCACCCACCAACCCCATCAGGATATTCACCAACTCCATGCTTTAAAACAACCGGATAATCCAGTTTTCTCTATTCTACTCTATCACTCCCCGGATTTAATCGTCGAATTACCCCCCCATCGCATCCACCTCATACTCTCTGGACACACCCACGGCGGGCAAGTGCGGCTGCCATTCCTCGGCGCCTTATTTACCGGATCATTATATGGCCGCACCTTACAAGCCGGAGAATACCGGTTTGATCATACAATCTTATACATCACACGCGGGATTGGTCTGGAAGGATTAGGGGCACCACGTGTGCGCTTCCTGTGCCCGCCTGAAATCATTGAATGGACAATCTACCACTAAATAATAGGAGTAAAAATGGAATTCAAAACGGTCAAAAAAACAATTCAATACTACGATACCCTGCCCGAATGTTTAGCCTTAAAGCTGGTCACTCCAATGACCGAGGATAAAACAATTCCCTGTCCTTTTTCGGAAATCAATCTTAATCTCATAGAAAACAAGATAGAATGCTGCTCGGGTGAATTAACCCAGTTAACCTCAAAAAAAGCACGCCTGCTGGGCGGCAGCATCGCAGGCTGGCTAAAAAAACACGCAATTGAACAAGTCTGTTTGCCAGAAGATGGGCTGCGGGCTGTATTAACCACAAATAATTTCCAAGCCTTTATGGAAGGGTTATTGATCGGCGGATTTTCTTTCGATAAGTATCAACAACCCA
>JACDJC010003478.1_pt1 | contig 11388 bp, 20 predicted proteins | sample 7454191 | NCBI WGS metagenome assembly JACDJC01 (sample SAMN14253291, study PRJNA609438) | sludge metagenome | isolation source: sludge after 25d culture with pyrite and EDTA | collected 2018-12-20
GCCTGCGACTTCCAGCGCCGGCCTGATCGCCCAGCGGCACGTTTTGCCGGTGCGTATGATCATCCTGTGGTTGCTGGTGACGCGGATGTTCTGATCTTTCCCAGCAACGGAAACCATCTGCTCGCCCGGCAGTCTTGGCCTGCGGATGATCACCTTGGGTGGAGTGAATACGATAGACCCGTCGACGTCCCACGCAGCTACCTGATGCTCCATGGTCATCCGGTCGATTCCAGTCCACCCATCTGTCGTCAAAATCTCAGTCTGCTCATCGAGACAGAATACCCCCACATTGACTAACGCCTGAAACTCGCCGCGCTTGAACTGCTCGACCGCCCGTCGGCGATCATCTTTCGGAGTTCCGCCATGCACAAAGCGCCACGAGATGCCGTGCGCTGCTAACTCGTCACCAATGCGCAAGCCGTGCTCGATTCCACAGGAGAAGAGCAGCCAGGATTGGCGAGACTGCTCACGGCCATAGCGCACCACCTCAGCAATCGCGGCCTCGACACAGCCAGCACGCATCGCTGCGGCCTCGAGGTCGTCCCTCTTGAAGTCGCCGTTGACCGTGGCAATGCCAGAAGTGTCGATCGAGCCGGCGCCAGGTTTCTTGCCAATCAGCGGAGACAGGAAGCCCTCGCGCACCAGCCGATCGATCGGGATCTCATACGCCACGTCGGTGAAAATTCGACCCGGGCCCTTGTGCAAGTAGCCGCCATCGAGCCGGTAGTTTGTGGCGGTGTAGCCGAGCACGCGCATGTGCGGATTGATCCTACGCAGAGCCTCCAGATAAGTGAGATAGCGACCCTCACCCTTCTTCGGGATCAGGTGGCACTCGTCCACGAGCACCAGATCGAAGCGGCCAAGCAGACCGGCCCTGCTGTACATCGACTGGATGCCGGCGAAGATCACGCTCTGCTGAGTGTCACGCGCACCGATTCCAGCCGAATAAACTCCAGCGGAGGCGAGGGCACCAACGTGCTCTAGGTACTTGCCGTAGTTCTGCTCGATTAGCTCCTTGACGTGCGTGAGCACGATGGCGCGCGTTGACGGCCAGGCTTCAATCGACCGCTGCAGGAACGCCGCAATGATATGGCTCTTACCACCAGCGGTCGGGACCACAAACAGCGGATTTCCGTCGCAGGCCTCGAGGTAGCGCCAGTGAGCAGCAACGCACTCCTCCTGATAGGGGCGGAGCTGGACAGTCACCGAATGAACGGCTGGAGCCGCCTCCAGAAATTGAGCGCGCGTTCATCCTCACAGGGAATTTCGATAGCGGACACTTCGTGCAGCTGAAACGACTTGTGGTCATCCGGAGCGCCAAACCTTGCAAAAGACCAGGAATGGTAGCGCACACGATCACCGTCGCTACGGCCACCATTGCCAGCGAACGGCACCCAAAGACCAAAATCTTTGCCATCGCGCACCATCCGGCACACATCACCAACCCTAGGCGCTGGGCGGACCTCGGTTTTTCCTAACAGGATCGGATTCATGCATCATCCCTGGCGGCGACCTTGGCCGCGTTTATGGATCAGGAAACAGAAAAGGCGTCTCTTGACTTGGCTCAATCCGGTACAAGAACACCAACTCCGGAGGAACGTAGCCGCAGAAGTGCCCACACTTCGCACAAATTGATCTAACGCGCCTTGCACCTCCGGCGCACTGTTGCCAGCGATACCTCAACTCCTTAGAGCGACAGAAGCCGCACTCAGCCAGGAAAGTCATCATTAGGCAGCGTGCAATTCCTGGAGTGGGACTTTTGTGCTGCGCGGGCGCGACGCCAGATCTCACGCACCTCGTCAACCTGCCTGCCTTTGGCAAGGCCCTCGATGGCGGCCATGGTTGGCGGATCCTCGCTGAACCAGCGCGCATCCGAGCCGATGCTGTTGCGTACGTTTCTCTCTACATCAAAGATCCTTTGATCGAACGACGGCCGGCGAAGCCGATCGAGCAGCTCAGTCACACCCCATGCGGTAAGCACAAGCACCGCCGATGCACCGATCACGGAGTACACCCACAAGATTATTTCGCCCATGAGGATCCTCCATCGGGGCCACCGCTGGCCGGCCTATTACGGAGCTGCTCGATCTGTTCACGTAGACCATTCAACTCAAGCATCTGAGACTGCGTCAGAGCATATAGGCGATCGATGGCATCCGGAGCCAAGCCGAGCTTGAAACTGGTTTCCCGCACCACAATACCAATCGCGCTCCCATCGCAGGAGCTGACAGCCACCCAGCCTAAATCGTACAGTCGTGCCGTCCAGGTACCGCGGTCGTCGATGGCTAACACCTTTTCACGGTCAAGTACCCTCTCGGTGATGCGCTCGAAGGCCTGGCCAACACGCTCACGATCATGGAGCCCAGCGTCGTCCTCCACCCAGAGGAGCACTGGCCGATCGGACCACCCCGATGACACCTCGCGGTCTCGCTCAAAGAGCCAGCTCATCAGAACGGAGTTTCCTTCACTTCGATCACCCACTTATCGCCGTGCTTGTTGTGGCCCTCTACGCGCGCCGGCAACTGTTCGCGCGCCTGAGCAATTTTGGCTAGGTCTGAGCCGACGTCGGCAACGGCGCGCCAGGTCCGAATGTGTAGATCATGGACGGGGCTCTCAAACTTGATTCCGACAGTTACACTGATCATCGCACCGCTACTCCTTCATCTTTTTGGGCCAGACGGTGACCTTATGCAACTCCAGAGCATCAATCAACTGATCCACCGCTGCACGGCTTTTTAGGCGAAGACCAAAAGAAAACTCACGGCCGCTTCCCGGCATGGCCATGTCTAGCATCAATACGACAGCCGTTGGTGGGCTGCGGCCCGGAACCGGATCATCGCTCCAGGAGAACGTACTGTATCCACGACATTCAAGCGTTGGCTTGTCTGGCATAGGCCCTGGGCCAGCTGAGACAGGAAGCTCGCGGCGCTTGACGAGTGATCCACATTCACCACATCTGACTTCAGCAGAGCTGCTCATTTGAAATCCATCATCTCTTTGTAGATTTTGATCATCGCCGGGATGTCATGTTCTATCGCGGCACGGTCAGCACGTCGCATGAGATCCTCGAGCAGCATGCGCCCAAACGCACCTGCTGGGCCAATTTCGATGTATTGGGCCAGAAGACCGCGACAACGCGCCTGTTGTTTTGGATAGGCGTCACCGAGAGATTCGACGTCAAGAGTCATGAGTCCTCATCAATCTCCGCTGCCCGCGCTCCATTTTTCTGTTTCCATGCTGCCTTCAACGCATCCCTGTCTAGCTCGCCGACTTCGCCCTCCAGTAAATCCCCTGACCCGCATGCACCACAGCGAAGCGGAAGCCGCACGCCACTGAAGGCAAGCCGAAACTGGCCGCAGGAATGGCAGAAGTACTCACGATCATCTTTCAGCACACTACCCATCCGAAAACAGCTCCTCGAATTTCTGATTGCCGACAGCGTCGCGTAAGCGCTGCTCGCCAAAGCGCCATACTAGCGCAGCCTCCATATCGCCCCAGTTGGTCCAGTCCTGGAAGCGCACACGATCAAGAATCCAGAGCGTCTCGCTTGGGCCGGGCAGAATCGGCGCGTACTCCAGTACCACGCGCACAGCCTCCTGCTCTGCCTCCGTTGCATGGTCCAGTTCGCCAGACTGCCAGGCCAGCGCGTAGGCGGACGTGCCGCATCTGTCTAGACGCCTCTCTAGCTCGCTTACCTGCTCATTGAGCCTTGCGATCTCGCGGTCGAGTGCGGCCAGATCAGCCACATCACTGATTCGTGGCGCGACGGTAGTGGTGGCTTCAGATGCGGTCAGGTTTCGCTCGTCCGGCTCTGGCATCAACAGGAAACCGTCAAGGGTTATTGGCTGCGTTGCATCGGCAACGATTCCAGGCCCAGGCGACACAGGAGGAGGCCCAGCCGAATGCTGCATCGGCTCGAGCCCCCTCTTTGGCTTAGCAGAGTGAAGTCCATCGAGGGCAAAACAGGCGAGAAATCCCGCAGTGAAGGTGACAAATCCAAAGGTGATAGAACTCGCGGATCCAACGCGCGCTCGGTCTCGATTGATCATGCTGCTAACAAGCCTCTCAGGTATTGATTATTGAGGTGCTGCCGGGGGGCACCTCGATGGTGCTTCCACTAGGAAGCTCCACTACGATATTCGGACCACCAGCAGCGCCCTCGTTGGTGACTTCCACGCGGGAGCCACCAGACATCTCAATCTCTCCGCCAGTGCCTACCACCTTCGTGTTTCGGCAGGAGGCACCCAAGACAACCCTATCGTCGACTTCAATGCCGGTGATTTCGCCACGAAAGTGGGACTTCGTGGCGACAGTCACCCTGGGATGCTGTGTACCCGGATGAATCACCGTTAGGGTGGCCTTGCCTTGACCATCAGCGTGGTTGTTCACCGTGGCGCCACCGCCAGATCGAGTCTCTCCTGGAGAGACCGACTGCCGGCTTTCGTTTGCACCACCTGTCCCCGGGCCCCCACCAGGGGCCGAGGTGCCTCCACCGCCGGAGCGCGGTATACCGCCAAGCGTCTCGTCAATTCCGCCCATAGAGAGTGGGGCGAGGATCAGCAGCGAAAGGGGGAAGATCAGCCCAGAGGCTCGAGCATTCGTTGTCCTTTTCATCATCGCTTCCTTTTGTCCGGACAGGTAGTTGGAGCCCCGCCAGAGCCGGACACCAGTGGCGAGGTGTCTGCAGGCTACCTCGGCCGGCGAAAAGCAACCAGGTGGCTACTTGGTTTTTTTCAGCCATCCACCCCGCTTAGGGGTAGTCTAGAGCTACGGTAAAGCCCTGAAACCGCCCGTCCGCAATCAGGGCCTCGGTCAGCTCCCCCTCCGAGTCGTAGTAGAGCAGCCGCTGTCCGGGAGACAAGCTCCCCAGCCGGAGCAGCTCGGAGACAAGCCAGTCAATATCGTTCGTGATTGTCGGATGCTGATCCCAGGGTCCGACATCTCGAATCACCAGCGGGGACTCCCCCGTGAAGCTGTCCTCGACAACCATATAGCGTGCATGGTTGCGCATTGCCTATTTTCCTTTTCTTCTCGCGCGAGCGTTCGCCGCGCGCATCTTTGCGTCGTGTCGATTGTGATCAAGCTGGCACAGAGCAGCCAAGTTCAAGAGACCTGCTGCCTCTGGCCTGTGATCAAAGACGTGCGCTGTAGTCAGCACAACACGTGAACCTGTGATTGGGTGTGGCTCTCCATTTTTTGCTCCACACCACTCACAGCAGTTCTTCGCGCGCACAAAGCGAACGAAGCGCGACCGCAGAGCCCAGTCTTTCGGGTAGCGTGCGCGTATGTCAGGGCGGATCGGCATCAGCGGCCCTCCTGCCGCCTGGCTGCCTTCCTATTCCCAACATCCGAGCCACGATACCTGATCGCACACTCTGCATGTTGCACACGCCACTTCGGATTGCCGTACTGTGCGCGCACCAGGCGCTCAAAATGTCCCTTGCCGACAGCGACAGGCATGCCGCAACGGTAGCATGTTCCAGGAAAGCGGTTGCGCATTAGAAGGTTCCACTCCAGCCGGACTCGCGTGCAAGCCGCAGAACGTCGTCGCGGCTGAGCTCGAGCTTGATGCACACAAAAAGAGCATACGCAAGGCCAGCATGAAAGCCGGGTCCGATCTGCCCCCTGGTGGGTTTGACATTGATCTGCCCGGTCAGGAAATAGGCAGCGCCGACAAGCTCGGGATCCGATTCGGGAAGCAGATACTGCGCCTCAAAAAACCGAGCGAAAGTGAGGGTCTCTTTCAATCATCACCTTGGCGGTGCTCGATGGCCCACCTTCTCTTGCCGTGAATTCCGAACTCGCTCATCCACTCATGGCCAGCGCGCGTGAACCTTCGCCGGCCTGTCCCGCGCAGCTCAATCTCAACCGCTGCACCATCGCCAGAGTCGTCGCAGTCGATTCCAACGACCTGGCCAGCGACATACATCCTGCCGCTGCGCACGCGCACCCACCAGCCAGGCTGCGGAATATCGGACATCATGCCGGCCGATCCTCGGCTCTCACAAAAGAGCGGCCCTGGTCAACCATCAGCTCCTCGCGGCCCTTGCGGTAGACAATGGAGCGATTTGTTTCGTCGACAGCAATGGGTTCCCAGGGGACAAGAGCAGGAATGAGTAGGTGCGCGTCACATCCAAGGCGCTGCGCGTCGACGTCAAGCGTCGTCTGGTGATGGTCGCACCACCAGGTCCCATTTTGATTCGGTGTCGAGCTCAGGCACGTCCGGCAGTTTCGCTCGAGCGGCCGAACGTCGCCGGCGTGACAGATCTGGTGAGCAAAGCAGTTCTTGCACTTCCACCAGGAAGGGTCCTCGCTGATCTTGGTCAGTGGCTCCGGCGCGAACACCACCGTTGCGGCCTTACTGATGAGAGCCTCCGCCTCCTCAGCTACATAGTGGATGCGCTCTAAGTGGATCTGGTCGTCGTTCTTGTTCACGCACAGATAGAGCGCGCGCGTCAAGTCGAGCCCGTGCATGTACACCTGCATCTGAGCGTAGTGTTCCGGCTTCGCTGCCTTTACACCTTTGGCGCGGAGGTCCTTCCAACGTGCATCGTTGGATGTCTTCGCCTCAAACAGGTGCCAGGTCTTTGCGGCCTCGGCGAAGCCAAGGCCGACACCGTCAACTGAACCGCCGAAGTGACCGCCGAGGAACGCAACGCGGTACTGCTCGCCGGTCGATGCGTCGACTGTGTACAGCTCGACACCGATCGCACGCAACTCTTCCGCGAGCCACGCCTCCTCACGATTGCCGCGTTCGAGCAGGCGCAGCATGCGACCATCGAACTTCTCCGGCGCACACCAGCGGAACGAATACCACAGCCGGCGTGAGCACTCCTCGCCGATTTTGGAGGCACCCAAGTGAGGGCGCCTCCAGTCCTTAGCGTCTCGCTCGTGCCGATTGAAGATGGCATCGACGGTCTTCTGATGTGCACGCGGGAGAGCCGGCATGGCTAGGATTTGCCCGGGGCTCGCGTCCAGGGAGGTGGGCCCTTGGGCGCAGCGCCACCCGGAGCCGCTGGAGCACGTGGTGCCTGCTGCGGCGCTGCCGTCGGTGCCTTAGGGGCCGGCGCCTTTGCCGGCGGAGCAGTCGGTGCGGAGCCAGTCTCGCCACCACCAAAGCGAGCCGCGAGCGAGTCGTAACCCACGACGTCGTTAGAGGCCTCATACTTTCCATCGGCTGGGCGCAGGCGCACCTTCACGGCCAGTGGCTTGTGGTGGAGCACCTCGGACTGGTTGACCCGCATCTCGCCGACAGCGCGACAAATCGCGGAAAGCTGCGAATTAGCAATCGCAACAGCCTCGGCGCTCGGATTCCAGAGATTGAGCCGGACCCATACCTTGCGGCCCTTGAAGTGCGGATGGTACTCCTCGAGCGTTTCAAGCTCGAGCTTCAGGAATTGACCCGAACTGCTCTTCGCCTGCTCGACCGCGCTGTCCACGATCTGCATCGCATACCAATCCGTTGGGAGTGGATCGAAAGTTCTGGTGGGCTCGTAACCCTCAGCATCAAAATCACCTATCTCGGGGGGACACATCAGCTTTTCTCCTGAACCGTCTGTGCGGTCTTCCTGGGGATCTTCTTCTTTTCTGGATTGAATTCTTCGGCTGGCCGGTCATCCGCAGGAGCATCATTGTCTGCGGAGATGTTGTCGAGCGCCTGCGGATGCCGCACGCCGGCGGCGATGGCGTCCTCGAGAGCCTTCCAAGAGAGGGGCATCTCGAACGGCAGGTCGTAGCGATTCTTCGCCATGAACGCGGGGCGTTCCTCGGTGAACATACGTCGCCGGCCCTGACCGACACCACGCGCGGTCGACTTGTTCTTGTCGAACGCATCCTTGTCCTTGACGATGTGCACTTCCCAGTTTGCGAAAGCCATCACATCGCACCAGTCGTGCATGAGGTTGGCAACGCGGTCGTGCACTCGCAGCTTGTAGCGATCGTACGGCTCGTGATCCGGAGCATCGTACTTCTTCGTTTCTGAGTGCGCGATGACGATCACGGCCATGCCGCGATCCGTGCGCAGAGCATCGAACCAGCGAGTGAGTTCGCGCGCCTCGTCGCAGGCATAAATATAACCCTTCCCGTAGCCAAAGGCCTCAACGTCATCCTTGCCGTGCTTTTCCGCCGTGTGCCTCCACAGCATTGGCTCGGCGAAGTCGAGAGAATCAAGCACCACGGTCTGGTATTCGTGCTCGTTGCTGTAGAGCCAGGCAAGACACTCCAGGATCTCAGCCCACGTGCGCAGCACCGGATCGTTGTCACGCAGCTCGAAGCGCGGCACGTCCATCTTGCCCTGGCCCTCATCCGTAAAAAGAAAAATCGGCGACGGTGCCTGCGAAGCAAACATCGTCTTTCCAATTCCGCCGACACCATAAAGCACCACGCGGGGTGGCTTCAGGCGCTGACCGCGCACAATGTTGGCAAGAGAGATGGCCATTAGCGTGCCTCCCCAGAAGCGTGGTCCAGAGTCATGATTCGCTCCAGGCTGACCTGCACCTTGCCGGGCTTTCGCTCGACAATCGTGCTAAGCAAAGTCCAGGAAGGCACGTCTTCCGTTTGCAGCGCGCGTGCGACCTTGGTGTCCAGCTCGTACACGGTACGCACCGCAGCACGTGCCTCCTTTGAGAGCTTGGGCTTCAGCGCCGGCCACTTGTCGCTGTCGAACTTCGTATTGATTGGCTGCTTGAGTACCAGCCGGCACGAGCCAGTCGTTTCTTCTGCCTCGTACGTTTCCTGGCCTTCGGTTTTTCGGAATCCGAGGTGCGCGATTAAGAGCGTCTCGATCTCGACCCGCCGCTTGGTCGCTTCTTCTTCGGCGCGCTTTGCGTCAGAGAGCCTGACGGCCAAAGCAATGGTCCCCGCAGGGGCCTTCAACGCTGTCATTGGTGTGGTTTCCTTTTGGTTTCCCGGGCCCTGGTATGGGGTTCGCACCAGAGCCGCCTACTGGCGGAACAGTACCAGACCAGCGAACAAAAGCAAAGTGCGGCCCAGGCCGAAAAAGCTCGGCAAGAGCCGCACACCTTGGCGACAACCAACTAATAGTACCTGGTGGTCCTATCAACGCAACTGGCAGGCGCTAGACGCGAGACAGTGGCAGGCCAAGGGCGGCTTTGCGCGCGGCTTTGCGACGCTCGAGCGCGAGGTCGGCCATTGTGAGGAGGGCTGTGATCGTGGGGCTGCCAGGGGCCCAGGAAAGCACGTCGCCGGCGAGGAACACTGTGACGCCAGGCGCGAGCACGCGCTCGCCAACAGCGTCCTCGACCCGATCCCGCACAGTACATGCACCAGCCTCGTCGACACCCGGCAGCAGAATGGCAAACTCGTCGCCACCGATCCGGTAGCCGATGCTGTCGCCATAGCGCACACAGCCGGCGACGTCGCGCAGGAGCGCATCGGCATGCTCGTGGCCCAGCGCGGAATTGGCGGCCTTCAGGTTGGCGAGGTCGAACAGGACCACTGAGAACGTCGACCGAGAGTCGATGCACCGCTCGATGGATTCGCGCCAGGCGCGCTTGTTCCATAGGCCGGTCAGGTCATCAGTGCGAGCCTCGCGCTCAGCCTGATCAGCACGCTTGCGCGTTTCGAGCAACTCCCGGCTAAGCCGGCGGAGCTTCCGCTTGGTGGCGTTCATTTGGCACCGCCATTCAGCGCGCCGAGCACGCGCTCGCGGGTCAGCGGGGAGAACATGTGCAGGTAAGAGAAGTTTCCGGCGCCGACCGCGCTGCGGTGGAGTTGGCGCTGAGCCTTGGTCTTGCATCGGCCGCAAAGCTGAACGCCGGCGAGATTCCAGCGAGCCGGCGTGTTCTTTGCGTGGCTGCCTTCGCACGCTGGAAGGGTTGCCTTGTGTTCCGCGAGCTGGAGCTTGCGAGCCGCGCGGCGCGCATACACGTGGCGATTCCAGCACTCGAAGCAAACCTTGCGCTTCGTCCCATCGCGCATGTCGACTTCGCTGGAGGGTCCAGGGCACGTGCAATCGAGCAGGATCTGCGTCGCAGCCGCGTAGGCGCTCGCGCTGTTGGATGTTTCCTTCATGCCGTCCTCTTCGGAATTCGGCACACCAGAACCTTAGAGCCCCATCAGGGAATCTTCGGATTCCAGCGATACAGCCCGCAGTCAGAGAACACCGCAGAGCCGTTGCTCATTCGGACACCACCCGATTGATCACGGTGCGCTGCACACCGCGGAACTCCTCGTGCTTCTTGACGGTAGCCTTGGCCTTGCGCGAAGCACCGATCTGCCAGCCGTCATCGCCGCGGGTCGGGTCATCGGAAGCCCACCACACAAAAAGGTTGCCACTGGCGTCAGCAAACTCGCAACGGTAGGTCGTGCCAAAGGAGCCCTCGCTTGCGATCGGGCGCTGAAGGAGCGTCAACTCGAACACATTGCGCTTCTTGATCTCGCCCACGAAGCGACTGCCGGCGCCGAGCTTCGCCTTGCGCTCGCGTTCGACAAGCACAGCCTGCTCGCGGCGATAGGCTGCGATCAGAGAGACCACCAGGCCGAGCTTCTCTACTCCGACCACCTCGCACGTCGCGCAGGCCGCGAGGTTGTACAGATAGGCCTTATCGCTTTGCAGGAACCCCCTCGCCCATTCAAGGGCAGCCGCGGCCTCGACCTCGAGCGCGGGAACCAAGCGAGCCTGAACCTTGTCGGCCCACTCACGCCATTCGCGGTACCAGCGCGTGTCTGTGGCTTTGGGCGGAAAGAGCAGGCTGGATACGGCATTGCGCGTAGACTGCTCCTCGGTTCCCTCGGCGCGAGCCCGCGACACCCAGCCGTTCTCATCGATGCATGCGGCGCTGAGAACCGTCACGTCGAGCACATCGAGGACCTGCTCGCCACGAGCCCAGCCATCGGCGCCCCACTCACTCCCCGATTCGTCCAGCCCATCCAGCGGGCTGCGCAGGAAGCTGACCATTGCCAGCACCCCCGCGGGGTTGTAAGCCGACAAGCCGAGGAAGTCGGCAAGGCACTGCCGGCCAACTTGACGGATCTCGCCTGCGTCGTCCTGCACCAGGAACGTCTCGGCGCGACGGCGACTCTTCTTGCAGTGGTCGCACACCGGGCCGCGCTCGCGTTCGACCCTGGTGGAGACTTCGCTGCAGCCAGGAACTGCGTTTACGATCGGCAGTGAGTCGCGGCGATCGATCACGGCGAGCAGAGACCAGCCACCAGGCAGCTTCGGAATGACGCCGGACACCGTAACCTGGATGAAGAGCGCCTTGATCTCAAGCGGGCGGCCGAAAGCATCACGCGTGCGCTTTACAATCCGCAGCTCTTCGACGCCGGAGCGCGCGATCCGGAACAACTCGGCGCCAACTTTCCTCGCTTGCTTGTTAATCTTCGCAACGCGCGCATCCAGCTCGGGTAAGCGCACCGCAGGGATGA
>JACDJC010003480.1_pt1 | contig 11387 bp, 10 predicted proteins | sample 7454191 | NCBI WGS metagenome assembly JACDJC01 (sample SAMN14253291, study PRJNA609438) | sludge metagenome | isolation source: sludge after 25d culture with pyrite and EDTA | collected 2018-12-20
CGTCCTGGACGTTGAGCTCGTTGGAGACGTAGGCGATCACCACGATCACGATCGAGGCGATGCTGACCAGGGTGGCCAGCGGGAGGTCATCGAGAAACGACATGCTGGGATCCTTTCGATTCGGGGGTCAGAGGCGCTTCAGCTCACGCTTGAACTCGCGGGCGAGGTCGAGCACCTTGCCCATTGGGTAGCCGCGGCCCGGGTCTGAGTGCCCGCCGCCCTCGGCGCCGAGCTCGGAGTGACAGACGACGCCGGCACGTCGCACCTGCCCGTTGGACGCGCGGCCGTGCTGGATCGGGATGTCGTGCTTGAGCGACCACTTGGCGATCCAGCGCGCCGTCTCTTTGAGCTCGGCCTCGGCCCACTTGTTCTGGGAGGCGAAGCCGATCTGCTCGATCCCGAGAGAGGCGTCGTTGTAGGCGGCTACATGCCAGGCGCGGCGATCGTCGACGACGAAGCGGGCCGAGTGTCCGTCGGCGTCGGTGGCGACGTGCGAGGAGGCGTTCGCTGCCGGGTTGTCGAACCAGGCCGCGAGCCCTTCCAGGTCGGCGGTGCCCTCGTAGTTCCAGCCCTCGGTGCTGTGCAGGACGATCAGGCGCGGCTTCACCCCGGCACGAGACGACTGGTTGCGGACCTTGCGATCGACGACGACCTTCGGCTTGAGCCTCACGCGCGGCTCACCCCGACGTGGACATGATCGCCGTGGCCGATCGCCGAGCCCCAGAGGATCTGGACGCGAAAGGCGACGCCCTGCCAGGTGTAGTTGAACGCCGTGTAGGTGTTCTGGCTCCAGCCGCCGAAGCCCAGAAACGCGGCGAGCGCGTGCGCGTCGTCGGCCCCCGAGAAGGTCGGGAAGTCGCGCGCCATCGTCGTCGTCTTCGTCGTCAGGTGGTCTGAGGTCGGCGAGCCGCCAATCTGCGCGTTGTAGGCAGGCGTGCGCTTGCCCGAGCCGATCGGCAGGCCGCGCTTGACCATGAACGGCTCGATCACCTGGGCCATCAGGTCGCCCGAGCCGCCCCAATGAGGCTCGCCCGGATTCGTGTTGATCTTCGGTGCAGCGCGGCGTCGGCGAAGGCGCTGGACGAGCCGGTCCTTTCGCTCGCGAAGGAAGCGCACCAGGCGGGTGAGCTTTCCCCGCCGCTCGGAGTGCGGTTTGGTGTCGTCCTTCTTTCGGCGCGCTTTGCGAAAGCGCTGGCGCACGGACGCCAGCCGCTCACGCAGGGACGGACGGTCGGCCATGCCGACCTCCTTTCAGGGGTGACTTACGGGAAGACGTGCTCGCACTCAGAGAGGGTCAGCGAGGCACGGATCGCGGCGCGCGAGGCGAGCACGCGCTGTTGCTCGAGGCCGATCGCGCGCCGATACTCGACCTCGGTGAACTGCGAGGTGATCCGGTCGGCGAGGTCGAGCTCGTCGCGCAGGGCCTCGCGGACGAGGTTCTGGCGGATGCAGTTCTTTAGCGCCGCGTCGCGGATGTCGTCTGAGAAGCCCTGGACCTTGAACCAGCCGACCGTCGTGATCGCCAGGACCAGCGCCGCGACCGCGATGATCTCGGCGCGCCACGGCCGCTGGGCGACCTGGTGCTCGACGTCTGCGAGTCGCTGTTCGATCTCGTTCACGCCCTACTTCTTTCCGTTGCCGTTTCGCCCCAGCGCCGCACGGGCGCCCAGGAAGCCGAGCACCGCCGCGAGCACGGTCCAAAAGCCGGTCGGCACCCGGAACTCGACCAGCGGCGCATCGACGAGGATCGCTGCCGTGGCGACGACCAGCGTCGTGATCGCCAAGTACCAGGTTCGGTCATCCACCTTCCCGCCTTCCCGCCTTGCGCCCGACGATCGCTTCGCTTAGCGAGCAGCGCTCGCCGTAGACCCACATCGCCCCCAGCCAGCCCAGGACGTAGCCGAGCACGACCTCTGCGACGATCGCGGTCACGTCGGCGTCACCGCCTGCAACTGGGCGAGCAGAACCTCGACCTTCTGGGGCGCGATGCCCAGGTTTGCGGTCAGCGTCGCGGTGTCGTGGCTGTAGCTGGTCTGGTTGATGTATTGGGCGCTGGGCAGCACGCCGCCTTCGTCCTCGACCACGATCCGGTCGCCGGCGCGGATCGCGCAGGAGGGCTCTGTGAAGCCGCCCTCGTCGGTGGCGGCCTCGCCCTGGATCGTCACCGAGCCGCGCCGGGTATTCGCGCTCTGCTCGGCGAGGATGGCCTGGCCGATCAGCACCGCGCCTTCCTGGGTGGTGATCCCGACGTCGCGGCGCACGGTGCGCCCGACGACCCGGGTGGCAGGGTTGTTGTCGTCGGCGTCGGTCAGCCGCGCGTCCTCGTAGTCAGACCCCGAGCCCAGCGGGCCGACGGTCTTCGTCGCCCCCGCCGCGTCGGTGTAGGCGACGACGACGCTGGCGAAGCGCTCGTCAGAAGACGGCCCGTCCTCGTTGGGGGTGGCGACCTGGTCGCGGCGCACCCGCCAGGTCCGCCCGTAGGTGCCCGGGGTGCGCCAGTAGAAGGTCCGGTCGTCATAGACGCCCCAGTCGTTGGGCAGGTTGCCCGCGCCGCCGAGCGCCGTCACCTGCTCGACCAGCTCGCGCACCGTTCCCGAGTCGTGGACGAGCTGGGTTATCACGAAGGTCGAGGTCTCGATCGAGTCGGCGCTGACGTTGAGCATCGGCGCGGCCTGGCTGATCGCGTGGGCGAGCACGTCCGAGCCCAGGTAGCCCTCGTCGGGTGCGGCGCCCGCCTTCGTCAGCCCGTGGTCGCCGAAGACGGCCAGGCGCCGGACGGTGAAGTGCTGGTCTTGGCCCGCCGCGACCGTGCCGATGAAGTAGAAGATGATGTAGCCGTAGCGGTAGGCGGCCGTGGGGGTGTGAGTGCCCGTTGCCGACGAGGACGCGCCGGTGAGCAGGTCGGCCGTGAAATCAGACGCCGTGACAATCTGGTCTGAGGAGACCCCGATCTGGCCGACGTAAGACGACGTCGACGCCGAGGTCATGTCGTAGTAAATCGAGCTGATCGTCTGGCCCGGCCCGGCGTCATAGAACGCCTCGCCCACGGGGTTTACCCAGCCCGCCTCGAAGATCAGCGCCAGCGAGGGCAGGGTGGAGTCGCCCTCGATCGTCGGGTCGGCGACGTGGCGAAAGACCGAATAGAGGAGCAGCCGCCGCGCCCGCGTCGGCGCCGTCCAGGCCGAGAGGTCGCGGTCGACGTAGAGCTGGCGCCAGGACTCGTTGTCGTCTAGGTGCGTAGACCAGCCCTCGAAGTCCAGGCGGATCGAGTCGGTGTCCACCTGCGATACGTCGCGCACCCGGCCCTCATAGCGGGTGCGATTGCCGGGGCCGTAGATGCGCGCGGGGGAGAACAGCAGGGCCTCGCGCGTCGCCCATTCGGGGCGGTGTACGACGACCGAGCCGTCAGCGAACCCGCCGGGGTTCTGGGTCTGCCACTCCACCGACGAGGGGATGTCGGCCTCGTCTGCCTCGTCGGGGCCGAAGCGATGAAGCGTGCCGTCTGCGAGCTCGATCTCGCACGCCAGCCAGTCCTCCACGGCTCAGCCGCCTGCTGCAAGGCGCGCTCGATAGCGCCGCTGCCGGTCTCGACCACATGTACGGCAGCGTCGGCGCTCGCCCTCAAGGTAGGTGTTGTCCTGGTCGAATGGATGTCCGTGGTCGCAGTACATCTTTCGACCGTTTAGCGCAGAAGGTGAGTTGCTTCGGCGGTTATTCTCCTTCGGCGTTACCGCCTCCATATGCGCCGGATTCACGCAGCCTCGGTTTCTACATAGGTGGTCAATCTGGAGTCCTTTCGGAATCGGCTCCCTGACCAACTCGTACATCCACCTGTGGGCCAACCGAACCTGGGCCGCAACAGTGACGTAGCCATAGCCGTTCGCTCCGCGGCGAAGCTCCCATTCCCAGCATGGCGTGGCAAATCCACAATCACGCTCGATCCAACGCAGCTTTTTGGGACGCTTATGGCCCTTGACGAGTGGTAACGGCATACCCTTGATCCACCCGCGAGCAGAGCGAGTCTCCGGGGCGATTTCTGTTTCTCGGCCGCAGCCACATAGACACGCCAATTTCAGCCTCCCGTGATCAGCACCCTCGGGGTGACCGAGAGATCAGCCGTCATCGCGTCGGTCAGCCCCGCGTCGGGGTAGCCCGCGTCTGAGCTTTGGCGGCGGCGCTTTACGATGAGCCGCGACTTCTGCCGGTTGAGCGTCGCCGCCGGGATGCGCAGATGCTGACCCGAGAAGATCGGCACCCGGCCGTAGCCCAAAGACGACGAGTCCTCGCGCACGCACGAGTTGTGCAGGAACTTCATCGACTGCCCGGAGTTCAGCGCGTGGTTTACCAGCGGGGTGGTCGAGGCCGGGGTGGTGACCGAGAAGTTGTTGTACCAGCGCGTAAGCGCGGTCGCCGCGGTATAGGCGTCATACATTCCGTAGCCGCCGTCGTCAATCGCGCCGGAGTCGAGGTCGGTGTCGCCGAGGATGAGCAGCTTGCCGGTCAGGGTTCCGCCCTGCGGGCCGTCGAGGACGGCCACGCCGCCGCTGGGATCTGCGATGAGTTGCAGGGTGCGCCAGGTGTTGACAACGCTTGCAAGCGTGACGCTGGCGAGCTGAGTCACCGTTCCGGCTACGCGCTTGTAGAGGCGCAGGTAGGTGTTGTTGTGACCAGGATCAGGACCGCCACCACCACCACCAGTCTCGCCCTCATACACCGCCACCAGCCAGTTACTCGTGTCCACGTAGCGCGCAAACACGCCCTGGCGCAGCGAACTGGCAGAGGGCGCATCACCGACGTAGACATCCGCCTGCACCGTCGTATACGTCGCCACGCCCGACCCGCAGCGGATGTATTGGCCCGTGTTGAGGTCGGCGTCTGAGACGGCGGTGCGGTTCACGCAGGCGTAGGTCGTGTTGATCGAGAAGTCGTCGGCGTCGCCGGACTCAGACCACGACCCGGCCGGGACCAGCGGCGGGGTCTTTGTGGACAGCGCCCCGGCGGTGTGCGAGTCGAAGTCGTCGGCGGCGACCAGGCCGCCGCTTGAGACCCCGATCGTCTCGGCACCCGCCGCTCGGCCGTAGACCTCGGCGGGGATGATCTCCACGAAGTCGATGTCGACGGTCGGGATCCCGGTCGAGGACTTGGCCTCGATGTAGCCGATCCAGTAGTTGGATCCCGCAATGGTGTCGGGGATGTCGATGACGCCGAGCGCGAGGTCGTAGAAGTTCGCAGAGCCCGGGACCGAGACCCAGTCCTCGCGGATGTAGGGGCCGTCCTGAATGCGCCAGGCCAGGCGCACCTGGACGGTGTCAGCCGACGGATAGACGCGAGCGCGGATCTTGTGGCGGCCCAGGTGGACCCCCGTCCACGCGCAGACCTGCGTCGGGGTGGTGGTCAGGGTGGCGCGGATGACGTTGTTTCCCGCCGCGTTGGGGTCATAGGCGCCGGTGCGGGTGGTGCCGGTTCCCGAGTAGCCGGTGGTCGTCAGGTCGTCTGAGTCGATCAGGAAGTCCTGGGGGTCGTCGGGGTCGTAGCTGGTGTGCTCGAGGCCGATCTCGACGTGGTCTGCGTCCTGGGTTGAGGTATCGGTCAGCGTCAGCTCGCCGTAGAGGTCGGTGTGGCTGGTGATGTTGGAGAGGTCGATCTCGATCGAGTCAGACGGGCCGGTGAGGACTTCGCCGGCGAACACCGTCACGGGGTCCAGGCGGCCGTAGGGGGCGCACTCGAACTCGACGGTCAGCTCGGTGCGCCGGTCGGCGAGCAGGGAGACGTCGTGGGGGAAGTCCGAGATGCGGATCGACTCGAAGTCAAAGGTCACCGCTTCGCCGTCGATGGGGGTCATTTTCAGCCACCCCTTGTTGCGATGCGCCGACTCGATGAGATCCTGAAAGTCGTGTAGGTCGTCGTACAGATCGACCTCGTCGCTTTCCGACCAGTCCACGCGCACCCGAAAGCTGCCCTCGGGGTTCGTCGGGGTCGAGCGCACGCGCCGGCGCCCCTCGGCGTCGGCGCCCTGGGCGTAGACGTTGTCGCGCGCAACCAGCGGCGGTGAGAACTCGATCAGGTAGACCCCGTCAGGCCCGCCAACGAGCTCGGTCTCGCGAGTGCCGTCAGAGAGGATTACCGAGTAGTCAGCCATGAAACCTCTCCTCGTGCTGGGCAAACCACGCGCCGATCAGGCCATAGTCGAAGCTCAGAGCGTGACCGACCTCATCCCCCATGTAGACGGACTGACATTCCGCGCCCTCGATGAACGCCTCGTGCTCCGCGAGGGTCACAAAGGAGTCCGCGCCTGAGTAGATGTAGAGCAGCGGAACTCCCGAGGCTTTGATAACAGCCGTGTTATCAGCCGGGTTGTCGGCATCAGATGGCGCTCCCCCGTAGGCGCTGGAGATCGAAGCCGCGAGACCGCCGCGGTTTTCCGAATACATCGCCTGGATATCGTTGGGGGTGATCGCGACGACCATCGAGCGAATCCGCTGGCGCATGGTCGAGTTCATCAGGCATTTGAGGCCGATGATCCCGCCGTGAGACTGGCCGTAGTAGTGGACCGGGCCATCGGGTACGCCGAGGTTGGCCTGCGCGTAGTCGATCACGTCGCTCACCCAGTCGAGGCTGGTCGCGTTGCCCCAGCCCGTACCGGACGGCGGTGAAAAGACGGTGTAGCCGCGCTCGACGGTCGGCAGGGTGAGGTCGAGTTGGTCACCGGTCGCGTCCGGCCGACTCATCAGGTGGCTGGCAGCGCCGTTATAGCCCGAGACGAACACCGCACCATCGCGCAGGCTGCCAACGCCCGCGCCTTTCCACAGCGCCGCGTTGTCGCGCGAGTCGTTTTGGCCGAGTTGACGGCGAAGCTTCATGCGCTGTAGACAGCCAGGGTCGCCGGGGCACCCGCCGCGGCGAGGTTTGCATCGCCGGCCGTACCGCCATCCGAGAAGGTCACCGTGTAGGTGTAGGTACCCGCTGCGGGGAAGTCCACGATCTCGCGGGTGACGGGCACCGCCAGGCTCGCCGTGCTGGCGTTATTGATAATCGTCGCGTAGCCAACCGTCGTTGCGTCGCGCTTGATGCGGATGATGCAAAAGCCAGATGCGCCGTCCGAAAAGGCAGCGTTGCACGAGAACGCGACCCGCACGGGATGGTTGCCAACCACGCAGTCCGCCGCAGTCAGAACCGTCGTCTCTGAGGTGATGTTGGACTGGTCGGTCGAGATTGAGTCGTAACCCAGAAGCCGTCCTGCTGATCTCATTGCGGTCCTTTCCTAGCCGTAGACGGCCTTGCGTCCGGTCACGCCCCCGCGGGGGCTCGATGTACGGGCGATCTGTGCGAGGCGGTCATTGATTCGCACGTCGATGGCGCTGGGGTTCACCGCGCCGTCTTGAACCACGACGGTGACCTCGACCGGCGCCGCGCCGGCCGGGGTGATCGTCTCGCCCCCCTGGGCGATGATGGTGCGGTCTGCCCCCGGCGGGCCGGGAACCACACCGCCAGAATGAAAGACACCGCCGAACGGCGCCGCGGTGAACAGCCGCGAGAACACCGGCGTCTGGCGGCGCAGGATCTCGTTCTCGCGCAGCAGTTCGAGGCTGCGCTGCTGTTCGAGCGACAGGATCTCGGCGAGGTTGTCTGAGACGTCGGCTTCCTCGGGATGCTCGAGCTGCCAGATCTTCGACTTCGTGGCGAGGATGGCCCCGGCGTCGCCGGTGATCCCCACCAGCCCCGACAGTTCCTTGCGCAGCTTCTCGACGATCTCGGGGATGCCCTTGCCGCGCACCTTTGAGATCGCCTTCTTGAGACCGTCGCGCAGACCCTCCTGGTTGCCGAGTAGGGTCTTGTTGAAGCCGAGCTGCAGGTTTCGCTCAGCGCCCGACAACTCCTCGCCGGCCTCTGAGTACGGGGCGGCGTGAATCTCTTCGTACTCGGCGATCAGCGGGACCAGGCGCTTGATCTCGTTGCGCCACATCTCGAGGCGCTTTGCGAGGCGCTTTGAGATGTAGTCGGTAAGACCGAGCGCGGTGGTGCCGCTGACCTCGAGCGTCGGCTCGTCGGGCTTGTCAGGCTTGTCCTTGCCGCCACCCCCGCCACCGCCGCCACTGCCGTCGGCGCGGACGAGGTTTCCGAAGTCGCCGTTCCAATGAAGGTTCGAGCCGGTGACGAAGTCGTCGCCATACCACGCCCCGAGGCCCTGGCTGCGGTAGACCTCGCGAGCGGCGATTGCGTTCTTGATCGGGTTGAGCAGTTGTGGGTAGCCGCCGAGCCGGTTGGCGATGGCGTCGTTGTAGCTCGTGGTGATCATCCACAGGCCCCACCCCTTCGTCCCGCCGCGATCGAGCCCGGTGGCGCCGGGCGCCTGCGCCGACTCGCCCTTCGTCATCTGCGCCATCGTCACGCCGGGCATATCGAAGAACTCGGCCAGCATCGCGATCTTGTCGAACGGCATCTTCGGCGCGTTGTAGTGCGACGGCGACGGCGCCTCGGCGTAGACGTGGTTGAACTTCTGCAGCGCGGCAGGTAGGGGCCGCTGGATAACGTCGCCCTTGCGGTTGTCGCCGCCGCCCTTGCCGCGCTCGCCGCCCTTGCGGAAGAACTCGAGGATGCCGCCCTTGCGAAGCAGCTGGATATGCCAGGACTCAGACGGCACCGTAAAGCCGAGCCCGAAGCGCCCCGCCACGTTGCCGAAGCGCTCGCGGCCGGGGGTGATGTCGGCGGCGATCCCGCGAACGTGAGGCGCGTTGGGATTCGGCGGTGCCGCCAGGTTCCCGGTTCCGTTTTGGTAGGCCGCCCACAGCGCCGCCTGCTCAGCCAGTGTCCGGCCGCCCGACTGGACCGAGATCGCCTGTCCGGTCGCCTGCGCCATGCGCGAGAGCGCCTGCCCCAAAGCCGGGACGAAGTCCGTATCCCCCGAAACGCCGGGGTACTGCATGTGGCCCTTCATTCCCCCCGTGACCACGTCGGCCGCCGACTCGACGATGCTTGAGACCTTGTCGCGGATGAAGGCGGCGAACTTGTCGCGGATGTAGTCGGCGGTGCCGTCCATGAACCCCGGCAGCCGGTCGAACGGGGCGTCGGCGAGATCGCCGATGTAAGAGCTGGCGGACTTGACGGCGTCGAAGGTGTCCGTTCCCATTCGTCCGCCCTCAGCGAAGCCGGGGATCCCCAGCTTCTTACCGGCCTCCTGCCAGAGCCCGACGTTTCGCTTGCGATAGGCGGGGTTCGTGGCGAGGACGTACTCGGGGTGGGTGGGGGCCTCCTCACCGACGATCGCCATCGGCCTGGTGATCTTGCCGCCGACCGCCGCCGTCTGAAAGCCCTTGTCCTTCGTGGCGGTGTCGGGCACCCCGCCTCCGATGGTGTCGAGCTCGACGCCGGGGATGCGGTTGATCACGTTGGAGATGATCCAGTTGACGATGCTCTTGAGCGCGTTGGCGGCGCCGCGGAAGATGTCGGTGACCTTGTCCCAGGCCCCCTCGAAGATGTTGACGAGCACCGAGCCGATCGCCTTTGCGGCGCTGCGAATCGGGGCGGTCAGGGTCTTGACGATCCCGATGACCCCCTTCACGGCGCCACGGAAGATGTCCTTTACCCCGTCCCAGGCGCGCTTGAAGTTCCCGGTGAGAACGCCGGAAATCACCTTCACGACCCCGCGAATGGCAGAAGCGGCGCCCTTGACGATGTCGACGATGCCGCTCCAGGCCTTCTTCGCCATGTCACGCACGGCGCCAAAGGCTGCGCGCAGCACCCCGGACTCACGCCACAGCTCCTTGAGCGATTCGATCGCGCTCTTGACAGCGTTCGGCAGGCTCTGGGTCAGGAAGGTGATCAGGTCGGCGCCCCAGCCGCGACTGAACGCCTTGCGCAACTCCTTCACGCCGTCCGACAAGCCGCTGAACACCTTTTCGGCCAGCGGTGCGACAGCGACCTTCAGGATGTTGACGAACTTCCGCCAATCCTCGCCCATGTCCGAAGTGGCGCGCCCGGTGCCGATGATCGTGTCGTTGCCACGGCGCATCTGGCCGATCAGGTCGGCGAACTCAAAGCGCCCCTCCTCGACCGCGGCCTTCATGTCGGCCCAGGCGCGCCCGCCGAACACAGACGACGCGAGCAGGGTGCGATCGGCCTCGCGGATCCTGTCGCTGCTCAGGATGTCGAAGATCTGCAGCAGCGCATCGTGAGGTTCCTTAGCGGTGACCCCGAACCGCGAGAACAGCGCCGCCAGCTCGTCGGTCGGCACCGCGATGTTCTTGAGCCCCATCCGCAGGCCCGGCATCAGCGTCTGCAGGTTCACGCCCTCGCGCTCAAAGCGCGCGAACATGACCGCCGCCTCGTCGAATGAGAAGCCGAGCTGGCGAAGCGGCGAGCCGAACTGGACCATCAGCTCGGCCAGGTCGGTGAACTCGATCCCGGTCTGCTGGGTGAGGCGAAACAGCTTGTCGAGGGTCGGGCCCTGCTTGCGAGTCGCCACCGACCAGTCACCGAACAGGCGGGTGACGGCGGCGATGTTGGAGTTCAGCTCGGTGCCCGTCAGCCGCGAGAGCTCGAGCATCTGCTTGGACAGGTGGCGAAGCGGGCGCCCGGTGGCCCCCAGGCGCTGGTTGAGGCCACCGACCGCGTCGGCTGCGTCGGCGAAGCTCGCCGGCACTTCGCTGACGACCTTCTTGAAGGTGCCCTCGAGCTTGGCGAGTTCGCGTCCGGTGGCGCCGGTCTTAGTGCGGATCGTGTCCGAGGCCGCGTCGAACTCAGCGCCCAGCGACGCCAGCGCAGCCGTGGCGCCGACGGCAGCAGCGGTGACCCCACCCAGCCCAACAGCCGCAGCCGACCCCACCTTGCCGAACTTGGCGGTGAGCGGGGTCAGCGCTGCGGTGACCTGCTTGTTTAGGGTTGAGAGGTCGGCCGCAAATTCGACGTACGCGGTACCTGCCTTAGCTGCCACGCATCACCCCCGGGGGATTGCGAAGATAGGCCGCCGCTCGGCGCAACTTGAAGGCTCGCTCCTCATGAAACTCAGCACGAGCTTCCGCACGCTCTGGATCATGGTCCAGCCTGCCGAGACTCGCGCCATTACAGCCAGAACACAGGAGCCCCCGAATCCGACCAGTCTCATGGCAGTGGTCCACGTTGAGACGCCTGTTGTCGGTTCCGCCACAGATCGCGCAGACCCCACCCTGGGCTTTCAGGGTGGCCTCATATTCCGCCAGGGTGATTCCGTACTGTTCCAACAGCCGTCGGTTTCGCCCTTGATCGGATTGCGCATACTTGACGGCAATCTCCCGGCGTCGTTTCGGATTGGCCTGTGCCCACGCCCTTGCTTGAGCGCGCTGCTCGGGGGTTGTTTTCACTTCCTCATCTTTCGGTAGTGCTGGGCGAAGTCGCTAACCGAGACGACTCGC
>JACDJC010003481.1_pt1 | contig 11387 bp, 5 predicted proteins | sample 7454191 | NCBI WGS metagenome assembly JACDJC01 (sample SAMN14253291, study PRJNA609438) | sludge metagenome | isolation source: sludge after 25d culture with pyrite and EDTA | collected 2018-12-20
ATCCAGCCCGCTGGTGCCAGGCAACGACCCCACCCTCTTGTTCACCAACGCCGGCATGGTGCAGTTCAAGGACGTGTTCACCGGCCAGGACACGCGCCCCTACACCCGCGCGGTGTCGTCGCAGCGCTGCGTACGCGCTGGCGGCAAGCACAACGACCTGGAAAACGTCGGCTACACCGCACGCCATCACACCTTCTTCGAAAAGCTGGGCAACTTCAGCTTCGGCGATTATTTCAAGCGGGACGCGATCCACTACGCCTGGGAATTCCTCACCGGAGCACTGAAGCTACCGACCGACAGGCTGTGGGTCACGGTCTACGCCGAGGACGACGAAGCCTACGATCTCTGGGCCGACGAAGTCGGCGTGCCGCCGGCGCGGATCGTCCGCATCGGCGACAACAAGGGTGCGCGCTACGCGTCCGACAATTTCTGGGCGATGGGCGACACCGGCCCCTGCGGCCCCTGTACCGAGATCTTCTACGACCATGGCCCCGACGTCGCCGGCGGCCCGCCCGGCTCGCCCGACGAGGACGGTGACCGCTACATCGAGATCTGGAACATCGTGTTCATGCAGTTCAACCGCGACGAAGCGGGGACGATGCACCCGCTGCCCAAGCCTTCGGTCGACACCGGCATGGGGCTGGAGCGCATCTCCGCAGTCATGCAGCAGGTGCATTCGAACTATGACATCGACCTGTTCCAGGCGCTGATCGCGGCCGCCGCCCGTGAAACGCAGACCAGCGATCTCGCCAGCAACTCGCTCAAGGTCATCGCCGACCACATTCGCGCCTGTTCCTTCCTCATCGTCGACGGCGTCATTCCCGGCAACGAAGGCCGCGGCTACGTGCTGCGCCGGATCATCCGCCGCGCGATCCGTCACGGCTACAAGCTCGGCACCCGCGCCGCGTTCTTCTACCGGATCGTGCCCGACCTCGCCGCGGTGATGGGTGAGGCCTACCCCGAACTGGTCGCGGCGCAGACCCGGGTCATGGAGATTCTGCAGCAGGAGGAGGAGCGCTTTTTCGAGACCATCGATCACGGCATGGGCATCCTCGACGCCACGCTGAAGACGCTGCCCACCGGTACCGTCTTCGACGGCGAACTGGCGTTCAAGCTGCACGACACCTACGGCTTTCCGCTCGACCTGACCGCCGACATCTGCCGCGAGGGCCACGTCAGTGTCGATACCGCCGCCTTCGACGCGGCGATGCAGCGGCAAAAGGACCAGGCGCGTGCCGCCGGCAAATTCAAGCTGGCAGCAGGCCTCGACTATGCCGGTGCGGCGACCACTTTCCACGGTTACGACACGCTGGCGCACGCCGCCAGCATTCTCGCGCTGTATCGTGACGGCAGCGCCGTCGACGCATTGCACGAAGGTGAATCCGGCGTGGCGGTGCTCGACCACACGCCGTTCTACGCCGAGTCCGGCGGCCAGGCCGGCGACCGTGGCGTGATCCAGGGCGCGTACGGCCTGTTCGCGGTGGAAGACACGCAGAAAATCCAGGCCCAGGTATTCGGCCACCACGGCGTCGTCAAGACCGGCGTGCTGAAAGTTGGCGATCCCATACAGGCCCGCGTCGACGAGCTGGCGCGTGCGCGCATCATGCGCAACCACTCGGTCACCCACCTGATGCACAAGGCGCTGCGCGAGGTGCTGGGCGAGCACGTACAGCAGAAGGGTTCGCTGGTCGACAGCGAAAAAACCCGCTTCGACTTCACCCAGCCGAGCCCGATGAGCGACGCGCAGATCCGCGAAGTCGAGCGGCGCGTCAATGCCGAGATTCTCGCCAACACTGCCACCCAGGCGCGGGTGATGGGCATCGAGGATGCGCAAAAAACCGGTGCGCTGATGTTGTTCGGTGAAAAATATGGCGACGAGGTGCGGGTACTCGACATCGGCAGTTCGCGTGAACTGTGCGGCGGCACCCACGTCGCCCGTACCGGCGACATCGGCCTGTTCAAAATCATTGCCGAATCGGGTGTCGCCGCCGGGGTCCGCCGGATCGAGGCGATTACCGGCGACAACGCGCTGAACCATGTACAGACCCGCGAACAGGAAATTCGCGCGGTGGCCGCCGTACTCAAGGCGCAACCGGCCGAACTGGGCGCCAAGCTTGCGCAGATGGTCGACAGCATGCGGGCACTGGAAAAGGAACTCGACCGCCTCAAATCGAAGCTGGCATCCAGCGCCGGCGACGAACTGGTGCAGCAGGCAAGCGACGTGGGCGGCATCCGCGTGCTGGCGGCACAACTTGACGGCATCGACGCCAAGGGCCTGCGTGAAACCGCGGACAAGCTGCGCGACAAGCTGAAGTCGTGCGCGCTGGTGCTGGGCACGGCCATAGACGGCAAGGTCAGCCTGATCGCCGCGGTCACTCCGGACGTGGCCGGCAGGATCAAGGCAGGCGAACTGGTCAATTTCGTCGCCACCCAGGTCGGCGGCAAAGGTGGCGGAAAACCGGACATGGCGATGGCGGGCGGCAGCGAGCCGAGCCAGCTGCCCACCGCTCTGGCCTCGGTGCGCGCCTGGGTGCAAGACAGGCTCACATGATCGCCAGGTATGGAATTTGCTGAAATCGCCGTTAAAGTATCCAACCTTCCGGATCATCACTCCAGAAATGCTCGCACATCATGAATTCACTGGCAGCTAAATTCGCCTCGCAACTCGCCCGCCTGTCGCCCTTCGGCAAACGGCCCGACGACCCGCTGACCCATATCAAGGCGGCCACGCGCTGGGTGGACAATCTGCCGCTCGGCGACGCTTTCAAGTCTCAGCAGGCGATACTCGACGAGCTCAAGCGCTTCAACGAAAACTCGACGCAACTCACGAAAGATCGACTCGCCGTGCTGATGCTGCTGGACGAGAAATCGCGCGACCTGCAGGACACCCTGGTACGCCAGTACCTGCGCAATCCGCGCATGTCGCGCCCGGTGGAGAGCCAGCTCTGGCACTCGGTCTATGGACTGTACTGGGAAGTGGCGCGCGGCTATCACACCTATGTGCTGCACTTCGCCCGGGCGGCGGCGAAGACCCCACACGAAAACCAGATCCCGCTGCTCACCCTGCGCGCGATCCGCACCTTCGGCCAGTTACTGAAATGGCGCGCCATCCGCTATCTGCCGGCCGGCGAAAAGCTCTGGCTGCGGCTGCACAATCTGTATCGGGTCGCCGAATCCGAAGGTTTTCACCAGCAGCCGCAGCGGGCGTATGCCGGAGATCCATCCGACTGCAGTTGCGAAACCGCCTATCTGCATATCCTGATGCTCAATCTGGCCAATTCCGGGACGCTCTATCCCAAGCAACTGGACCTGATCGACAACTGGCTGCTCAACTTGCACGGGCTGCTCCAACTGGAGCGTCGTCTGGACGAGAAAATCCATAATTTCGCCGTCGACCTGTCGGCCGACCACGGCCCGCGCCGCCTGCGCAAACCCGACACCGACAAACCGATGCGTTACTGGACGACCGCTGAGCCGTTACTGAAGCTCGGTGAACTGCACACTGCCCTGCGCGAAGGCAGCACGCCGGCGCAGCTGGGGCTGACCGAGAACGCCCGTACCGCCGAAAGCCTCGAACTGCTCGACCACCTGCAGCACCAGTGGTCCTCGCTCAGCGACCGCGAGCAGCGTCGTGCGCCGCGCAGCGCGATCAAGCGCCTGGCCGACGTCACCCACGGCCTGAGCGCCATCGTCAACCAGATCAAGACCGCCGAAGCGCCAGCCGCGGTGTCGCCGTACGGCACCGGGATGGACTACAACGAGGCCGACGACGTGCAGGTGTACGGCTTCATCACCGACCGCACCCGCGAGCGCGCCTCGCAAATGCACAAGCCGGCGATGCTGAGCTCGCCCGAGGTCGAGCGCTGGGTGATGCACGACGAGAGCGAATGCGGCTATGGCGCCGTCGTCGAATCCAGCGACAAGGACTGGCTGCGCGTGGGCGCGCTGATCAGCGTCAAATCACACGACGCCACCTCCTGGCGGGTGGGGATCATTCGTCGGCTGGCGCGCCTGAGCGACGACACCAGTTCGGTCGGCATCGAAACGCTGACCGAAATCCCTGCACTGGCGATGCTGTACGACATCACTCGATCGGCCTACACGGTCAACGGATTCGACAACACCAGCGCCAGCCTGCCTCATCCCAGCCTGTGGCTGGACGGCAGCGCAAGTGGCGACAGCCTGATCATCGATCCGGTCCATTTCATGCCCGGCAAGGTCTTCGAAATCCGCGGCGTATCGGGGCGTAAACTCGTCTCCCTGGGCAACCCGATCGAGCGCTCCGAGGGCTGGATCCGCGTCGTTGCCGAACCGGCAGACGGCTGACCCCCTTCCACCCCCGCCGTGTGCCCGGTCGGGCCGGGCGAGTCCCCGCCTTGCGCCCGACCGTTCTGGTTTAACTTTCACCGGCTCTCTGGCACAATCGTCGAGAATCCGACACGCGTGGCAACTTGCAGCAGCGCGCGATATGTCCGGCATTGATACCCCGCAGGGGGACCATTCGACCTGGAGGGTATGTGGTCAAAACCAACAAGCCTAGCCTGCTGATCGTCGACGACGATCCGCTGATTTCCGATACGTTGACCTATGTCCTGAGCAAGGATTTCGAGATCTCGGCCGCCGAATCGCGCGCCCAGGTGAAAAGTCTGCTGATGCAGCTGGACGAACCGCCGCAGCTGGCGCTGGTGGACCTGGGCCTGCCGCCGCAGCCGCACAAGCCCGACGAGGGCTTTGCCCTGATCGCCGATCTGCTGGGCATTTCGCCGAGCATCAAGATCCTGGTGCTCTCGGGACAGAGCGACGAAGCCAATGCGCGCCATGCGCGCGCGCTGGGGGCGATCGATTTCGTCGCCAAGCCGTGTGAGCCCGAACGGCTGAAGTCCTTGCTGTTCAATGCGCTGCTGGTGCAGGACGCCGAACGTAGTGCCGACCGGGAACCCGCGCCGGCCAAGGATTCCGGCATCGTCGGCGACAGCCCGGCGATGGACAAACTGCGCCAGCAGATCAAGCAATACGCCGCGGCACCGTTCCCGGTGCTGATCGAGGGCGAATCCGGCAGCGGCAAGGAACGCGTCGCCTCCAGCCTGCATCAGCTGTCGCCGCGTACGTCCAAACCCTACCTGGCGCTCAACTGCGCGGCGATTTCGCCAACCCTGGTCGAACCGACCCTGTTCGGCTACGCCAAGGGCGCCTTCACCGGCGCCACCAGCGCCCGTGCCGGCTACTTTGAAGAAGCCGAGAACGGCACCCTGTTCCTCGACGAGATCGGCGAACTGCCGCTGGAACTGCAGGCCAAGCTGCTGCGGGTGCTGGAAAACGGCGAATACCAGCGCGTCGGCGAAACCCAGCCGCGTTTTTCCAACGCCCGCGTGGTCACCGCCACCAACCGCGACCTGCGCGCCGAGATCAAGTCGGGCCATTTCCGCGCCGACCTCTATCATCGGCTGTCGGTGTTTTCCATCGCGGTGCCGCCGCTGCGCGACATGGGCGAGGACAAGCTGACCCTGCTCGAACACTTCCGCGATTTTTACGCCCGCGAAGCCAGGAGCGAACCGTTTTCGCTCGATCCCCGCGCACAGCAGATGTGGGAGGACTATCACTTCCCCGGCAACGTGCGCGAACTGCGCAACATCGCGATCCGCCTGACGACCAAATACCCCGGCCTGGCGGTCAACGCCCAGCAGCTCGAAGCCGAACTCGACACCGACCAGGCGTATCCACAGGAAATCCCGCTCGCCAGCGACGGCAAGGCGCTGATCGAACTGGCGCGCAAGCAGTTGCAGACGCTGGCCAACTTCAACCTCGACGTGACCCTGCGCCAGTGGGAAAAAGCCTACGTCGAGGCCGCGCTCAACATGACCCATGGCAACCTGTCGCAGGCCGCCAAGCTGCTCGGCATCAACCGCACCACGCTTTACAGCCGCATGCAGACCTACGGTAGCGATTAAGGGCATGCCGGCCCCATCTCCCGCACCAAGCCTCTGTGTATCTTGACTATTTCGGTCTAAAAGAAGCCCCCTTCCGGATCACCCCGAATACCGAGTACTGGTACGCCGGTGGCCAGCGCGGGGAAATGCTCGCCGCGCTGCTCTACGCCATCGGCCAGGGCGAAGGCATCATCAAGGTGGTGGGCGAAGTCGGCAGCGGCAAGACCATGCTGTGCCGCAAGCTGGTCGCGCAGCTGCCCGCCAGCGTCGACAGCGTCTATCTCGGCAACCCGACGCTGGCGCCCGACGACATGCTGGCGGCGATCCTCGCCGACCTCGGAATCGACACCCCTGACACCCGTCGCCAGGCCCGGCTAGCACAGCTCAACACCCTGCTGCTGGCCCGCCACCAGGCCGGGCGACGGGTGGTGGTGTTCGTCGAAGAGGCGCAAGGCATCGCGCTTGACCACCTGGAGTTCCTGCGGCTGCTGACCAATCTGGAAACCGCCACCGACAAGCTGCTGCAGATCGTGCTGTTCGGCCAGCCCGAACTCGACGCACAACTGGCCGATCCGCGGATCCGTCAACTCAAGGACCGTATCACCCTGAGCCTGAACCTGTCGCCGCTGACCGAAGCCGAAGTCGCCAACTACCTGCGTGCGCGGCTGGCGGTGGCCGGCTATCGCGGGCCCGACCTGTTTCCGCCGCCACTCATCGCGCGCATGCGCCAACTATCCGGCGGTCTGTCGCGCCGCATCAACGTGCTGGCCGACAAAACCCTGCTCGCCGCCTATGCCGGGCAGACCCACACCCTCACTTTGACGCATCTCGACGCTGCGGCAGGCGATGCAGAAATGCAGCCATTGCAGCAGCAGCCAGCCACACACGACAAGCGGCGCCGCTGGGTGTGGCTGGGCGCAGGTCTCGCCGCAGTGCTGGGCCTGCTGGGGTTGGTCGCCTGGCAGGCACTGTCGCAGCGGGTGCCGCCACCTGTCCCGCCGCGCCAGACAGTGCACCTCCCGATCACGCCCGCGCCCAAGCCCACTGTCGATGCGACCGAGCTGGCGCGGCAAACCGGGCGCTGGCTCGCTGCCGCTGCACCTGGCACCCACGTGATCCAGCTCGCGTCGGCTAAAGAAGCCGGCGAGGCAGCCGTATTATTGAGAGGCTTAAGCGACCTAACGCCGCAACCGGTGCGCGTGCTGTACGGATTGAGTCGGGGCAAGCCTGCGTGGATGATTCTGGCAGGCGAATTCCCCGACCGCGACGCGGCCATGGCGGTGCTGCGCACGCTGCCAGGCCCACCTGATGGCACACCCGCCATTCAGGGCGCACCGTTTCTGCGCACCGTCGGCAAAATGCGCACTGTGGCCCTGCCAACTGGATGATGATGAACACTGTGTCGAAACGCCCGCAACTGACCACCCTGGCCCTCGCCAGCCTCGTGCTGCTGGGCGGTTGCGCCCCGCCCAAGGCGTTCGACACCTCGGCCGGGCATATCACCCAGCTCAGTCAGCCCGCCGTGCCCATCGCCCCGCCACCTGCTCCGGTGAGGGCCGCACCCACTCTGGCGCCGCCCAAGGCGAGCGCGCCGGTGCCGACCTACACCGTGGTGGTCAACGACGTGCCGGTGAAGGACCTGCTGTTCTCCATCGCCCGCGACACCCAGTACAACATTGACCTGCACCCGGGGATCACCGGGAAGGTCTCGCTCAACGCGGTGCAGGAACCGCTGCCGGCGATCCTCGACCGCATCGCGCGGCAGGCCAACCTGCGCTACGAGATGAACGGCCGCACGGTGTCGATCATGCCCGACACCCCTTACGTCAAGACCTATACCGTCAATTATGTGAACGTCGCCCGCAACACCACTTCCAGCGTCGGCGTGGCGGCACAGATCGCCAGCACCGGCGGTAACGTCGGCACGGGCACCGGCAGCACCAGCGCCTCGACCAGCACCGGAAACTCCTCCACCACCACGGTCGCCAGCGAGTCCAACAACGATCTATGGAGCCTGCTGGCCGACAACATCCGTACCATCCTAGCCGGCACGCGAGCCGTCACCCAGAGCAACGAGGAGCGTGCTGCGCGGTTGGATGCCGAAAGAACCGCACGCGCGGAACGGGTGTCGCAGGCAGAAGCCGCAAGCAAGGCCGGCGCCGGGGCGGCCAATCTGTTCACTGCGGCGTTTGCCGACCAGCCTCTGGGCGACGGCAAATACGATGTCGCGGTCAACCCGGTGGCGGGCACCGTCACGGTACTGGGCACCGCCAGGCAGCAGGAACTGGTGCAGCAGTATCTCGACCGTGCGATGCAGTCCGCGCAACGCCAGGTGCTGATCGAGGCAACGATAGTCGAGGTCAGCCTCAAGGATCAGTACCGCGCCGGCATCGACTGGTCGAAAGCCCTGCAAGGAACCACCGGCTGGGCCATCAACACCCTCGGCGCTGGCACCAATGCGCTGGCCGGAACGCTTACACCTTTCATCCAGGCGACCTATACCAATTCGGGCAGCAACGGCTTCACCGCCGCAATCGACCTGCTGGAGTCTTATGGCAACACCAAGGTCTTATCGAGTCCCAAGTTGATGGCGCTGAATAACCAGACTGCGCTACTCAAGGTCGTCGACAACCTGGTGTATTTCAACGTCAAGGCCGACACCACCACCACGGCAAATGTCGGCACGACCACCACCTTCACCACCACGCCGCAAACCGTGCCGGTCGGCATCGTGATGACGATGACGCCGCAAATCAACGAAAACGGCATGGTCTCGCTCACCGTGCGCCCAACGATTTCACGCAATGTAGGCTTCGTCAGAGACCCGAACCCCAGCATTCCCGCCAACATTCCGAACCAGGTACCGATCATCCAGGTGCGTGAAATGGAGTCGCTGCTGCAAATCCGCAGCGGCCAGACCGTCATTCTCGGCGGCCTGATCCAGGACGACAGCAACAATGCCCGCGACGGTATTCCCGGCCTGTCGCGCCCGGAAGGTATCGGCGCGGTTTTCGGGCAGCACGAGCGCGTCAACAGCCAGACCGAACTGGTGATCTTCCTGCGGCCCATCGTCGTCTCCAACCCCACGCTGGAAAGCGACGAGCTCCGCCAGTTCCAGCGGCTGCTCCCGAGCGCACGGAGCAGCCCTTGAGCCTGCTGCTCAAAGCCCTGAAACAGGCCGAAACCGCGAACGCGGACAAGCCTGCTGCGGGCAGCCGGGCCAAGGCCGATCTCGAACTCGAACCCTTCTCTGCTGTCGACCCGGCGCCGGAGCGCGAATGGGTGGAGCCGCCGGGCCTGCTGTTCGGCAGCAGCGGGCTGTCTCCGGCGCCACGCCGCACACCCGCTTTCCGCTGGCCACAGCTGTCGCTGGTGCCGCTCGCCGCGCTGCTGGCCGCGCTGATCGCACTGGGGTATGGGGCGTATCTTTACTTCGAATTGCAGCCGCCGGTTGCAGTCGTCGCGCCCCCCGCCGACTTCGCCGTCACGGCCGCGGCGCCGGCCGCCCCAACCGCACCAGTCGACGTTCCGATCGCGGGTGACCCGGCGCCGGCTACGGTGCCCGCCGCGCCCGTGCGCCAGGCAGCGCCTGCCACCCCTGCGGCGGCTCCGAAAGCGCCGGCTCCACCTGCTGCACCGACCCGTCCGACCCCTGCCGTAGCCTCGACCCCGGTTGGCCAACCAGCGCCCGCCGCCGCGCTGCCGCAGTTCCAGCCCGACGCGCAAACCAATCTGCTTGCCCAGGCCTACGCGGCCTATCAGCGCGGCGCGCTGACCGAGGCACACGGGCTCTACACCCGGGCGGCGGCACGCGGCGGCAGCGTCGATGCGTTGCTGGGACTGGCGGCGATCGCGGGTGCGCAAAACCGCGATGGTGACGCGCAAGGCCTGTACCGCGAGGTGCTCGATCTTGATCCGCGCAATGCCATGGCGCAGGGGGCGCTGCTCGACCTGCTGGGCAACACCGACAATCAGGCCACCGAAAGCCGGCTGAAAACGCTGATCGAGCGCGAAGCCGATCCGCAGCTCTACCAGACCCTCGGCAATCTCTACGCCGAGCAGGGCCGCTGGAACGACGCCCAGTCGGCCTATTTCGAGGCGTATCGCGGTGCCCCCGGCAACGCCGACTACGCCTTCAACCTCGCAGTCAGCCTCGACCAGCTGCGCCAGTACCCGGCCGCGCTGAGCTATTACGAAAAAGCCCTCGCCAGCGGCGGCGCGCACCGCTTCGAACGCGCCCAGGCCGAAGTGCGCGTGCTGCAGTTGAAGTCGATTCGGTAGAGCCGCCATGGAGCGCCGCAAAAAACTCCGCATGGGCGAAACCCTGGTTTCGCAAGGGCTGATCACCGTCGACCAGCTGCGCATCGGGCTCAAGGAACAGAAAGCCACCGGGCTGCCGATCGGGCGCCAGCTGGTCGCGCTCGGGTTCATGACCGAAGCGGTGCTGCGCGACCAGCTCGCCAACGCGCTCGGCAGCCAGGGCATCGACCTTGCCCAGGTGGTGGCCGACTCCGAGGCGCTGCAGCTGGTGCCCGAGGAATTCGCCCGCCGCCACCACCTGCTGCCGATCGCCCACGACGCCGCGCGCAATGTGCTGACGCTGGCAACCACCGACATGTTCAACGTCGTCGCGCTCGACCAGCTGAAAGCCTCGCTCGGCGGGCAGATCGAAATCGACACCCTGCTGGCGGCGGAAGCCCAACTGCTCGAATGCATCGACAAGTTCTACGGTTTCGACCTGTCGCTCGATGGCATCCTGCGCGAAATCGAGACCGGCGAGGTCGACTACGCCAGCCTCAACCCCGAGACCGAGGAATACACCCAGCCGGTGGTGCGGCTGGTCGGCGCGCTGTTGACCGACGCGGTGAAGCGCGAATCCTCCGACATCCACTTCGAGCCCGAGCACGCCTTCCTGCGCATCCGCTACCGCATCGACGGTGTACTGGAGCAGATCCGCAGCCTGCACAAGACCTATTGGCCGGGCATCCTGGTGCGGTTGAAGGTGTTGTCCGGGATGAACATCGCCGAGACCCGCGCAGCGCAGGACGGCCGCATGTCCTTGACGTTGAACGGCCGCCCGATCGATTTTCGCGTCTCCAGCCAACCCGGCATCCACGGCGAAAACCTGGTGCTGCGGATCCTCGACCGCGAAAAATCCATCATGCCGTTGGAATTGATGGGCTTCACCGACGATGCGCTACGCGAACTGCAGCTGATGATGGCGCGCCCCGAGGGCATCCTCGTCGTCACCGGACCGACCGGCTCCGGCAAGACCACCACGCTGTACTCGATGCTGTCGCACCTCAACAACGAGACCGTCAACATCATGACGCTGGAAGATCCGGTCGAATACCCGGTGACGCTGATGCGCCAGAGCTCGGTCAACGAGACGCTCAAGCTCGACTTCGCCAACGGCATCCGCTCGATCATGCGGCAGGACCCCGACATCATCCTGGTCGG
>JACDJC010003483.1_pt1 | contig 11382 bp, 8 predicted proteins | sample 7454191 | NCBI WGS metagenome assembly JACDJC01 (sample SAMN14253291, study PRJNA609438) | sludge metagenome | isolation source: sludge after 25d culture with pyrite and EDTA | collected 2018-12-20
AAAGGGATTATTCCAACCAGTTTTTATGTAAATGACCTAATGAAATTCCTGAACAGGGATTATTACGTCGGGTTGTTAAATGCGGCCGCTTATCATGGAGCGGCCCATCAGCAACCACAAAGCTTTGCGATCATAACCGAAGGAATTTCCTTAAGGCCGATAATTAATGAACTGGTGAGCATTGATTTCTTCATCCGAAAATCATGGGATAAGTCTGGCATCATGAAAAGAAAAGTTGAAACCGGGTACATGAACATTTCGACGCCCGAGCTAACTGCCCTGGATTTGGTCAACTATTACAATGAGGTCGGCGGATTTAGCCGGGTGGCAACCGTATTGGACGAATTGCGGGAAGAAATGGAAGGAGAGAAGTTGGCAGAAGCTGCAAGACAGTATGACCAGGTTGTGGTTGTCCAGAGACTGGGTTATCTGTTGGATTACCATCTTAATGATATTGAACTCAGCGATGCACTCTATCAATATCTTGAACCATTCGAGTATTATCCGGCTTTGTTGCGTCCCCAAAAAGAGAAATCAGTTCACATGAAAACCGGTAACAAGTGGAAAATAGTTCCGAATATTGAAATTGAATCAGATTTATGATTCCACAATCATACATAACGGCATGGCAAAAGCAAGCGCCATGGCGAGAAAACTTTCAGGTAGAACAGGATTTGATCATCCAAAGATCGTTGATTGCATTATTCAGTGATGAATTCATTAGGGATCGATTGGCATTCCGGGGAGGGACTGCCCTGCATAAGCTGTTTCTGGCCCCTGCTGCCAGATATTCAGAAGACATTGACCTGGTACAGTTGCATGCTGAACCTTTCGGGGTAATGATTGACAAAATACGTGAACGGCTTGAATTTCTGGGTACCCCACGAATCAAACAAAAGCAACATAATAACACGATTGTGTATAGTTTCCAGTCCGAAGAAGATGTGATCATCAAGCTGAAAATTGAAATCAATACACGGGAACATTTTTCGGTTTATGGCATAAAAAGCGTTCCCTTAAAGTTGGATTCCGAATGGCACAAAGGAGAGGCAGTAGTTTCTTCATATGAATTGGAAGAATTATTGGCAACCAAGATGAGGGCCTTATATCAGCGTAAGAAAGGGCGTGACCTGTTTGACCTTTGGTATGCGATGAAAAACACAATTGTAAGTGTGGATAAGGTCATCGTGGCATTTAAATTCTATATGAAGGAGGAGGGAAACGAAGTGTCGCAAAAAGTTTTTGTCGAAAACCTGGAAAGGAAAATTGAAGATGCTGATTTCATCAATGATATCAATCAGCTGCTTCGGCTTGGGATCCAATATGACATTCATGAAGCTTATGGTTTTGTGAAGGAGAATCTTTTAGAGAAGATATAAATATACATTCGCCTATTCGCTTTTTTTCACCAAGGAAACCACAGATGAATACAGAGGGATTATTCCCGGATAACCCAAACATCATGTAATTACACGGATTGGTTTTCGGGGTTGCTTTTGCAACCCCGAAAACATGGTGGGAGTGTGGATGCACATATTTTACAAATATGCCACCCTTACAGGGTTTTGATCGTTTCCAATGGGTGTTTTTACAATATGCCATCCCTGCGGGATTAAAACCATTTCCCATTGGAAAACAAATCCTTCAAGGCGCTTAGGGATGTTAGGACGTGCAAAAAAATCAGGAGATCGCTTGCGACCCCGATCCCGATGTCTATCGAGGACTTTCGGGGTGAAGGCATCAGCCTCGATTGAAATGCCGGACCAGATTATTTTTTTGCGAGCTTTTTGTTCCGCTTAAAAAGCGGAAAGCCTGCCCGGCTAGAGGGCATAAAATTAATAAGATATGCTGGCCTCTGGCCAACAAGTCAGATTTTCTTAACCTGGATTTGCCTTACGGCGAATCCTTTGGGGTGTGTTCGAATCAGGAAAAAGTCCGCTCGCTGGCACTCGCTTCGATTTTTTCGTTTTCACCAGTCACCGAAACAACGTTTCGTCGCCTGGCAAAAACAAAAAAATCCGGCAGCTTTTGGCTGCCGGACTTTTTCCTGATTCGTCGGGGCGACTGGATTTGAACCAGCGACCCCACGCCCCCCAGACGTAACTTAAATTTCCGGCCTTTTCACGCCATTTCGCGAATATGCAGAAAATCAAGTTGTTATAAATACATAAAATTGCACGAGAATGAAATAAATTACATATTTTTGAAAAATATGTTTCACCTATGTTTCACCTAAGCTAAAATATGGCATCAATTAAGTTAAAGTTTTTGACCGAGAAGATTCTTTCGGATGGCACCCATCCAATTGCGTTGCAAGTAATCCATAATCGAAAGAAGAAACTTTTTTATTTGCAGCACTCCCTTCCGAAAGAACATTGGGATGAAGAAAAAAATATCCCAAATAAAAAGGCCACAAATCATCAATTAATAAAGCAGAGAATTAAAAGCGCTGAGACTTCAATCCAGTCAATTATTTTACAGCTTGAGAACAAGGGTGACCCTTTTACAATTGAAGATATTGAAATCAAATTCAGGCCTGAGAAGATTGCCAAAAGAAGACCGACCAAATTTGTAGAATTTGTCGAGGGAATTATCACAGAATTGGAAACAATAAAGAAATTCGGGAACGCCAAAGCATACCTTAATACAAAGGGTGTATTTGTAAGGTTTTTAAAAGATAAATATAAAAGGGAGAATATTGATATCCTATCCATCAATGAAAACCTGATTAAGGAATTTCGGGCCGATTTGGTTAAAAGGGGAGTAAAAACCAATGGAATTTCTTTTCAACTGAGGACATTGAGAGCTATTATTAATCGGGCAATAAGGCAAGGACTTTATCCAGAAGAGAATTATCCATTCAAAAATATTACGATTTCTTCCCACCCTACCAGGAAGCTTGCTGTAAATAAGGATGTTATTCACTTAATCGAAAAGATGTCGAAATCAAAGGATGAATACATTAATTTATTCCGTGATATATTTCTTTTCAGTTTTTACACCAGAGGAATGAGTTTTGTTGATATTGCTTACCTGAAAGTGGGTAATATTGAAAATGGGAGGATTAATTATCATCGGAGTAAGACTGGACAACTCTTCAGTATAAAGATCATTCCAAAAATTGAAACAATCATCAATAGGTATAAAAAAAGGAAAAAGGCCGACAATTATTTGTTTCCCATTATTACAAGAAGCGGAAAGGAGTACCTGGATTATAGAAATGGGATGCGACTCATGAATAAGAAACTTAAAGAGATTTCAATAATACTGAAATTGGACGTAAATCTTTCAACTTACGTGACCAGGCATTCTTGGGCTACAATCGCTAAGAAACAGGGCGTTGCCACTGCTGTTATCAGTGAAGGGTTGGGCCACACCACGGAAGAAATAACTCAGGTATACCTCGATAGTTTTGAAAATGATACCTTAGATGCCGCAAACGATTTAATCACGTCATAATGGAGAATGTGTTTGACCAATTCCTGAATTTGCTGGAACGGGGTTTACAATTCAATGTAGGATTCAGGCCAGTGGAGCAGATCCCTGAAAATTTTGATCCTGCTAAGGATGATGTTTCTTCATTGCCCAAAACTTATGAAAGAACCATTGCCTGTAATTTTGTGACTAGCGAATTTATTCATGCCAGAAATGAGGTCCTGAAATTCTTAAATGATCTTCACAAGCAGTATCCGGACACCTTTCAGGTAATGATTGATTTTCAAATGCAAAAATTGAAAAGGCAAAGGTCAGGATATTATAGCCTCAGGCAGGGCCAGCATAACATTTATAGCCACAAGGACCTGGGTGTTACATTTGATGACACTTATTTTGAGTTTTACTCCCGTCAGGATGGAGCCATCTTTAAGTCCGTTTTGCCGGAAGACAAGATCAGGATCCATCAAAATTTGGAGCAGCAGGTTGAAGCAGTTGATTCCGTTCTGAAATACGTCGAATCACTGGTTGGGGTATCCCAAATTAAAGTGGCTGAATCAACCGGAGTTGACTCAGAGGCCAAGAAAAAGCAAAAGGTCGAGCAGCCAGTTACCAGGGAGGCTGAAAGTAAAAAGCCTGAAGTGACCTTATATACCATTAATGATCTGGCCAGAAAATTAAAGGTCACACCCCGTACCATCTATAACTGGAAGGACCAGGGTATCTTGCCCTATTCGCAGGTGGGTTCAAAAACATACATTTCGGAAGACCAGTTAAACGACTTTTTAAAGCACCATGAGGTTAAGTCATTGAAAATGAGAAGGGGATTCTGATAAGGCATATAAATTGTTTTCAGGTTCTCACATTCTACGTCTTTTTCGGGAAATTATTAATAATCAGGCTATTCATATGAAAGAAAATATATTAGAAAGATTTTTGAACTCACTACGGGATAAGCTTGTATTTAAAATTGGCATATGGGAAGACCAGATTCTTCCGGAGATTCCAGAAAATTATTCTGATCTTGTGAGTGTTGGTCTTGATGATTCGGAGATAGGTTTTGACCTGGGGAAAATTCAATCTGGCAAGAGAAGTTATAGTAAATATGTTTCTAACTATCCTGATATTAGCGATTTAATAGAATTGAAATCGGAAGTTCTAATTTATTTAAGGAATCTATATTCAGAAAATCCTAAAAGATTTGATGAAAAGGTAAATCCCTTTTTAAAGCAATTAGCAAGATTCCAAATTAAGTTTATTGATAAAAATATAGAGAAGCAATTTTATAAATGGCATCATAACATCGAAATTGAATGGGATCAATCATATTTTCAGTATTATCAATATATTGATTCTGGGGGCTTTAATGAACTAAGTGAGTTCGATTATCATGAGATTTCACAAAGACTCATTGAATATAAAGAATTTATAGAATCAACGATAACGGAATTATCCGACCTTTCTCGGCAAAAGATATACAAACCAACTATTTCCATGACTGATGCTTCAAAAGGTAAGGAAAGTGAGATAAATCAGGCTTTTAGTGAAATATTATCTTCTGTTGTAAGAGGGGTAAATAGAATTGAGGATAAATTGTTAACGGGGGATGGCTCTCCTGCCAAGGTCATTACTGGGGTTAATGGTTTTCAACTAATTAAGAGTATTGATTCAAGCAGCATTGATGCGCTATTCCTGTTTTTATTTCCAAATTATATTGATGCTAAAAAGTCTGATTTTTTTAAATTAGTCAATGGAGGATTTTTTTCTAAAGCGTATTCCATCAAGTGGACGGTTGTCACTAGGAAAAAGGAAATCTCTTATCGACCTTTAATTTATTTCTTGAAATCTGCCCTTTTTGAGAATGAACCTGACAAAGCGGATTTTGTCAACAGAGTAATGTATATATTTTCCGATAAATCAGGATTGCCGTTCAAAAGGAAGAATTTCGTTGAGAATTATCGACAGTACGAAGAATGGATTGGTGATTCACCGGGTACTCTTCCTGATTGGCAAGTCGAGTTAGATTACATTATCTCTGCCATGTTGCCAGCTTCAAATCCCTGACAAGCTTTCATTTTTGACTGACAGCTTGCTTTTCTGGCTTGCTTGCTCTGGCAAGCTACTATTAAAAACATGAATTCAGATTTTAAGTCAATTGCTTGCTTGGTGGCAAGCTGGGTGACCTCTGTTTGGTACGGAATCCTTATTGCATCTCCGACTGCCATGAGAAAAATAAATGAAAATGGCATAGGAGGGCTCCAGGTAGCTCCGCCTGCCACAGATTTCAGGGATTACACCCTGAGTAGTATGAAAAACATGTTAAGCATGATTTTTAGAACCATTCGCGCATGGAAAGACTATCACGGCGTAAGAAATGTGCAAGGGGGGTCTAAGGCTCAAATGGAAGAGAATCGAATAAAGGTGTTCCTGGCTAACCACCAGGGTGAAGAAGTAAAATTACGGAGGATACAATTATGAGTCAACAAAAAGATTTTGATTCATCTCCAGTCGAGGAAGGAATTGTTCATATGGAGATTGATAGTTTGGTATTTTGGAATAGTGAAGGAAAAATAGTGCCCTCGATGTTATATCGATTTTTTGAACTAAACGGATTTGGATTGTATTATCCAGCTGGAACTGATTTTAAGAGCGGAAATCCTGTCGTTGTAAAGGTATCGGGTAATCTTGTAAATGAGGTAAGCGAGACTTATCTTTTACAATATGCGAAGAACTTTATGCTTAAAAAGACGGAGGATGAAGGTAAGCGAAATGCAATCATTGATTCATTACATGGTAGTACAGGTCTTTTTGGAAGTAAGAACCAGAAGCTCTTGGGAACAGTTGATCTGAATTTTATCGAGGATACAAAGGACTCGGGGATGATTTTTTTCAGAAATTGTGTCGTTGAAATTACCGACAGCTTAATCAGCCAGAGGTCTTATGATGAATTTGATGGGCATGTCTGGGAGAAAAACATTATTCAGCATGATTTTTCACAGGTAGATTTTATTGAATTGGAAGAAAACTGCGATTTTCTGCAATTTTTACGTGATATTACTGAAGTTGCCGATCCAAGTGAGCGTGAGAACAGATTTTTATCTTTGTTCTCTATAGTCGGATATTTAGCCCACCGATATAAAGATCCAACCCTGACAAAAGCAATTATCCTAATGGATGCAGCTCCGTCTGGTAGTCCGAATGGCAGGACCGGAAAAACCTTAATTTGCCAGGCGATAGGAAAGCTTAGGAATATGTATGTACTTGATGGGAAGTCCTTTGACCAGAGACGGTGGTTTAAGTTTTCCGGTGTTGGTTTAAATACGAACCTTTTGTTATTTGATGATATCCAGAAAAACTTCGACTTTGAACTCCTGTTTCCGCTTATTACCACAGGAATAAATATCCTGCGCAAATATAAGGATGATATTTTTATCCCGTTTGAACAGTCTCCAAAAGTTGTTATTACTACCAACTATGCAGTAATTGGAGAGGGGAGTTCCCATAGGGCTCGAATTTTTGAATTCGAAGTTTCGAACACTTTTAATTCTGATTTTCAGCCCACTGATAAGTTTGGCAAGCGATTTTTCGATGAATGGACTGATCCTGAATGGAATCTCTTTTATAACTTGATTGCCTATTCGATAAAGTTATTTTTGGAACGCGGTCTTATCTCCTCTCAGCCGATAAATCTTAAGCTGTCCAAACTTATACATCAGACAAATGAAGATTTTGTTGATTTTTGTCAGTCCAGGGTGGCAACAGAAATTCGTCATGATAAAAGGGAACTGTTTAATAGTTTCAAGCGTGAGTACCCAGAGTATTTCAACCTAACTCAAAGAGTTTTTACTGAATGGTTGAAAAGATGGGGTAACTACATTGGTGCAAAGGTTGACGAGGGACATTCAGGAGATGTCCGGTATATTATATACACCAAAATTGAATAAGCAATTTGTATACAACTTTAACCCCAAGTACCCAGCCTTGTATCCGCCTTGTCATAAGGCTGGATGAGGGTTTGGGTATATGGGGTTTAAGTTTTTCAGAAAGTGTTTATTGATAAATCAATGTTGTTCGGATCAGCATTCTTAAAGTTTATTATCGTTCTGACTAATTGAGATTGTTTCGTTATAGAGATTTAAAATAAATTTTTAGCGGCCCGAAGCGCTTTAATTTGGCTTTATTCCCTATTTTTAAGCCTTGTTTCAAACATAATTCTCACTCATGTCCGAAGACCAAAAGAAACTGCTCGAAGCCCAGTTATGGGGAATTGCCAACTTGCTACGTGGTAAAATAAGTGCCGACGATTACCGCGATTATATCCTGGGATTCATCTTCTATAAGTACCTGTCGGAAAAGCAGGTCATATATGCTAACAGTCTCCTTAAGGGGGAAAAGGTGACCGATTACACCCAGCTCACCGATGCGGAATTGCTGGATGCCATCCGTGAAGAATCCCTCCTGTCGCTGGGATATTTCCTAATGCCCCACCAGCTGTTTTCGGCCATTACGACCAAGGGGAACAACCACCTGAAGAACGAGTCGAATTACATACTGGAAGACCTCCAGCAGGTGCTGAACCACATCGAGCAGAGCACCATGGGGACCGAATCGGAAGATGATTTCAACTCCCTTTTTGACGATATCGACCTGAACTCCACCAAGCTGGGGAAAACGGTGAATGCCCGCAACGAGATCATCGTACAGGTACTGAACTACCTGAACAAGATCGATTTCAGGCTCGAAGAGGTGGAAGCCGATGTGCTGGGTGATGCCTACGAATACCTGATTGCCCAGTTTGCCGCAGGTGCAGGAAAAACGGCTGGTGAATTTTACACCCCGCAGCAGGTGTCCAAGATATTGGCCAAGGTGGTAACCACCGGAAAAACCAAGCTGCGGACAGTGTATGATCCCACCTGTGGGTCGGGCTCCCTGTTGCTGCGTATCTCCAAGGAGGCTGAGGTGATCGAGTTCTTCGGACAGGAACTGACACGTACCACCTACAACCTGGCGCGCATGAACATGATCCTTCACGGGATCCATTACCGCAGGTTCAACATACAGCACGACGATGTACTGGAAAATCCCCATCACCTCGAAAAACGGTTTGAGGCTGTGGTGGCCAACCCTCCTTTCTCGGCCCACTGGAAGGGTGAGGCCAATCCCTTGTACCTGTCGGACGAGCGGTTCTCGCAATACGGAAGGCTGGCTCCCAAAACAAAGGCCGATTATGCCTTTATCCTGCACATGGTGTACCAGCTGGCCGACAATGGAATCATGGCCTGTGTGGCTCCCCATGGGGTATTGTTCCGCGGGGCTGCCGAGGGTGAGATAAGAAAATACCTGATCAAGGAATTGAATTACCTGGATGCGGTGATCGGGCTTCCGGCCAACTTGTTTTACGGAACCTCCATCCCTACCTGTATCCTGGTGTTCAAGAAATGCCGCGAGGTGGATGACAACATCGTGTTTATTGATGCCAGCGGTGAAGGTCACTACGAAAAGGTGGGCAACCAGAATGCCCTGCGTGATTCGGATGTGGACAGGATCATCAATACCTACCGCAACCGCGAGACCATCGACAAATACAGCTATGTTGCCTCTTTAAGCGAAATAGCCGAAAACGATTATAACCTGAACATTCCGCGGTATGTCGACACCTTCGAGGAAGAGGAACCCATCGACCTGAACCAGGTAGCTGCAGAGCTGAAATCGCTCGACAAGGAAATCATATACATCGATGCCCGAATCGCGGTGTCATGTGCTCAATTGAAAATCTCAACGCCATTCTGATGATGAAGACAGTAAAGAAGGTGCCGGAATTGAGGTTTCCAGAGTTTGAGGGGGAATGGGATTTAAAAAAGATTTCCAACATCGCTGAATTAACATCAAGTAAGAGAATTTTTCTTACAGATTACGTTGAGAAAGGCATACCGTTTTTTAGAGGGAAGGAAATCTCTATGTTGAAGAATCAATTAAAGTTGGATGATCTTCTTTATATTTCAGAAGAGCAGTATAATGAAATTGAGAGAAATTTTGGAGTACCTCAAATTGGAGATATTTTGATAACTGCTGTTGGTACACTTGGCAATGTATATCACGTCAGTAGCGATGAGAAGTTCTACTTTAAAGATGGAAATTTAATTTGGATTAGAAACATAGAGGAAGATCCTTCATTTTTAGAAAGAGTGCTTGAATTTAATAATGATCAAATACTTCTTTCCGCCAATGGATCATCTCAAAAGGCATTGACAATAGTTGGATTAAATAAGTTAGAGTTTAGATTTCCTTCCCTTCCCGAACAACAAAAGATCGCCTCCTTTCTCTCTTCAGCAGACCAACGAATCCAACTGCTAACCCAAAAGAAGGAAAAGCTGGAACAATACAAGAAAGGCATCATGCAGCAGATCTTCAGCCAGCAATTGCGGTTTAAGGATGAGAATGGAAAGGATTATCCGGACTGGGAGGAAAAGAGGTTGGGAGATACAATTAAATTATTATCAGATTATACGGCTAATGGCAGTTTTGCAGGCTTAAAAGATAATGTATCATACTATTCCGAAGAAAACTATGCGGCACTAGTTAGAACAACTGATTTAGAAAAACCCATTTTTAAACCTGAGAGATTTACAGATAAGCATGGGTATGATTTTCTTAAAAAAACATCCTTAAGGGGGGGTGAAATTATATTGGCAAGTGTTGGCAGTATTGGTAAAGTATATCGTGTTCCTTCTTATAACAAACCTATGACACTTGCACCAAATACCTATGTGATTAAATTCAACAGTGCAATAGATGAAAATTTCATCTATCAACTTATGAATAGGCAATTTTTTAAAAACCAACTATTATCAATGGTTGGATCCACCACTTTAAAAGCAATTAACAAGGAAAACTTACGGTCTATTGTTGTTGAAATACCATATATTGAGGAGCAGCAAAAAATCGCCTCCTTTCTCGCCAACATTGACCAAAAGATCTCACTTTTGAACCAGCAAATTGAACTTACCCGGAAGTGGAAGCAGGGATTGTTGCAAAAAATGTTTGTCTGATCATGAACACCCAACCTGAACAAATACTGGAAAACAACCTGATTGACCAGCTGGTGATCCTGGGGTACAAAAAGGTGGCGATTCACGACGAGGCTGATTTGCTCATCAACCTGAAGCGCCAGCTGGAGGTGCACAACAAGGTGAGCCTGACCGACAAGGATTTTTCCCAGATACTGAACTACATCAACAAGGGAAACATCTTCGAACGGGCAAAGATCCTGCGTGACAGGGTTCCTTACCTCAACGAACAGGGGGAAACCAAGACCATTGAGCTGATTAACCAGATACACTGGTGCCAGAACCAGTTTCAGGTGGCCCACCAGATCACCATGGAAGGACGGTACAAAAACCGCTATGATGTCACCCTGCTGATCAACGGTCTTCCCCTGGTGCAAATAGAACTCAAGCGCAGGGGACTCGAACTCAAGGAGGCCTTTAACCAGATTAACCGCTACGAGCGGCATTCGTTTTGGTCGGGACAGGGCCTCTTCCAGTTTGTGCAGGTGTTTGTGATCAGCAATGGGGTGAACACGAAATACTATGCCAATGGCCCCCTGAAATCACGATCCTTCAAGCAAACCTTCTACTGGAGCGACATCCGCAACCAGTTGGTCACCCAGCTCTCGGCCTTTACCGACATCTTCCTGGAGCCCTGCCACATCTCGAAGATGATCACCAAATACATCGTGCTGAACGAATCACGCCAGGTGCTGATGGTCCTCAGGCCTTACCAGTACTATGCGGTGGAAGCCATCATTGAACGGGTGAAAACCACCCATAAATACGGCTACATCTGGCATACCACAGGATCAGGAAAAACATTGACCTCCTTCAAGACCGCCCAGATACTGACATCCCTTCCCAAGGTGTACAAGGTGGTGTTTGTGGTCGACCGCAAGGA
>JACDJC010003484.1_pt1 | contig 11380 bp, 9 predicted proteins | sample 7454191 | NCBI WGS metagenome assembly JACDJC01 (sample SAMN14253291, study PRJNA609438) | sludge metagenome | isolation source: sludge after 25d culture with pyrite and EDTA | collected 2018-12-20
ATCCGGCGATCGCTCCGGGCTGAAGCTGCGCGCCGCCAGCACGCCGCTGAAATTCGCCTTCGACGGCGCGATCGCCAACCGCGCCAGCCTGCTGATGGAAGGCACGCTCTCCGCCGACAGCCCGTCATTGCGCAACGCGCTGCGCTGGACCGGGCTGGTCACGCCGACCTCCGGCGGCCTCGGGCGTTTCTCGCTCAAGGCGCGCACCAACGTGGTCGGCGAATCCATCGCGCTGACCAACGTCAACGTCGAGCTCGACGGCAACGCCGCCGAGGGCGTCATCGCCTACAGCAACAACGAGCGGCAGGCCGTGCAGGCGACTCTGGCCGCCGAGGCGCTCGACTTCACGCCCTATGTCGACACCGTGCGCTTCCTGACCAGCGGCGCGCGCGACTGGAACCGGCAACGGTTCGATCTCAGCGGACTGTCGGCCGCCGACCTCGACATGCGGCTGTCGGCGGCGAAGGTGGCCATCGGTCCGACCCGCCTCGGGCGCACCGCGATCGGCGCCAACCTGCGCAACGGCACGCTGGCGCTCAGCATCGGCGAGGCCCAGGTCTACGGCGGCATCCTGAAAGGCTCGCTCAGCATCGCGCGCGCCGACGCGGCCGCCGACTTCAAGGCCCAGTTCCAGTTCACCGACGTCGATCTCGCGCCGGCCACCGGCGAGATGTTCGGCGCCAGCCGCCTGAGCGGGCGCGGCAACATCGGCTTCGAGATCGAAGCCTCCGGAGCGAGCCCCTTCGCGCTGGCGCAATCGCTCGACGGCACCGCGACGCTGGAGGGCCGCAACGGCACGATCGGCGGCATGAACGTCGAGCAGCTCCTGAAGCGGCTGGAACGCCGGCCGCTGTCGGGCGCCGGCAGCTTCCGCAGCGGCGCGACGCCGTTCGACAAGCTCGACCTCGTGATCCGCTTCAACGACGGCGTCGCCACCGCCGAAAACGCCCAGCTCGAAAGCCCCACCACGCGCATCATACTCACCGGCACGGCCTCGGTGCCGTCGCGGGAATACGACCTCAAGGGCGTCGCCAGCCTGATCACCGCCCGCGACGTGCCGCCGGCGTTCCAGCTTCCCTTCGTGGTGCAGGGACCGTGGGACGATCCGCTGGTGTTCCCCGATCCGGATTCGCTGATCCGCCGCTCGCCGGCGTCGGCGCCGCTGCTCGACTCGCTGAAAAACCGCAAGACCCGCGACGCGGTAAAATCGGTGATCGACCGCTTCACCGGCGGCGGCAAGGCGCCCGCCGAGCCGAAGGCGGCCCTTCCGCAGCAGCCCCCGGCGGGCGCCCCGGGGGCGCCGGCCAATGCGGCGAACGAGCCGGCCGCGCCTGAAAAGACCAACTGATCGCGCCTACAGCGGCGCGGCGCTCTCGCCCTGCGCGCGCGACAGCTTCGAGGCGAGGGAAGCGGCGACGATCACCAGCGCCACCGCGCCGATCACCAGCGTGCAGATCGCGTTGATCTGCGGCTTCACGCCGAGGCGCACCTCGGAATAGATGCGGATCGGCAGCGTGGTCGAGCCCGGCCCCGTGGTGAAGCTCGCGATCACGAGGTCGTCGAGCGACAGCGTGAAGGCCAGCATCCAGCCGGCCGCGATCGCCGGCCCCAGCAGCGGCAGCGTTACCGCCGCGAACGCATGCACGGGGCCGGAGCCGAGGTCCATCGCCGCCTCCTCCAGGCTGCGGTCGAGGCCGTTCAGCCGCGACTGCACCACCACGGCGACGAAGCACATGGTCAGCGTGGTGTGGGCGATGGTGACGGTCCAGAACCCGCGTCCGGCGTCGATGGCGACGAACAGCAGGAGCAGCGACAGGCCGGTGATGACTTCCGGCATCACCAGCGGCGCATAGAGCATGCCGGAGAACAGCGTGCGGCCGCGGAAGCTCTCGCCGCGGGCCAGCGCCACGGCGGCGAGCGTGCCGAGGACCGTCGCGACGGTGGCGGAAGTCGCCGCGACCCGCAGGCTCATCCACGCCGCAGCCAGCATCGCCTCGTCGTTGAGCAGTTCGCGATACCAGCGCAGCGACCAGCCGCCCCATACCGTGACGAGGCGCGAGTCGTTGAACGAATAGATCACCAGGATGGCGATCGGCAGATAGAGGAACGCAAGCCCCAGCGCGAGCGAGGCGATGTTGAAGGCCGACAACCGGTGCAGCGGCGCCCTCATCGCCGCGTCTCCAGATGGCGGCGCTGCAGCTTCTCGTAGACCAGCAGCGGCACGAGCAGCAGCACCAGGAGCACCACTGCGACGGCGGAGGCCACCGGCCAGTCCTTGTTGGTGAAGAACTCGAGCCACAACGTCTGGCCGATCATCAGGTGGTCGGAGCCCGCCAGCAGGTCCGGAATCACGAACTCGCCGACGATCGGGATGAAGCACAGCAGCGCGCCGGCGCCGATGCCGGGAAGCGACAGCGGCACCGTCACCAGCCAGAACGCCTTGAGCCGCGAGCAGCCGAGATCGGCCGCCGCTTCCAGGAGCGTGCGGTCGGCGCTCGCCAGCGCGGCGTAGAGCGGCAGGATCATGAAGGGAAAGTACGAATAGACCATGCCGAGATACATGGCGGTGTCGGTGGCGAGCCACGGCGCCGGCTTGTCGATGACGCCCAGCGCGAGCAGCAGGCGGTTGAGCAGCCCGTCGTTCTGCAGCACGTTGATCCAGGAGTAGATGCGGATCAGGAACGAGGTCCAGAACGGAACGATGACCAGCATCATCGCCACCGGCTGCCAGCGCTGCGGCAGGCGCGACATGCCGTAGGCCATCGGATAGCCGATCAGGAGCAGCATCGCGGTGGAGCTCAGCGCGACCACCAGGCTGCGGAGATAGGACAGGATGTAGATGTCGTCGGACGCCAGCAGGCGGAAGTTATCGAGCGACAGCGCCGACAACGCGGCCTTGAACGCCTGCCATCCGGCGGCGGGATCGAACACCGGCACATAGGGCGGCTGCGCGATCGCGGTCTGCGACAGCGCGATCTTCAGCACGAAGCCGAACGGCACCAGGAAGAACAGCGCCATCCACAGATAGGGCGCGAGCGCGGCAAGCCGCGCCGGCCGCGTGAAGACGTGCCGCGCGCTCATCGGTCGAGCACCACGGCGTCGTCCGGCGCGAACGAGGCCACGACCGGCTGCCCGACCGTGAAGCCGTCGGCGGCCGCGCGCGTCGCGTTCGCAAGGACCACGCGCAATGTCGCGCCGGAGCCGAGCACGACCTTGTAGACCGAGACGCCGCCGAGGAAGCCGGCCTCCGCGAGCGTGCCGGCGAGCGCATTGGCCGGCGCGGCCACGCCGGGCGCGGCCGGCGACAGCCTGATCTTCTCGGGGCGCACGGCGACAGAGACCGCGGTGGCCGCTTCCGGCGCGCGCGCGGCGCGAAGGGTGCCGGCGAGCGGCGCCGCGACGCTGACGCCGTGGGCGTCGCGCGCGGTCACCTCGCCCTCGATCAAATTAACGTCGCCGACGAAGCTCGCGATCCAGCGCGAATTCGGCGCCTCATAGAGCTCGCGCGGCGGCGCGACCTGAACCAGCCGGCCCTTGTCCATCACGCCGATGCGGTCGGCGAGCGTCATCGCCTCCTCCTGATCGTGGGTGACGACGATGAAGGTCATGGCGAGTCGGCGCTGCACCTCGTGCAGTTCCGCCTGGGTTTCCTCGCGCAGCTTCTTGTCGAGCGCGGCGAGCGGCTCGTCGAGCAACAGCACGCGCGGCCGCCGCGCCAGCGAGCGCGCCAGCGCCACGCGCTGACGCTGGCCGCCGGAGAGCTGGTCCGGACGGCGGCCTTCGAGGCCGCCGAGACGGGCCAGCGCCACCATCTCCGCCACCCGCGCCGCGATCTCGGGCTTCGGCAGCCCGGCGCGCTTGAGGCCGAAGGCGATGTTGCCTTCCACCGTGAGGTGGGGAAACAGCGCGTAGCTCTGGAACATCATGTTGACGGGCCGCCGGTGCGGCGGCACCTGGGCGATGTCGGCGCCGTCGAGCGCGATCGTGCCGGCATCGGGCGTCTCGAAGCCCGCAAGCATGCGCAGCAGCGTGGTCTTGCCGCAGCCGCTCGGTCCCAGCAGCGCGAAGAACTCGCCCGCGCCGATGTCGAGCGACAGATGATCGACCGCGGTGAAGCCGCCGAAGCGCTTGACCACGGAGGCGATCCGCAACAGCGGAGCCGCCGGCGCCGCGCCCGCCATCATGCCGCCGTGCATACGGCCGGTGTCGCGCGTTGCCGCGCCGGCATGGCCGGTCCGGGCCTTGAGCGCCGCCACGGCACACAGCCGGCGAACCGCGCGAATTCCGTCGTCGTCAGATAACGCAAGATAACGCACCTCCGTTGCGGTGGGGTCATCGCCGAACGCCGGCCCAAGGTCATCGGTGCTTTTTGCCGCACCCGCCGCCGCGACGATCCGGCCCGCGCGAAGCTCGCTTGAACGGGCGGCAAATGCAAGCCGGTTCCCCGCCGTGCGCGGCTGCGCGCCGGCGGTCTTGCCGGCGCCTTGCGACTGTTCGCTGCGATTGAAAGCGCGGGCCTGCCGCTCAGCCGAACTTGCGCGGCTTCTCGACGGTGGACGCGGTGCGGCCGATCCACTCGGCATAGTCGCGGATCGGCGCCGGCTTGCCGATGAAGTAACCCTGCACCTCGTCGCAAGCCTCGTCGGCGAGGAAGGAGAGCTGTTCCTGCGTCTCGACGCCCTCGGCGACGATGGAGATGTCGAGGCCGTGGCCGAGGCCGATGATGGCGCGGATGATGGCGGCGGACTGCGGGTTGCGGCCGAGATTCATCACGAAGGCGCGGTCGATCTTGATCTTGTCGAACGGGAACGCCTGCAGGTAGGTCAGCGACGAGTAGCCGCTGCCGAAATCGTCCATCGCGATGCGCACGCCGAGCGCCTTCAGCCGGCGCAGCAGCGACAGGCCGCGGTCGAAATCCTCGATCAGCACGCCCTCGGTGATCTCCAGCTCGAGCCGTCCCGGCGACAGGCCGGTCTCCACCAGGATCGAATGGACGAGGCTCACCAGGTCGCCGTGCATGAACTGCGCCGGCGACAGGTTGACCGAGATCTGGCAATGGCGCGGCCACGATGCCGCCTCGCGGCACGCCTCGCGCAGGATCCATTCGCCCATCTCGACGATCAGGCCGCTTTCCTCCGCGAGCGGGATGAACTCGCTGGGCGGCACGAAGCCGCGGACGGGATGGATCCACCGCGCCAGCGCCTCGAAGCCGAGGATGTGGTCGCCGGTGACCTTGTGGCGGGCGCGCGCCTGCGGCTGATAGTGCAGCGACAGCTCGCCGTTACGGACCGCAGCCGCCATGTCCTGATGCAGGGCGCGGCGGTCGCGCACCTGCTGGTCCATCTCGGCATCGAAGAAGTTGATGGAGCCGCGCGCCTTGGCCTTGGCGCGGAACAGCGCGGCGTCGGCGTTGGCGAGCAGTTCCTCGCCGTCCGCGCCGTTGTGGGGGAACACCGAAATGCCGGTGGTCAGCTCCATGCGCAGCGACCGGCCATCGACGACGAACTCCTCCTGCATGGCATGCGACAGCCGCACGGCAAGCGCGCGCGCCGCCTCGGGCTGCCGGCCGTCGATGATCAGGCCGAACTCGTCGCCGCTCAGCCGCGCAACCACCGCGCCCGATGCCTCGCGCTGGATGCGGCACGCGATCTCGATCAGCAGCTTGTCGCCGACCTCGTGGCCGAACACGTCGTTGATCTCCTTGAAGCGGTCGAGATCGATCGACAGCACCGCGAATTCCTCGCCGATGTTCTTGCAGGCGTCGATCATCTGCTCCAGCGCCTGCAGGAAGGCAGCGCGGTTCGGCAGGCCGGTGAGCAGGTCGTGATAGGCCATGTGGGCCATGCGCGATTCGGTCTCGCGGCGGTCGGTGATGTCCTCGTCGGTCTTGATGAGGTATTGCGGCTCGCCGGCCTCGTCGAGCACGGTCACGCGCCGGGTCAGGAACAGGCGCAGACCGTTCGCGGTCTGGATCGGATGCTCCTCGGTGACGAGGCAGCGCTTGCGGACGGCGTCCTCGTCGCGCTTGCCGATGAAGCTGGCGTCGGCCGCACTGTAGATGTCCTCGATGGTCCGGCCGATCACGTCCTCGCGGCGATGGCCCAGCGTCGCCTCGGCGCCGTTGTTGACCAGAACGTACTGGCCGTCGCTCAGCCGTTTGACCGAGAGCGCGACCGGGATGTTGTCGACCACCAGCTCGAGGAACTTCTTCGCATCCTGGATCTCGCGGGACAGCGACTTGCGCTCGGTGACATCATCGAACAGCGCGATCAGGAATTCGGGCTCGTTCCGCTCGTTGCGCGCAACCATGCGGTTGGTGGCCAGCGTCCGGCGCCTGTGGCCGCGCTCGACGACGATTTCGTTCAACAGATGGCCGTCCGGCGAGGCGAGGGTCTCGTGGTCGGACTGATGGACCGCGTGCGCGGTCTGCGGCGTGAAGATATCCTCGGCCCGGCTGCCGACGATCTGCTCGCGGCTGAGCTGGACAAACTGCTCGAAGGCGCGGTTGGCGAGGATGTAACGGCCGTCCTCGATGCTCTTGACGGCGACGCAGACCGGAATGTTGTCGATCACCGACTCGAGGAAGTTCTTGGTGGTGGCGAGCTCCCTGGACAGCTTGCGCCGGGCGGTGCAGTCCTCGTAGGTGGCGATGACGCCGCCATTGGGCAGCTTCATGTGTTTGACCAGGATCGCACGGCCATCGGGCAGCTCGCAGACATGGCCGTTCGGGCTTTCGACATTGGCGTAATATTCATCGATGTCGGCGCCGAGCATACCGCGGCTCGCGCGTAGCGCGATGAGCTCGCGGCCGGTCATGGTCGGCGAAATGTCCGAGCGGCTGAAGCCGAAGATTTCCAGATAGCGGTCGTTGCAGAACACCACGCGCTTGCGCGCGTTGACCATCACGATGCCGAGCGAGAGACTGTTGAGCGCGCTGGCGACGAAAGCGGCGCGGCGGATGATGAGGTGGCGGGCGCGGCGCAACGCAGCGGTGGCCACGAGGAGAACCGAGGCGAGAAACACGAAGACGACGAAGCAGCCGATCAGGATCTGCCACATCAGGGCGGTCTGGCTGGCGCTCGGCGCCACTGCCATGAAGGTGCCGTCGGAACCTGCCACGATCTGCGCAGTCGCACCGCCTGCGGACAACGGAACGAGCAGGCAGACAGCACCCCATACCGGGCTGATCCTGGTCGCGCGAGCTTGCTTCTGCCAGCCGGTCATTACCATTCCGAGGAATTCTTCAAGACCAGTGTCTGGCTGCACCCCTTTGAATAGGGTAAATGCGGGTTCCGTCCTCGCGACAATATGACTTAAACCCGTGCAAAACGCGGTCTATGGCTAACGAACTGCTAACAAAAGCGAATTTGCCCGGAAAACAGGCGGCGGACCATTGAAGCGGAGCGCCGATGGACAAGGTTGATTGCGTCGTGGTCGGCGCCGGCGTGGTCGGGCTCGCCGCCGCGCGCCGTCTCGCCCGGTCCGGCCGCGAGGTCGTCGTGCTCGAGGCGGCAGGCAATATCGGCACCGCAACGTCGTCGCGCAACAGCGAGGTGATCCACGCCGGCATCTACTATCCCGCGGGCAGCCTGATGGCGCGGCTGTGCGTCGCCGGCCGGCAGATGCTCTATGGCTATTGCGAGGAACGCGGCATTCCGTACCGCCGCTGCGGCAAGCTGATCGTCGCCACCGCCGAGCAGGAGAGCGCCAAGCTCGCCGCCATCCGCGCCCATGCCGAAACCAACGGCGTGGACGACCTGCAGACGCTGTCCGGCGAGGCCGCCCGCGCACTGGAGCCGGCGCTCGCCTGCGTCGGCGCCCTGCTCTCGCCGTCCACCGGCATCGTCGACAGCCATGCGCTGATGCTGGCGCTGCGCGGCGACATCGAGGCGGCGGGCGGCGCGCTCGCCTTTCACGCGCCGCTGTTGCGGGCGGAGAAGGCGGCCGATGGATTCGTGCTGGAGGTCGGCGGCGACGCGCCGATGACGCTGCAATGCCGGCTGCTGGTCAACGCGGCCGGCCTCGAGGCGCCTGCGGTCGCCCGCGCCATCGCGGGCCTGCCGGCCGAACAGGTGCCGACGGCCTATTACGCGAAGGGCAATTATTTCAGTTGCAGCGTGCGTGCGCCGTTCTCGCGGCTGATCTATCCCGTGCCGGAGCCGGGCGGCCTCGGCGTCCACCTTACCATCGACCTCGGCGGCCAGGCCAAGTTCGGGCCCGACGTCGAATGGGTGGACCGGATCGACTACGCCGTCGATCCGGCGCGGGCCGAGCGTTTCTATCCCGCGATCCGGCGCTACTGGCCGGCATTGCCGGACGGCGCGCTGGCGCCGAGCTATGCCGGCATTCGCCCCAAGATCGTGCCGCCCGCCGTGGCGCGGCAGGATTTCGTCATCCAGGGACCGCGCGACCATGGAGTCGCGGGGCTGGTCAACCTGTTCGGAATTGAATCGCCGGGCCTGACCTCGTCGCTTGCAATCGCCGACGAGGTTTTGCGCGTATCAGGCGCGCAACCCTAGCTTGGCCGGCACAACCGCCACGCACAGCCGCACCGTCGCGGCTGCGCCCATGGACAACCGGCCCATGGGCGATTGATCTCAAGTCAGGCGGTATCGGGAACTTCAGTGGACCGTCGAGCCGACGGAGTTGCTCTTCAGGCGTTCGATCTCGTCCTTGAGCATCAGCTTGCGCCGCTTCAATTCGATAATCTGGAGGTCGTCGGTGGAAAGATGCTGCAGGGCCTCGTGCAATTCGTTTTCCAGAACCTGATGTTTCCGTTCCAGTTCAACGAGATGCGCCTGAATCGCCATAAGAAGCCTCCTCTGTCAGTGGACCTCGGAAGTCTGCCCAGATGGTTCGGGCACGTTCTCAAGCGACGGGAAAGTCCGGTTCGCGTGATGAACGCGCTCCTTCCTTCAAGGGAGAGTGACCTGCGCGAGCGGTTCCCGCTTGCCGCACTTCACTCCAGCTAAGAATTCTACATGACCAAGGACGGCTGTCGACTGCGGAATGATGACGCATTGCCGATATTTTTTAATCAAGGGAAACGAATTGTGATGAACCTGCGGCCGGGATACCGTGCTGGAAACGGCCTTGATTTTCTGCAATGACTTCGAGCGGCGTTCGACGGACAACAACGACCGCGTCCATTCCGGTCATCGATGACATGGCAGATCAGGACAACAAGGAATTCGCCCTCGAACTCGCGCGGCTGCAGCAGGAGCATCGCGACCTCGACGCCGCGATCGAGGCTCTGCAGCAATCCCCGGCGCCGGATCTGCTGCGGCTGCAGCGGCTGAAGAAACGCAAGCTGCACCTGCGCGACCGCATCGCCTTCATCGAGGATCAGATCACGCCCGACATCATCGCCTGAAGTCGCGCAGCGCGCTATCGCCGCGCCGCGCCGCCTTGCGCGCATACATCGCGCGGTCGGCGCGCTCCAGAACGGCGGCCGCATCATCCGCCGGGCCGATCATCGTCACGCCGGCCGAAGCGCCCGCCACCACCGCCCTGCCCTTGAACACGAAGGTCAGGCGGTCGATGGCTTCCTCCAGCGCGAGCGTCTTCGCCTGCGCATCCGCCGCGCCGCAATTCCACAACAGCACGCCGAACTCGTCGCCGCCGAGGCGTCCCACCACGTCGGAGGAACGCACCTGCCGCATCAGCGCCGCGACCACGCCCTTCAGCACCACGTCGCCGGCGGCGTGGCCATACGTGTCGTTGATCGGCTTGAGACGGTCGACGTCGAGCATCACAACGGCGCCGGCCGTACCGTAGCGCGCCATGTAGGCGATGCCGCGCGCAAGCTCGCGCTCGAAGCCGCGGCGGTTATAGATGTCGAGCAGGAAGTCGGTCTCGGCCCAGGCCTGCAATTCGTCGATCCGCGCCTCGGCGGCGGCGAGCTTGGCCTTGAGGACGCGGATCTGCCGCCGCGCCTTCTCGGGCAGCGGGGCCGACGCGGCGCCCTCGCGCCGTCCGTCTGCCTTGCCGGCGCTGGCCGGGCCTGTCTTGGCCGCACCTGCCCCGGCGGCACGGCGCGAGGCGGCCTTCCTCGTCGGCCTAGCCAATTTGACGCCTTGAAGCGGCAGTGCGGAAACCGGTATTGACCATGAATCGATAGTGCCTGCCGGGCCGCTTGCCCCGCAAGCGCCCCTCCCTATAATCCGCCTCTTTTTTCGGACCCTTTCACAGACATGACCGCCCCCGTCGCCATCATCATGGGAAGCCAGTCCGACTGGGAAACCATGCGCCACGCCGCCGCGACGCTGGAGGCGCTCGGGGTCGGCCACGAGACGCGAATCGTCTCGGCGCACCGCACGCCGGAGCGGCTCTACGCCTTTGCCCGGGGCGCGAAGGCCGCCGGCTTCAAGGTGGTGATCGCCGGCGCCGGCGGCGCCGCCCATCTGCCGGGCATGACGGCGGCGCTGACGGAACTTCCGGTGTTCGGCGTGCCGGTGGAATCCAAGGCGCTGTCCGGCCTCGATTCGCTGTATTCGATCGTGCAGATGCCCGCCGGGATCCCGGTCGGCACCTTGGCGATCGGAAAGTCCGGCGCTATCAATGCCGCCCTTCTCGCCGCAAGCGTCCTGGCGCTCGGCGATACCGTCCTCGCGGAGCGCCTCGCAGCGTGGCGAAAGCAGCAGACCGAGGCGGTGGGCGAGCGCCCGGAGGACATCTAGCGATCCGGTTCCGACATTCGTATCATGTCTTTTGCAGGCACTTTTCCGAATGTGAGGGCCGAAGGATCGCCAGGATCACAATTTACCGATGGCCTTTCGTATCCGACGTTCGCTCGGAAGGCGCTGCAGAGTGAAGCGAACGTCGGATACGGGACACTAAGTGACCTCTTCAAATCGGGTGACGCTGAAGCCGGGCGACACCATCGGAATTCTCGGCGGCGGGCAGTTGGGCCGGATGCTGGCGCTGGCCGCCGCGCGGCTCGGCCTCAAGGCGCAGGTGTTCGCGCCGGACCCGGATTCGCCGGCCTTCGACGTGGTGCAGAACGCGACCTGCGCGGAATATGCCGATGTCGAGGCGCTGGAGATGTTCGCCGCCGATGTCGGCGTCATCACCTACGAATTCGAGAACATCCCCTCGTCAACCGCCATGATCCTCGCGGCGCGACGCCCGGTGCTGCCCGATCCGAAGGTGCTGGAGACCACCCAGGACCGGCTCGCCGAGAAGGACTTCGTGACCTCGCTCGGCATCGCCACCGCGCGCTATGCGGACGTGTCCTCGGCACGGGACCTCAAGGCTGCGATGGCCCGGATCGGCCTGCCCACCGTGCTCAAGACCCGCCGCTTCGGCTATGACGGCAAGGGGCAGGCGGTGGTGCGCGCCGGCGACGATCCGGAAGCGGTGTGGGCCGATCTCGAGACCC
>JACDJC010003485.1_pt1 | contig 11379 bp, 7 predicted proteins | sample 7454191 | NCBI WGS metagenome assembly JACDJC01 (sample SAMN14253291, study PRJNA609438) | sludge metagenome | isolation source: sludge after 25d culture with pyrite and EDTA | collected 2018-12-20
CGATGCCGGCCTGTGGTCCCTCGACCACCTTCGTCAAGGCCTCATACATAAATGCAGCCAGTGCTTTCCTGCCCACACAGCGGTTGACACCAGGGGCGAGTCCATACATAGGGCGGGCACTGCCCGCCGGCCCTTCTGCATCAATGCAAGATGTGATCAAGAGACGACTCCTGTCGGGAGAGGGCCTTTTGACAGCCGAGGTTCGACGCCACTCCAAACCGGCCAGGCTCTTTTCCCGGCAACCGGCTGGCGCCAGCAAAAGTGTTGCCCATCAAGCCACCGAAATACCTGTGAACGGGTTGTTTTCGCTCGTATCGAGGTCCGATCGGCTGCGTATCGTGCAGGCTGACAGCACACCTGTTTGCAGTGCCCGATGCATGCCGTATTGCAGCATAAACAAGGCGCTACGGCGGCCGTTTTGCCATTTACATGCTGAATGAACCTGAAGTTGTTGTTGCAAGTTCATGTTGCACTGCACACAATACGCAAAAGTATGGAGGCACCATGATTCCTGCCGTTGATTTTTCCACTCCAAATCGTTACGCCACCCTGCCACCGCCTATCGGCAAACGCTTTGCGGCGCGAGCGACACCAGCGCCCCAGGGCGAGCAGGTGCGCGCCCACGACGACCGCGAGCTGTTGCTGCGAACGATCGAACCGGGCGACGTGGCGGCGTTGCAGCGCTGCTTCACCCGGCTGTCGCCGGAAGAGATTCGTCGCCGCTTCCTGCACGCGATGTCCGAACTGCCGACACCGATGGCGCAGCGATTGTGCCAGATCGATCCGGTACGGGAGACCGCCTACACACTGATCGACGAATCGATCCAGCCCGCGGAAATACGCGGGGTCGGGCGTATCTACGTGGACGAGGCTACCGACACCGCCGAGTTCTCGGTGCTGGTGGAACACGACTGGATCCGTGTCGGCCTGGGCGCCTTGTTGATGCAACGCCTGGTGGATGATTGCCGCCGCCGCGGACTCTACGAACTGTGGGGTTACGTGCTGCTGGAAAACCGGCCGATGCTGGAGTTGTGCCGCGAGCTGGGCTTCTCCCGCCGTATGTTGCCGGATGAGCCGGGCGTCGCGCTGATCGCGTTGAAGCTCTGAGTCGTACCCTGCCCGCCGTTCCTGTCTCTTGATCACATCTTGATCGGATGCCGCGACAAGAGCGGCGGGCGGTGCCCGCCCTACGGCGCGGCGATGGCAGGACGGGCATTGCCCGCCGGCCTTTCTGCATCAATGCAAGATGTGATGAGGAGGCAGCTCGCCGTTGGGGGAGCGGCCGCATCGGCACAACGCGTTACACTTGCCCGCTTTCCCCGGCGCGGCTCGATGGCGGCGCCTTGTATTGCGTTCCTATGGCCAGCCTGATCACACACCCCGCGCTACCGACCACGCCCAGACAACGCCGCTACTGGACATCGCCGCACGGTTCTGCACGAGCCTTGTTGATTGCCGAGGCTGCGTGCACGCACCCGGGCCTGGTGGTGGTGGTGGCCCGCGACACCCAGCGCGCTCAGGTGCTGGAATCCGAGCTCGCGGTCTTCGCCGACGAGCTGCCGGTGCGGCAATTTCCGGACTGGGAGACCCTGCCCTACGACGCATTCAGTCCACACCCGGAAATCGTCTCCCAACGGATCGCCACGCTGTACCAGTTGCCGGGGGTGAAGCGCGGTGTGCTGGTGGTGCCGATCGCCACCCTGATGCAGCGGATCGCGCCACACTCGCACATCACCGGTTCCAGCCTGATGCTGGCGAAGGGCCAGAAATTAGACCTCGCCAGCGAGCAGCGGCGGCTGGAAGCGTCCGGCTACCGTCATGTGCCGCAGGTGGCCGAGCCGGGCGATTTCGCCGTGCGCGGTGCGCTGCTCGACATCTTCCCGATGGGCACGGTCGAGCCGTATCGCGTCGAGCTGTTCGACGACGAGGTGGACTCGATCCGCAGTTTCGATCCGGAAACCCAGCGCTCGCAGCAGCAGGTGGACAGTATCGAGTTGCTGCCCGCCCGCGAATTTCCGCTCACCGGCGAAGCGGCCAGGACCTTCCGCAGCAACCTGCGCGAACGCTTCCCGATCGACGTGCGCCGTTGCCCGCTGTACCAGGACATGAAGGAGGGCGTCACGCCCGGCGGGATCGAGTACTACCTGCCGCTGTTCTTCGAACACACAGCGACGCTGTTCGATTACCTCGCCGACGACGCGCTGTTCGTGCTCGGCGAGGGTGCGGCCGACGCGGCCGAACAGTTCTGGGTACAGACCGCCGAACGCTATGACCAGCGCGCCCACGACATTGAGCGCCCGGTGCTGCCGCCGACCGAGCTTTACCTGCCACCGGAAAAACTGCGCGAACAGCTCAACAAACGCCTGCGCGTGGAAATGGTCGACGCCGGCCACGAGCACGCCATCGACAGTGGCACCCAGCCGGCCCCGGAGCTGCCGCTGAACCGCAAGGGCGAGGAGCCGGCCGCATCACTCAAGCACTTCCTCTCCAGTTATCCCGGCCGCGTACTGATCGCCGCCGACTCGGCGGGGCGACGCGAGGCGTTGATCGAGACGCTGGCGACGGCTGGACTGCAGCCGCAGAACATCGAGGGCTGGCGCGATTTCCTCCTCCCGCCGCAAGCGGGGGAACAAGCCAGGTTCGCAATCACGGTCGCCGGACTGGAGCAAGGCTTCGCCCTGACCAAGCCGATGCTCACGGTGCTTACCGAGCGCGAGCTGTATGGCGAGCGGGTACGCAGCGAGCGCGACCGCAGGCGTCGACGCGGCGCTGCGCGCGATCCCGACGCGATCATCCGTGACCTTACCGAACTCACCCCCGGCGCACCGATCGTGCACGTCGACCACGGCGTGGGCCGCTACCGGGGCCTGGTCTCGATGGATATCGGCGGCATGGACGGCGAATTCCTCACCATCGAATACACCAAGGGCGACAAGCTGTACGTGCCGGTGTCGCAACTGGGGCTGGTCAGCCGCTACTCCGGCACCGCGCCGGAACTGGCGCCGCTGCATTCGTTGGGCGGCGACGCCTGGGAACGCGCGCGCAGGAAAGCCGCGGAGAAGGTACGCGACGTCGCCGCCGAACTGCTGGCGATCTACGCGCAGCGACAGGCGCGTGGTGGCGAGGCGTTGGTGATCGATCGCCAACTGGTGGACGAGTTCGGCAGCACGTTTCAGTTCGAGGAGACGCCCGACCAGGAAACCGCGATCGAGGCGGTACTGGATGACCTTGCCGCACCGCGTTCGATGGATCGGGTAATCTGCGGCGACGTCGGTTTCGGCAAGACCGAAGTGGCGCTGCGCGCCGCGTTTGCCACCGCCACGGCCGGCAAGCAGGTCGCCGTGCTGGTGCCGACCACCTTGCTCGCCCAGCAGCACTACCTCAACTTCGCCGACCGGCTCGCCGATTGGCCGGTGCGGGTGGACGTGCTGTCGCGCTTTCGCTCCGGCAAGGACGTGAGCGGCGTGCTGAAGCGGCTGGCCGAGGGCCAGATCGACGTCATCGTGGGCACCCACAAGCTGCTGCAGTCGGACATCAAATTCAAGAATCTGGGCCTGGTCATCGTCGACGAGGAGCAACGCTTCGGCGTGCGCCAGAAAGAGCAGCTGAAGAAGCTGCGCGCCGAGGTTGATCTGCTGACCATGACCGCCACGCCGATTCCGCGCACGCTGAACATGGCCATGGCCGGCCTGCGCGACCTGTCGCTGATCGCCACCCCGCCGGCGCATCGCTCGGCCGTGCGTACCTTCATCTCGGTGTGGGACGCAGCGACGATCCGCGAGGCGCTGCAACGCGAGTTGGGGCGTGGCGGCCAGGTGTATTTCCTGCACAACGAAGTGCAGACCATCGAGCGCACCGTGCGCGAACTGGAAGAACTGGTGCCCGAGGCGCGCATCCGGATCGCCCACGGCCAGATGCCCGAGCGTGAACTGGAAAGCGTGATGGCGGATTTCCATCGCCAGCGCTTCAACGTGCTGGTGTGCACCACCATCATCGAAACCGGCATCGACATCCCCACCGCCAACACCATCATCATCGACCGCGCCGATCGTTTCGGCCTGGCCCAGCTGCACCAGTTGCGCGGCCGCGTGGGTCGCTCGCACCACCGCGCCTATGCGTATCTGTTGGTGCCCGACCGCAAATCGATCACGGCGGATGCACAAAAGCGGCTCGAAGCGCTGGCCTCGCTGGAAGAGCTCGGCGCAGGTTTCGCCCTGGCCACCCACGACCTCGAGATCCGTGGCGCCGGCGAGCTGCTCGGCGACGAGCAGTCCGGCCAGATCCAGGAAATCGGTTTCGGCCTGTACACCGACTTGCTGGACCGCGCGGTGCGCGCCCTGAAGTCGGGCAAGGTGCCGGATTTCGATCTCAGCTCCGAGCACGAGACCGAAGTCGAACTGCACCTGCCCGCGTTGATTCCCGACGACTACCTCGGCGACGTGCACACGCGGCTGACGCTCTACAAGCGAATCGCCAGCGCCCGCAACGAAGACGAGTTGCGTGACCTCCAGGTGGAGATGATCGACCGCTTCGGCCTGCTGCCCGAACCTGCCAGGCAGCTGTTCGCCGTGGCCGGCCTGAAATTGATGGCGACGCCACTGGGCATCCGCAAACTGGACTTTGGCGCCAACGGCGGTCGCATCACTTTCCGCGAAAAGCCCGACGTGGATCCACTGGCCATCATCAAGTTGATCCAGAGCCAGCCGCGCGTCTACAAGCTCGACGGCCAGGACAAGCTGAAGGTGATCCTCGATCTGCCCGGTGCCAGCGAGCGGATACGCACTGCGCAGGAGGTGCTGGTACTGCTGGGCGCCCGCCGCCCGCGATGAACCGCGGGCTGACTCCACGCAGGCTGCCACAGGGCTGACTATCCGCGGAGCACGCTAGCCAGGTGACCCCTGGCGTCCGTTTTGGCCAGTCCGGGCCAACGGTGGTTCCCGCACTCCTCCCAGAACAAGCACGCTCCCGCCTTCCCGCCGACACCGCTGTCTCTTGATCACATCTTGCATTGATGCAGAAGGGCCGGCGGGCACCTACCATCGCTGCGCCGTAGGGCGGGCACTGCGCGCCGGTCTTATCGCGTTATTCAATGGGGTTATGATCAAGAGACAGCTGATAGCGCGGGTACACTCGTGGCAGCACTGGCACGACCCGTGCTTGACAGTTCCATGACGGATCGTGCAGCGTTGCGTGTCGGCACTGGGCAACGCAACACGGTATGCCTGCACTTCTTTCATGATTACGCGTGCATGCTTTCTGGAAGCGTGTCGTGAAGCTGCAGGGGCGATACCCGCCCCGGATACCCGAGCGAGTATGCCAGCACAGGGAGCCCCAAGTGGAGAAGCGGATCACATTGCCAACCCTGCACCAGCGCTGGCAGCGCAGATCTGGCTTCGTGCTCGGCCTGCTGATCCTCTGGTTCGGCGCCGCCCATGCCACCGGCATGCCGCTGAATGGCGCATGGCAGGAAGTCAGTCCGGGTGATACGCCACAGAGCGTGCTGGAAGCCTATCGGGCTGGTCGACTCAGAAGCTTCGACCCCACGATGCTGCAGCAGTTTCCACGCAACAATCTCGGCAGCTGGGTGGTGATCGCGGCGCAACCGCCATGGGACAACGACGAACGCGTGCTGACCATCTATCCGCCCCCGATGGGTGCGATCAGCGTGATCGATGGCGGCAAGACCCATGTGCTGGCAATGGACGATTTCAGCGCGACCGCCCATGGACACGGACGACTGGCCTGGCGCATACCTGCGACCCGGCCGGCATCGATGCCGATTCTGCTGAAGTTCGAACCGAATGAAAGACTGAGTGCACCAATACGATTCAGGATCCTGCTCTGGAGTGAATATGTCCAACAGGACGCACAGTGGCTGGTGTTCGCCAGCGCGAGCTTCGCCGTGATGCTGGCGATGGTGCTGATGGCGTTGTCTTTCTCGCTGATGCTGCGCGACGTCACCTACGCCTGGTATGGCGGCTACATCGTCTGTTACGCGCTGATCCAGGGTATCCAGACGGGTTTCGTCTTCCATCCGCTGGAATGGCAATGGCTGGTCGACATGAGCTGGATGGTGGGCGCGGCCGCCGTGGCCTTGTCGGTGGCATTCGCCTCGCTGTTCATGATGCGCTTCTGCGACCTGAAGCGGCACGCACCACTGCTGCGGGTGCCGGTGATGGCCGTGGCCGTGGGCATGATCCAACTGGTATTGATGCGCAGCAGCGGCATCCCGCTGTTGATTGAAGTCGCACAGGCCCTGCTCAATCCGCTGCTGATCATCGGCGCCCTGCTGTTGCTGGTGGCCGCCATCGTGGCTGCCGTGCGCGGTTCGCGCCAAGCCTGGTTCTTTCTTGTTGGCTGGACGCCGTTGCTGCTGCTTACCGCGATGACCAGCGCCCAGGTCGATGGCGCCCTGCCCCGGCTTGACTGGCTCAACGACGTCAGCCTTGCCGGGGGGGCTTTCGAAGCGCTGGTACTGTCGCTGGGCTTGGCCGATCGCGCCTTGCAACTGCGCCAGGATCGCGACGTGGTGCAAGTGCTGGCCGATCACGACGCGCTCACCCAGACACTCAATCGCCGCGCCTGGGGCACCCGTGCCAATGCGATGCTGACGACCGGACCAAACCGGCCGATCGCATTGCTGTTCCTCGACCTGGATCATTTCAAGCTGCTGAATGATCGCTACGGCCACCACTCCGGTGATCGCGCCCTGGTCGCCGTGGCCGACACGCTCGCCGCCGAACTGCGCCCCGGCGACCTGTTCGGGCGCTATGGCGGCGAGGAATTCGTGGCCATGCTCGACGGGATCGACGCGCACGAAGCCATGCAGGTGGCCACAAGGCTCTGCCGGCGGGTGCATCGGCTGGAAATCCGGGTACGCGACGACGAACAATTGCTCAGCGTCAGCATTGGCGTCGCCATGCGCCAGCATGACGACGACCTGCGGTCGTTGATCGAACGGGCCGATCAGGCGATGTATCAGGCCAAGCTGCTTGGCCGCAACCAGGTCTACCTGGACGAGTACTCCACCAAACCTGTGCGCGTCGCAGTCAGGAAGCGCCTGCATATCGTGGAGCCACGGCGGGACGACCTCTGATTGGAAAGGATGGCAGCGTCGGCGATCACGTTCAAGTTCTGACTACGCCAACGTACGCGCCGCGGCGACCACATCCGCCTCTCCCGGCAGCACCAGCAACGCCGCACCGGCCAGCGGGGTGAACGTATCGGCCCCTACCACCCGTCGCAACGGCCTGGCACCACAACCGCCTTCGACAATCGCGGTGATCACGCCTTCGCCCACACCTGCGCTCTTGCGTCCTTCGTCCAGCACCAGGATGCGTTTGGCCGTCTTCGCCTGCACCGCGATGAAGGCATCATTGAGCGGTGCCAGCCAACGCAGGTCGACCACGCGCACCTGCCAACCCAGCTCCTGCTCGATCGTGCGCGCGGCGCGCAATGCCATCGGCACGCCGTTGCCGAAGGTGAACACCACCAGGTCGTTCGCTGCCTCGTCGTAGATGCGACCTTCACCCAGCGTCATCGCCCGGTCGGGCGATGGATAGTCGAACTGCCACTGGCCGTCACCCGTTTCGTACAGGTCCTTGGTCATGTACAGCGCGATGGGTTCGAGGAAGGCGCAGACGCGACCATCCACCTTCGCCAGCGCCATCAGCGTGCGCAGCATCGTCGCCGCGTCGTCGCCGCGGCTCGGGCAGCCCACCACCAAGCCGGGAATATCGCGCAGGGCGGTGATCGAATTGTCGTTGTGGAAGTGGCCGCCGAATCCCTTCTGATAGCCGAGCGAGGCGACGCGCATCACCATCGGATTGCGGTACTGGCCGTTGGAGAAGAACTGCAGCGAGGCCGCCTCGCCGCGAATCTGGTCGCAGGCATTGTGGAAATATGCCAGATACTGGATTTCCGGAATCGGCAGCATGCCCATGTTGGCGTAGCCCTGGGCCAGGCCCAGGATCATCGTCTCGTCCAGCAGGGTGTTGAACACGCGGCTGCCGCGGAACGCCTTGTTCAGGCCTTTGGTGACGGTGTACACGCCACCCTTCTGGGCCACGTCCTCGCCGAACACCAGCGCCTCGGGGTATTTCGCCAGCAGGTCATGCAAGGCGTGGTTGATCTGGATGGCCAGGTGCCGCGGCGGCAGTTTCTCGGGTAGTTTTTCTTCACCATCGAAGACGGCCAGACGCTTTTCCGCGTAGTCCGCGCGCCGGGCCTCGGCCATCACCGCCGTCGGCGTGTACGGCGCCAGCGGAGCGACAATTTCCTCGAGCGTGGTCAGTCGATGGCGCGAATCCGCCTCTTCGGCGGCCGCGAAGCAGCGCCCACGGGTAGCCTCGTACAGATTGAGCACGTCGTCTTTCGAATACAGCCCGGACGCCAGTGCAATGCTGGCCGAGCGCAGCAGCGGGTCGGTCGCCTCCACCGCGAACAGTTCCTCGATGCTGCGCCACTCGATCTCGAAATCGCTGCCGGCATGACCCATCACGCGGGTGGTCTTCAGGTGCAGGAAGGTCGGCCGGCGCGTGCTGCGGCAATGCTCCACGGCGCGCTGCACCTGGGCATAGCCTTCGGCCAGATCGAGGCCGTCGGCGAAGAAGTAATCCAGGTTGGCGCGATGCTGGTAGTTGTTCGCCACCCAACCCGACGGCGTCTTGACCGAGATGCCGATGCCGTTGTCCTCGCACACGAACAGCACCGGCGCCGGCAGCTTCTGGTAGGCCGTCCATGCTGCGGTGTTGAACGCCGTCTGGGCGGTGGCGTGGTTGCTGGAGGCGTCTCCGAACGAACAGATCGTGATGCTGTCTTGCGGAATCGGCAGGGAATGACCGATCCGCCGCGCCTGCTCGATCGCCACCGCCGTGCCCAGTGCCTTGGGCAGATGCGAGGCGATGGTCGAGGTCTGCGGCAATACCCACAACGGCTTGCTGCCCCACACCTTGTGGCGCCCACCGGAGGCCGGGTCGTCCTTGCTGGCGGCGAAAGACAGCGCCGAATCCAGCACCGGATCCATGCCGGGAATCTTGCGGAAGCGCTCGGCCATGAAGCCACCGGAGCGGTAGTGCAGGAACGCCGGATCAGTGTGTCGGGTCAGCCGCGCGACCATCGCGTTGCCTTCGTGGCCAGACGAACCGATCGTGTAGAACACCTTGTTCTGCACGCGCAGCACGCGCGCCATCAGGTCGAGGTGGCGCGAGATCAGCTGCGATTCGAACAACTCGCGGAACCCGCGCGCGTCCAGCGCACTGCCCGGCAGCACCGGCGCGCGGTCGCGTGGAGCGGCGCCCCCCTCGCCCTGCCACAGCTGCACGTATTCGATGAAGTTCTGGTCGACGATCTCGGCGCGATTGAAGCCCTTGTGGCGGGCGGCGAATGCAAACGGAATGGGAGTCATGGCAAGGTTCGTATGGTGCAGGCAGGTGGCCGCGACGCGGCCTTCAATGGGAAGACAGGATAGACGGGATGGAAGGCTTGACGGCCAGTGTGCGCAACGCGGCGGCGCGGTGCAGATCCTTCTCGCGCCCGAAACTCTCGAAGAGTCGGATCTGGTCGTCGATGCACGGCACCGGCACGGCCAGGCCGTTCAGGCCTGCCAGTACCAGCCGTCCCGGCTGCACCGCCTGCCAGCCGTCGTCGGTGTTCAATTCCAGCGCGCCCATCACCTCGACCGGCGCACCGGGAAAGCGGAAGCGGGCGAAATGCGAGCGAAAAAGGTTGCCATCGACAAGCTCCGATGACGGCTCGCGCCGCCCGGCCCAATGCGTCATCAAGGCGTCGGCATCCGCGTGTGAGGTCAACACGTCGACATCCGCCACACTGACCTCGGCACCCAGCAGCAACGCGGCGGCACTGCCGATCAGGCACCATGGCGAGAGGCAGTGCACGTGCAGGTCGGGCACGATCTCGGCCAAGGTGGCGTAGAGCGCGGGCGAAAGGTGGCTCATGCGCGGCGATGCTCCCATGCATCACGGCTCTGGCCCCAGATCTCGATCGGGAAGTCTTGCAGTGGCGGCGGCAGTTGGCCGGGGCCGCGAAGCGTGGAACCCAGTCGCTGCGCCAGCTTTTGGGACGCCAGGTTGGACGGATCGATCACGTGGATCATCTCCGACCAGCCCAGTTCGGCGAAGGCCCAGTCCGCCGCGGCGCTGGCCGCTTCGCTGGCATAACCGTGGCCCCAGGCGTCGCGGATCAGGCTCCAGGCGATCTCGGTACCGGGCCAGCCTTCGGGTTGCCACGGTCCGATGCGACCGATCCAGCGTCCACTGGATTTCTCCAGCACCGAAAACATGCCGAAGCCCTGCATCGCCCATACCCCTGCCATGGTCACAAAGGTGCGCCATGCGTGGGCGCGCGGTTGCACGCCGCCAATGAAGCGCGCGCTTTCCGGGTTTCCCATCAAGGTGACCCAGCCCTCAAAATCCTCCGGCCGGGTCGGTCGCAGGATCAGTCGTTCGGTTTCGAGGCGGATATTGGAAAGTTGCAAAGGTTCAGTTCTCTTTACTTCCTCTCCATTCGAGAGAGGGTTACGGTGAAGGTTCAGCAAGCAGACGAGTGTCCAACACTTCGCCCGCACCCTCATCGGTTGCTGCGCGCGACCTTCGTTCGGCGCGTCCATGCACTTGGTCCCGGGGCGGCTTCACCGTACAAATCGGCAATCCTGCCGATTTGTCTCCACCTGATCAACCTCGAACCTCAGCCCAACATGGCCGTTTTCCCCTCGACGATCTTGGGAGTCTGCTTGCGGTCGAGCTGTCTCTTGATCACATCCTGCATTGAGGCAGAAGGGCCGGCGGGCCGTGCCCGCCCTACCATCGTCGCGTCGTCGGGCGGGCACGGCCCGCCGGTCTTGTCGCGATATTTCATCGGGATCTGATCAAGAGACAGTGCGGGCAAGAGGGCTTTTGACAGCTGGGGTTCGACGCTGATCAGGTGTCTCCGGGGGAGAAGAAAGTCCAGTCAGAATGCGTTGATGCCGGTCAGCTCGCGCCCCACCACCAGCTCGTGCACGGTCTCGGTACCCTCGTAAGTGATCACCGACTCCAGGTTCAGCGCATGGCGGATCGCACTGTGCTCGGTGGTGATCCCGGCGCCGCCAAGGATGTCGCGACACTGGCGCGCGATGTCGATCGCCATGCGGCAGTTGTTCCACTTCGCCAGCGACACCTGGGTCGGCTGCATCTTGCCGGCGTCCTTCAGCCGGCCCAGCTGCAGCGACAACAGTTGTGCGGTGGTGATGCGCCGGGCCATGTCGGCCAGCTTCAGCTGAACCGCCTGGTTGGACGCCAATGGACGGCCGAACAGGATGCGCTCGCTCGTATAGTCCAGCACTTCCTTGAGGCAGGCCTGAGCCGCGCCGATTGGTCCCCA
>JACDJC010003489.1_pt1 | contig 11373 bp, 10 predicted proteins | sample 7454191 | NCBI WGS metagenome assembly JACDJC01 (sample SAMN14253291, study PRJNA609438) | sludge metagenome | isolation source: sludge after 25d culture with pyrite and EDTA | collected 2018-12-20
CGACGAAGGCCTTCTCGACCACGAACTCGCCCGGCTCGCCGTGATTGCCCTCGGTGAATCCCCGGTCGAGCAGCAGCGTGCGGGTGTCCTGCAGCAAGGCCGGGCTACCGCAGATCATGACGCGATCATGCGCGGCCTCAAGCGGCGCAACGCGGATGTCATTGAAGAGCTTCCCCGATGTCATCAGATCGGTGACCCGGCCGCGATTGCGGAACGGATCGCGTGTGACCGTCGGATAGTAGATCAACTGATTGCGCACCAGTTCGCCGATCAGATCGTCCTTCGGCAAATGATCGTTGATCATTTCGCCATAGGCCAATTCGGCGACATGCCGGCAGCCATGGAGCAGCACGACCTTCTCGAAGCGGTCGTAGGTCTCCGGGTCCTTGATGATGCTCAGGAAGGGCGCGAGGCCCGTGCCGGTGCCGACCAGATAAAGATTGCGGCCGTTCTTCAGGTTGTCGATCACCAGCGTGCCGGTGGCCTTGCGTCCGACGATGATCTGCTCGCCCTCCTTGAGATGCTGAAGGCGCGAGGTCAGCGGCCCATCCGGCACCTTGATCGAAAAGAATTCGAGTCTGTCTTCGTAGTTGGCGCTCGCCACGCTGTAAGCCCGCAGCAGTGGCTTCTCGCCGACTTTCAGGCCGATCATCGTGAACTCGCCGTTGCGAAAGCGGAAGGACGGGTCGCGGGTGGTGGTGAAGCTGAACAGCGTGTCAGTCCAGTGATGGACGCTGAGGACGCTTTCCTGATTGAAATTGCTCATGTCGCTCGATCCAGTTCGGTGGCCCGGCCGCGGGGCAAAATCAAAAAACGCAGAGACGGATTGCCTCGCCAAATTTCATTTGTATACTAATGAATAATCCAGCTTGATCCCGCCGTCAAGCCGCGCTCAAGTTGGATCAGGACTGCCGCGAAGGCATTGAACAAAAGGAACAATCCATGTCCCACGATGCGCCCCAGGCCGCTGCCGGCCCGACCAGGCTGGTGATCCGCAATATCGGCCTGATCCTGAGCGGAGACATGGACAAGCCGATCCTCGATGCCGACACCATCGTGGCGGACAACGGCAGGATCACCGCCATCGGACGCGCCAAGGACATCGACACGGAAGGCGCAACCACTCTCGTCGATGCCAACGGGACCGTCGTCACTCCCGGCCTGATCGACAGTCACGTGCATCCCGTCGCCGGCGAATGGACGCCGCGCCAGAACCAGATCGGCTGGATCGACAGCTTCCTGCATGGCGGAGTAACGACCATGATCTCGGCGGGCGAGGTCCACATGCCTGGCCGACCGAAGGACATCGTGGGCGTCAAGGCGATGGCGATTTTCGCCCAGCGCGCGTTCGACAATCTGCGCCCCGGCGGCGTCAAGGTTCATGCCGGTGCGCCGGTGATCGAGCACGGCATGACAGAAGAAGACTTCAAGGAAATGGCGTCCGCCGGTGTCCGCTGGCTCGGCGAAGTCGGGCTTGGCAGCGTCAAGGACGGCCCGACCGCGCGGAAGATGGTCGCCTGGGCGCGCAAGTACGGCATGAACAGCACGATTCATACCGGCGGCCCGTCGATTCCCGGCTCCGGCCTGATCGACGCAGACGTGGTGCTTGAAGCCGACACCGATATTGTCGGCCATATCAATGGCGGCCATACCGCCCTGCCCGATGGACAGATCCGCTGTATCTGCGAAGGCTGCAAGCGCGGCCTCGAACTGGTTCACAACGGCAATGAACGCGCCGCCCTCTACACGCTGCGGCTTGCACGCGAGATGAAGGAGCTGAACCGCGTGATCCTCGGCACCGATGCGCCTGCCGGATCAGGCGTTCAGCCCCTCGGCATCCTCCGCATGGTGTCGCTGCTGTCATCGCTCGGCGAGGTGCCCGCTGAACTGGCTTTCTGTTTCGCCACCGGCAATACCGCGCGGATGCGCGCGCTCGATTGCGGAATCATTGAGCCCGGCCGCGCCGCCGATTTCGTCATCATGGACAAGGCCCAGCATTCCGCCGGAAAGAACCTGCTCGAGAGCGTTCAGCTCGGCGACTTGCCGGGCATCGGCATGACGATTATCGACGGCATCGTTCGCACCCAGCGCAGCCGTAACACGCCACCGGCGACCAACGTGCCGGAAATCGTGGGTCACTAAGTTTTTCCGGACTGATCTGTCTCGTCATGCCCGGCCTTGTGCCGGGCATCACGCCTTCAGACGACTGCCGCGGGAAGAAAGTCGTGGGTTGGCCGGGACGAGCCCGGCCATGACGATGGAAAACCCTGCGTCCATTTCTGGCCTGTGTCGATCAGCGCAGCTTGCTGAGGAGCGCGATAAAGGTTTCGCGCTCCTTCGCGTCGAGTGGCGCAAGCGTTTCCTTCGAGATCGCCAGCGCATGAGGCGCGGCCTTCTCCGCCATCGCCTGCCCGGCGCGCGTCAGGCTCACCAGCAGCCGGCGGCCATCATCCGGATCCGGACTGGTTTCGGTCAGGCCACGCGCCGTCAAACGATCAATGACGCCCTTGATGGTGGCAACATCCATTGCGGTCAACCTGCCGAGCTGGTTTTGCGAACAAGGCCCGGTTTCGGTGAGCTTCGCCAGCGCCGCCCATTGGGTCGGCGTGAGATTGATACCGATCTCCTTCGCAAAGATCGTCGCATGACGCTGCCAGACCTGGCGGAGAATGAATCCGATCTGATCGTCGAGGATGTAAGGCGGTTTCGACGTCTTGCCGTTCCGCTTCGGCGCGGCTGCCTTGACCGAAGCCGTCACCTTGGCCGCGGCAACCTTGCTCGGCACAGTCTTGGCCATTCCCGCCCCCTACGCTTCGTTCCTGCGCCTATACCGCCAGATGCGCGTCGCGAATATCCGGACGTGCCTCAAGCTCGGCCATGGTGCCGCTGAAGCAGATGCGGCCGCGTTCGATGATGTAGGCGCGATCGGATATCAGATTGGCGAAGTGCAAATTCTGCTCCGAGACGACGATGCTGACGCCTTCCTTTTTCATCGCAAGGATTGCATCGACCATCTGCTCGACAATCTTGGGAGACAAACCCTCAGACGGCTCATCCAGCAGCACGAGCGACGGATTTCCCATCAGGGTTCGTGCGATCGTCAGCATCTGCTGTTCACCGCCGCTCATGCGCCCGCCCATCCGGCCGCGCATCTCCCCAAGATTCGGAAACAGCGAAAACAGTTTCTCGCGCGTCCATTCCGGCGCGTTGGATCGCGGCGGCTGGCGGCCGACTTCGAGATTCTCCTCGACCGTGAGATCGGTGAAGATGCGGCGCTCTTCCGGCACATAGCCAAGACCGTTGCGGACAATGGCATGGGTCGGTTGCTTCGAGACGTCCTGCCCTTCAAACACAATCCTCCCTTCGCGCTGCTCAACCAGACCGACAATCGAGCGGAACGTGGTGGACTTGCCTGCGCCGTTACGGCCCAGAAGCGCCACGACCTCGCCATTTCCGACCTCAAGCGCGACATCGAACAGGATGTGCGCCGGACCATAATAGCTGTTCAATCCCTGAACCTGGAGCTTCATGCCGATGCTCCTTCGCGATGGCGCGCATCGTAAACCAGACCTTCGCCGAGATAGATGGCGCGAACCTGAGGATTGCGCCGCACCTCCTCGGGCGAGCCTTCCGCGATCAGCGTGCCGCGATTGAGCACCAGAATGCGGTCGGCATGCTCGAACACCACGTCCATATCATGCTCGGTGAACAGAACGCCGATCGACTTCTCGCGCGCGATCCGCGCGGTGAGCTTCATCAGTTCGACCCGCTCGCGCGGGGCCATGCCGGCGGTAGGCTCGTCCATCAAAAGCAGTTTCGGCTGGTTGGCGAGCGCGATGGCGAGTTCCAGGCGCTTCAGATCACCATAGGCGAGCTCGCCACAGGGCCGCTCCGCGTAGCCGCTCATGCCGACAAGATCGAGCAGCCGATCTGCCTCGTCGCGCTCGAACTGCGGCGTGGAGCGCCACATGTTGAAAAGCCGGGAATGATAGGACACCAGCGGAACCTGCACATTCTCGCGCACCGTCATGGTGGGAAACGTTGCCGTGATCTGGAATGTCCGGCCGACGCCGAGCCGCCAGATCGCGCGTGGTTTCTGACCGGTCGTATCCCGGCCCAGCAAATGGATCCGGCCGCTGTCCGGCATGTTCTGGCCGTTCAGCATGTCGAAGCAGGTGCTCTTGCCCGCGCCGTTCGGGCCGATCAATGCGAGGATTTCGCCCGCCGCCAGCGAGAACGATACGCCCCGCACGGCGTGAACGCCGCCATAGGATTTGGTCAGGCCTTCAACCGACAGCAATTTGGATGCGGCACTCATTCTGCGGTCTCGATTCGCGATGCCAGAATGGCGGACTTGGACGATTGCGATTCGCGCCGGGCGCGGATGGATTCAATCATGCCGACGATGCCCTTCGGGAAAGCAACAACGATCAGCACAACAATCGCGCCCAGCACGAGCTTGGACCAGTCCGTCTGGCTGACCAGCCAGACGTTGAGCGCCTTGAAGACGATTGCGCCGACCACCGCGCCGGAGACGGTCTCGATACCGCCGAGCAGCACCATCACCAGCGCATCGACCGACAGCGGAATGCCGAGGCTGTCCGGAAACACACTGCCCTTGAGATAGGCGAACAGAGCCCCAGCGACGCCCGCCGCGGTGCCCGCGATCACGAACGCGGTCCATTGAATGCGCTTGCCATCAATGCCGATCGCCTCGCTGCGCAGCATGGAATCCCGTGTCGCCCGGAGCGCATAGCCGAACGGCGAAAACACAATGATCCGCAGTACGATGACCATCAGCGTCGCGGCAGCGAGCGACAGCCAGTAGAAATTCGCAGGACTTGCCGCCCATGCCGCAGGCCAGACCCCGAGAATGCCGTTGTCGCCTCCGGTGACGGAGACCCACTGGAATGCGATGGACCAGACGATCTGCGCGAACGCCAGTGTCAGCATCGCGAAATAAACGCCCGAGAGCTGAACCGCGAAGAACCCGAAAACCGCGGCGCCCAGCAAGCCCAGCAGCGGGCCGAGCAGCAGGCATGCGATCATCGGAAGACCGGCCGCCTTGGCGAGGAAAGCGACACCATAAGCACCAAGCCCGAAATAAGCCGCATGGCCGAACGACGCGAGGCCTCCCGCCGACATCAGGAAGTGCAGGCTGGCTGCAAAAACCACGAAAACCGCAATCTCCGCACCAACCGTCAGCGCATAGTTGCCGCCGAACAGCGGCAGGGCTGCCGCGACGACCAGAACAGCCAGCGCCACGAGCCGCTCGTTCGTCGTCAGCGGACGCCATGGACGAACGCTGAGGCCCGGGGTTTTGCGCGCGACGGCTTCCGGCTTTCCGAACAGGCCCCATGGCCGGACGATCAGAACAGCGGCCATGACAAGGAAAACAAGGATGATCGAAATCTTCGGAAATATCAGGATGCCGAAAGCATTCAGTTCGGAGACCAGAACCGCGGCAACGAACGCCCCCGTGATGCTGCCGAGACCGCCGATCACCACGACAACGAAGACATCCACGATGATCCGCAAATCCATCGCGTGATGCACAGCGTCGCGTGGAATCTGCAATGCGCCGCCGAGCGCCGCCAGGAAGACGCCCACCGCGAACACGCTGGTGAACAGCCATTTCTGGTTGACGCCCAGCGCGGCCACCATGTCGCGGTCCTGCGTCGCGGCTCGGACCAGAATGCCCCAGCGCGTCCGGCGGAACAGCAGCCACAACGCACCGAGCACCACCGGACCCAGCACGATCAGAAACAGATCGTAGGACGGGATGTTCTGCCCGAAGAAATCCACAGCACCGCGAAATCCGGGCGCGCGGCGGCCAACGAGATCGTCAGGCCCCCAGATCAGGACCACGATATCCTCGACCATCAAGGTCAGGCCAAAGGTCGCAAGAAGCTGGAATAGTTCCGGCGATTTGTAGATTCGCCGCAGCAGAACCATTTCGACCAGTACACCCAGCAGCGCGACGAAGAGTGCAGCGATAACGATGCCGCCCCAGAATCCCAGCGTGCCGGACAGCCGCTCCGTCAGCGTGAACGCGCCATACGCGCCAAGCATGTAAAACGCGCCATGGGCGAAGTTCACGATGCGCGTCACGCCGAAGATGATCGACAGACCCGACGCAACGAGGAACAGCGAAGCCGCGCTGGCAAGACCGGTCAGGAACTGGGCAAAGTAGAAGCTCATAGACGATCCACGGCTGGAAGTTGCCGCGGGCGCGGCGTGCGCCCGCGGTGTTCAGTTCAGTCTTTCGGACGCATCTTTTCGACTTCCGCATCACTCGGCAGGAAGTTCTCGCCCTTGCGATAAGCGGTATCGACCATGATGCCTTTACCGTCCTTGAGCGCGGTCTTGCCGACGAAAGCGCCAAGAGTCGATTGATGGTCGATCTTGCGGAACGTGATCTGGCCGAACGGCGACGACATCGACAAGCCTTCCGCCGCGGCGATCAGCTTTTCCGGATCGGTCGAATTGGCCTTCTTGAGAATTTCGGCCGCAGCCTTGATAGTCTGATAGCCGACAATCGAACCGAGTCGCGGATAGTCGTTGTACTTGCCCTGATAGGCTTTCAGGAAAGCATCGTGTTCCGGCGTCTTGATGCTGTACCAGGGATAACCGGTGACGATCCAGCCCGACGGCGTTTCTTCCTTGAGTGGATCGAGATATTCCGGCTCACCGGTCAGGAAGCTCACCACCGCACGATCCTTGAAAAGACCGCGTGTGTTGCCTTCACGCACGAACTTCACGAGATCCGCGCCGAAGGTCACGTTGAGAATGGCCTCCGGATTGGCGTTCGCCAGCGCCTGCACGATCGGACCCGCGTCGATCTTACCCTGCGGCGGCCATTGCTCATCGACCCACTGAATGTCCGGCCGCTTCTCGGACAGCAATTTCTTGAACACCGCCACAGCCGACTGGCCATACTCGTAGTTCGGCGCGAGCGTTGCCCAGCGCTTGGCCGGCAGCTTCGCAGCCTCTTCCACCAGCATCGCCGCCTGCATGTAGTTCGACGGACGCAGCCTGAACGTATAGCGATTGCCCTTCGACCAGGTGATGGCGTCGGTCAGAGGTTCGGCGGCAAGGAAGAAAACCTTCTTCTGCTTGGCGAAGTCGCTGACGGCAAGACCGATGTTCGACAGGAACGTGCCGGTCAGCATCGCGACGTTTTCATTCGAGACCAGTTCGTTGGCGGCGGTCTGCGCGTCGGCCGGTTTGCCGCTGTCATCCTTGGAGACAACAACGAGCTTCTTGCCATTGATGCCGCCTGCGGCGTTGATCTCCTCGACAGCAAGCTGCCAGCCCTTGCGATAAGGCTCCGTGAACGCCGGCAGCAGCGAGTAGCTGTTGATCTCGCCGATCTTGATTTCACCGCTCTGCGCCATGGCGGTTGTCGCCAGAGCCGAACCCGCCAGACCAAGACCTGCGGCGATCGCAAGCCCGTACAGACTGCCGAAAAGACGTTTGCTTCGTTGCATCCCAACCTCCATTGTTACCGAGGACCCACGCCCTCGTTCACTTTCCGTCCGTTCCTTATCCCGGTGGAACGGTTCGGATTTTCTTTCGCATCAAATGCGGACAAGCCGCTAACGCAACCCGTCCTCGCCCTTGACCTCGCCCACGGTGAGACCGCCGACGCGCGGCAGCGGCCGCCCGCTATCCGTCACAGCCACCGCGACCATGATTTCATTGGCGCGCGGCGCATCGTTGATCTGCACTTCCATGCCGTCGAAGTGACTGCGCACGAAAGCCGCGTCCTTGTGACCGAGCGGAATGTCAAGCACCGCTCCCAGTCCGCCGCGCTTTTTTGACGACGGGATCAACGCCGCACCCTTGCCGAGGACTTTGCGCACCGGCGCACCCATCTTGGGATGCAAGATCGCTGCCGCATGCTCGAGTTCACCATTCTCGCCGACAGCGGCCGCCTTGCCATAGCTTTGCGCCTTGCTGCCCTCGATGCCAAGCGCGGCAACCGCCTTCGCTGCAAGCAGTTCGCCCAGCTCCTCGCCAATGGCGATCAGAGGATCGAGATTATCGACGTACTTTCCAGCGAATGGATTTTCGATGACGGCAATTGCAGCCGCACGGCGGGTCGGCGGCGCAACATCGCGTCCGCCCTCCACAAGCGTTTCCTCGACCACCGTGACGATCTTGCGAATGACGGCACTCATCGCAGTCCATCCTCTCCCTTGATCTCGCTGGCCTTGAGCCCGCCGACGCGCGCATGAATGCGCGAGCCCGTTGTCATGACAAGCGCCAGCAGCAACTCGTCCGCGCGTGGCGCGTCCGGAATGCCGACTTCCATGGCGTCAAAATGCGAGCGCACATAGGAAGCGTTGATATGCGTGATCGGAACATCAAGCCGCGTTCCGGGACCACCCACCTTCTTGGCGGACGGCACGATCGCTTTCGCCTCACCGAGAATCTCGCGCATCGCATAGCCGCCGGGCACATGCCACAGCGCACCATGTTCAAGCTCGCCGGCGGAACCGATGATCGCGCCTTTGCCGTAACCTTGAATAGCGGCCGGATCACCGCCCAACGCTTTCAGCAGGGAGCCAGCCATCGACACGCCGAGCGGCGTCAGGTCATCCATGAATCCCGCGATCTCTTCCACATAGCGCCCCGCGAACGGGTTGCGGATCACGCAGAGGATCGCACCGCGGCGCAGCGGCGTCGCCGACGGCTTTCCACCTTCGTGGAAAATCTCCTCGATCACCGTTGCGCGTTTGCGGACGACAATGTCAGGCATACATCAGGCTTTCAGCTTTTGTTGGCATCGGATCTGGCCGGAACGGAAGAGACCGCTGAGTCTCGATATCTTTCAAGGCGACGACGCGCGTTTGCCCTTGCAGGTGAAGCGCAGCGCCTTCGATCAGACCCGCCGCGACCAGGTTGCGCGTGCAGTCAACACCAGACGCGAGGGCGATCTGGATATCGCCGAACGGCAACCGGCCAACATCGCGCGTTATGAGACGCGCCCCAAGATCATTGTCAGGCTGGACGTCGCGCGCCGCGCAACGGACCACCGCCGGGTGATCCGGCAGATCAACGGCATTGGCAATAATAGTCGCGGCGGCGTCCGCCTGCGCCGCCGTGCGCGCCAGAACCGTGACGGCATCGGCAATACCGAGCGAAAAGCTGCGGCCGCGCCAGCCGCTGGTTGCGACACCTCGCGTGACGTCATCCGCGGCAATTCTCGTTTTTCCAACTAACCCAGGCGTATCCGGACGATCAACAAGGCCGACTGTAAAGAACTGCCCTTCAGCAAGATGAAGCGCGATGTCGCCGCCATTGTTGACATAGACGCGATCAAGATCGGCAACCTTCGTCATCGCGCCAAGGATTTCCTCGGCGACAGCGCCAGCCACAGCAGCCATGGGGGTGATGAAACAATCCGTCGCAAACGGCACAACCGCGTCGTGCATCCGGCGCGCGACAACGCTCTTCAAAGAGCACACACCCGGTTGCGCGGCCCGGCGCAGTTCCGACAATTCCTCGCAGAGTTCATCGAGCAGTCCGGTGAAGCGGCGGATGGCAGCTTGATAACCCGCACGAACCATCGGCGGAGCGCCATGCGCCTCGACAATCAGATCAATCGGACCATCCTGCAGATGAAGCCGCCTGCCGTCCACCAGCCATCCGATTTGTGGGAGCCGTGTCATGGCTGCGATCCCGGGTCTGACCGTTTCCGCGGCAGTTGGCGGACTTCCGTATTCCCGTTCAATGACGCCAATGGCCGCACATAATCCATGTGGCCGCCAAGCGCGGCGTAGTCCGACAATGGCAAGGTAAATTCGATCGGAGCGACCAGCGCCGGCGTCGGCACGTAACCAAAAGCGCCTTGCGGCACCTGCGTCACATCGACCATGAACGTGATGCCGCCGCCGGGCCATACATAGACCGGGGCGCCGCCGCAGGTCACCGACGTCAACGCCTCCTTGACCGAGCGCGTCAGCCGCACCGGATTATCCGTAACGCCCGCCCTGAGCGATCCGCCCGCCCCACCCATAAAAAGAACCGTGCATAGTGCAGGTTCGCAGTTCTCCTGAATTCGCTCCACGGAGAATCTGAGATCGGCAGGCATCTCCTTCTCGACAGGCTTCAGCGCTTCATCGAGTTCAAAATAGGCCGCGTGTTCGCCCGTGGTGCTCACCATCATCATGCGCAGGCCAGGCTGCGCCGTCTTCGGATCGAACGGTCCCAACACGGACAGGGGATCGGAGATGTTGGTCCCGCCCCATCCGGTGCCCGGCTCGGCGACCTGGAAATAGCGGCCCGGCGTCGAACGGCGGCCCTTCATCTTGATCCCGGTATCGGGAATATCGAGCAGCTTGCCGGCCTGATGTTCGGACAGAACGCCGGTGATGTGGTCGTCCACGACCACAACCTCATCGACCTTGCCATGCCACTGCTTGGCGAACATGCCGATCGTCGCCGAACCGCAGCCGACACGCATGCGCTCTTCGGTCACGCCGTTCACAATCGGCGGATAACCCGCCTGAACGACAACCGTCGCGCCGCCATCAATGGTGAGTTCAACCGGCTTGCCGTTCGATAAATCCATCAGGGCGTCGCAGGTGACCCGCCCTTCCTTCTTCGAGCCGCCGGTGAGATGATGCACGCCGCCGAGCGACAGCATCTGCGATCCATATTCGCCGGTCGTGACATGACCGATCGCCTCACCCTGCACGCGAACTGTCGCCGTTTCAGGGCCGAGATAACGGTCAGTGTCGATTTTCACCTTGACGCCGCAATAACTGAAAATGCCTTCGGTCACCACCGTGACCATGTCGACGCCATCGACTTCCGACGACACGATGAAGGGCGCAGGCTTGTAATCCGGATAGGTCGTTCCTGCACCAATGGCCGTCACGAACACCGCCGGCTCATGAACGATCTTTCCATCCCAGTCACCGCCGGCCTGAAACGGAACGAGCCGCCCGCCATGGGACACCGTGCGTTCAAGCACGATGTGCGGATCGACGCGGACAAGCTCGCCATTGTTGTTGGCATAGCGGTCACATGCGCCCGCCGCGCCCGGCTTGATATAACACATGACCGGACATGCATCGCAGCGGATCTTGTCCGCGCTGCCAGCTACTGCAACAGAGGTCGCTTCAGTCGGCATGACCAAACTCGCGTACGTCCCGGCTTCCGCCGGCTCGATCAGCCGGCACCGGATTTGTTCGTATACGAACGATGGTGCGCGGAGTCCCGGAAGCTGTCAAGCGCTGTCGCGCGCGAAAGCCGGAACTGCCGCATAAAAACTCATTTGCCTACATTCCGTGTTCACAAAGCGTGCAATGCATCATCCCGCCAAACGCAGAATTTGCCTGCGTCACATCTCGCGCTTGCACG
>JACDJC010003490.1_pt1 | contig 11360 bp, 7 predicted proteins | sample 7454191 | NCBI WGS metagenome assembly JACDJC01 (sample SAMN14253291, study PRJNA609438) | sludge metagenome | isolation source: sludge after 25d culture with pyrite and EDTA | collected 2018-12-20
AATGCAGGTCGGCCAGACCGGCAAGATCATCGCCCCCGAGCTGTACATGGCCATCGGCATCTCCGGCGCCATCCAGCACCTCACCGGCATCAAGGACGCCGGCACCATCGTGGCGATCAACAAGGACGGCGAGGCGCCGATCTTCGAGGTGGCAGATTTCGGGCTGGTGGGAGATTTGTTCAAGATCATTCCGGAGCTGGAAGCGGCGATCTCCTGAAACAGTCGCACCATCTACTTACGAGAGGCGACAAAAATCTGTCGCCTCTCTCTGTTTACCTAGTCGAGCAATCGAGGCTCTATCAGGCCCATACCGAGCGGCTACTTACGCACCGTCAGTAGCAAATTACTGGGCCAGCCAAGCAACTTTACATTGCCCAAACTGAAGTTGCGCAGACCAAGTTCCTGGCAAAGTTGACGTACGTCGCCTGCACCCAGCAGATTGAGATTTTCCTCACGAGCCAGCTCTTCGTGACCAAGCATCCGCAGGACAGATCGGAACGCATTCGCCGGAAGCCAATGCAACACCGGCAAGACCGAGTGGAATTCTACGGGGAACCAACGATTGGGCGTAGTGAGGAACGCCGCATGCCGGGCCACCCGAACCAGTTCCCCGATGAATGCCCGCTGTTGCTCGCGCGAACCCACGTGCTCCAACACAGCACTAGAATGCACCACATCGAAATGATTATCCTCAAAGGGCAGCGACCGACCGTCGGCGCTCACATAACGAATGCCGGGGTAGCTGGTCTCCAGGAAACTGGCGTCATCGATACCGCATGCCGTGATGCGATCCTTGTAGGGGTACCACGCTTCGAGATAATTCGATGCCTCAAGTTTGTCATCGGAGGTCACTCCAACATCCAGGATGCTCTGCTCCGAGCGCACCCCGGTTTCGTGCAGAAACCGCTGAAACATGGTTCGTCGCATGCGCGCAGCCACCCGGTCCGCCAACGATCCAGCCTCGGCAACACTGTACTGCGCGCTTATTTCTCTGGTTTTACGCATTCGATCCGGCCCGTTCAGCAAGTCGGAAAAACCAACCTGGCCTGTACCACGTAGGAAATCACGACCCCCACGATACCAGCAACGAGAAACACCACCCCCCCGGGCAGACCAAGGCGCGCCCCCACAGCAGTCAGGATGCCAATCACCACGGCGTTACCCAGTTGCAACAGAGCATAACGGGGAAACGCCTGGCGTTTCGACCGGCTGCTGTTGAAGGTGAATCTCCGTTGCATCCAGAATGTGGGTAATACCGGAAGCACCGCACCGGCGACCGCCGATGCAACTTCGCCGACATGGAGGAGATAGTGCAGCGCGTTTGAAATTCCCAGATAGAGAAGAAAGCCCGTGCCACCCGCCAGCAAAAAAAAGAATATCCGGCGAAACACGCTACGGCTGACCATCATTGCGACCGGCATGTTTGAAAAATTCGCTGAATGTCGTTGCGAAGAAAGACGTGAAAGCCATTTGCGCGGCCACGAGAACTGCCGCAAGCGACAGTACGAAGGGCCGTAGAAATTCGCCATAATCGAGCGACTGGTAGCCCATCGCGGCCCACTTGCCAAAACACCACGTGGCGCCACCAATTCCAGCCAGAAACAGCAACAACGCGAGAATCAGCATAGTCTCCAAGCTGAGGGTCATTCCCAGCCAGCGCTTTTGCTTGCGGTGGATACCGAACCCACTGGCAAACGCCCGTGCAATTGCGCCGAATAGCAGTACTTGCACGCCGAGAACCGTCAGCAACACGAAGCCAATGAAGCTGTGGATATCCAGCGTAACGCCATCGCTTACCGCTCTGGGGCCGCCGTACAGCAAAGCAATGCCTGCCAAACCAAGCCCGGTCATGAAAATTCCCGGCACCATGTACAGATAGCGTGGAGAAAAAATCAGCAGAAAGCGCAGATGCCGCCAGCCATCACGCCACGTGCGCAAATGTGGCGCGCGTGACCTGCCGTCCGGCTTGAGTGTAGTTGGAACCTCTTCGATCCGATATCCGGCCAGCGCCGATTTGACGATCATCTCGCTGGCGAACTCCATCCCCGGAGTAACCAGACCCAGCTCGTTGATCCGCTCTCGATTGAAACCGCGCAAGCCGCAATGAAAGTCGCCTACAGGGATGCGGAAGAACAAGCGCCCCAGAAAACTCAGCACCGGATTACCGAGATAGCGATGCAGGAAAGGCATTGCACCTGCCGCGATACCTCCCTTGAAGCGATTGCCGACAACGATATCTGCTCCAGAGCGCAACTTCTCGACGTATGACGACAAGTTGCTGAAATCGTAGCTATCGTCCGCATCGCCCATGATCACATAACTGGCACGCGACGCTTTGATGCCTCCCAGAAGCGCTGCCCCATAGCCGCGGATGGGAATATCGACCACGACGGCTCCTTCATTTCTGGCGATATCCTGGGAACCATCGGTGCTCCCATTATCGGCGATCATTACCTCACCGGCGATGCCGTGCTCGTCGAGAAAGGTGCGGGCCTTGCGAATGCAGACGGCCAAGGTCTCCGCTTCGTTCAGGCAAGGCATCAAAATGGTCAACTCAATCATGAAAAATCCTGATGATGGGCTCGGTAATATCGTGTACCAACGCGCGCGAGCGATAATTAAATATATTGACAACTAACGTGCTTCAGCGCTGAACCGCGCCATCCCGACGTCAATCAAGCAACTCAGACTGAGCAGCGCCGCCACGCAAAGCAATGGATACGCCGGCATGAGGTACAGCTGTCTGACTGCTGGGAAAGCGGATATATCGACCATCACAACCACCGCCACACGCGCCGCCAACATGCACCAGAAGGCCGATGCGACGACGAACACAAGACTTGTGCCACGCCCTCGTCTCGCAAGCACTCGGACACACAACAACAGGTAGCCGCAAAAGCCGAGTCCTCCAAGCACCGGCAGGAGCACCTGATAGATCTTGATCAGACGTACCCGCGACGTTTTCGCCCAACCCATCACCGGATCATGCACTTCAGTCACGCCCCGCCATTCGTCGACATGAAGTATTGCGCCGCCAAATGCGAAGTGCTTCTGCCCCTTGGGCACGTTGCCGATATCGAAATCGTGCGCGCCCTTATCCCACAGCACCAACGGGCACGCAAGATTGTCCACTTTCATCTGAAAACGTTGCTGCACGGCTTGCGTGTCATGAAAGGCCTCGGCGACATCCTCGCTACGCTCACGCTTGATCCGCACAGGCGCCACGGATCCATCCTTGCACTTCAACTCGAACCACTGTGCTCCTCGCGCATAGTACCAACCGCGCAGCCACAACGTGGATCCCCCCTTGCTCGCGAACGGCGTCAGCAATGGCCGGCCGAGCAGCGTCTCGAACGGCTTCATATCCGATTTCCGCACCTCGCTGGCAGGAGTATTCGAGGATGGTCGACCATCTACAAAGGTCAACAACTTTAACGCAAGCAGTATCTTGCGCGGCACCTCTCGCCACTGTGAGCCGCTGACCGGAGGCATCAGCGAGAGTAATTGCGGACGGCAGGTCAACCTACCATCGGAACAGGCAGCCTGGACTTCCTCATTCAACCGCCGAAAGTAGGCGTCAGCAGTAACAGCGCTATGGTAGTACCCCTCGTTGGCCACGGCGTTGCGAAGTGCCCATGGGAACCAGCCACCGGCCAGGTCACCGCAAGTTTCCGGGTAGACCTGGCATCCCCATTTGCGCCAGCCATACCCTGGAGACGCCTTGTCGTCCAGATACCAGGCAAGCTCGTGGAACGCCGGGCTAACAGCATAGATATCCTTGCGCACCTTGGCAGGCACCGGAACATGTGGTGTGAGAGAACCATCGCGAACACTCTGCAGTGCGGACAGCGCCTGCTTGAACGATGACCCGGTAAAATCCACGCCGACAAACTGTCCGTATTGGACCAAATTGACGAGCTTGTAGCCGACATTTATCGGCACGAGACCTGCCAAAAACCATGCGGCGCAGAGGACCCATGGGCGCAACGACTGCTTCTCGCCCCATCGCAGACACACCGCACCCAGCACCATAAGCAGCAGCCCGGGCACCAGCCAGATTGCTTCCTCACGAGTCAACCAGAACCATCCGAACAGCGCTCCGCAGCCTAACGCGAGCCACGGCCTCGAACGTCCCTGCCGAAGCGCCACAATCAGCATCAGGATCCCGGCACAAATGAGCAAAGTCTGCGCTCCGTAGATCGAATCCCGGATGACACGCAACGGAAGCATGGCCGGATGCCACAACAACACCGCGTACAACAAGACCGGCAGCCAGGTAACGCGCGTCAACTGGGTAACCGCAAGAGTCACGGCCAGACAAGCCAACGCGTACAGCAGCGGTTGTGTCAACGTGACCGGGAGCCCCAAGCCAAAGCCAGCTGCGAGGAAGAACGTGTAACCAGGGCCCTTGGCCAAAGTGAGGTTGTCATAAGGCCCCAACCAATGCCCCTGGATGAGGTTCAACGCGTGCCGGATGAATAATGCATCATCGTAAGACGCCTTGCCGCGCAACCAGATCGGCGTATGCCACGCCAAGACCAGATAGATCAATGCAAAGCCGGCGATCATGAGCCAGCCAAGTCGGCTCAACCGATACGCCGAGTCCCGGCACGGAAATCGCGTGGATGGGCCAAACCAGTTCTGGAGAGAATGCCAATTCAAAATTCGGATCCTGCGGACCAGGAATCGGGATTGTATGCGGAGTGCTGCACGGGGCGCCCTCGCACTCCGTATGGCACAGCAAATTAAGCGGCGTGAACGTGTCGGACGCCAGGCTTCTCAAGGATCTGGAGACGGAAGATCGGCGACTGAAGAAGTTGCTTGCCAAGACTGCGTCCGATTCAAGCCAAGCATCAGATCACGCAGCTTACCAGCCCCTCTTGCTTTCGCAGTCTGCCAGAACACCGTCGAGGTCGAGATCCCAGACCGTTCCCGCAGACGTCCCGAAAGTCCGATCAGGCGCATGCCACATCGCCATCCGCTGGATGCTGCCGTTATGCTTGGCGCTGTCCTCAGCGTCTTGAACGACTCAACCATGCCTCTCTCCTGCTTCAAAGCCTACGACATTCGCGGGCGCATTCCTGATGAACTCGACGAAACCTTGGCCCGCAAGATCGGCTTCGCCATGGCGGACCAACTCGGACCGGGGCCGGTGGTACTGGGCCGGGATGTGCGGCTGAGCAGCCCCACTCTGCAGGCAGCAGTCGCCGAGGGGTTTCTGAGCGCGGGCCGTGACGTGATCGACATTGGCCTTGGTGGCACCGAGGAAGTCTACTTCCAGACGAGTCACCTCGGCGCGGCCGGCGGCGTCATGGTCACAGCCAGCCACAACCCGACGGATTACAACGGCATGAAGCTGGTGCGCGAGGGTTCGCGTCCGATCAGCGGCGACTCTGGGCTGTTTGCAATCCGCGATTTCGCCGTCAGCCACCACGACCCCATCCGCACACCCAACGCGACGGCGAGGGCGATGCACGACAAGTCTGCCTACATCGACCACCTGCTCAGCTACGTCAAACGCGACCGGCTCAAGCCGTTGAAGATCGTCGTCAATGCCGGGAATGGCGGCGCCGGCCTGATCGTCGACCAACTGGCACCACACTTGCCACTCGATTTCATCCGCGTCCATCACGAACCCGATGGCCATTTCCCCAACGGCATTCCCAACCCGCTGCTGCTCGAGCGCCGCGCGGCCACAGCCGACGCGGTCCGCTCCAGCGGGGCCGACTTCGGCGTCGCCTGGGATGGGGATTTCGATCGCTGCTTTTTCTTCGACGCCGATGGCCGCTTCATCGAGGGCTATTACCTGGTCGGTCTGCTGGCCAAGTCCTTGCTCTCGCAGCATCCGGGCGGGAAGATCATCCACGATCCCCGTCTTCTCTGGAATACCGTGGAAATGGTGCGCGGGGCTGGCGGCATCCCGGTGCTGAGCAAGACCGGCCACGCTTTCATCAAGGAGCGCATGCGTGCCGAGAACGCGATCTACGGCGGCGAGATGAGCGCCCACCACTACTTCCGCGATTTCGCCTATTGCGATTCCGGGATGATTCCGTGGCTGCTGGTGGCTGACTTGATTTCGAGCACCGGACTGTCACTGGCTGAAATGGTCGAAGCCCGCGTGCACGCATTCCCGTGCAGTGGCGAAATCAACTTCAAGGTCGCCGACGCAGCGACCGCCACAGACCGGGTCATGGCCCATTTCCGTTCGCAGGCACCGGTCATCGACCACACTGACGGCATCAGCGCCGACTTCGGCGACTGGCGCTTCAACCTGCGCAGCTCCAATACCGAACCGCTGTTGCGCCTCAACGTCGAATCACGCGCCCACCCGGCATTGATGCACGAACGTACCGCTGAAATTTCAGAATTGATCAACGGCTGAGAGATTGTGAATTTTCCACCACGTCGATGCGGCCAGGGATCGCCGGTCGCAAATCGCTCGCGCAAATGACGGTTCGCGCGAGCGAATCGGAGTCCCGAGCTCGCGATAGAAGAAAACTGGAGGAAGTGGCATTCTCACAAGCGTCGAGACACCGGCCGCCCTTTGTATCACCCGGTCGCAGGCATGCCCTTGGCAGCCGGAAGTCCTTCAACTGGTACACGACGAATATGCCAATTTCGTAGGACGGGCACCGCCTGCCCTACCGCGCACATGCAGGCCGAATCATCAAGTGTCCGGACCCCGTCACGTGGTTCTTGGCGGAAACGCCAACTCGAAGTTCAGGCTCTGCAGCGAGAGGTTTGGGTTGTAGGCAGGGTCGTCCTGCAACACGGCGGCCCAACGATCCTTCATGAACTGGATCTCACCGGCAAAACGCGCCTTTTTCTCATCCGTGTCCTCACTCCCGCGCGAGGCCGACTCATGGTGATAGAGCTCTGCAAAAGGTGTCCACACATTATGGTAGCCATGCTCACGGAGGCGAAGACAGAAGTCGATGTCATTGAACGCCACCTGCAGGTGTTCATCCAACCCTCCAACTTCCTCGAACACCCGGCGCCGAACCAGCAGGCATGCGCCAGTGACGGCAGACAACTCCTGTGCCACCCAGGCACGCGCACCGTGGCCGTGGTAGCCCCGCGGCATCCCTGCATAGATATGGCCGGCCACACCGTAAACACCTGCCACCACGCCAGCGTGCTGGATAGTGTCGTTGGGGTAGTAGAGCATGGCGCCAACTGCACCCACCTCGGCACGCAACGCATGACTGGCCATCTCGCTCAGCCAACCGGGTGAAATCACCTCGATGTCGTTGTTGACCAGCCCTACCAGTTCGCCGTCGCACTGCGTAACTGCCCAGTTGTTGATCGCTGAATAGTTGAACGGCGCATCATAACGCAGCACGCGCACCCGCTCGCGTGAGGCCAGCTCGTCCAGATAGGCCACCGCGTCGGGCTCGCTCGACTGGTTGTCGACCACCACCAGTTCGAAAGGCGCGTAGTCGGTGGACGCCAGCAGGCTCTCCACGCAAGTGCGTAAAAGTTCGAACCGATCGCGTGTAGGGATGATCAAACTGACCTTGGGCGCCGGATCAGGTAACGGCCAACGCACCCGAAAGTGCCCATGCGCGAGCTCCTCCACCGCAGCGCCCGCACCAATTCTGTCGAGATGCTCCGCCACCGCCCGGGCCCCAGCAGCGGCAGCGTAGTCTTTCGAGTCGCGAGTCAAAGCGGTCGACCCTTCGATGGCACGCCAGTGATAAAGGATCTTCGGCACATGGTGGATCTGCGCCGCCGTCAGGCGCTCCGTGCAGCGCAATATCAGGTCATGATCCTGGCTACCTTCAAAGCCGGTGCGAAAGCCTCCCACCTCGCGCACAAGGCTGGTGCGAATCACGCTGAGGTGACATACGTAATTCTGGCTGCGAAGAAGATCCGGGTTCCAATCCGGCTTGAAATACGGATCAAACCGATCTCCATCGCCATTCAATTTGTCTTCGTCCGAGTAAGCCAGCTGGATATCGGGGTTCCGCACGATGGCCCCGGCCATCTCCAGCAAGGCATGCGGCCGCAGCTCGTCGTCATGGTCCAGCAGGGCGACAAAATCACCGCGGGCCATGTCGAGCGCCGTATTCGAGGCCGCAGAGATATGGCCGTTCCTGCCGCGCCGCTTCACCCGAATGCGTGCATCCGCCCGGGCGTACTCCTCCAGGACCGCCTTCACTTGCGGATCAGGTGACGCATCGTCGGCAATGCACAGCTCCCAGCGCGGCCAGACCTGTGCCAGCACGCTGTCGAGACAGCGGCGCAGCCATACGTCCGGAGTGTTGTAGGTCGGCACGAGCACAGAGATCAGCGGGCCGGATTCAGCCAAAGCCTGCGCGCGCGCGCGCAATGCCGCCAGGCTGTGTTCGCCGATCGTGTCGTATTTCCGCGTCCACAACGCATAGTCGCTGACGACCTGCGGCCGCGTGCGCAGCCGGTAATCGCGGTAAAGATGATCCGTGGCGTATTGCATGCCCTCGGACCGTACGTCGCGCAGGAATGACATACCTCGCCCGGCGACACTTTTCCACGACCGCTCCCCATCCTTGAATCCATCAAGCAACATGCACCGCAACGCCTCGACGCGACTGACCCGCCGCAAGCTGAACTCGCGCATGCGAAAGCGCGGAGGACAGAGCCCCGGGCAAAAATCCAGAATCGCGACGTCACGTGGAAGCAGGACCAACGCCTCGATGCGCCCCTGATCATCCGGATCAGGCAACGCAACTTCACCACCGGGTACTACCTCGCCCGAAAACTGTGGATGCAGGCAGGGCAGCATGATCGTACCCCCGATGGCCTCGAGGTGGCCCTCCAACCTGTACCAGCCGGCCGGCAATGGCGAGGGCAGATTGAAGCGAAACCGGGGATAGTCGCCCCCCGTTTCCCAAACGGCATCGGCCCCCTGGCCAACCAGGTGCAACTCCTGGTCCGGGATCAGGCGAATTGCGGCGGCGGCGCCCCGCACCTGACTCGCCACGCGCCAGGACGCGTGGGTATCCATGCTGCAACCCGCAACATCTGTGTGCAATTGTGTCTCCAAACCCATTTCAGCCCGGGCATCGTTACCCATGGACATGCCACGTCTGAACCCACGAGGGTGCCTGAAACAACGGCCAAATGATACTTGATACGCCCGTTTCACCGAGTAGAATTAGTAGAGTGCACCGCCCATCATGGCAGGATGCTCGCGTCCTCGACTGAATCACGGTCGCAACTGAGCTGATCAACGTCCGCTTTGCGGAAGCAACTGCTCTTCGGGGAACAGATGCGCTGGAGGGGGTCTCGAATCGCTGCTCTTGTTCCGGCTTCCCAGCCAAGGCGAGGGGTGCTTTTCAACAGCGAATGCAAGCGATTCATGTTGCTGTTCGGCAAGCCGGAAGGGATCCCCGTTTCCGCAGGAGTGACGGTAGCCGGGGTTGGCCGAGGTTCCCTGCAATGCCTGCTCTCCCGCGATAGACGAGCAAAGTGGCGGCAGCGCACCGCATGTTCCTTCATCCCCCATGAAAATCGGCAAGAATTTGCGTATCATGTCGGGCAGTTGGCTCTTTCTGATGGAGCCGGATCAGGCCAACCTGTCGGTCGCCAGGCACCGATCGGGGACGAATTCGATGGAATGGTGGCATCGTGACGGCTGGCTGTGCACGTCATTCAAGGCCGCCTGTGTGTACATGAGGATGAAATGAGTACTCTTGTCTCCGGCCTCAATGAGGCGCAATGCCACGACTTTGTCGGTGTCGAATGCTGGAACAAACACGCCTTTCGCTGGTGTGCTCCAGAGAAACTGGTAGCCGAGGCCGACGGCCAATCGTCGATCTGGCTCTACCGCACGCCCTGGTCAGCGCTCGATCAGGCAGCCGTCGAAGGCGAGGTCGACATCCCGGCCACCCTGGCCCGCTGGCTGGAACACAACCGCATGATCCTGAACGCGCGCAACCAATTCAACGACAACCTGTGGTTGGTCAATGCCGATCGCGTGCAATCGGCCGACTTGCATGCCCAGCTCGACGGTACGCCTGCCAGTCACAAGGCCACGGACGAGCAGCCGGCCGATCCCGGCTCACCATACGGCGGTCTGCTGGGCCAGTTGTTCAACTGGTCGGCACCAGAGTATTGGGATGTGCTTGAAGCCCTGGAAGCTGCATCTTGGCTGCCTTCCGGCGAACCGCTGTTCCGCAATGACTGCACGGCGGGCGAAGAGCAGCTGAACTCGCTGCTCGGCGTGCTGCGCAACTTTCCACGAGCAAGCCGGGAGCTTCAGCAACTGCGACAAGCCTCTGACGGCATGGCTGCGACCAATCACCAGCTGGAGCAGGAGAACAATGAACTCCGGCAGGAAGGTGAACTGTTGCTGCTGCAGCTCCATCAGGTGCAGGAGGAACTGGAACAGTACTATCTGAAAAACCTCGAGCTGGACAAGGCTGCGGCGGCAAGCACGCAATCGGCCAAGGACGCGCAGAGCAAGCTTGCGCAAAGCCAGAAGACACTCGCCGATACTCAGCACAAGACCAAAGCCCTGCAACTGCAATTGCAACAAATGCAGGACGAGCTGAGGCACCAGCAGGCACTACTCGCCGCATCCACCGCCAAGCCACCCGTTGCACCGGGCACCCCACTCGGGCGGCTGGTGCCCGCCCCCGCACGCAAGATACTCATCCGGGTCAGGAACAAGAAGAGGTGCCTCGCCCAACTTGATGCCATCCGCAAATCCAGCTGGTTCGATGGCAAATGGTATCTGGATGTCTACCCCGACATCCGCACGGCAAAGATCGACCCCGCCGAGCACTACCTCACCACCGGTTGGAAAGAGAGCCGCAACCCCTCCAACAAGTTCGACACCGATTATTACCTTCGCAGCAACCCCGACATCACGCAAAGCGGGCTCAATCCGTTATGGCATTTCATCGCTTTCGGCAGCAAGGAAGGCAGGCTTCCGCACAAGCCGTGAGGCCGGTAACAGCTACGTTCAACGTATGCAGGCCATACTGACCGCACTTTGCCCGCAACCGCCCCCAGCGTACGGGTACGTCAGCCACTTTCATTTAGCGGATGCCGCTCCCCAGGTCGACCGATGAAGCTCATGATCCAGCGTCTCGCCCACGAAATGCAGGGCGCTCCCGGAACCGTTTTCGTGGTGGGTGCCGGCACCGGAGCCGAGCTTCCGCTCTGGCGTGAGCTGGCAAGCCCCCACCTGGTGCTTGCCGAAGCGCATCCCCGGCAAGCGGAGGAACTGGCCCGGCGCACCCACCCGGCGCGCAACGAAGAAGTCTGGGCGCAGGCAATCGTCGCGAACCCCGCGACGCATGCCACCCTGCAAATATTGAACAACCCGCTTTACAGCAGCCTCCAGCCACCGAACGAACTGACCCGTCATTACC
>JACDJC010003492.1_pt1 | contig 11359 bp, 9 predicted proteins | sample 7454191 | NCBI WGS metagenome assembly JACDJC01 (sample SAMN14253291, study PRJNA609438) | sludge metagenome | isolation source: sludge after 25d culture with pyrite and EDTA | collected 2018-12-20
ATTTTATCCGTGTTTACTTCCCAACCTTTTGTTCCATCAGACAAGGCTTTTTCTTGATTGAAAACTCCTTCTTTTCCAAACCAAGCATTATCGATAAGATTGTTTTGAGTATTGCAAATCCATGAAGGGGTAAACACTTCAGCCATTTCCTTGGATCTGGATTGTTGCAAAACCTTATCTTTATGAACTCGCGGCATGATGATATTGCCGTTTTCTCCTGTAATTAACTCTGGAAGTATGTAGGCATCAGAATTGTATGGCGCTCCGAGATGTTCGTAGTTATTAGTAGCCCAAAATATATTTTTTTGAGTGGTGTGGTCACGAAGTAATATTTCGAGTACGTCAGGGTACTGAGCAATCAATTCATTTTCTAATATGTCAATTCCTGTTCGCACCTGTTCAATTTTCTTTATTGGACTTCAAAAGTTCCTTCACATCAATTTCTAGAATATTCGCTATTTCAAAAAGGATTTCAAGTCTTGGTTGTTGCCTGTTTTGCACATATCCGTTCACCATGTTGTAACTCTTTCCGAGCTTGTAAGCTAGCCAAGTTTGCTTGATTCCTTTCTCTTCAAGCACTTCCTTTATTCGGTTCATGTCCGTATAAATTTAAGTCGCTAAAATAGCCCAAATTTTCCATTTATCTCATTTTTCAATATACTTTTCGTTCGTTTCCTTGCTAGTCCGTCCGAGCGTTGGCAAAAAAATAGGCTCTTTTGGTTTTTTGCGTTTGGCTTGTGGGTCGATAAAAACCAAATGTGCCTATTTGCGCGTTGGCTTTTTCAGCATGGCATACAACGGTGGCGGTATGGTTAGTAAGGGATTGCGGGCTTTTTACCTATCGAGTTACAATAAATGTTGGAGCGGGTTACACCGCTCCAAAAACCACTGAAACCCTTATTAACTATACCGCGTGTTGTATGCTGGTGTTTATTGCTCAAAGTCAATTCGTTAGAAGTTTTTGCAAATCTAATATTTTATCTTAATCAATTTGCACTGATCTTGCTACGGAGCACGAACTTATTTTGTTTTTTGTGGGAGGGCAAACCCCAAACCGCCCTTAAAGGCGGTAACAAGGCTGGTATTTGTTAGCTCTTTGGCAAGTTTTGTTTTGAGCGTGGCTCGTGTGACTTGCCAATGTGTTAAAAAATAGGGCTGATTGGTTAAAAAAATTATGATATTTACATACCTTTAGCTTGTCCCATTATTTTTATTTTCAATTTCTCAAATATATAATAAATCATAGGTACAATAATCATTGACAAGAACATAGAAACTGTCAAACCTCCAATTAATACCCAACCGATTCCGTTTTTCCATTCAGATCCGGCACTGGCTGAAACTGCAAGAGGAATAAGCCCGATAATCATTGAGATATTGGTCATAAGAATAGCTCTGAATCGTAAAAGTACAGCTTCGAGGATGGCATCTATCAATGCTTTTCCTTCTCGTATTAATTCATTGGCAAAATCGATTACCAGAATGGCATTTTTGGCTACCAATCCGGCAAGCATTATAATGCCTAAAATAGTAAACAAACTAAGGTTTTCGTTTGCAAGCGCAAGTGCAAATAGTGCCCCAATAATTGCTAAAGGAATGGTAAACAAAACCACGAAAGGATGCAACCAGTTATTATATAGCAATACCATAATTAGGTACATAAAAAGAATTGCGGCAATAAATGCAATTGCGAGCGACGCAAACGATTCACTCATCATTTTCGACATTTTAGAATACTCGTGACTTGTGCCTTCGGGCAGTTTGGCCTGTTTTACTAAACTTTCGAATTGTTCGGTTGCTGTACCTTGCGAAACACCCACCAACTGACAAGTAATAGTTGCCGACGAACCACGATTATATCTTTCTAAAACACTTGGACCCCTACCTTGCTCAACAGAAGCAAATTGCGATAAAGTAACAATGCCTTTATGTGTTTTAAATTTTAAGGATTCCAAATCGGATTTGTCTTTTCTGTTAAATTCATCGAGACGAATGTTGATATCATATTCGTTATCTCCAATCCGGTATTTATTATCGGTATTTCCTGCAAATGCAAGTTGAATATCTTTTGAAACTTCCCCTATTGTAAGTCCATAATATGCAAGCTTTTCCCTGTCGAAAAATACCTGGTATTCAGGATTCCCAAAATTTAGTGAATTTTCTACTTCTGTTGTTCCTTCAATTGAGCGAAGCATATCGCAAAACATTTCGGAAGCTTTATAAATACTATCAATATTATTGCCTTTTACATAGAATTTTATAGGAATGTCTTCGTTGCCCATAATGTTAACATTGGCAGCACTAACTTTAATACCGGGCACGGTTTCCTCGATTTTGGCGCGTAATGTTCGAGCAATATTTTGCGAACTCATTTCGCGCTCTTCTAAAGGAACAAAAATTACGTTAAACTCGGTGAAATAAGGTGTACTGTTATCGGTTGCAATAACGTTTCCTGTTCGTTTACCAATAGTAGTATATAAATTTTCGACTTCTGGTTGCGCAAGGATAAGTTCCTCGACTTGTGACGTAACTTTTAAATTCTCGTGAATTTGTGCCGATTTTGGCAATTCAATTCTAAGAATAACATTACCACGGTCGCCCGATTCCATAAACGCAGTGCCAATAAAACCTGCTGGTATAAGCCAAACGCTAACTACAAACAATGCAATTACCGACAGAGTAGTAATTATTTTGTGCCGTAACACCCATTTTAGCATGTTGGTAATAGAAACTGCAAATTTTTCCAATAGTTTTTCAAAACCATCGAGTACTTTGCTTACGGCATTTTTCTTTGGTGTTTCAATTTTTGCATATCTCGAGGTTAATAAAGGCACAAGGGTAAATGTAAATAGCAAACTAAAAAGCATAGATGCCACAATAACAATTGCATACTCGTGCAAAATTTGACCTGTGATTCCTGTAACCATTGATATTGGAATAAATACAGCTGATAAAACCGCAGTAGTTGAAACAAGTGTAAGACCTATTTCTTTCATGCTGTCTTTTGTGGCATCAAACCTGTTTTTGCCCATTTCCATATGGCGGTGGATGTTCTCGATTATAACAATAGCATCGTCGACCACAGTACCAACAACCAACGAAAGCGAGGTTAAACTAATAAGATCGAGCGAAAAATCGAGCAAATACATTACAATAAATGTCCCTATTAATGATGTTGGAATAGTAACCAAAACAAAAAGGGTATTTCGGTAGCTTTTTAAGAACAACAGCATAATGAGTGACACAAGGATAATTGCCATCATTAGGTCTTTACCAACAGCATTTGCTGCATTAAGTGTAAATACTGAATTGTCGTTGGCAATTGTAAAATCCAATTCGGAATCGGCATAATCTACTTTTAGTTGTTCCAGTTTTTCCTGAACAAGACGGCTTACATCTACAGCATTGGCTGCTTTTTGTTTCGAAACTTCGATACCAATGGCTTCGGCACCATTAATTTTTGCAATTGTTTTAATGTCTGAAATTCCTTCATATACATCGGCAATTTCTTCGAGGTAAATAGCATTGCCGGTATTTGAATACCCAACTACGGTTTTTCTTAATTGGTCAACAGATTGGTATTTTCCGGATAATCGCACCTTCATTTGAGTTTGCTCATCTTCAATTTTCCCGGCTGGGAATTCGATATTTGAAGCACCAACTAATTGCACTACTTGTAACATTGTAAGGTTAAAAGCATCTAGCTTGTTTTTGTCGATGTTTACCTTAATTTCCTTTTGCATACCGCCAACGATATTCACATTTGTTACTCCTTTAATTTGCGATAAAGTTGGCTGTATTGTTTTATCGATAAGGTCAAAGAAATCGGTGTTCGACATACCCGATGTTGCACCAATAGTAATAATTGGCAGCTCTCCTAAATCAATTGCAGACACCGATGGCTCATAAATGTCCTTTGGCAGTGTACGACGGATTTTGTCGAGTTTTGCTTTTACATCTTGTAAGGCATCCTTTGGGTCAATATCCATACTCATCATAAGCCTTACAGTTGAAACACCTTCCATTGAAGCTGAAATAATTTCGTCTATTCCTTCAACTTGTGCCAGTGCATCTTCAAGCGGAATGGTTACCGATTTTTCGATATCGCTTGCTCCGGCCCCCGGATATATAGTAGTTACTACAACTACCGGGGCACTAATGTCGGGAATTAATTCGTACTTTAGCCTTGTGCCTAAAAATAAACCTACCAATAATGTTATTATAAGTAGAACCAGTGGGATTGTTGGTCGTTTAATTGATATATCTGATATATTCATATTTTCAAAATTTTATACTCGTGTCCAAATAACTTCTTTCTTAATAAAACCATATTTCATAAACACTTTTATTTGATTTGTATTATGAAACTTTATAATGCAGTCGAGTGTTTTTCCTTTGGCCGTTAAAATGCCACAATCGTATTGTTGCAATTTCGAATTGTATTTTAAGTCTTTAATAAGAATATCTCCAACATTAACATCTTTGCCGGCATCTTCGGCTTTCCACACAACTTCACTATAATACAGGTCGTTTGTTTGATAGAATTCAACCTTTACTTTTTTGTTTGCAGTAAGATATGTGTCAACAATGTTTTTTTGTTGTGAAAATGCGGTTGCAATAAATAACAATGATATTATTATTGTACTTATAGTCTTTTTCATCTTTTTAATTTATTATTCTAACATTTGCCGATTCGTAAAGGTTAATAGTTCCAGATACTACATAAATTTGACCGTGATTTAAGCCATCGACGATTTCAACATTGTTTCCCAATGTTTGTTTAATTTTAACCTTTTGTTCAATCAGCTTGTTGTTTTCAACAATAAACATCGAAGCGTCTTGCAACGAACCTGATATTGCATTTCGGTTAACAAGAATTGTTTCTGACTGAGTTTTTTCGATGTATGCTTCTGCAAACATACCTGCTTTCAGATAGTCGTTTTCATTAATAGAAATTTCGATTGCAAAACGACTGTTAAATAGTGCTTTTTCAGCTATGTTTGTAACCGTTCCCAAAAATGTGTTATTCGGATATTCATCTACTTTTACAGTAACAGTATCTCCGTTTTCAATAGACAAAACATCCTTGCTACTAACTTCAGCAACAATAATCAGATTGTTTTTACTAATAATATTGCACAGTTTAACACTTCCCGAAATAAGCATTCCTTCTTCGTAATAGCTGTCATTGATGAAGCCATTTACCGGAGAACTAACTTTTGTATTGTTAAGCATTTTTGAAATTTTTGCCAGTTCAGCTTTCGATTGTGTGTATTTTAAAGTAATGTCTTCGAGATTTTTTTGAGTTACAGCATTTTTTTCTACCAATTTTTTCATTCTGTCGTAGTCGAGTTTACTGTGCTCGTAATTTATTTTTGCAAGTTCGTATTGCTCTTTCAAAACCGAATTGTCAATTTCAAGAATAACTTCGCCTTTGTTTACCCAACTTCCTTTTTCCTTGAATATTTTTGTAATTCGACCTTGTGTTTCGGCAAAAAGGTACAAATCGTTTTCATTTTTTATTGCTCCTGTCATATTGATATTAGTGCTGTAATTTGAAACATTTACTGTATCAACTTTTACAGGTATCGATGTTGCTTTTGCATTAGCAAGTTCTGTTTCGGCTTTATTGTTTGCTTTATTTGCTTGTAGTTTCCAAACAATTGCGGCTATTACTACTGCCACTATTACTAAGTATAAAATTGTTTTTAATATCTTTTTCATCTGTATATAATTTATTTTTTAATTGTCAGAATTGATTTTATTTATTTGTTAAAGTATTTAAATTGCAATTCGATTTTAACACGTCGAGCTCGGCCATAAAGAGTTCTAATAAGCTTTTTGTGTAGCTCAATTTGGCATTGCTTAAGTCTGAAGTTGAGATTAATAATTCGGTTAGAGGTAGTAATCCTTCTTCGTATTTAAGTGATGAAACTTTATAGATATCATCGGTTTGTTTTATGTTGTCGAACTGAATTTCACAGTTTTCTTTTTGTGTATAATATTTTTTTAATGCTTGTTGTCGTTCGTTATTGTCGTTTTGAGTTGCTAGCTCAATGTTCTTTTCTGTAATTTGACAACTGAGTTTCGATTGTTGCACTTTTGCTTTGTTTCTACCACCCGAAAAAATTGGTATTGTCATTTTAAGACCAATAAGCGATATATTATTCCAATCGTCAAGTTTGAATAAATCGCCAAAATCGTTTTGTTGAGCATTATAGGCATACGAAGCATAAAGCGATGTCGTTGGGCGGTATGCGGTTTTTGATTTTTTTATTTGAAGGTTTTCTATTTCGAGTTGCTTTTCAAGAATTAGAATGTCTGTTCTTTTTACAGAATCTACCAATCCTATTTCTTGATTGTTTTGATTTAATTCAATGTTTAAATTGGGCTCAAGGAATTGATAATCTTTATTTCCTATTAGTAATCTTATTCCGTTTTCCTGCTCAAGTAATGATGCTTCAATAAGGTTAACTTGTTTTTCCAAATCGTTAATTTTTACAACTATCCGGTTTGTATCGGTTGGCAAAGCCATATCGTTATTTACAAGATTCGCAGCAATTCTTTTATTTTCTTTTAATATTTCAATATTTTCTTCTATAATTTTTAAGCTCTCCCAGCTTGCTAAATAACAATAGTATAGGTAACTAACTTGATAAATTACATCTTCTTCGGTCTTAATTTTTAAAAGTTTATATAGCTCTGTTGATTCTTTTGCCGTTTTTAAATCGGTAAGCAAAGCTTGATTTGGTATCAGATATGAGGCATTAATTCCGACATCTCCATTGTATGGTCTTCCCATATGTGCTTCAATGTCGCTGGGAGCTCCAATCAGTTCTCCGGGAAATATCACTATGGGCAGTTCAAAATAATCTTTTACGTCAACAGAACCCGATAATTGAGGAAGTGTGTAGGATTTTACTTGTTTAACTTGTTGCTCGCTTTTTGCAATATCTAATTCTGCTTTTTGGATTTCGCGATTATTTTCTAACGCCATCCTGAGCAAATCTTTATGTACATTATCGACTTGTGAAAAAACAACACAGGTAAACAGTTGTACATTAATTAATATCAAAAACAATTTCTTCATTCTTCTCACTTTTTAAAATTTACTGAGAACAAAGAAACTGCAATATAATAGTAACTACGACCTAACTATAAAGGACATACTATTTACAAGTCCGACCTTTAAAGGGACGACATATAACACGCAGAAAAACAGGTGTGTGGGGTGTGTTTGTGAGAATTGAGCTTTTTTACGAAGTCTGCTTTGGAGATAGTTCTTTTCGGTATTCTGAAGGTGTTTTTCCTGTGAATTTTTTAAAGAATATATTAAATGAAGACTTGGAATTGAATCCTGCTTCAAATGCAATAGCTATAATACTCCAATTATTGTACTTGTCAACATTAAACAATCGGATTACTTCGTTGGCACGAAATTCATTTACGAATGTATAAAGGTTTTTATTCAATTGTTTATTTAAAACTTGGGTGATATAATGTTGTGGTATTCCAATATGTCGCGATATTTCTTTTAAGTTTACTTCGGGATTTAACCATAATTTTTCTTCTTGCATCAACTTTGTTATCATTTTAGCATATTTCTCGGCATCGCTTTTTTTTAATCCCGACTTTTGATACGATTCTGTTGGCTTATTATCTTCCGTTTCTTCTTTTTGAGCTAATAGTTTGGGCTGAACATAACCCCGAAAACTTATTACATAAATAAAAAAAGTATAAACCGGGATTAGAATATTCGACATCCTGAAATCAATTTCAAAGAGTTTATTGAAAAAAGTAATAACAATGGCCAGAAAATAATATGAATAAAAAATAAGCACCAGTGTCCATACCCATTTTAAACTTACATTCGTATTATGGAAAGAATATAAATTATCAACGGTCTTACGATATTGTTTCAACAAGCGAATGGTTAAGTAAGCATATATAGTAAAAATTGATACAGAAATAACACCAAACACTATAAGTAACAATCCAATATCGCCATTTGAGTATAATAAATTCGAAAATTTAGGATTGTAATAGGATAGGAACAATACATAAAAACTGATAAATACAAAAGGTAAAAAATGGAATAAATCGAGTGGTTTGAGTTTGCTATCCACTGATATCAAGTATTTTACATACAAATATAAAAATGATGGAAACGACAATGTAATTATAGCTCCACGTCCAATTAAATCGAATTCAAACTGGTCTTGAAAATCAATATTGATTAGTTTCATTACAAAAGAACACATAACAAAAAACAGCCAAGCAGAAAGTAGTCTGTCAGTTATGTTAAGTGGTCTTTTTGTAACAACAATTATTATGGCAGCAAACAAAGTTTGTGCAATATTTATATGTAAGAAAGCATCTAACATAACATTTAAATTTTACTTAAAAATACAATTAATCTAAAAGTAATAATAGATGAGAAATATTTTTTAAAACCGGATAATCATAAAAATGTTGAATTGTTATTAAGTAACCATTCGGTCAACTACATCTTTTGGCATCAAAAATAATGATTATAATTTAAACAACCACCGGACTTTTATAAATTCCGGCAAATTGTGCCGCAAGTTCAATTCCGGAGCATGTTGAACACTGAGGATTCGTTTATTTTTTTTGTCGATTTGCAGCCCATTCTGCGGGTAGCAGGGTATGAAGTTGGGTGTTTTTGCAATCCTGGATTTTATTGAACACATCAGTGAGCCATTCCATGGGATTGACATTGTTGAGTTTGCAAGTTCCCAGCAGGGAGTAAATGATAGCCGTGTGCCGGGCAGCCTGGTGGTTGCCACAGAACAGGTAGTTCTTCCGACCCAGAGCTAATGGGCGGATGCCGTTTTCGGCTCCATTGTTGTCGATTTTGTATCTTCCGTCCAACACGTAACGCACTAATCGGGGGTAGATGTTATAAGTATATGCAATGGCTTGTCCCATTTGGGACTTTGGCAGCACTTGTGGATATGTTGTATCGAGCCATTTTTCGAAGGCTGTGAGTATGGGGTAAGCTTTTTGTTTGCGAAGTTCGCTGGTTTGTTCGGGTGTCAGATTGGCATTTTCAGCTTCTCTTTCCAATAGATATAATTGCTGGATCTGCTCCAGAGCATAAGCTGCACGGGCAGGATCATTTTGAAGTGCCTGTTCGAACTTGCGGCGTGCATGTGCCCAACAGCCCAGCAAAAGGACATCCTGTTTGTTTTCATAGATATTATAGGCACCATAGCCGTCGCTTTGTACCGCACCTTTAAAATCACGCAAAATATCTATCGCCACGCGCTGTGCACGTGAACCCTGATCGTAATGGAAAAAGAGTTTGTTTTCCTGCGGTGAACGCACGATCCAGTGATATCCTTTTTTTGTTGCTCCCGGTTTATCTTTGTCTACCACGGGGATGGATGTTTCATCTATTTGTATGTAATGGGATGCCATCACCTGCCGTCGGAGTTCTTCATAAAGCAATTCAAGCAAATCAACCGCTGAAGAGAACCATCCATTCACCGTGGAAGCCGCCAGGTGAATTCCGATTCTTTTAAAAATCTCTATCTGACGATGGAAAGGCAGGTGATCCATATACTTACTTACCAACAGGTAGGCCAGCAACGAAGCTCCGGCGTTGCTTTTGGGAAGGGGTAGTGATGGAAGTTCCGCGATGATAATTCCTTGCCCGGCCGGCAGGGCATATTTCTTACGCACAATCCTGCGAACATGAAACTCCCCGGGAGTGTATTCAAGTATTTCCGTCACTTGTTGACCAATACATTTGCTACCCTGGGGAATAGAATCCGGTTCGATTATTTCTTCACGACGCTCCAAGTGTTCGGGCAGGGGCTGACGAACCGGTTTTTCAGTATCTTCTTTTTGTTTTTTGCGTTCATAAGTGATGGTTTGAACCTCTTGCGCTTTTTCCGCCAACTCTTCTTCGGGAAGTTTGTCCAATCCCTGAAAATCTAACGAAAGTTGATTGGGGTCTTCTTTTACATAACGTTCCGAAGAACGACCAAAGATGGCACGACGTAAATACAGAAGTTCGTTGAGCAGCTTCTCAATCTTAGCTTCTTTTTCACCGATGATAGAATTTTTCTTCTCAACCAGCTTACTCAGACGATCAATTTCCGCCTGCATATCTGTCGGCGATGTGGATTTTGATGTCTGATTTTTAACTGCTTTCATGCTTCAAAGATACAAAAAACCAATGAATCACACAAGCCTGAAAGCCTTTATTTATAAGGTTTTTTTCATCTTTTTTCATATCTTTTTTTATACCGCACATCGCTCATTTGGATACCCTGAACCATCATCACCAATTCTGCCCACCCAAGTGAATAACTCCCGCTTATCACATCGTAACGGGGCATGGTAAAACGACCTTGTTCCAGCCGCTTGTGATAAATTACCAGTCCACCCCGTTCCCAGTGAAGCAATTTAATGGTCGTTCGTACACGGTTGATAAAAACAAACACTTCTCCACTTAAGGGGTCGCGACCCATCTGCGAGCGAACCACCCCGCAAAGGGAATCAAAGCCTTTGCGCATATCGCAATTTCCGGCAAAAAGATAATACCGGTGCGATTCACTCAGGGTAAACATCCTGCTAAAAAAGTCGAAGCAGTTGTGACAACTCTCCCAAACCAACCTGCCCGCCTAAACGAAGCGTTACCCCGTTGGGATAAACTACCTCGTAACCTGAAATATTTGCCCCAATTGAACTGCCGGTGATACGCAATGGCACAAATTTTCGCTCTTGGGAAGAGCGGTAACGCTTGCGCCAGTAATAATAGTTCGAAGAACAAATAGATTCTTGTTGACAAAACTCCTGGATCCCCAAACCGGATTCCTCACATCCCTCAATCAGCGAAAACCAGTCTTCTTGACTGCGTCTGTTTCTTGACATAACTTTTTTGCCGCAAAGATAAAGGCAAAGAATCAGGAGGGCAAGATGTAGTTGACCGGATGGTTACGTTATTAAATTATCATTGGTGCGTTGACAAAAAAAAACAGCTCTTTTGCAAACTTTGATTTGCGGGTCGGCTCGTGGGGTTTGCAAATGTGCTGTTTTGTGCGATGGGGTTTCTTTCTTTGTGCTATGGGAGAAAAAACAAAATAAATTCCCTCAAATTAGCACCTTCGTTTCTTCAATGAACTTTCTCTTTTTTCGCTTGCATACAACTTCTTATATCCCCACCTTTTGTAACCTTATCCGACAAACGGCTGCGGATATGTACACCTTTTGGGCTGTTATATCTCAAGTTCATCCAGCGGGTTTTTTACGTTTTTTAAATTCTTCATGCTAACATGCGTATAAATTTCAGTTGTCCGACTACTTTTGTGCCCCAACAACTCCTGAATTA
>JACDJC010003496.1_pt1 | contig 11355 bp, 11 predicted proteins | sample 7454191 | NCBI WGS metagenome assembly JACDJC01 (sample SAMN14253291, study PRJNA609438) | sludge metagenome | isolation source: sludge after 25d culture with pyrite and EDTA | collected 2018-12-20
GCTCTCGGTAGATCCCTCACACCAGGGCCAGGGGCTGGGACGCGTCCTGGTCGAGGCGGCGGAGGCCCGCTGCAGGGCGGCCGGATGCAGGGCGCTGGACATCGACGTGGTAAACCTGCGGACCGAGCTCCCCGCATTCTACGCGAAGTTCGGCTTCCGGCCGACCGGCGTGACCCCCTTCCCCGCCCCGGCCAAGCTCAAGCAGCCGATCCACCTCGTGGTGATGTCGAAGCCACTCGCGTAGCCCCGCCGCCTACTTCATCTGCTTTCTCGGCACCATCGTCGGCGCCATCGCCGCGTTGTACGCGAACGCCGCCATGACCACCGCATTCTTGATCAGGTCGTCGGCCGGCACCGTGTCGTAGAAGTCGAGGTTGGTGTGCCCCCCGCCGCCCGGGACGCGGTCCTGCAGGAACTGGAAGCCGGGCAGCCCCACCTCGTCGAACGACACGTGGTCGGTGCTGCCCACGCCCTGGTTCGAGACCACCGTCATCCCGAAGTCCCGGAAGGGCTGCATCCACGCCGTCAGCATGGCGCGGGCCTGCTCGTTCCCCTGCAGGTAGATGCCGAGGTACTGCCCCGGGCCGTAATCCTGGTTGAAATAGACGGACAACTTGTTGTAGCCCGGCTTGGCGCCGACGGTCGAGTCGTTGGGGTTCCCGAAGTGCTGCCGCACATAGGCGCGCGAGCCCCAGAGCCCCTGCTCCTCGCCGCTCCACAGCGCCACGCGGATGGTGCGCCGCGGCTTGGCGCCCACCGCCTTCAGGATGCGCGCCGCCTCCAAGACCACCGCCACCCCCGACGTGTTGTCGCTGGCGTTGGGGCTCGCATGCCAGGTGTCGAAGTGCGCCCCGATCATGACGATCTCGTCCTTGAGGTCGCTGCCCGGGATGTCGCCGGTGATGTTCACCGCCTGCTCCACCACCTCGCCGATCCGGTTGCGAACCTCGATCTCCACCGTGACCGGGATGTCCCGCTTCAGGATCCGGTACATCCGGTTGTAGTGCTCCGGCGTGATCGCCACCACGACGGGGCCGGCCAGGATCCCCGCCCGCGACCACCCGTCGGCCCGCGCGCCGGGCCGCGAGAAGCCGCGCACCGCGCCGAGCCAGCCGCTCTCCGACTGCAGGACGGCGGCGACCTCCTCCGAGGCGTAGAACGCCATCTTCTCCTCGGCCGTGAGGAGCTCGGGATTGGGCGGGGGCCGCGGCGCGGCGGGGCGCGTCGGCGCGACCACCGTCTGCTGCAGAGTTTTGAGCTCCTCAGGCGTCCGCCGCGGAACCCCGTTGATGAGCGGCGCCATGTCGATCGTGGCCGGCGGCGTCGACAGGACCGCCTTTCCCTTCAGGGTGCCGCGGTACTTGGCCAAATCGCCCCGGACCTGCAGCTCGACGATCACCGCCTGCGCCACCTGGCGGCCGTCGGTGCCCCGCGTGTGCGAGAGGGGATATCCCACCATCGGCTGATAGTCGGGGGCGAGCATCTGGAGCGACACGTACTCGTTGTCCCAGGTGACGCCGAAGTCCATGAACGGCTCCGGCACCACGTTCGCGAGCCCGATGAGCTTCATCTGGCCCATCGCCCACTGCTGCGCGCGCTGCATGTCGGCGGAGAGCGTGAGCCGCGCCCCGAGCACATCGGTCATGTAGCTCTCGTAGTTCATGACCTGGGAGCGCTGGAGGCCCTCGGCGCGGATCCGGGCGACCATCACCCAGTCTACCGGTTCGGGGTCGCCGGAGAAGCCGGCGGTGAGGAGAAGCAGCAGGGCGACGGCGGGAGACTTGAGTCGGAGCGGCATCGTGCCTCTTCCTCGGGGGGACGCGAGGTCCGGAAACTGAACGCGGCACCGTGAGGTGCCGCGCGCAGGTCCGATGGACGGGCTAGTTCTTCTTGGCGGCGCCCGGCGGGTAGTCCTTGAACATCTTCTGGACGGCCTTCAGCAGGTTCGCCTGGTTCTTCTGGGCGTTCGAGCTCGGGTTGAGCTGCTTCGTGGCGGTGCTCTGCCAGACCAGCTGCGAGAGCGCGGGATCGTAGAGGTCGATCACCAGCGTGCCGTTCTGGATCGTCTCAGGCGTCGTGGTGGTGGTTCCGGCGCCCCAGCCCCAGCGGCCGCCGTAGGCCCCGCCGCCGGTGCTGTAGCTGTTGTACGCGGTGGCCGACGTCACGCTCAGCTGGTAGGCGACATACACGTTGACGTCCCCGCTGTCCTGCTTGACCATGCCCTTGGTCGAGAGCACCGAGTCGATGGCCTGCCGGATCTGCTGGTCCTGCAACTGGTTCGGGTAGGCCGCGCCCGTGATGGTCACCCACTTATAGGTCTTGTACTTGGTGAAGTCCTGCTTGGTGTCGTAATTGGTGGCGACTTTCTGGGCGGCCGCGTAATTGGCGCCCAGGAGCATCGCTCCAAGCACGAGGATCAGCCGAGTGGCAATGAGCCGGGTCCTGGTCATCGGGGGGTCCCCTTGAGGTTGGGTAAAGATGTCGACCGTACTGCGTCCGGAATCAGGATTGAATATGGCGTGTCCCTGTACGGGGGCAAGGGTCGCGAAGTTCCGGTCTCCCCGACCCGCGGGGGCCATACGGACGGGGGACGACCGAGGAGCATCTTGGCCGCACACCGGGCTCCCGGAAGGCCGGGATGCTCACCGGATGTAGACCGTCTTCGCGTTCTGGAACTCGAGCAGGCCGTGCCGGCCAAGCTCCCGCCCGTAGCCGCTTTCCCGGGTGCCTCCAAAGGGGAGGCGCGGGTCGGACCGGACGAAGGTGTTCACGAAGCACGACCCCGCCTCGAGCTCGTCCGCGGCGATCCGCTCCCCTCGTTCCAGGTCCTCCGTGAACACAGCAGCCCCCAGCCCGTAGGTGGTATCGTTCGCCACCTTGAGCGCCGCCCGGCCGTCCCGGACGGGGATGATGGCCGCCACCGGCCCGAACAGCTCCTCGGCGTACGCCGGCATTCCCTTGGCCACGTCGGCCAGCACTGTCACCGGGTAGAAGAACCCGGGCCCGGCGGGCAGGGCCCCGCCCAGAAGCACCCTGGCACCCGCAGCCACGGAACGCTGGACCTGGTCGTGGAGCCGGTCCCGGAGGTCGGCGCGGGCCAGCGGGCCCACCTCGGTCCCCGGTGCGATCGGATCCCCGACGCTTACCCGCTGCAGCCGCTCGACCAGGCGGTGCGTGAATTCCGCCCGGAGCGGCTCGACCACCAGGAAGCGCTTGGCCGCGATGCAGCTCTGTCCCGAGTTGATGAGCCGGCTCGTGGCGCAGGCCTCGACGGCCATGTCGAGATCGGCGTCCTCCAGCACCACGTAGGGGTCGCTGCCGCCGAGCTCCAGTACGCACTTCTTGAGGCGGGAGCCAGCCTCCCTGGCCACCGCCTTGCCAGCGGCCGTGCTCCCGGTGAGGCTGACGGCAGCCACGTGCCGGTGCCGGATGACGGACTTCACCTGTGACACCGAAATGAGGAGGGTGCGGAACAGCCCCTCGGGAAAGCCGGCGTCCCGGAGCAACCGCTCGAGGGCCAGCGCGCAGCCCGGGACGGTCGGCGCGTGCTTCAGGAGGGCGCCGTTGCCCCCCACGAGGGCCGGCATCGCGAACCGAAGCACCTGCCAGAAGGGGAAGTTCCACGGCATGATGGCCAGCACCAGCCCGATCGGCCGGTACGCGACGTAGCTCCGGCTCGCGTCGGTCGCCACCACTTCCGGCGCCAGGAACCCCGCGGCATGCTCGGCGTAGTACTCGCACATCCAGGCGCACTTCTCGACTTCCGCCCTGCCCTGCGCCAGCGGCTTCCCCATCTCCCGCGCCATGAGCTCGGCGTACTCCCCCACGCGCTCGCGCAGCAGCCGCGCGGTCGCCCGGAGCGGCTCCGTCCGCGAAACGACCGGGAGTTTCCGCCAGGCGAGATGCGCCTTGTGCGCCGCCGCGATCGCGGCGCGCAGCTCGGCGGCGGTCATTTCCGCGTGCGTCGAGAGGACCTGGCCGGTGGACGGGTTCGTGGCGACGTGGGGCATGCAGGTGTCCTTTCGAGCGGCGGGCGACTCAGCGCCTGCCGGCGAACCGGAGGAGGCTGTTGGCGGGATCGAGGCGATAGAGCTCGATGGCGTTGTCCGCCATGATCATGTGCCGTTCCCGTTGCGGCACCGCCAGTTCCTTCATGAAGTCCAGGTAGGACTCCATGGACGAGATCGGCCAGTCCGTGCCGTACAGGAGGGCGTCGGGCTCCACGCCGTAGCTGAGCATTTCCGAGACCTGCTTCCGCAGGAACACCTCGAAGCGGTCCTCGAACGCGCCGAGCGTCAGGCCCGACATGTCGGTGTAGACGTTCGCGTTCTTGTACACCACCTCCATGCAGTCGCGGATCCACGGATTTCCCATGTGGCAGATCACGAACCTGACCTCGGGAAATTCCACCGCCACCTCGTCCACGTTGAGGGGGTGGGCGTACTTCAGCTTCCCCTTGGGCGAGTAGGTGTCGCCCGTGTGGATCATGACGGGGATCCGGTGCAGGGCGGCGAACTCGTAGGCCGGCGTCCATTTCGGGTCGAGGGGATAGAACGGCTGGTACCCCGGATAGAGCTTGAGCCCTCGCACCTTGCCCGCCTGCACGAACTCCCCGATCTCCCGGAGCTCGTCAGGCTGGAACGTGGTGTAGTCGAGCCCGGCGACGACCGTGAGGTAGGGCTTGTCCCTTACCGCCTGGACCACCGCCCGGGTGGACGGTCGCCCGGGGGTGACGGTGTAGGACGTCAGCACCAGGGCCTGGTCGATGCGATTCCGCCGCATCTCATGCTCGAGCCGGTCGAGGCACCGGTCGAGCGTCGGGACCCCGTCCTCGTCGTAGTTGTTCAGGTGAACGTGGCAGTCGACGATCATCGCTTGTTCCTGGTGCGCTCGAGGATCGATTCCGCCCAGCCCCGTCCGCCCAGCCCGAAGGCGAGGGCGAGCCCCAGGCAGAGACCACCGAAGGCCAGCTGGAACGCCGCCGACAGCAGGCCGACGTCGATCCCCAGCTGTTCGAGCGCGAGAATGGCCACGAACGCCATGAGCGCGCCGTACACGAGCAGGCCGAGGCTCCCGGCTTCACGGACGCCGACGTTGTTCAGGTACGCCTCGACCACGCCGCGGACGAACCGGGCCCCCAGGGAGCCGAAGACCAGCACGATGATGCCGACGACCACGTTTGGGAGATACCCCGAGAGGCGCGCCATCACGTCGGTGCCCATCGAGAGGCCGAGCACGTTGATCATGGCGAGCGTGAACATCAGCAGGATGCCCCAATAGAGTGTCCGGCCCACCAGCGTCACGACCGTGAACCGCACGCCCCCGCGCAGGAGGAAGTCGTCGAGGCCGGTGTGCTCGGCGGCCTCCTCGACGCGGACCCGGCGGAGCACCTGGACCGCCAGCCACTCGGCGGCCCGCGCCAGCGCCCACCCGACCGCGAGAAGTAGCAGCGCCACGAGGATCCGGGGGGTGATCAGCGCCACCTGGTACCAGGAATTCCGGAGCGATTCGAGAATCAGGCCGAATTCGTCACGCATGAAAGCCTCCGACGGGGTCCGCTGTGGCCGGCACGGTCAGGAACGGGAAGGTCTGGCAGGAGGAAGGTCGCGCAGCCGGAGTTCGCCGATCGACGCGCGCCCCTCGAGGTCCTGGAGCATCAGGCGGAATTCCGCGTGCGCCAGCGGCCGTGCGATGCGGTAGATCCGCCGCCAGGTGGTGTAGAGAATGGTCCGGAGCCTGGCCGACGCCAGCCTGCGGATCGGGCGCGCGATGCCCTCGTAGTACAGCACGAGCGAGACCGGTTTGTCGCCCGGGCGGAGCTTCGGCTGAAGGTACCTGAAGTCGAGGGCGAGGACCCGCTCGTTCCGGACAAGGGACCGGAGCCAGGGGTTGTCCCGGCGAACCTCACCGATGACGGCTTCCAGTGGTTTCGCGGCGATCCTCCGGGCGTCCCGGTGGAAACTGGCCCGGAGCCTGGCCCGGAGCTTCGAGCCGACCCCCAGCCCGCGCGCCCGGGCACCGACCGCAAGGTACCCCACGACGCCGATATTGATGTTTCCGAGGTACATGCCGCTGGCCACACCCACCACCCGCCCCGCCATCTCGGCGACGACCAGGTGCCAGCGGATGTCAGACCAGAGCCCGGCCTCTTTCTCGCGGAGGGAATCCCGCCATTCGTGAATGCCGACCAGCTTGTTCGAGTGAAAGGTGCGACGGACGAGATCATGAACACGCCGGATGGCGGGGTCCGTGGAATGCACGATTTCCCTGTAGGTCGGCAGGGTCGTACCAGTCATCGGCTTCCTCCTGGCTGGCGGGGCACCCGGACACCGTGCATCGTATTCGCGGGACGGGACTTTCGGAAGGCGGAACCAGGCTTACGCGAGCGCATGCGACCCGACTGTCAACGGTGCAGCGTCGTCGGGCCCCCCGGATAGACCGCCCCGCGCTTCACCACGCGCCGCACCGCCGCCGTGTTGGCGATGTCGGCCAGCGGGTCGGCGTCGAGCACCACGAAATCGGCCAGGTTGCCCGCCTCCACCGTGCCGCGCTCGGCCTGGGCGCCGACGGCGCGCGCGGCGTTCCGGGTGGCGGTGCCCAGCGCCTCGGCGGGCGACAGCCCCGCCTCGCGCACCAGCAGCCGCAGTTCCTGGTGGAGGTTGGGAAGGCTCCACGCCCCCTCGTCGCCGCTGCCAAGCGAGTCGGTGCCCGCCACGATCATCACACCGCGGGCGTGGGCGCGCCTCGTGACCTCCGCCGCCATCGCCCCGAGCCGCTCGCGGCCGTCCATCATGTAGATGAAGAGCGTCGGCTCCATGAGCACGCCGCGCTGCCGCATCTCGGCAAAGAGGGTGTCGAAGGCCGGCGTGTCGAACCGGCCCCGCAAGGACAGCGTCGTGTCCTTAACCAGCGTGTCGTACACCGGGGGCGGGAGCTCCCGCGCCACGCGCGGGCCGTGACTCAGCACGTCCACGCCCGCCCGGGTCATCTGGAGCGGTGAGACCTGCGCCATCGAGGCGTGGGCCCACACCAGCATCCCCTGGCGATGTGCCTCTGCTGTGGCGGCCGTGACGAGCGCGGGACCCATCGCCGCGTAAAGCTTGATGGCGGTCGCGCCGGTGCCGCGCGCCTCGGCCACCGCCTGCCGAAGGTCCGTGGTCGAGTCGATGGCGCGCATCCCGGGGAGTGAGCCGGGCACCTCGCCGGCGCTGGCCTGGGCGGTGCGTGGATCGCTGAAGAAGGCGGGCCCCGCCCAGAGCGACGCGAAGTAGAGGTCGGGCGAGGCGATGTCGCCGACCTTCGCGTCGCGCTTCAGCGAGCCGAGGGCGCGGGTGTCGCCCGCCATGTCCCGGGCGGCGGTGATCCCGCCGAGGAGCGCGCGGCAGAGCCGCCGGTCGGCGCGGACGCGGGAGTCCTCGCCTGACACGTCGCTGCCGACATGCACGTGCGCGTCGATGAGCCCGGGGATGACGAATGTGCCGGGGAGGGCGTGGATGGTGGTGCCGGCCGGCAGCGGTTGCGATCGATCGGCGAAGACCGCCGCGATCCGCTCACCCCTGATGAGAATGGTCGTGCCTGGCCGGGCGGGAGCGCCGGTGCCGTCCCAGAGCGACACGCCGGTGAAGGCCACGTACCCGGTGTCGGCCTTCCGGGGCGCACACCAGGACTGGGCCGAGAGGGGGACGGCAAGCGAGTACAGGGCGGCGGCGAGGAGAAGGCCACGGTGCACGGAGGGCTCCGGGAGGAAGTTGAACCGGAGGACGATAACGCCGATTCCCGCACCGGCGATAGTGCAGCCGAGAGAGCGGATGCGACTTGACCGCGCTCCATTGACCCCTAGGTTTGTCTGCCCCCGCCACCGAGGCCTTCCCGAATGCCGCACCGTCGTTCGATGCCGTGTCTCGCCACGGCCATACTGCTTCTTGTCCTCCAGCTCGAGGCTTCACCCGTCGCCGCCCAGGCCGCCGGCACGCCACCCGGCGACACGCTGCTCGTCACCCGGCCGTTGCGCGGTCCCGCGGATACGCTGAAGGTCCGCCTCGAGAAAGGGGGCCAGTACCGCGTGATGCTCTGGCCGGCCGCGGCCCAGCTCCAGGCCATGACGCTGGACGGCCACGCCTCGGCGTTCGCGGCGCGCACCCGTGAGGGCGCCGGAGGCGGCCCCACCCTCGTCGAACTCTACCCGCCGCAATCGGCCGACTACTCCATCATCATCACGTCGGCGCCTGGATCACCGAACGCGCACGTCGAGCTCTGGGCCGACCGCAAGCTGGCGGCCGCGCATCAGGAGCAGCGCGATCGCGCCTGGGGCATCGGGCTCAGCATCGCTGGCGAGCTCTACTCGGCGTACAGCACGATCGAGGGCTCGCCGGAGGAAGGGGGCACGGGCATCGGCGGGTGCCTGCTGGTCGGGAGCAGCGGCCCCTTCAGCGCCTGCCTCGGCTTCGACACCCAGGCGCGTTCCGGGGAGGCCGGATCCCTCACCTGGTACTTCCTCGAACCCCGGTACCGACTCCTCATGGCGCACGCCCTCGGGCGTCCCTTCGACCTGTTGGTCACGCTCCGGATCGGCCAGGGTCACCAGGAACTGCTCAGCGTGGACCCGAGCCTCGTGGCACCGGGTGTCATGCTCGCCTACCACCTGGATGACCGTCCGGGCGCCCGGGGATGGCGGCTGACGGTGCAGGCCTACGGCGCGTTGATCGGCAACACGAACCAGGCCCAGAAGCCCACCTTCCTGTCGGGGGCCCTGGGCCTGTCGTGGATTCCGTAGCGGGGCCGACCTACGACGTGCGGACGCTCCGGTTGCGGCCGGCAATCACTCCGTCGAGCGAGTACCGCCCCGCCCCGGTGACGGCCAGCGCGATGGCGGCGCTGCCGAGGATCAGCACGAACTCGTAGCCGGCGGGGAGGAAGAAGCCGGCGCCGAGGTGCACGAGGAACAAGGCGCCCAGCATGTCGGCCGCAAGGCCGAGGGCGGCGAGCCGGGTCAGGACGCCGAAGATCAGCGCGAGCCCGCCAAAGAACTCGAGCAGCGCGACGGCCGGCCCGACGAGGCCCGGCAACGGGACGCCCATCTGGCCGAAGGCGCCGGCGACGCCGTCGAACCCGTAGACGAAGAGCTTCTGGCCGCCGTGGGCCGCGAAGACGACGCCGGCGGCGATGCGGAGGATGGCGAGTCCGATGTCGGACTGGCTCGGGGTGGTGCGGAGGAATGTCATCGTCGGTCCCTGCCCTTCGTGGAAACGGTGGAGAGTGCGCCTTCAATTATATGTTGTCACACCTATCTGGACCGGAAGATATGTGTTATCACATATACTGTCAAGGGGCCCAAAAGAAGCGGGGCGACCGCTCGACTGGTCGCCCCGCTTCCCTCCCTGCCGGGCCCGTCCTGCTAGGCCGGGATCAGTGCCCCATGTCGTGCGGGACCGCGACGGTCGCGGTGGCGTCCGTGAAGTTGCCGGAGCTGTCCGTGACACGGTACACGAAGGTGTAGACGCGGCCGCTTCCGGTGCCGGAGCGCTCCGCGCGGACCTGCACGCTGCGGTCGTCCGTGCCGAGGCTCGCGCCGGAAATGTCATTGGAGGTGTCGCCGTCGCCCAGGCCGTTGTCCGGCTCGTTGCTCGTGACCGACACCAGCTCGACGGTCGTGAGCGGATCGCAATCCTGGATGTCGAGGACGGCCTGGATCGTCTTCATCTTGTGGTTCGGCGGCCAGAGACGACTTGGGGTCATGTTGAGCGCCACGACCGGCGCGATCGTGTCGATGACCGTCACGATGACCGTATCGGCGTCGGACGCGCCCATGCTGTCGGTGACCAGGAGCGTCACGAGGTTGATTCCGATCGGGAGGTCCACGTCGACCACTTCACCCGCCGCGATCGCGGAGTCGCCGAGGAACCACTCGAATGCGGCGATGTCGTCGTTGGTCCCCTCGGTGGAGTTCGCGTCGGTCGAGGCCGAGCCGTCGAGCGTCACGGGGAGCTGGCACGCCACTGTCTGGTCGGCGCCGGCGTTCGCCACCGGGGCGATGTCGACGTAGACCACGATCGTGGAGGTGTCGGTCGCCGAGACGGCGGTCACGGTGATCGTCGTCGGGCCGTCTTCCGACACCGTGAGGGTGTCCCTGGCGAACCCTCCCGCGTCCGTGAGGACCGGCACGCCGGCGGAGGAGAGTGCCCCGGCCGTGGTGCTGAAGGTGATGTTGGCGCCGGCCACCGAGTCCAGGGTGGCGTCGAGGAGCAGGGCGGAGATGGTGGTCTTGCCGATGAGCTTGTGCGTGACCGGATCGCGCGGCGCCGTGGCGTCGTTCGGATCGAGGATGATCGTGTCGGGCGCGGCCGCGAGATTCACCCCCGGCTCGAGGGCGACGAACAGCCTGCCGTTCCACGACGAGCTGTCGGTCGCGCTGTCACCGCAGGAGGCGGAGATGCCGGCGAGCAAGATGAGCGAAGCCGCCGTGAGCATCCGCTTGGTAATGTTTGTCATGGGTCCCTCCGATGTGACTGGCCTTCGATGCGGCAAACTTACCCCGGCGTACCGGGGCATGCCAGATCCCGAAAAAGCCCGCTATCTCGTGTTACTGCAAAACGTTGCAGTTCTTCGAATCCTCATGGAATCCTCACGGATCGCGCCTCGTAGGAGCCTTTGCCGCCACCCCGCACGACCGGGCGCCCTATCGAGAACCTCACTCGTTACTGGCGGCCGTGGCGCCGCGGACGCCGACTCGCCACATTTCGGCGCCGCCGCCCACAGCGCTGCGGCTTTCCCCCCAACGGAGGCATGACATGAAGTCCCGGTACTCTTCACTCGGCGTCGGCGCCCTGGCACTGATCCTCGCCGCCTGCGGCGGCGAAAAGAAGGAAGCCGCCCCGCCCGCCGAGGCGCCCGCCGCCGCGCCGGCCGCGGCCGCCGTGCCGCAGGGCCAGTATGCCGTGTGCCAGACCTGCCACCAGGCGGACGGCAACGGGGTGCCCAATGCGTTCCCGCCGCTCGCCGGCTCCGAGATCGCCACGGGCCCGTCCGAGGTGCCGATCGCGATCGTCCTGCACGGTCTGCAGGGTCCGCTCACGGTGCACGGCACCACCTACAACGGCCAGATGGCGGCCTGGGGCCAGTTCAGCGACGACGACATCGCCGCGACGCTGACCTACGTCCGCTCCTCCTGGGGCAACGCCGCCCCGGCCGTCACCGCCGCCGAAGTGGCCGCGGTGCGCGCCGCGACCTCGGGCCGCACGACGCCCTGGACCTGGGACGAGCTGTCGAAGGCCAAGCTGAAGTAGCCGACGCCCGGGCGGGGACGATTCGGAGGAACGAATCGTCCCTGTCGGGGTACGTCGCCCATGATTCGGGTAC
>JACDJC010003497.1_pt1 | contig 11352 bp, 9 predicted proteins | sample 7454191 | NCBI WGS metagenome assembly JACDJC01 (sample SAMN14253291, study PRJNA609438) | sludge metagenome | isolation source: sludge after 25d culture with pyrite and EDTA | collected 2018-12-20
CGAGCCCGCTGCCATTCCCAGCGGTCGAGCTTTGCTTCGTAATAATAACCATGACTTGGCCATAGGGCTATATGATGGCCTTGCAGCCCTTTTGTAAACCGGGACGCATCGGCTTGCCGAACCAGGGGTGCAGCGTGTGGGGTGGCGGCCATTCTCAATGAGTCATGCGGCATCAGGCCGCGTCGGAACCAGGGCGGCACAAAAGTCTCCAGGGGCCGGTCCAAAACAAACAGGTCAATATTATAATTTTGATAACGCCGGCTCAGATGCTGTTTCAGGGTGTGGCGCAAACCCTCTATCCATCCATACCGAACTGGCATATTGGCCACAGCAGGTGACAGAAAAAGAGCCATACGCCGTTCTTTTTCATCCAACTCAAGAGTATCGATGCCCAGGTGCCCCACATGGTGCCAGCCCCTGAAAAAATCGGGCATATCTTCGATTTGGCGAATCACTTTAGCCGCCCTCCGTATCTCTCTGCGCGACTCTTTTTGAGCCTGCAGAGGAAATGAAAAGAGGAGTCCTAAAACCAACCAGACAAAAGAATGGTTAAACAACACACCTGAAATTCTCATTCAATCACTTTGTTATTATTTTTGCCTCCAAATTTAACCAGATTCATTCATAAAACTTTCTCATCACAAAAACTCATGAATGAATCAGGTTAAAATTTCTTAGCTTCAAAAATAGGAACAATTTATGAGAAAACAAATATTTGTAATACATCTTATATGATACTTGAAATTAAGCAATTTTCAATACCTTTGCAGTAGAAATAAGTCCCTTACGAGTTATGATATTAATTGCAGACAGCGGCTCCACCACAACTACCTGGTGCATACTAAACACCACATCGGGCGAGAGCAGCCTTGTTAAAACCGCCGGCATTAACCCCTTTTATCAGGATGAAAAAGCCATTGTTGAAACGCTGGAGCGTGAGTTTGACTCACCGAAAAGAGATTTTGAAGCACTCTATTTTTATGGGGCAGGGTGCGCCAATCCCGCGGTGATCGGCATTGTTAAAAATGCTCTGACACATTTCTTTACCGTTCACCAGGTAGAGGTGGCCAGTGATTTAATGGCTGCCGCCCATGCTTTATGCGGGCATAACGAAGGGATTGCCTGCATTTTAGGCACAGGCTCCAACTCATGCCATTACAATGGTCGTGAAATTGTTAAAAACGTATCCCCCCTGGGATTTATTTTAGGCGACGAAGGAAGTGGCGCCGTTATAGGCAAAAAATTGTTAGCCGACCTCCTCAAAAACCAACTCCCCGACTCTGTCATAAAAGCTTTCTTCGCTAAACATAAGTTGAGCCCGGCCGACATACTGGACCATATTTATAAAAAACCCTTCCCAAATCGTTTTGCGGCTCAATTCGCCCGGTTCATCTCCGAAAATATTGAAGAAGCATCGCTTGAAAAGATTGTGAACGAGGCATTTAATGATTTCTTCACACGAAACGTAATGCAGTATGACCCTGCCACCTCCCTGCCGGTTCATTTTACAGGTAGCATTGCCTGGCATTTTAAGGAGCAACTCAAGGGTGCAGCCGACGCATTTAATGTGACCATCGGACAAATTTCCAAAGACCCCATGCCGGGGCTCATCCAATACCATCTCAACCAAAAATAGTAACGCAAGCAATATTGATCATGGCAGCGACCGATACCAACAAATTCACATTGAGCATTACCGAAAGCTCGTCGGAACTTAAGAATCTGGAAAAGATGGAAGTTTCGGAACTTATCGCAAACATCAATAAGGAAGATGCAAAAGTACACCTCGCGGTGAGGGAGGTTCTTCCTCAAATTGAGCAGTTGATTATCCGCATCATCGACCGGATGAAGAAAGGAGGCCGCATCTTTTATCTTGGAGCGGGCACCAGTGGTCGTTTGGGCGTACTGGATGCCTCGGAGCTGCCCCCTACCTTCGGGGTGCCCGAAACCATGGTGATTGGTTTAATTGCCGGTGGCGATGTGGCCCTGCGCAAAGCAGTGGAAGACGCCGAGGACGATCCCAACCAGGCCTGGGAAGAGCTGAAAGCCCACAAGATAAACATCATGGATACAGTGATTGGCATTGCGGCATCGGGCACTACGCCTTATGTAATTGGCGGCGTAAAAAAGGCGCGCGCCAATGGCATCCTCACCGGAAGCATCACCTGCAACCCCGGCTCCGAGATAGCAGAGGCTGCCGAATTTCCCATTGAGGCCATTGTGGGTCCCGAATTTGTAACCGGAAGCACCCGCCTTAAGGCAGGCACGGCTCAAAAGATGATACTGAACATGATTACCACCACCATTATGATAAAATTGGGAAGGGTTAAAGGCAACAAAATGGTAAATATGCAGCTCACCAATAAAAAACTGATCATCAGAGGCTCACGCATGGTGATGGAAGAGTTGCAGCTGGACTATGATGAAGCGCAGGAACTGCTGCTTAAATATGGGTCGGTAAAAAAAGCGATTGATAATTATAAGAGGAATAAGTAATTCCCTATTTCAAGACCTGCTTCAGATACTTTTCGTATATCTCCTGGTTTCGATTGACAATCTTCACCGTTTCGTCGTAGGCACTTTGCTCATCGTTCTGCCTGAGTGCCTGCAATATTTTTTTCTGAGCCTCGAGGGTAAACTCCTTCTCCCCCTCCACGTTGGCGTAAATAAAGTTGCGCATACGTGGCAGCAGTGTGTAAATGGGCTCCAGGCTGATGATGATGATGGGATTACCGGTGGCTTTGGCCAGATTCATGTGGAAACGGTTGATGGTGTCTACCTCCTCCTGAGTATTATCGGGATCACACTTCTCCAAATCAGAAACATTTTCACTCAGCACCTCCATATCGCTGTCGCTGCGGTTACGGGCCGCCAGCCGGGCAATTTCGGGTTCGAAAATACGTCGTACTTCAATGATTTGTGAGATCAGGTTAGAATCGAAACTCAAATCGTAATAGAGATTCAGTGACTTCACCGCATCTTCAATCTTGAGTTCGGTCACATACATGCCGCTCCCTTTGCGTATCTCCACCAATCCACGCGCACTCAGTCTACGCAGTGCTTCACGAAGTGCCGTGCGGCTCACGGCAAAGAGCCCGCATAACTCTTTTTCGGAGGGCAATTTATTTCCGGGCAACAACTTTTTTTGCCGTATGGCCTCCTCAATTTTTCGCTCAATCTTTTGACTGAGCGTTTGCGTGGTTCCTATTTTACTGAAAATTTCATCCATCAATCAAGAGTTCAAAATGGCGCACTTCTAAAGGAAAAGCAAAAATAGCCTTTTATTGCCATTTTGGAAACCACTTTCCTAAAATTTTATCCTGCTGTTGGGGAATAAGGTTGGCGCATCAGACATAACCCGCTGATAATAAGCCGTATATAAAAGTTGGCGAGAATGGTAATATATCACACCTAATATTAATGGCCATTTTCGGCCAGCCAGCGCTCCGAGTCAATGGCGGCCATACAGCCGGTTCCGGCTGCAGTAACAGCCTGCCTGTAAACCGAATCCTGCACATCGCCACAGGCATATACACCGGGAATATTGGTTTTGGTGGTACCCGGAATGGTTTTAATATAGCCCACCTGGTTGGTATCCAAATAGTCTTTAAAAATACCGGAGTTGGGGGTGTGCCCAATGGCCAGGAAGAAACCATCGATCTTAATCAACACCTCGGTCTCTTCGGGGGTTCCTTTTTTCTTTACCAACACAGCACCCTCAACCACACCATCGCCAAAGAGACCCTTGGTTTGATGCTCCCATAATATCTCGATATTTGGGGTTTTAAACACGCGCTCCTGCATTACCTTAGAAGCCCGCAACACATCTCTCCGAACAATCATATACACCTTGTTGCACAGCGCCGACAAATAAAGTGCTTCTTCAGCAGCAGTGTCGCCGCCGCCTACCACCGCCACATCCTTGCCACGATAAAAGAAACCATCGCAGGTGGCACATGCCGACACGCCTGATCCTGCATATTTGGTTTCATCCTCGATGCCCAGATACTTAGCCGTGGCGCCGGTTGCAATGATGAGCGAATCTGCCTCAACTATTTTATTATCATCAATGGTAATTTTGAAAGGCCGCTGAGAGAGATTTGCCTTGGTGGCCATCCCAAACCGCACATCAGCACCAAAACGGGCGGCCTGTTTTTTAAAATCTTCCATCATTTCGGGGCCGGTAATGCCCTCGGGATAGCCCGGGTAATTCTCCACCTCTGTGGTGGTGGTGAGCTGACCACCGGGCTGAAGTCCTTCGTAAACCACCGGTTTTAAGTTGGCACGCGCGGCATAAATAGCTGCTGTGTACCCGGCTGGGCCTGAACCTATGATCAACACTTTTACTTTCTCAACGTCTGTAATAATTTTGTCAGTGCCATCGCTTTGACTTTTATCCATACTGTCCATTTTTCCAAAAAGAGCCATATCATTAATAGTTTAAAATTTTTTAACTGAAGTAAGATCAAATCCCCATATTTTATCCCTAACCTGGATAAACCCCCGATAAAAACCGGGACGACCTGTCCCGTTTCATTTCGGGAAGCTTCGAGGGGGACTTTCAAAAAGGGAGCCAAACCTAAAAATTTCATCTGCCGCGGCCCCTTTTCAGAAAATCTGGTGCCAGGGGACAATTATTCAACCTCGATTAGCGCCCACATCTGACATAACTGCCAAATCACCTGTCAACTTTTCAGATAACGGCAGAACTTAATCCGGCAAAGATAAAAAAACCAGCGAATCTGCGGCTACCGACAAGCCGCCCACCAGTCCCAATCCATCCTCTACATTATAAAAAATCCGGATGGGATCGATAATGGGCAGATCGTAGCTGTATTCGGCCACCACCCTGCTCCTAAAGTAATTGTAATAATCTTCGGTTTGTGAAATCAGCATAAAGTATAGTGTTCGTCGCGTACCCGGTGCTGGCCTGGCCGCATAACTCAGCGGCAGCCTTATACTAAGCTCATAATGGGTGCCATTGAAGAGGAAATCAGAAAAAGTACCTTCAAAATCGATCCCGCCCAACAAACTCCCCTCCTGATCGCGATAGTAAAAAACGGGGTCGTCTTTTGAAAATTCAATTCTTTGGTGCATGCAAATGGTATCGTTGCCGGTAATGATACAGGTGACCTCCATCAAATACAATTGGTAGTAATTGTCCTCATCGGGCGGATCGGGGATGGTGATGGTGCAATTCAACATCTCCTGTATGATTCCTTCGGGTGAAAGCACACTTTTAGTAGCCGTATCGAGCTTAACAATTGGCACTGCATTTGGAATAATGGTTTGCCCGGTGGCCGTCAGGTTTGCACCGTCGTTCACCACAACTCTGAACGTATCGCCCTCGTTTATGCTCAAGTGGTTACGGGTAGCCCACAGTTTATCAAAGGGAAACAGAAATGAGTCCACCAAAGCCTCATTCTGAAACACCTTTACCGTGGCGTTGTACACTCTCTCGAAATCGTTAATGGAGAGATGACTCACACTTTTGCTCACATGTACCTTAAACAGTGAGTCGGCGGTAAGGAATGAGAAGAGCACCAGTTGTCCGCCCTGTTCACTGATCTTCAGCTCCAGGTCTTTTTCGCAGGCGGCAAGCAATAACAAACCGGCTGCCAGAGAAATGACTAATTTAGAGAACAAGTGCTTCATGGATAGTGAGTTGTGAGAAAGGATTAAAGGATTAAGGATTAAAGCAGCTCAAAGCTGAAAGATAAGTCTCAGGTCTTAAGCTTGATGTTATGCTTGTATTGCTTGCCCATGTTAGTTTGCCCATAAACATCTCTTTGTTTTTCCAATTACACATAACTCTATCTGGAGCCGCTGCAGGACTTAAATCCATAATCTTTAATCCGTCTTTAATCCCTAATCCCTTTTTGCTACGCTCAAAACTTAAAAGAGTACCTCACATAAGGAATAGGAAAAGGGAAAAGGCTCAACTGTTTCAAGTTCCTCAGAGTACTGCCTTCAGCAACACTTTCATTGTCTTTAAAATAGAGCAAAAAAGGGTTCTGCCGGCCATATAAATTAATGACGCCTATACTCCAGATTCGCTCGCCCCGCTTTCGCATCTTCGTAAAATTAAGGCCTGCGTCCATCCGGTGAAACAATGGCATGCGATAATTATTCAAAGCCAACGCATTTTCGGAATAACCATAAGCGGGTTGATTGCTGAATGGCAGTTCGGGGGCATAGTTTTTTTCTTCAGGCAGGGTAACTGGGTTTCCCGACCCCAACAGCCAGGTGAGACTTCCGGAAATGCGGGAATTAAACCGGTAATTAAAAAAGACGCTGGCATCGTGCCGCCGGTCAAAGCGGGCAGCAAAAACTTTGCCGTCGTTCAATTCATCAAATTGGTTGGTGGTTTTGGCATACGTATATCCAATCCATCCTGTGAGTGATCCTCCCATCTTTTGCAGCAACAACTCCGCCCCCATCGACTCGCCATTACCTGCAGTTAGTTTGTCCTCCCATGAGGTGCTGTAGTCGAAAAAGCCTGTGCTCTCCTTATAAGCCAGCAGGTTATCCAGAGTTTTGTAATAGGCTTCCAGCGAAAGCCCCACCCGCTTATTTTTGCCAAAGTGGATATCTACACCCAACGAATATTGACTGGAATACATGGGTTTGATCTTATTGCTAACCGGCAGCCACAAATCGGTAGGCAGGGTAAAACCCGAGGTCCCCACCAGATGAATGAATTGCGACATCTCCGCCCAGGTACTCTTCAACGACAAGCGGGGGCTCACTATATAGCGCAACGATAATCGGGGTTCAACCGACCAGTAAGGAATCCCTTCGCCTCTGAAAAGGGAAAAATGAATGCCCGCATTTCCGCTCCATCGCTCGCCCAGAGCAAATTCATCCTCTGCATAGGCATGATACTCCTGCCCGTAGACATTAAAATCGCCCAAAATGGTATCCTGCTGTACTGTAGAGGTACCTATCCCTGAGCGAATCACATCCACCCCCGGATTAAAACGGTGCAATACACCACTGCCACCAAAGCGGATGGTATGACGGGGGGAGAGATAATACTCCAGGTCGGCTTTCAGATTATAATCGTGAATGCCACTAAAATAACGCTGGTCGTAGAGATTCCAGGTATTTTCAATTTTATCGTTGCGCTTTAAACCGATAAAGAAGCGATAATTTGAGAAGGTAAAAGTAAAGTTGGAAAACAACCTGGCATTAAACACATAATTCCACCGCAGCGCCGACACAAAATTGCCCCATCCCGCGTTACTCTCGTCGTTAAGTTTACCCACTTCACGGCCTTCGGTACCGGGAAGGATTTCCACAACCTGGTTTTGAAAATTATAAAGTGTATAAAACTTATCCCGCCCCCAATAAGTGCTCAGATAGAGTTTACTTTTATCAGAAAACCGATAGTTTATTTTACCGTTTAAATCGAAAAAGTAGTAGTTGGTACGCTCGTCGTTTCCAATTTGATAAATCGCCGCCAACGCATCTACATAGGTACGCCTGAACGACAGTAAAAACGTGGAGCGCTCTTTAAAAACGGGTCCGTTCAGCGAAAGCCCGGAAGATAAAAGCCCCAGGGTGAGGTTGCCCCCCAACTCCTTTTCACTGCCGTCTTTGGTGCGGACATCCAATACCGAGGAGAGCCGGCCGCCATAGCGCGCCGGAAAGCCTCCCTTGGTGACCGACACCTGCTTTACGGCTTCAGAATTAAAAATGGAAAAGAAACCCAGCAGATGACCCACATTATAAACGGGTACATCGTCTAACAGCACCAGATTCTGGTCGGGGCCACCCCCTCTTACATAGATGCCCGAAAAACCTTCGGAGCCACTTTGAATGCCCGGAAGCATCTGAACCCCCCGCATCAGGTCCACTTCACCAAATAGAGCCGGCGCCTGATGAATTTGCTCCATGGACATTCGAACGGTTCCTGTTCTTTCATAACTTATCATATCGGGAATGCGCGTACCGATCACCGCCACCTCGGCCAGTTGGATGGAGGGTTGCAATTGGAAATGAACCACCGTATCAGCGGTGAGGTAAAACCTTTTCTGAATAGCTTTGTAGCCTACAAAAGAAGCATTTAAGGCTACGTTACCGGCAGGAAGCGTGAGACTGAAAAAACCATAATTGTTGGTGGTGGTTCCCTTCAAACGGGAATCATCGTATATGTTGGTGCCTAAAAGACGTTCGCCGCTTTGCGCATCACTTACATAGCCACTGATGGTAAACGATTGACGCGACAATGGCAATGGCAGTAAAATAATTTTTTCCCCGTTTAAAACGTAGTGGAACGGACAATCGCGGAAGATGTCCCTCAAAAACCCCAATAGGGTATTGCGTGAGGAGGTGAGCCGGATGTTTTCGCGCATACAAAGACGTGAGCTGTAGCTAATGATGTAACCGCTTTTTTGCTCCAGCAAATTGATAAGATGGGCTGTGCTTCCCTGTTGCACACCAATTTCAAAGAGGGTGCCGGGCACCTCGTCCTGCGCAGAGGAAACAAAAGAGGCCATTCCCAGAATAAGAATGACCCCTAAAGTTCTTATTTTATTAAGACAAACTTTAATCAACTTCAAAAAATCCTGGTTAATTTTAGACTTTCCGAAATTAGTCAGAGATTGTCAAAACTCCTCCATTAAACTGAAATTTTTTATCGAAATGTACCGCCAACTCTTTTAGCACCTCTGCAAGAGGTTGATTCTCAAACTTTGTATTGATGCGCACATCGCTGGAAGTATTAACCTGTACATCCTTTATTTCGTGATAATTGTCCTTTAAAACTTGAATAATTTCAGCCAATGAGCTGTTTTTTAAAACAATTTGACCGGTTTTCCAGGCCATATAATTGGTGCTGACAATGGGTGATACCTCGATGCCCTCATCGGTAACTCTTGCGGAGTTGCCGGCCGTAACGGTTCGGGAATCATTGCCTTTCCTGAATGAAACAATGCCACGGGTCACGTTAAGCCTGAAATTGTGCACTTTGCGTGAAGCATTGATATGAAAGGCGGTTCCCACCACTTCAACCATCAGATTATTACCGGCTTGTACTGTAAAGGGATGCTGTTTATCGGGGGTCACTTCAAAATAACCCTCTCCCCTGAGCTGCACGTCGCGATTATTTTCTCCAAAATTGCTGCGATAGGTAAGCGACGAATGTTGGTTTAAAAAAACCAGGCTGTTATCGGGTAACTGCAATGAGTCAACAAAATCGGCTGTCTTAAAGGAGCTCCAGCGGCCATAGCCAGGTACATTCCAGTAGCTCCAAAGTGCGGCGCTCACTACAAAAATAACTGCAATAACTGCAGCCACACGTGCAAATGCAGACCAGGCTGAAGTAAAGTAAGCCGGCTTTTTAACAAAGCCCATACGTCTGCGCAGGTTGTTCCAGTCGTGGCTTAATTGAACGGAAGTAAGCAGCGTTTTATGATCTTCCTGCTCCCGGAGGTATTTGTAGTCGTTGAATAATGTAGCGTTACGCACCGATGCATCCCGCCACTTCTCAACAACCTCCATTTCCATATTGGTGGCTTCCCCACTGAAGTAGCGTACCAATAGTTTGATGTTCATATATCCTGACTCTTTCATAAGAATAGAATTCAATTGCTTATTTTAAAGAGTTCAATGAAACTGCATTAATCCAAATAAGCCTTCCGCCCCGGCTTCCGGAGTCTGCGGCTTAAAAGGTGAGGGCACCACCTCGGGTTCAATGGGTTTGGAAACCGGCTTAATATCGGTTTTTAAAGCTTCGGGTGATGGAGAAGAAAAAAGCTCGGCCAAAAGTTGAAGTAAAAATTCCATGATATTTGTTTTAAGTCCCTGTTCTTAATGGAGACAATCCATAACCCCAATACACGTATAAAAATCATAAAAAATCAGGATTCTTTAGATCGATTCTAAAATAGCCGCCGCCCAATCAAAAAGCAGCAGAATGGGCCACCACTGAAGCATTCCCTGGCGTTTCAAATCTTCGCGCAATCGCTTAAGAGCTTTGCTTATCTGCGTTTCCACGGTTCTTTTAGAAATAGATAGTTTATCGGCAATCTCCTGATTAGTGACCCCATCGTGCCTGCTCATTTTGAATATTTTTTGGCACTGCGCCGGCAGCTGATCGACGACAATGGCGATTCTGTCCTCCAACTCACTGATCTCCAACCCGTCATTTGGGGCCTCCCCTTCATCTGCCTCGAATGCGATTATCGCGTGGTGCTGCCGCTTCATCTTTTCGTGTTTCACCAAATTTAAAGCGCGGTTACGCACCGACTGAAACAAGTGAGACTTAAGAGAGGTGTGTATGCGGATTTCATCGCGTTTCTCGAAAAGAACCACAAATACATCCTGCACAATACTTCGGGCACCGTCCAGGTCGCTGGTAAAACGGAAAGCAAAAGTGACCAATCGCTGGTAATACAGATCGTAGAGCGACCGAAATGCGGCCTCTTCACCCCGTTCGAGCCCGCGTAGCAGGTCGGCTTCGGACAATGTAACCGCGTTGTTACTCCCTTTACCTTTTTTGTTATTTAAATGACTCACAAACTTTTCCTTCTATCAGATACTCTGTAAACAGATTCTGGCTTTCGTTGTTTTCAGGACCAACTTACTGCTTTATGGAGCACTTTTTAAAACTAAAGCTCCACAATGAAGATAATATGAATAGGCCAAAACCAATAACCTTACCACAAAAGTAATTATTAAAACGCAAATTAGGGCATCGGTAGTGCGTTATGGCTAACTCTTGCCCGGGAGTAATCTCCTAAATATCAATCAGGTTTAAATGAAAGAGGGATTTTTCGAAAAAGCAAGCCATTTTTTATCCAGGAAAATTGCAAAAAGACCCATTTTGGTTATCTTTGCACCGTCTTAAAAAGATATTGAAATTAATTTCGGGGTGTAGCTCAGTCCGGTTTAGAGTACTCGTCTGGGGGGCGAGGGGTCGGAAGTTCGAATCTTCTCACCCCGACTTTTTAAGATTCATTTCCATTCAAAAGCCTGTAAATCGTTTGATTTACAGGCTTTTTCATTTTTTATCATACAAAGGTAATCCATCCGAAATCAAAACGGATCACCTTCGGACAACGAACTTAAAACGCACGAAACTAAAAAGATTGCATCCAGTCGTCCTCAACCTGTAAGGGATTTATTTGTATTCAGCTGTTATACCGGACTGGCTTACGGTGATGTTTACAACCTCACACCGGATAATATCAATATTGGGATTGACGGTGAGTATTGGTTGACTACCTACCGGAAAAAAGACAGATCAGCTTGTTAAGGTGCCTTTACTTCCACAGGCTTTGGCAATGATAGATAAGTACAAAAACCATCCCACCGCGATCAACAGTGGGAAACTATTTCCCGTGTTAA
>JACDJC010003498.1_pt1 | contig 11351 bp, 11 predicted proteins | sample 7454191 | NCBI WGS metagenome assembly JACDJC01 (sample SAMN14253291, study PRJNA609438) | sludge metagenome | isolation source: sludge after 25d culture with pyrite and EDTA | collected 2018-12-20
CGAGGCGCGGCATTGCCGTCGGCGTCGGTCACCAATTCCATCAGCAGGACGCCTTCATGAAAGTTGTACGGTGTAGGCACCCGCACGCCTGCAGCGGCGAGCCGGTACAGCGCATCGACCTCGGCGCTTTGCCAGGCGGCTTCCTGCATCTCGCGGCCGAACTTGCTGCCTTTGGCCATGGCGCGCGCCTGGCGGCTGTTCTTGGTTTTGCGGTTTTCGGTGTAGTCGACGGCCTGGCGGAAGCTGCGCTTGTTGGCTTCCTTGTAGACCTTGGCGCAGCGGACGTCGTCGCCGCAGTGGACGACGAAGACCATCGCTTCCTTGCCGCTCATGAGCTGACGCACGACGCCGTCGATCAGGCCGTCTTCGAGCAGGGGTTCGAGTCGTTTGGGGATTTTCATGGTTGGGTTTGTTGAGTTGGCTGCATGGGTTTGCAGGATGCGGCCTGGCCCTTCGACGGGCTCAGGGCGAACGGTGGTGAGGCTCGGATCGGAGCGAGGCTAAAACCAAACAGGATCAGAGTCAGCCCCGTACCTTGCGGTACGCCTCCAGCAAGCGCTGGTGAATCGTGCTGCCTTCGAAGTTGCTGCCCAGCGTGGTCAGCCCGAAGAAGCGTTCATCCTGATTGAACAGTGCAAAGGCCTTTTCCAGCGTTTCGCGGCCATACATCAACGTGAGGGCGGACTCGAACGGGTTGGGGTCTTCGAACTGGGCGAGGTCGGCGATGCAGCGGTAGACCTTGAGGCGCGCTTCGCTACGCTGGCCGTATTGGGCGATCCAGGTGCAGCCTTCGAGAATGGCTTCGTCGTCGCCGATGGCGAGTGCGAGCAGCAGCTTGATTTCGCCGACGCGGATATCGGCCCAGGGTGAGTCGGCGTCCGGGGTGAGGCCGATCAGCACGGTCACCAGCCGGTCATCGGCCAGTTCGAGTTCGACCATCAAGTCGAGCAATTCGGCGCATTCCTCGACCGTGAGTTCGGGCAGACGCGCAAGCGCCGGGCGAATCAGGTTGCCGACGCTATTATTCTCGAATTCGAGTTCTTCGACCGGATAAATCTCGGAGACGCCCGGCACCAGGATGCGGCAGGCATAGACGCCGAGATGTTCGAAGTCAGCGATGTAGAGGTCATAGCCGGCGGCGTGCAGTGCGTCGACCGACCACGCGTAATCCTCTTCGGTGGTGGTGCCGAAGTTCCAGTCGACGAAGTCGAAGTCGGGGGTGTCGCGCAGGAACTGCCAACTGATGACACCGCTGGAATCGACGAAGTGGATTTCCAGGTTCTGCGGGTCGGCGATTTCCGTTTCATCGAAACCGGGGGCAGGAAAGCCCGCTAGCGAATCGAGCGCGCGGCCTTGCAGCAGTTCGGTCAGTGCACGTTCCAGCGCGACTTCGAAACGCGGATGCGCGCCAAAGCTTGCGAAGCAGCCCTGGTCTTCGGGGTGTAGCAGAGTGACGTTTATCACCGGGTACTGGCCGCCGAGCGAGGCATCCTTCACCACAATGCCGAAGCCCGCTTCGCGCAGGCCGCGGATGCCGGCGGCGATGTGCGGATAGCGGTTGATCACGTCTTCCGGCACGTCGGGCAGGCAGAGGCCTTCCGCGATGATGCGAAACTTGATGTGGCGCTCGAAGATTTCGGCCAGCGCCTGGGTGCGCGCTTCTTTCAGCGTGTTGCCGGCCGACATGCCGTTGCTGACGTAGAGGTTGCCGATGAGGTTGACCGGGAAATACGTGGTCATCCCATCGCGCAGCCGCTGGTAGGGAATGGCGCAGATGCCGCGCATGGCGTTGCCGGAATTGAGGTCGATCAACTGGTCGGCGCGCACGGCATTGTCCGGGTTGTACAGGGCGTGCAACTCGGGGGTGAGCAGGTCCTCGGGCCAGGCGTCGTCTTCCGCCACGAACCAGCGTTCGTCAGGATGGTGGGTATAGGCCCGATTGGCGAGGGTTTCGCCCAGATAAAAATGGGTCCAGAAGTAATTGGTCGACAGGCGCTCGAAGTATTCGCCCAGCGCGCTCGCCCGCGCGGCCAGTTCCGATGCGCCCTTGCCGTTGGTGAACAAAATCGGACAATCGCGGTCACGAATATGTACCGACCAGACGCCTTCCACCGGATTGAGCCAGGAGCGTTCCTCGATATGAAAACCAATCGTCTCGAGTTTGGATTGCAGGGTGGCGATCGAGGCTTCGAGCGAGGCATCCTTGCCGGGGATGAAGTGTTCGGTGGCGTGCATGGGGTGGTGCCTGAATGTGAACAGCCGAACAGGATAAACGATGCGTCAAGTGGGGCGTAAAATGAATGTCATTGATTTTGTTGGCCTTGTGGCCGTGAGGCGCACTGTTTTCTCATGCTGATTCGTATTCCCGTGTTTGTGCTGTTGTCTGGCTTGGTGCTCTCCGGGCCGGTGGTAGCGGCTGCGCAGACGTTCGGTCTGGAAGGGGAGCGGGCCGCCTTGGCGTCGCGGGCCCATTCCGACTGGGTGAAGCAGGCGCAGACACTGGAAAAACAAGGCGATTGGCCGGGCTTGCTGGCCTGGGGGCAGGACTGGGCCAGGGTCGATGGCAGGAATCCGCTGCCCTGGTTTGTTCAGGGTCGTGCGCTGAACGAGATGGGACGCCTGGCCGAAGCGATTACCGCCTATCAAAAGAATGTACGCGTGGCCCCCGGTGACGTACTGGCCCGCAACAACCTGGGCAATGCCTACCGCGACAGCGGGCGCATACGCGAAGCGATGCTGGCGTATCGGGCAGCGGTGGAGATCGATCCCGATTACATCCAGGCCTGGCATAACCTCGGGCTGACGTTTTATCTGACCAAGGGCCAGGCAGGCGTGACGCAGGCGCTGCAAAAACTGCAGGCCACCGACCCGGCACTGGCCGATGTCTGGCGCAAGCTGGCGATTGATTATTCGATCACGCGGGATGAACGGGTGGCGCGAGAGGCAGTGCGGGTGCTGCGCGGCTTAAGCGATGCGGAACGCAAGCGCATGTTCGGCATCCTGTTTTCTGAAAGCTGATGCCTTATCCGGGGATCAGTTCGAACTCGGCCACCACCTGCCGCAAGCGGCTGGCTTCCTGTTCGGGGCGCATCAGGCTGCGGCGCTGACGGCCATGTTTGAGCAGGTCGGAATAGAAATCGGGATCGTCCTCGGCTTTCACCATTAATTTGGCTAACTGCCGCTCGTCTCCTACCGGGAAATAACCCGGGTAATTTTCTCCCAGCATGCCGATGTTGCCGGGCATGTGCGAGGCCAGCACCGGCACATCGGCCGCGAGCGCCTCGCAGATCACATTGGCGCCGCCTTCCATCACCGAACTGATGACCATGAGGTGCGCACGCGCCAGGCTCTTCAGAACCGCGTTGTGCGAAACCTTGCCGGCCCATATCCAGCGCGGCAGTTTGTTTTGCGCCAGTTCCGCCGTCTCGGCCATGTCCTCGCTCAAGGCGCTGCCGAAGTGTGTGACCTGGATTTGTGAATGTTTGGGCAGATAGCTGGTTGCCAGGGCTGCGCGGAATGGGTCCTTTTCTTCGCGCAGGTGGCCGATGACCAGCACTTCGAACAGGTTCGGGCGTTCAGGCGTGCGCACTGCGTCGGGTGACGATTGATAGACCACTCGCGTTTTTGCGGCGAGATGCGCAGCCAGTTCATCGGGGCCGTGATCCTGCAGCACGATGATGCGGTGCGCCCATTCCAGTGCCTGCTGGGCGTCGGAGTCTTCGTGAATGTCGCGGTACAAATCGGTGCCGGTCAGCGCCAGCAGCAGCGGACGGCTTGGAAATTTTCCGGCAAAGGCCTGAATCGAGGCAAAGCTGCGCCGTGCATGCAGGGCCAGCATCAGGTCGGCCGGGCGACCGTCCCATTCCACCTGCACCCGCACCGTGTGCCCCGCTTCGCGTAAGAATCGTGCCCAGCGTGCAGCCGTGTGCCAGTTTCCGTTCTTGTGTTCGCGGCCGTAGGGCGTGATGAGGGCGATGCGCATGCCGGAAGTGTACGCCCGTCGTGCGGATCGCGGATAATCCGGGCATGAGCGAAACGACCATTACCTCGCGCGACAATCCCATTTTCAAGCGCCTGAAGAAACTGACCGAATCGGCGCGTGCCCGGCGTGAAGCGCAGATGACGCTGCTGGACGGCGAGCATCTGCTGGCGGCTTATCTGGATGCCGGTGGTCAGCCGCATACCCTGGCCTGTGCTACCTCGTTTGACATGGATCGTCTCAGGGCGCTGGTCGCGCGCTGCCCGCATGTCAAAACCATCGTATTGCCCGATACCTTGCTGGCCGAGTTGTCGCCTGTTGCCACACCGACGGGGGTGCTGAGCGAAGCCGCCTGGCTGGTGCCGCCCGCCATTGGGACGACACCGCTGGCACTGGTGCTGGAAGATATTCAGGACCCCGGCAACCTGGGCGCCATGCTGCGCACCGGCGCGGCGGCGGGTGCGACGCGCGCGGTGCTGAGCAAGGGCTGCCACGATGCCTGGTCGCCCAAGGCGCTGCGTGGCGGCCAGGGTGCCCAGTTCGTGTTGCCGATCGAATGGGGGGTGGATATTCCGGCCTGGTGTGCGCAGTTCGAAGGGCAGAGTCTTGCCTTGGCGCTGGGAGAGAAGTGCAGTGTGTTTTCGCGCGACCTGACAGGCCCGCTGGCCATTATTGTCGGCAACGAAGGGAGTGGACTGTCGGACCATGTGCGTGCTGCGGCGACGGCTGCGGTTCAGATTCCGATGCCCGGCAGGATGGAATCGCTGAATGCCTCGGCGGCACTGGCGGTCGCCATGTTCGAAGCCGTGCGGCAGCGGTCCGGCTGAACCGCGAGTGTTATTGCCAGTGTTTCAACCCGGTTGGGGCAAGGCCCGCTCACCGGTTCGGCGGTCTTCCACAACTTGCAACTGATGGTCTTTGGCAAATTCCATGACGTGGTCATAGGTGGCGCGATCCTTGGCTTCCAGCCAGGGCGCCACAATCAGGCTCATCTCCCCATCAACTATGTTGGGCTGTACCCCGTAGGTGTAACGTAAACGCGGGTCAGCCAGGAAGCCGGCTAATGTCGCGGCAAGGCGCTCAATCCAGTCTGCTGGCCGGAATGTTTCATTGCTTTCAGTCATATCGGCAAACTCCTATCTTCTTTGGGCATTGCCCATGCCCTTTTTTCGGAATGTTTGGAATGTACTGTGCTGTTGCGGCAAGTTCCGGCAAATCTGAAGCCTGGGGCATACCGCGTTGGTATTTATCAAGTTGAGAACGGCCTCGAATGGAGGCCGTTTTGACTGGGTCTGCTTGTTTATCTGGGCATTTGCTTGTCTTAAAGATTTTGCCTGATGGGGCGGAGTTGAGCTTGGCGGATTGGCAACAATCGTTGGGTGAATCGGCAGGAACTTTATAAGCCTGGGGCGGCCTACCGCTCCGAGTGGGCGGCTTGTCGCTGGCTGCGCAGGTGTGCGGCAATTTCCTCCACTGACAGGCGGGTGGTGTCGATGACAGGCAGGCCGTGGTGCCTGAACAGCCGTTCGGCCTTGGCGAGTTCTGCGCTGCATTGCTCCAGGCTGGCGTAGCGGCTGTCCGGGTAGCGCGCCTGGCGGATGGCGGCGAGGCGTTCCGCCGACAGGGTGAGGGCGCGTAATCGAGGCAGATGGGCGAGCAGGACGTCGGGCAGGTCGGGACGCTCAAGATCCTCCGGGGTGAGCGGGTAATTGGCGGCGCGCAGGCTATATTGCAGGGCGAGATAGAGTGCGGTGGGCGTTTTGCCGACGCGCGAGACGCCGACCAGGATCAGGTCGGCCTGATCGAGCCGCTGCGGTTGCAGGCCATCATCCAGTGCGAGGCTGAAATTGACGGCTTCCATGCGCGATTCGTAATTGGGCGCCATGCCGTGGGTGCGGCCGCCGCTGGGTGTGGCGGCAAGCCCCAGTGCGTTTTCTACCGCGGGGGACAGCAGATCAAAGACGTCGAACAGATTGGGTACGTGGTCGCGCAGATGGGTCCGCAGGGCGGGATCGGTGAGTGTGGAGAATACCAGTGCATCCGGAGTGCCCACCATCCGCTCGATTGCAGCTTGTACCTTCTCCGGGTTGTCGATGAACGGCAAGGCAATCAGGCTAAACTCGAAGTCGGGAAACTGCGACAGCACGCTCTTTGCCACTGCTTCGACAGTGACGCCGGTGTGATCGGACACGCAGAATGCAATGCGATTTTTCATGGAGAGTAAGTATGACGGTTTCGGCTGACTATATCGTTCCCCTGGAGGCGCTGTCGATGGCTGACGTGCCGCGTGTGGGTGGCAAGAATGCCTCACTGGGCGAAATGATCGCCCATCTGGCGGGCGTGGGCGTCAAGGTGCCGGGCGGGTTTGCCACCACCGCGCAGGCCTTCTGGGATTTTCTTGACCATAACGACTTGCGGGAACGCATCAATGCCCGGCTGGCGGCGCTGGATGTGGCCGATGTGACGGCGCTGGCGCAGGCCGGTGCCGAAATCCGCGCCTGGGTGGAGGCGGCGGTGCTACCGGTCGCGCTGGAAACGGGGCTGCGCGAGGCCTATCGCGCGCTCGGCAATCGGGTGTCGGTTGCGGTGCGCTCGTCGGCCACGGCCGAAGACCTGCCCGACGCATCGTTTGCCGGGCAGCAGGAAACCTATCTGCATGTTCAGGGCGAGGATGACCTGCTCTTGTATGTGCGGAAGGTATTCGCCTCGCTCTACAACGACCGCGCCATTGCCTATCGCGTGCATCACGGCTTTGCCCATGCCGATGTGGCGTTGTCCGCCGGCGTGCAGCGCATGGTGCGCTCGGATATCGCGTGTTCCGGCGTGCTGTTCACGCTCGACACCGAATCGGGCTTTCGCGATGTGGTGTTCATCACTGCTGCCTATGGCCTCGGCGAAACCGTGGTGCAGGGTTCGGTCAATCCGGACGAGTTCTATGTACACAAGCCCACCCTGGAAAAAGGTTTCCCCGCCGTGGTGCGGCGTGAACTGGGCGAGAAGGCCATCCGCATGGTGTGGCGCGATGGCGCCACCGTGATCGAGGATACGCCGCTGGAGTTGCGGCAGCGCTACGCCCTGACCGATGCCGAGGTGCTGGAACTGGCGCGCCAGGCGATGACGATTGAAAAACACTATGGCCGGCCGATGGACGTCGAGTGGGCGAAAGACGGCGAGACCAACGAACTGTTCATCGTCCAGGCGCGTCCGGAAACGGTGAAGGCGCGCGCCAGCGGCGCCGGTGAACGCTATGTGCTGGAAGCCACCGGCGAGCTGCGCATCACCGGCCGCGCCATCGGCCAGAAAATCGGCGTCGGCGAGGTGCGGCTGATCGCCAGCCCGACGGAAATGGACCGGGTTCGCCCAGGCGACGTGCTGGTAACCGACATGACCGACCCCGACTGGGAGCCGGTGATGAAACGCGCCGCCGCGATCGTCACCAATCGCGGCGGGCGCACCTGTCACGCGGCCATCGTTGCGCGCGAACTGGGGATTCCCGCGGTCGTCGGCACCGGCGACGCCACCGCGGTGTTAAGGGACGGCGAGACGGTGACGGTGTCGTGCGCCGAGGGCGATACCGGCATGGTCTACGCCGGCAAACTGAAGTTCACGGTGGAAACGCTGGCGAGCGAAACCCTCGCCGAGCCCCCGGTCAGACTGATGATGAACGTCGGCAATCCCGAGCGCGCGTTCGAGTTCGCGCAGATCCCGAATCACGGCGTCGGCCTCGCGCGGCTCGAATTCATCATCGCGCGGATGATCGGGGTGCATCCGCTGGCGCTGCTCGACTACGCCAGCCAGCCAGCCGAGCTGCGCGCAGCCATCGACCAGTGCGTCGCCGGTTACACCGACCCGGTGAGCTTCTACGTCGACAAGCTGGCCGAAGGCATCGCTACCCTGGCGGCCGCGTTCTGGCCGCAGCCGGTGATCGTTCGGCTGTCGGATTTCAAGTCCAACGAATACGCCAACCTGGTGGGCGGCGAGCGTTACGAGCCGAAGGAAGAAAACCCCATGCTTGGGCTGCGCGGCGCGGCGCGCTATGTGTCGCCGCAGTTCCGTCCGGCGTTCGAGCTTGAGTGCCGGGCGCTGAAAAAAGTCCGTGAGACCATGGGCTTTTCCAATGTTGAAGTGATGATCCCCTTCGTCCGCACGGTCGAGGAATGCGCCGCGGTGGTCGAACTGCTGGCGGCCAACGGCCTCAGGCGCGGCGACCACGGCCTGCGGCTGATCATGATGTGTGAAATTCCCTCCAACGTGCTGCTGGCCGACGATTTTCTGCAGTACGTCGATGGCTTTTCTATCGGCAGCAACGACCTCACCCAGTTGACCCTCGGCATCGACCGCGATTCCGGGCTGGTGGCCGAAGGCTTCGACGAGCGTAATCCGGCAGTGAAGAAACTCCTGGCCGAAGCGATCGCCGCCTGCAAGCGCAATGGCAAGTACATCGGCATCTGCGGCCAGGGACCGAGCGACCATCCCGATCTGGCCGACTGGCTGGTGGCCCAGGGAATCGGCTCGATTTCGCTCAACCCGGATACGGTGGTGGCGACCTGGCGGCGGCTGAGCGGCGGGTCGTGAATGGGGGCGCGGCGCTCCTGCAATGATGTTTTGGGCGGAATGGATAATCCGCGACGAATGAACCCGCGCCGCTCCCGAGGCGCGCCGACAGCCTCTTTGTTTGTCCGTTGCAAAAGACACCCGGGGCAAAGCCGAAACCCGCTGTCGTTGCATTTTTCATTGGACCGGAAATCCGCAGTTGAGATAAGCCTATGTTTAAACAGGATAAATCAATCTGGCACGCAACCTGCTTAATACTGCGTGTCACCAAGCGGAGAATCAGTGTGCAGCTTGCCAGTCTGTTTGACCGATTTCATGACCGGCCAACCGGCATGAGTAGCCCGGTCTTGAAAGAGGTCGAGATCCCCGGCTTGGGGTGGGTGCACGTGGCGCACTCGGTCGACTGCCTGGGCACGCTATGTCCGCGGCCGCAGCTGCTGACGATGAAGGTGCTGGGCGAAGTCGGTCCGAATGAGGTGGTCGAAGTGGTGCTCGACAACGCCACCGCAGTCGAGGGGTTTCCCGCGCTGGCGCAGACGCTCGGCTGCGCGCATCTCGGCACGCTCCGCGAGCCTGGCTGTTGGCGGGTTTACCTGCGCAAGAGCGGGTAGCGGGCCGAGGTTTTTAGATAGTGTCGGGCGGTCCGCCGTGACCGCCGTTTGACTGAGGAGAGATTGAGTGAACGTAGCATCGGCGACTGTAGCAAACCAAACCCACTGGCTGTTTCGCAAGAGCAGTCTGCAGGCCCTGGGGGTGTTTCTGTTCGTGGCGATCGGCTCCTTGTGGGCGCTGGCGCAGGACACGCGTTTCGTTTACCTGCTGGTGTACGTCTGGTTCGGCCTCGCCTACGGCGTGCTGCTGCAGTACGGCCGGTTCTGCATGGCGTCGGCGGCCCGCGACCTGTTCGCGGTGAAGGTGCCGCGAATGGCGGTGGGGGTGATGATCGCGGTGGCCTTGTACGCGGTGGTTGCCGCGGTCGTCACCCTGGCCGGGTTCAGCACCTTTCATCCCAACGTCATCGGTTGGCATATCGTCATCGGCGCGGCGATTTTCGGTTTCGGCATCGTCTTTACCGGCGGTTGCGCCTCGGGTTCGCTGTACAAGGCGGGCGAGGGCAACATGAACTCGATGCTGGTCATCGTCGCCATCTCGTTCTCGCAGGCGATCGTCGTCACCGCCAGCGGCTGGTGGGATTCGCTGGTGCCGCAGTCGTGGATCGCGTCCGCCGCCGCCAAGGACATGCCGGCTGAGCTGAGCGTCACCCAGGGCTGGTTCGATATCTTCACCGCCGGCTACATCTGGGACCTGAAAGGCACCACCACCGCCGACGTCTTCGGCGCCAGCGGCGCCAGCGGCATCATCCTCTACAACACCCTGCTGACCGCGATCCTGCCGGTCATCCTGATCCTGATCGTGTTGTACGTCTTCTATTATCGCAAGGGCCACCTGCGCCGCTCCGGCAAGGCGAGCCCGACGTTCGGCGACGAACTGGCAGGCATGTGGGCGATGTTCACCTCGTCCAGGAATACCGCGCTGGCCGGCATCGGTCTCGGCATCCTCGCCGGGCTGCACATGTACGTCACCGGCGCGCTGCGCGAGCACTACGACATCTTCAACTTCGGCGAACTGCTGGTGGCGATGGGCTACACCGGCGGCCTGTCGATCCAGGACACCGTATTCGATCCGGGCTACTGGTACATCACCACCCAGGAAGCGCAGTGGGGCGGCTGGGTGATGCAGAAGCTCGGCATCAACAACATGGACAGCATCTACTTCGGTCTCGACAACGGCCTGCCGAACCCGCTGCTGAACGCGCCCGGCTTCATGTCGATCGGCATCATCCTCGGCGCCTCGATCATGGCGCTGTCGCGCCGCGAATTCAAATGGAAGCTGCCGACCTGGGAAACCGCGTTCTTCGCCATCGTCGGCGGCACCCTGATGGGAATCGGCGCGCGCCTGGCGATGGGCTGCAACATCGGCGCCTTCTTCGCCACCGTGACCAACGGCGACCCCAGCGGCTGGATATTCCTGATCGGCATGGTGCTCGGCGCCTACGTCGGCGTGAAGGTCTTCGCCTGGTACATGGACTGGGCCGACGCCCGCAAGGGTTCGGAGTTCGGACTCTAAGGATGGTCCGAAAATTTCAGATACGCATCAGCAAACAAGGAGCAAAGTGATGGCAATGAGTTTCAACAAGATCGCCGACGGCGAATGGGAATTGAATGTCTGTGGCTATACCTGCCCGCATCCGCAGATGTACACCAAGAAGGCGCTGCAGAAGCTGGAAAGCGGCGACGTGCTGGACCTGGTTTTCGACAACCCCTCGTCGGGCGAGTCGATCATGGCGATGTGCGAAGCCGAAGGCAACGAGCTGTTCGACCGCCAGGAAACCGGCGGCTCCTACACTTGGAAGATCCGGAAGGCCTGAGGCATGCAACTGGGTATCGTGATCACCGATGAAAGTCAGCTGTCGCACGCGACCGGGCTGCTCGACGCCGCGGCCGCCCGCGGCTGGGAAACCCTGAGTTTCCTGACCGACAGCGGCGTCAATTTGCTCGCCGATGCCGGTTTCGTCGAGCGCGCGCGCGCCCGGCCGAACAGCGTCACCCTGTGCGAGCACAGCGCCGAGCACTACGCTACCGGCAGGTTTGACCTGAATGCGCTGGCCGACTTTGTCGTCGTCGGTGGGCAGTACCAGGACGCCGAATTGGTGCGCAAATGCGACAAGGTGCTGGTTTTCTGAGGACGGATGATGGCAGATCAAAAACACATTCTGATGGTGGCGGTGCAAAAGCGGGTTGAAGCGCTGCGGATGGCC
>JACDJC010003500.1_pt1 | contig 11341 bp, 10 predicted proteins | sample 7454191 | NCBI WGS metagenome assembly JACDJC01 (sample SAMN14253291, study PRJNA609438) | sludge metagenome | isolation source: sludge after 25d culture with pyrite and EDTA | collected 2018-12-20
GGTCTGGCTCTCGCTCCGGACTGGGAAGGCGATCCTCAAGCTCACGCAGGGCGACTACGCCGAGCACCAGCTGTCGTCGCTCGTGGCGCGGCACGGCTCGCCGGGCGCGGTGAACGGGCTGGTGTTCAATGCGCTGGGCGCGAAGATCCGCGGAAAGTCGAAGCTCCCCGAGGGCCGGCGGGTCCTGGTCTTCTCCCCGCACCCGGACGACGACGTGATCTCGATGGGCGGGATCCTGCACAAGCTGACGCAGAACGGGAACGCGATCACCGTGGCCTACATGACGAGCGGCAACATCGCCGTCTTCGACCACGACGTGCGGCGCTACGTGGACTTCCTGGAGCGGCTGGCGCGGGACCGGGGCATCGGCAAGGCGGACGTGCCGGGGTTCACGGCCCAGGTGCGTGAGTTCCTCGCCACGAAGCAGCCGGGCACGGTGGACAGCGACGCGATCCAGGGCCTCAAGCGGATCATCCGCGAGGGCGAGGCCGTCAGCGCGCTGGAGACGATCGGCCTCGGCCGCGCCAACGCCCGCTTCCTCAACCTCCCCTTCTACCAGACCGGCAAGGTCCGCAAGGACCCGATCGGCCCCGCGGACGTAGCCATCGTCCGCGCGCTACTGGAAGAGATCCGCCCGCAGCTGGTGTTCGTGGCCGGCGACCTGAGCGACCCGCACGGCACCCACCGGATGTGCAAGGAGGCGATCGACCGGGCGCTCTCCGAGATGAGCGGCACGCCGCCGGAGGTGTGGCTCTACCGCGGGGCGTGGCAGGAATGGCCGGTGACGGAGGCGACCTGGCTGGTGCCGATGAGCCAGGAGGAACTGAAGCTCAAGATCCAGGCGATCTTCAAGCACCAGAGCCAGAAGGACTCGGCACCCTTCCCCGGCGCGCACGACGAGCGGGAGTTCTGGCAGCGGGTGGAGGCGCGGAACAAGGAGACGGCGGAGATGCTCAATCGGCTCGGGCTGGCGGAGTACTTCGCGATGGAAGCGTACGTCGTCGCGTGAGGCCGAGGCGGGGCAGCGGGGCAGCGGGGCAGCGGGGCAGCGCGCGAAACTAGCGCTCCACAGGCAACCCCGCACGCTCCCAAGCGCCGAATCCGCCGGTCAGGTTGATCACGTCGGTGATGCCCTTCGCCTCCAGCAGGCTCGCCGCGATGACTGACCGCCCTCCCCCCTGGCAGTGCAGCACGAGCGGCCGGCCCGCCGGCACGTCGCTCAACTGATCGAGCAGGTAGCCGAGGGGGATGTTCTCCACGCCAGGGAGCCGGCCCGCCTTCCACTCCGCCTGGCCCCGCACGTCGAGTACCGACACCTCGCCCCGTTCCCGTCGGCGGGCCAGTTCGTCCGGCTCGATGACCGCCGTGTTGCCGAAGGGGCGCCCCGTGCTCCCCCAGGCCGCGAGCGCGTCGGATCCGAACCACCCCGCCGCCCCATCCAGCCCGATCAACGCGAGGTCCCGCAGGACCTCGTCGAGCCGCTCCGCCGAATCCCCGCTCACCAGCAGGTAGAAGGGCCTGTCATAGCTCAACAGCCACCCCGCCCAGGTGGTGAAGGACCGGCCCAGCGGAATGTGGACGGTCCCGGGAATGTGCCGCGCCGCGAAGACCTCGCTGGGGCGCGCGTCCACGATGGTGGCACCGGCCGCGAGGAGCTCGGGGAGCCGGGTGCCCTCGAGCCGTGGCGGGCGGCGGAGTCCGTCGAGAATCGGCGGCCCGTCGCGGTTGAGGCGCTTCATCTCGGCGAAGTACTTCGGCGGCTCCGGCTGGTCGGCGAGGACCTGGGTGACGAACTCCTCCTCGGTCTTCGCGCCGAAGGCCCAGTTGAACAGCTTCTCGTACCCGACCGTGCTCTGGGGCACCGCGCTCATTCCCTTGCCGCACGCCGAGCCTGCCCCGTGCCCGGGCCAGACCTGCAGGTGGTCGGGGAGGGCGCGGAACTTTGCCAGGCTCTTCCAGAGGGCGCGCGCGGCGCCGTCCGCCGAGCCTGCCACCCGCGCCGCCTTTTCCAGCAGGTCGGGCCGGCCGACGTCGCCCACGAAGACGAAATCGCCGGTGACGATGCCCATCGGCCCGGTGGCGCCGGCGGTGTCCGTCACCACGAAGGCCATGTGTTCGGGCGTGTGCCCCGGGGTGTGGAGGACGTCGAACCGGATGTTGCCGACCATGAAGTGGTCGTTGCCGTGGAGCAGCACCGCCCCGCCCTGCTTCGCGAAGGCGTACTGCCAGCCCGGCCCTCCCTCGTCGGAGAGGTACATCACGGCGCCGGTCAGGTGGGCGAGCTCGCGCGAGCCGGAGAGGAAGTCGGCGTGGATGTGGGTCTCGGTCACGTGCGTGATCCGGAGCCCCTCCTCCTCGGCGGCGCGCACGTACTGCGCGGCGTCGCGGTTGGGATCGAGCACCATCGCCTCGCCGGTGGCGGCGCAGCCGATGAGGTAGCTGGTCTGGGCAAGCGTGTCGTCGTAGAAGCGCTGGAAGAACATGGACAGGTTCCGATGGAGTGCTAGGGCTGGCCTGAAAGGCTCCGGAGAAGAATGGCAACGCCGACGACGACGAGCAACACCGCGAATCCCTGGCGGAGATGACCCGGCCGCACGCGGCGGCCGAGCCGGGTGCCGAGGAAGACGCCGGCGATGGCGATGGCGGTGAAGGCCGCCATCATGCGGAGGTCGACGTCCACCTTGCCCCAGTACCCGGCGAAGCCGGACGCCGAGTTGAGGGCGATGACGCCGAGCGAGGTGCCGACGGCCTCCTTGACCGGCACGCCCAGCAGCAGGACGAGGGCCGGCACGATCAGGAACCCGCCACCCACGCCGACCAGCCCGGTCAGGACCCCGACCGCGCCGCCGATGAGCGCCACGAGGACGGGGTGGGGCCGCGCGGGGGGCGCCGCGTCGGCGGGCCGGCCGCGCCACATGAAGTAGGAGGCGGCGAGCATCACGACGGCGAAGAGCACCAGCTGGGCCGCCGAGGGGACGAGGAGCGCCAGCCGCGCGCCGAGGAAGGTGCCGAGCATAGCCACCGGCGCGAAGGTCAGCACGGCGCGACCGTTGAGTTCGCCGGTCCGGAGGCGCCCGAGGGCACCGGCGGCGCTGGTGATCCCGACCACCGCCAGGCTCATGGCGATGGAGGGCTTCACGTCGTAGCCCAGCACGTAATGGAAGATGGGCACGGTGAGCACCGAGCCGCCGCCGCCGAGGAGGCCGAGGGAGACGCCGATGAGGAGGGCGAGGGCGAGGCCGAGGAGGGGCATCGGGGGAAACATAAGAGGACTGAGGACTGAGGACTGAGGACTGAGGACTGAGGACCGGGCGGGAATATGGCGCGCGGAGGCAGATATTACTATATTACTACATAGTTGTGGATAGTTCACGCGGGAGGATTTCATGGTCGAACTCAGCGACACCACCGCGGCCGCCATCGCCGAGCGCTTCAAGGCGCTGGGCGAGCCGATGCGGCTCCGGCTGCTCCAGGCGCTGCGCGCCGGGGAGTGTTCGGTCGGCGACCTGGCCGAGCGCACCGGCGGCGGCCAGGCCAACGTCTCCAAGCACCTGCAGGTGCTGCTGCAGCAGGGGTACGTGGACCGGCGGAAGGAGGGGACCACCAGCTGGTACCGGATCACCGACCCGCAGGTGTTCACGATGTGCGAGCTGGTGTGTGGCGGGCTGGAGGAGGAGCTGAACCGCAAGAAGCAGCTCCTCCGCCGCCGCAAGTAACGGTCAGGCCCTCTTCGGCTGGCACCCGAAGAGGCGGGCAGCGCCCAGGATCCGCTCCAGCGGGCAGAAGCCCGTGAGGCTGGACTGGAAGAGGTTGAAGCCGACGAACGCGGTGAAGAAGAAGAACCCGGGGTGCACCCAGTACCCCAGCGCCACCGACGCCATCACGAAGAGCCCGGCGATCCGCCGGATGAGCGCGTCACTGCACATGCCCTGCCTCCAATCCTAGAAGAACGAGTCGACGGGCATCACGGCCACGTGCAGCCGCTCGCCCGGGGGGAGTTGCGCCGCGCGGCAGTGCGTGGCGGCGGTCGCCGCCAGCACGTCCTCCACGACGGAAAAGCACATCGTCACTTCGCCGGGCCAGGCGCGGGTGCCGGCGCGCGGGCCCGTGAGGCCGTGCCCGCGCCCCCCTTCGAAGCAGGTGTGGCCGGGCACGCCGGCCTCCTCGAGCAGCGCGCTCGCCCGAGCCGGCTCGGCGCCGCTGTAGGTCAGGATCAGCATCTTCATGACGTCGCTCCTTCGCGGCGCCGGAGCTCCCAGTAGAGGAGCGGCACCACCACCATGGTGAGGAGGGTGGCCACGATGGCGCCGCTCATCAGCGCCACGGCGAGGCCCTGGAAGATCGGGTCGAGCACCATCACCAGGCCGCCGATGACGACGGCGGCGGCGGTGAGCGCGATCGGCCGGAACCGCACCGCGCCCGCCTCAAGCACCGCCTCGCGCAGCGGACGGCCCCGCGCCTCGGCGAGCTGGATGAAGTCCACCAGCAGGATCGAGTTGCGCACGATGATGCCCGCAAGGGCGATCATCCCGATCATCGACGTGGCGGTGAAGAAGGCGCCGGTGAGGGCGTGCCCCGGCAGGATGCCGATGAGGGTGAGCGGGATGGGCGCCATGATGACGAGCGGGATCCTGAACGACTGGAACCACCCCACCACCAGCACGTAGATCAGCACCAGCACCGCGGCGAAGGCGAGGCCGAGGTCGCGGAAGACCTCGATGGTGACCTGCCACTCGCCGTCCCACTTGAGGGCGGTCTCGTCGAGCCGGTCGGGCGCCACGGCGTTGTACCGCGCGATGGCCGCCCCCTCCACCCGGACCGTGTCGAGCGCCTCGTTCATGGCGAGGATGGCGTACACCGGCGACTCGATGGTGCCGGCCACGTCACCGGTCACGTAGATGACGGGACGGAGGTTCTTCCGCATCCGGAGCGGCGAACGGGTAGTGGACTCCACCGTGACGAAGCGCCCGAGCGGGGTCGGGCCGCGCGGCGTGGCCACCGGCACCGCGAGCAGCGCCTCGACCCCGCTCCGGTTCGCGAGCCCGAGCCGCGGCACGATGGCGACGCCCTCCCACGCGGTCGGCACGCTGGCCAGCCCGGCGTCGGCGCCGGACAGTGCCATGGTGAGCACCTGCGCCACCTGCTCGACCGTGACGCCCGCCTCGGCGGCGCGCACCCGGTCCACGCGGAAGGAGCGCTTGGCCTGCGGCGCCTCGACGGTCCAGTCCACGTCCACCACGCCCGGCGTGGATTCCATCACCGCCTTGACCTTGAGGGCGGCGGCGAGCCGCGTGCTGTCGTCGGCGGCGTAGACTTCCGCCACCAGCGTGGAGAGCACCGGCGGGCCGGGAGGGATTTCCGCGATCTTCGCGTTGGCGCCGAAGCTCCGCGCGATGGAATCCACCGCGGGCCGCACCGCCACCGCGATGTCGTGGCTCTGACGGCTCCGCTCCCCCTTGGGGAGCAGGTTCACCTGCACGTCCGCCACGTTCGCGCCGCGGCGCATGAAGTAGTGCCGCACCAGGCCGTTGAAGTTGAACGGCGCCGAGGTGCCGGCGTACGTCTCGGTGGTGGTCACCTCGGGCACCGTGCGGAGGTAGGCGGCCACGGCGCCCGCCGCGGCGTTGGAGGTCTCCAGCGTGGCGCCCTCGGGCAGGTCGAGCACCACCTGGAACTCCGACTTGTTGTCGAAGGGGAGCATCTTCACCTCGACCAGCTTGACCGCCAGGAGCCCCATCGACACCAGGAGGAGGCCGACGATCCCGCCGTAGAACGCCAGCCGGCGCTTCGGGAGGTCCATCAGCGGCGTCATGATGCCGGTGTAGAACTTCGCGAAGCCCGAGAGCTCCTCCGGCTCGTGCGCGCGGTCGGGCATGTGCGGCCCGGGGGCCACGTGCCCCTTGAGGAGGCGGAGCGCCAGGTAGGGCGTGATGATGAACGCGACCGCGAGCGAGGCGAGCATGGCGGCCGAGGCGCCGACGGGGATGGGCCGCATGTAAGGGCCCATGAGCCCGGAGACGAAGGCCATCGGCAGGATGGCGGCGATGACGGTGAAGGTGGCGAGGATGGTCGGGTTGCCGACCTCGTCCACACCCTCGACCGCGGCCACGTCGGGGGAGCGGTCGCCCATCTGCAGGTGGCGGTAGATGTTCTCCACCACCACGATGGCGTCGTCCACCAGGATGCCGATCGAGAAGATCAGCGCGAAGAGCGTGATTCGGTTGAGGGAGTAGCCGAGCGCGTAGTACACGAAGAGCGTCAGCGCCAGCGTGACCGGCACCGCCACCAGCACCACCAGCGCCTCGCGCCAGCCGAGGAAGAGGCCGATCAGCGCCGTGACGGACAGCGTGGCGATCAGGAGGTGCAGCATCAGCTCGTTCGACTTCTCGCTGGCCGTCTCGCCGTAGTTCCGGGTGACATCCACCAGCACGTCGGCGGGGAGGAGCCGGCTCCGCGCCTCGTCCACCCGCGCCAGCGCGGCGTGCGCGATGTCGGTGGCGTTGACGCCGGGCCGCTTGGCCACGGCGATGGTCACCGCCTGGGCGCCGTCCTCGCCGCGCGCCGCGTGGGTCACGTAGTCGGTGGCCTCGGCGGGCGCCTCCACCACGGTGGCGACGTTCCGCAGGTACACCGGCGCGCCGCGGTTGGCGACGACCACGTCGCCCGCGTCCCTGGCGGAACGGATCGGCGCGCCGACGGTGACGAGGGAGACCTCGTTGGCCGAGGCGAACTCGCCAGCCGGGAGCCGGACGTTGGCGGCGCGGAGCGCCTGCATCACCTCGCCCGGGGTCACGCCGCTCGCGGCCAGGCGGGCCGGGTCGAGCGTGACGCGCAGCTGGGTCGGCTCGCCGCCAATGAGGTCGATGCGCGCCAGGTCGGGGATGGTGGCGAGCTCGTCGGCCAGGTGCGTGGCCATGGCACGGAGCTCGTCGGAGCCGTAGCCGCCGCCGTGCAGCGTGAGCGCCAGGATCGGCACGTCGTCGATCGAGTGCGGCTTGATCATCGGCGGCATGGCGCCGGGCGGCGCCTGGTCGGCGGCGGAACCCATCTTGGTGAAGACCCGGCTCACCGCCCGGTCCTGGTTCTCGCCCACCTTGAAGCGCACCGTGACGAGCGTCATCCCCTCGCCCGCCATGGAATAGACGTACTCCACGCCGGGGACCTCCCACATCAGCTTCTCGATGGGGCGGGTGAGGAGGTTCTCCACCTCCTCGGGGGAGGCGCCCGGGATCACGGCGATGACGTCGATCATCGGCACCGAGATCTGCGGCTCCTCCTCGCGCGGCGTGGCGAGGATGGCGAGGGTGCCCACCGCGAGCGACGCGATGGTGACGAGCGGCGTCAGTTTCGAGCGCAGGAAGGCCTGCGCCATCCGGCCGGCGATGCCCATGATCAGCGCTCCCCGCCGGCCACCACGACGGTGTCGCCCGGCGCGAGGCCGGAGAGCACCTCGACGGCGCCATCCATCGTGCGGCCGACCTTGACCCAGCGGAGCGTCGCCTGGCCGTCGGCGACGGTGCGCACGCCGGCAAGGTCACCCTGGCGGACGATGGCGGCCGCCGGCACCAGGATCGCGCGGCGCGTCCCGCGGGGGAGCGCCAGCGTGGCGGAGCTCCCGCTCAGGAACTGGCCGCCCGGATTGGGGACGAGGGCGTTGACGGTGTAGAGGTTGCCGCCGGAGGGCACGACCCCCTCGACCTTCGCCTGGACCGAGACGTCGCCGACGGTGGCCACTACTGGGGCGCCGGCCTTGAGGCCGCGCACCGCCTCGGGCGCCGCGCTGACCGAGACCCGAAGCGTGCTCGCGTCCTCGACGCTCACGAGCGGCGCGCCGGGCGCCGCGAAGGCGCCGGGATCGACGAAGCGGCGGGTCACGACGCCCGCGAACGGCGCGCGGACGTCGGCGTACGAGGCGGTGGCGGCGAGTTCGGCGGCCATGGCCCTGGCGCTCGCTACCGCGGCGGTGGCGCGTGCCAGCCCCGTCTCCGCCTGGTCGAGTTGCGCCTTGGTGGCGGCGCTGTCGGCGTAGAGTGCCCGGATCCGGCCGACCTGCACCGTCGCGTCGGCATGCACCGCGCTGGCCTCGGCGAGCCCCGCCTCGACCTGCGCGCGCTTGGCGTCGAGGTCGCGCGCGTCGAGCCGCACGAGCGTCTGTCCCGACGCGACGCGGTCGCCCTCGTGCACCGGCACCGCGGTGACGGAGCCCATCAGCTTGGTGCTCAGGGTGGCGGCGCGGACCGGTTCGGCGATGCCGGACGCCTCGAAGGCGTCCACGACCGTCGTGTCGGTCACGGCCACGCGCGCGCCGTCCAGCGGCAGTCGCTCGGCCGGCGCCGGTTCGACGTCGCGCCCGCAGGCTCCAACGGCAAGGCTCGCCATCAGAATGCCGGTGACCGAAAGGACTTTGCGCATGTCAATTCTCCAGGGCGGTAAGGGCCATCAAGTCGGCGCCGGCGGCCTGCCGGGCCGCCGCGTCGGCGGTGATGACCTGGTATCGGGCGTCGGACAGGCCGAGCCGGGTCTGGGTCTCGACCGCGGCGGCGCTGAGGAGTTCGGCGACGGTGGCGAGGCCACCGGCGTATTTCTTTGCCACGATGCGGTGGGCCTCGCTCCCCTGCTCCACCGCCACCTCGGCGATGCCGAGCCGGGCGACGGCCACGGCGAGCTGGGTGCGCGTGGCGTTCTGCTCGAGGGCGGCCTTCGCCTCGGCGGCCTCGGCCATGGCGCGCGCGGCGTCGGCGCGGCCCAGCGCCGCCTGCCGGCCGCCGATCTCGGAGGCGCCGGCGAACGGCGTCCACGACGCCATGACGCCGACGGTGTAGCTGCTCTGTCCGCCGAAGAGCTGGTCGGGGCTGTTCCAGTCGTAGCGGCCGAAGCCGTTGAGCCGCGGGATGTAGACGGCGTTGGCGCGGCGCACGTCGCGCTGGGCCGCCTCGATGCCGAGCTGCGCGGCGGTCACGTCGAGCCGGGCGGAGGCGGAGTCGCCGGAGGGGAGCGCCAGGAGGCTCCGGATCTGCGCGGCGGACGGAAGCGAGTCGGGCAGGAGGAAGGCGGTGTCGCCCGGCTGACCGAGCATGAGCGCCAGCTGCGCGCGGGAGATGTCCGCATTGCCGCGGGCGCCGATGAGCTGGGCCTCGACCTGGCCCGCCTGCACGGCGGCGAGGAGCGCGTCGGACTTGGTGGCGAGGCCGTTGGTGACCATCGACTGGGCCGCGCGGACATGCGCCTGGGCGGCGGCGGTGGCTGTCTCGAGGGTCAGCACCTGTTCGCGGGCCAGGATGGCGCCGAAGTAGGCGCGCGCCACGTCCACCCTTGTCGTTTCGCGGGTCCAGCCGGCGCCGGCCTCGGCGGCCGAACCGGCGCTCGAGGCGGCGGCGCGCCCGTACCAGGCGTCCACGTTGATGAGCGGCACCTCGGCGACGAGGCCGCCGGTCCAGTTGGTCACCGCCGCGGGATAGTTGAGGCTCGCCGGGTCGAAGGAGGCCATCGTCACGCCCCGCTGCTGCAGGGTGAAGCCGAAGGCGGCGAGCGGGTTGTCGGTCTGGGCCCAGCCGGCCTCGGCGCGCAGCGTGGGGAGGATCCCCTGGAGCGCGGAGGTGGCCTGGGCGCCCTGGGCGCGGGCGCCGCCACTCGCGATCCGGTTGGCGTAGGCGGCCGAGTCGGCCCGCCGGAAGGCGTCGGCCAGGGTCAGCGGCGCCTGCGCGCGGAGCGGCGCGGCGAGCACGAGGGCCAGGGCGACAAGGAGGGTCGGTCTCTGCATGCGATGGCGTCCTTGGTTGGGCGTCGGTGCCCTTTCAGTAATGTACAACTATATAGTTATGAATAGGGATTGTCAACACCACAGGACTGAGGACTGAGGACTGAGGACTGAGGACTGAGGACCCGGGAAGGTATGTTTCGGCCATGGCAGAACGCGAACCGCCGGGCACGGTCCGGCTCGACAAGTGGTTGTGGGCGGCGAGGTTCTACAAGACCCGGGCGCTTGCGGTCGATGCCATCGACGGGGGCAAGGTGGACGTGAACGGCCAGGGGGCCAAACGGGCCAAGGCGGTCCGGATCGGCGACCGGATCCAGTTCCGGCAGCCCCCCTACGAATGGGACGTGGCGGTCCGGGGCCTGAGCGAGCGGCGCGGCCCCGCCAGCGTGGCCGTCACCCTCTACGAGGAGACCGGCGAGAGCCGCGCGGCGCGCGAGATGATGGCGCTCCGGCTCAAGAGCCTGCCGCCGCCGCTGTTCCTGGAGAAGGGGAAGCCGGACAAGAAGCAGCGGCGGGAAATTGAACGGTACAAGCGAGGTGAATAGGCGGGGAAGCGGGGAAGCGGGGAGGTGCGCCGTGGCGGCCGTCCTGCTGATGGCCTGTGCCGCCGCCAGTGCACCCCGCGCAGGGGCGCCCGTCCACTACTCAGTCATCCATGTCGACTCGTTTCCTTCCCTGATCCTCAACGAGCGACGGGTGCTGGACGTATACCTCCCGCCGGGGTACGACTCGGCGGGGACATCGCGCTACCCGGTGCTCTACCTCAACGACGGCCAAGATGCCACGGCCCTCGGTCTCCTCCCCACACTCGACAGCCTCACCGCCCACCGCCGGATCCCCCCCATCATCGTCGTCGCCATCCACGCGAACGACCAGCGGCTGCAGGACTACGGCACCGCCGGCACCCCGAACGCCCAGGGCTTCGGTGCCCGCGCGCACCTCTACGAGCGGTTCGTGCTGGAAGAGGTGATGCCGTGGGCGGCCGCACGCTACCGGCTCCGGGCCGGCCCAGCGCACACGGCGGTACTCGGCAGCTCGCTCGGCGGGCTCGCCGCCTTCGACCTCGCCTGGCGGCACCCGGACGTATTCGGGACGGTGGGGGCGATGAGCGGGTCGTTCTGGTGGCGCACCCAGGACGGCACGCTGGAGCAGAAGCAGGCGTCGCGAGTGGCGCTCGCCATGGTGCGGGAAACGACACCGCTCCCGCGGCTCCGGATCTGGCTCGAGACCGCCGACGGCGACGAGACCAGCGACCGCGACGGCAACGGCATCATCGATTCCATCCAGGACACCGACGACCTGGTGGACGCGCTCGTGGCACGAGGCTATGTGATGGGGAAGGACGTGGTGCACCTGACGGTGGCAGGCGGGCACGATCAGGGGACGTGGGGAGGGGTGCTGCCACAATTCCTGGTCTTCGCGTTCCGATAGGCGGGGAAGCGGGAATGCGGGGAAGTACCTCCCCGCTTCCCCGCCGATGTGCTTCCCCGCCCTGGTACTCCACCCCCCCCACCCATCCCTTACCCCCCATAACCCGGAAATCGTAGGGCGTCGCCCAATACCGCCGGCCAGCGCCCAGGGCCA
>JACDJC010003501.1_pt1 | contig 11338 bp, 10 predicted proteins | sample 7454191 | NCBI WGS metagenome assembly JACDJC01 (sample SAMN14253291, study PRJNA609438) | sludge metagenome | isolation source: sludge after 25d culture with pyrite and EDTA | collected 2018-12-20
CGTCCATGATCTAAACGCGGCGCATAACGCTACTAAAGTCGCTAACGACGAATCCGGTTTCGAGCCGATGAGCGATCCATTGATGCCATTTCTCTGGGCGGCCGCGGCCCTCCTGTGCCTGCTATTCATGCAGCGCTGGATTCATGCCCACCTGCATGGCGTCAGCTTGCTGCTGGTCGGCCGTCCCGAATGGGCGATCATCGTTTATGCCGTCGTCCTGTTTCCCGGCGTGGTGCTCCATGAAGTGAGCCATTGGCTGACTGCGACGTTGCTGGGCGTGCGCACCGGGCGGGTTTCGCTCCTGCCGCGTCCGCAACCCGACGGCTCGCTGCAACTCGGCTACGTGGAATATTATAAAGGGCCAAACGTGGGGCCGATTCGCGAGAGCCTGATCGGGGCCGCTCCGCTGGTGGCCGGGACGGCGGTAATTCTGCTGATCGGCCGGCGCGTCTTCAGCGTTACCCAGATGGCCGAGGCCATCGGGACCGGCGACGTCAACGTCCTGACCGACGCCATGACCCAACTGCTGGCAACGCCCAACATCCTGGTGTGGATCTACCTCATCTTCGCCGTCAGCAACGCCATGCTGCCCAGCAAATCGGACCGGCATGCCTGGCCCGCCTTTCTGGTCATCATGGGCATTCTGGCGGCGGCCGTGGCCATCGTTACACGGGATACGGCCCTTGTCGACAATCTGGCGCGACCCGTGGCGCTTTTGTTCGGCTATCTGGGCACGGCCTTTTCCATCGCCATAGCCGTCGATCTGCTCTTCATGGCCGTCATCGCCCTGCTGGAATGGATTCTCGGCCGATTGCGCGGCGCATCTGTCGTCTATGGTCGCGGCGCAAATGAGGAAACGACAGTATGATGGCCGGCCGGCCGATCATGGCTCGCCGGTTGAGGCCGGTCGCCTTCGCCATTGGTCACGGGCCGGCAACGGAGTAAAATGCCCTCAATGCAGCCCAGCATACGCACCATTCTCGCCACCACCGAGATCTTCGATAACTTCAACGACGCCCAACTCACGCTCGTGGCCGCTCTCTGCACGCCGATTACCTACGATCAGGGTCACATCCTGCTGAGTGAAAACGACCCATCGGACGAGATGTACATCATCGGCCGCGGCGGAGTCGAGGTCATGGTCAATCCCGGCACGGTCGGCGTCACGGAAGCGCCGGATCGGATTGAACCTGTCGTTCTGACCGAGTTGCGTCAGGGGCAGGTGGTCGGCGAGGTGGCGCTGGTCGATCAGGGCGTGCGCTCGGCTACGATTCGCATCAGCCGCGACGACACGTTGCTGCTGCGTCTGCGACGCGACCAACTGATGCGGCTATGCGAGACCTATCCGGTGCTTGGCTACAAACTGATGCGCAACCTGGCGTCTGAACTGGCGACGAAAATCCGCAACACCGACTGGCTCGTGCGGCAATATCAACTGCGGTTACAGAGTGAAGAAACGGGCGACGCCTGACTTGTCCCGGCGCTCGAATCATCTGCGTCATTAGCCAGGAGGGTCTATGCGCATTGGAATGGTATCGGCTACATACGATCCGGCCGTGGTCAACGGAGCCGTACGAATGGTTAGCCTCTACCAGCGCCACCTCGAAGCCCTGGGTCACGAAGTCTACATCTTCGCGCTGGGTCAGAGCGACGAAACGGACGCCGCCGCGCGCATCGTTCGCTCGCCGGGCATCCGCCTGGGCAACTATGGCTACTATTTGGGCATGGGTTACACGCGCGAGGCGCAAACCCTGCTGGCCCAAATGGACATCGTCCACTGTCATCACCTCCTGATGAGTGTGGAGATGGCGCATCGCTATGCCCGTTGTCCTATCGTCTATACGAACCATACACGCTATGACCTCTATACGGGCGCCTACACGCCCCTGCCCCAACCCACGGCCGACGCCATCATGCGCCAGGTGTGGCCCGAGTTCACAGATCTGGCCGACGTGGTCATCGCCCCGTCGGAGGGAGTACGCCGGGTGATGCAGGAGTTCGGCGTCCGCGCCCGCACTGTGGTCATCGAGAACGGCATCGAACTGGAGCCGTTTCTCCATCCGCCACATCCGCGCACCAAGGCCGACTATGGTTTACCCGACTCGGCTCGATTGCTGGTCTATGTCGGCCGCCTGTCGAGCGAAAAGAACCTGACGGCCTTACTGGAACAGTTCGCCAACGCCCGCCACCTGGTCGCCGATCTCCATCTGGCCCTGTTCGGCAAAGGACCACAAGAGGACGACCTGCGCCGGCTGGCTGCCGAGATGACCCTCGACTCGTGCGTCCATTTTCGCGGCGTCGTGGCATACGACGAAGTGGCCGACTGGTTGGCCGCGGCCGATGCTTTCGTCACCGCTTCCACCAGCGAGGTACATCCGTTGACCGTTATTGAGGCCATGGCCGCGGGCAAGCCAATTGTCGCCATTCATTCACCGGGTATCGCCGATACGGTGGAACCGGGCGCGACCGGCTTCCTGGCCCAGACGGAAGAGGGACTTGACGCCGCTATTGTGGCCCTGCTCCTCGACCCGGGCCGCGCCCGCGCCATGGGCGAGGCCGCGCGCGAGGCAAGCCGTCGCTTCGATATCCATCGCACAGTCGCTGAAACGTTAAAGCTGTACCGCGAGCTGCTGGATACGCGCCCCGATCTGCAACGCCGACAGGAACACGGCCGCTGGTTGCGCCGCACCGAGAAGTGGGGCGCATTGCTGGATCAACTGGCACAACTGTTGCGACCCTCCGACGGGACGGCGGCGACAGCTGCTCCGGCATCCCGCGACGGGAGCGCCAACTGAAAGACCGCCCATGAACAACCGGACGACAGACCCTCGCAAAAGCCTGGGCCGCTGGGGCGAGAACCTGGCCGCAACGCATCTGGAGAGCCTGGGGTACGCGCTCATCGTGCGCAACTGGCGCTGCCGCGGCGGGGAAATCGACCTCGTCTTTCGCGACGGCGAGACGATCGTTTTCGTAGAGGTGAAAACACGACGCGGGCGCAATTACGGCGCGCCTGAAGAAGCCCTGACGCCCGACAAGGCAAATAAGCTCTTGTCGTTGGGAGAGCAGTACGTAGCCGACCATGGCCTTGAGGACGTGGGTTGGCGAATTGATCTGGTCGCCGTGGAGCTGGACGAGCGCGGCCGTTTGCTGCGCTGCGAACACATTCCCAATGCGGTACTCGGATGGTGATGAACGAAAGGATGAATCACGGTTTGATGAATGTAGATCGGAACATTCTCGTATTGACCAACGACGCGGGCATGGGCCACCGGCGCGCGGCGCGGGCGGCTGTGGAGGCTCTGGAACAGAGATATAGCGGCTCGCTGTATCCCATTCTGGTTAATCCATTGGAAGAACCGAGCGCGCCGGACTCTCTCCGCGCCATCCAGTCGGATTTCAGCCGAGTTGTTCGGCGCGCCCCCACGCTCTACTCTCTGGGCCATAGCATCAGCAACAGCCGCCTGCCCACACTGTTCATGGAACAGATGGAGGTCCGGCTGCTTACCGAGACGATCGGCCGCGTTCTGGAGCAAACCTGCCCGCTTCTGGTGGTCACAACCCATCCTACTTTTGTCTACCTGCTGGTTCATTACCGGCGCGCCCATCAGCAACAATGGCCCATCGCCGTGCTCATCACTGATTTGGATCGGCTGCAACGATTATGGTTTCGCAAGGAGGTCGATCTGTACCTCGTGCCAACCGACGAGGCGGCGCAACTGGCGACGCGCCGAGGCATCCGCCCCGAGCGTATCCACGTCACCGGTATCCCGGTCAATCTGCGTCTGGCAAATCCAACCCGGACCCGGTCGGAGCTGCGCGCCCAATACGGCTGGGACCCTGCCCTGCCGGTCATCCTGGCCGTCGGCGGCCGCCGCGTACACGATTTCATGGGGGTGCTGTTGGCGATCAACGAGGCGCGCCTGCCCATTCAACTGGTGGTAATCACCGGCGATGATGAAGAGATGCCGGCTCAGGTGCGGGAGATCGACTGGCATATGCCCGTCCAGCTTCACGGCTACGTCGATGACTTTCCGGAACGCCTGCTTGCGGCCGATGCCATCATCACCAAGGCAGGAGGCCTAACCATCGCCGAATCGCTGGCGGCCGGATTGCCTCTCTTCATCATCCAGTCCATCCCTATGCACGAACAGGGTAATGCCGCCTACGTCACCGCCGGCGGCGCCGCCATCCGCGCTGCAACCCCGGAAGAACTGGCCGATGCCGTGCGCGGCAGCCTCGCCAACGACAGGCGCTTGCTGACTATCATGGGCGAGAACGCCCGTCGGCTGGGACGTCCGCGCGCAGCCTACGACGTGGCCGACCACCTGTGGGAACTCGTCGCGCGGGCCGGGGTCGGCCTGCGTCTGTCGGTCGAGGGTCATTGAACAGCCGGTCGCTCCTCGTCCTCGTCGGCCCCACGGCCGTGGGCAAGACGGCGCTCTCGCTACGGCTGGCCCAACAGTTCAACGGCGAGATCGTCTCGGCCGATTCGCGCCTCTTCTATCGCGGCCTGAACATCGGCTCGGCCAAGCCGTCGGCCGCCGAGCGGGCCGTCGTCCCTCATCACCTGATCGACGTATGCGCTCCCGATGAGACGCTGAGCCTGGGCGAGTTCCGGCGGCTGGCCTATCGCGCCATCGACGCCATTCATGCCCGCGGCCGCCTGCCCATCCTCGTCGGCGGAACAGGGCAATATGTGTGGGCCATCGTCGAGGGCTGGGGCATCCCGGAGGTGGCCCCGCAACCGGCGCTACGAGCCGCGCTGGAGGCGCTGGGCGCAGGCGAGCCGGCGCGCTGGCTGGTCGCGCTGGACCCGACGGCCGCCGCTCGCATCGACCCGCGCAACGTGCGCCGCGTCGTCCGCGCCCTGGAGGTCACGCTGACAACCGGCCGACCCATCTCCGCGCTGCAACAGAAGTCGCCGCCGCCCTACGACACGCGCATCGTCGGGCTGCAACGCAATCGGCAAGCGCTGTACGCGCGCATCGATGCCCGCGTCGACGAGATGATGGCCGAGGGGTTGCTCGACGAGGTAATCCGCCTGCGCGAGAGGGGTTATGGCGGTGATCTGCCGTCGATGAGCGGGCTGGGCTATCGGCAATTGCTGGCCCATCTGGATGGTGTGATGAGCCTGGACGCGGCCGTGGAACGGATCAAGTTTGAAACCCACCGCTTTGCCCGGCAGCAAGCGACGTGGTTTCGCGGCGACGACTTACGGATCACCTGGCTTGACGCCGAGGACACAAGTGCAGCCGTTGCTACGATTGGGGCATGGTTGGGAAGGCCCACAGACGACCGACCACAGACCACGGAACCGGTTTAACGCAAGGACTATCAGACGCACAGTTCAAGTTAGACAAAACGCCTATTTTTCAGTTTGCCATAATACTCGGTCTATAGGCCCATCTTGGGACTTTGACTTTATATACCCATACGACTGTTGCACGATTTGCTCAAGGACCGGCAACTCTATGTCACTAAGCCGCTTGATATAAACACAATACCCGGAAGTACTATGCTTACCTAACTTGGCCAGCGATTCAGAGTAGCGTGCCGTACCGTCTATCAAGTAAACGGTAATCTTGCCTTTTCTTGGATAGAAACCAATAATATGACCGTCGCCTTCGCGCCCGCTGTCATATTTGTAGTGATAGGTATCAAACCCGATAGTGCCAACATTCCACATCTTTGGCTCATGCCCGCTTATTCGCTGCATCATTTCAATAAGCACAAGGCAATCTTTTGCGGTTTGCTCATCATGAAGTGAAGCAATGTAGTCCTTAACTGAGATGTCGTTTTGAGTCGTCATAATAGGCCCCATCTTATGGAAAATACCAGAGCTTAGCAGAGGCCGTCTGCCAATCTCGCAACCAACGCCAACCGGTTATCCCGATTCGCCGCGCACCAGCGGCTTGACCATGCAGTGATTCTATAAAAATTAGTTTTGGTTAGGCATTCTTAGTAGAATTTATCTTATGAGAACAACGAATGATCAAGAGGGGCCGACAATCAGTTTCGAAGCCGAACTATATAATATCAATTCATGGACCATTCTCAGACTGCCTGAAGATGCCTCAGCCAGGCTTCCATCAAGAGGAATGACAATGGTTTCGGGGACGATGAACGGCGTTCCTTTTAAAACCTTGCTCGAACCGGATGGAAGGTATGCACCAGGGCAACAATCGAGTCACTGGTTTAGGCCGGATAAAAAGCTTCTTGAGGATGCTGGTGTTGCGGCCGGCGATAGTGTAGAAATTTCGATGGAACCGACAAAAGAATGGATAGAGCCGGAAGTTCCTGAAGATTTAAAAAAAGCGCTGTCTACTTCCCCAAAAGCCGAGGTGATATGGAAAGATATTACTCCACTTGCTCGTTGGGATTGGATTCGCTGGATTCGCGCTGTCAAAACACCGGAGACCCGCCAGAAACATATAGAAGTTGCGCTCGATAAACTCAACAAAGGCATGAGAAGGCCGTGTTGCTTTAACCGTAATTTATGTTCTGAACCTGCTGTATCGAAAAATTGGGCGCTCCTCGAACCGACACAATAACTAAACTATATTACCGTGTCATCCGCTCAACCAGCCTGCGAATCTCCGACTCAAAGGCGGTGTTGATGGGGAACATGAGGTTTTGCCGCCGGATAACGGCCGCGCGCGCCGCAAGATAAGCCTCCAATAACTCTCCCATGCCGCGTAGCGTCGCCGTTGCGTCGCCGCTGTAGGTCGCCCCCACCAAGCCCAGGCGGGCCGGGTCTTCCCGCGGCAACGCCTCCAGCAGCGGCAACAGCGTGAAACTGAGCAGTTGCAGGTATGTGGCAAACGGCTTGTCCGTATCGCCGCGCTTCAGCAAGCGCAACGTGTCCCAGAACATCACCCAAAAGCGATTGTCAAGGGCGATCAGTTGGTCGGGGCTGATATAGGGTTGCGCCGGGGCCAGCCGGGACGAAGCCGCCTGGTATTGTTCGCCCCAGCGATCATTGTCCTTCAGGATGCGCAACTCGCGATCCATCGGGTTCGGGGCCAGCCTATCAACCGTCTCAAAGCGATAATCGGCCTTGGTTCCGTTGCTATAGAGAACAACGTGGAGATAAGGACGCACGTGATCGGCGTCGAATGAGCGCGCGGCAACGTAGGGCATCGCCGCCTTCACAAATGCCTCACGCCCTGCCCAGGCAACGTCGCGCGCCTCCGACCCGGCAAAGACCAGGGCAATATCGACGTCCGAATAAGCATCCTCGGCGCGACGACCGAAGGAACCGGAAAGAAAGCAGACCAGTATATTTGGGTCGGTTAGAACGTGGCGTTGCAGACGGCCGACAAATCGCTCTTGCTCAAACATAGGTCAGTCGTCCTATGGCACAAAGCACCCCATCAACCTCATTCCCCCCACGACAGACAGGCCGACGACAATGCCGGCCAGCACCTGGGCCGGCGTGTGGCGTTTGAGATAGAGGCGCGCCCACGCCACCAGAATGACCAGCGGCAACAGCATAATGCCCACCCACCGGCCAAATACCAGAGCCGCAATAAGCCAGGTTGCTGCGGCGGCCGTGGCGTGGATGCTGATCAGCCAGCGCGTGTTGATCAGGCCCAGGGTTCCCAGAGTGATGATGCCGAGGATCGCCAGGCACCGCAGCAGCACAGGGCCATCAAACACAACCAGAAGGAGGTAGGCCACAGCGCCGGAGATGACCGCCGTCAGATAGGGAATATGGCGCTCATTGGTAGCGCTCATGTGCAAATCGCCGATTCGCTCGGTACGCAGCAGATAAAGGACAACAAACATCGGCGTCAGCGCGATGAGCAGGCTGTAGACGACTCCCCAGGCCAGCCCGGGCCAGAATGGGCGCTCGTAGATGCCCAGAGCCAAACCCGTGGCGGCAAACATGGTCGGCGGGCTGATGACGTCCGACAACGTGCGGGCCACCCGCACCAGCCCGACGCGATCGGCCTTGTTGGTATCTCTTGGTACAGTCATGACGGACGGGCGACGGGGCAGAGTTGCGTCGCCATACTTCCCGGCGAGAGGCGGCGCGACCGCGCCGCCTCTCGCTCATTCCGGTTTGCCTGGATCAGGTGCCTTCTTCCCACGAATTGAGATAGTGGACCTGTTGAGGCGTCAGGGTGTCGATCCGAATACCCATCGCATCAAGCTTGATGCGGGCGATCTCCTGATCTACTTCCTGCGGAATGGTATGAACGCGGTTCTCCAGCTCGCCCTTGTGGTCGACCAGGTACTTGGCCGCCATGGCTTGCCCGGCGAAGCTCATGTCCATGACCGACGCCGGGTGGCCTTCGGCCGCCGCCAGGTTGATCAGACGGCCCTCGCCCAGCAGATTCAGCCGGTGGCCGTTGTGCTTCAGTCGGAACTGCTCGACAAACGGGCGCACGCGCTTCGGATCATCGACCGACAGTTCGCGCAGTGCGGGCTTGTTGATCTCCACGTCGAAGTGACCGGAGTTTGCCAGCAGTGCGCCGTCCTTCATCACCATGAAATGGTGTTCGTCGAAGACGTGGATGTCGCCCGTGGCGCTGACAAAGATGTCACCGATCGGGGCCGCGTCGCTCATCGGCATTACGCGATAACCATCCATGACCGCCTCCAGCGCCTTCAACGGGTCCACCTCGGTCACGATTACATTCGCGCCCAGGCCGCGCGCGCGCATGGCAATACCGCGACTGCACCAGCCATAACCGGCCACAACCACATTCTTGCCCGCCACCAGGACGTTGGTCGCCCGTACGATGCCGTCCATCGTCGATTGCCCCGTGCCGTAGCGATTGTCGAACATGTGCTTGGTCAGCGCGTCATTGACGGCCATCATGGGGAACTGGAGCGCCCCGTCGGCGGCCATGGCCCGCAGGCGAATGATGCCGGTGGTCGTCTCCTCGGTGCCGCCGATCATGTTGTCGATCAGATTGCGGCGGCTCTTGTGGATGGTACTCACCAGGTCCGCGCCGTCGTCCATCACGATGTGGGGCTTATGATCGAGAACGGCGTTGATGTGCCTGAAATAAGTCTCGTTGTCCTCGCCCTTGATGGCATAGACCGGGATTTCGTAATGGCTGACCAGCGAAGCGGCCACGTCGTCCTGCGTGCTCAGCGGGTTGCTGGCCGAGAGAACCACGTCCGCGCCGCCCGCTTGCAGGCTGACCATCAGGTTGGCCGTCTCGGTCGTCACGTGCATGCACGCGCTGATGCGCAGCCCGGCAAACGGCCGGTCATCCTTGAACTGCTGCTGGACACCGCGCAGCACCGGCATCTCCTGCTCGGCCCACTCAATGCGATGGCGGCCGCCGGGCGCGAGATCGATATTCTTGACGTCAAATTCCATTGTCGGTTAACACTCCTTGGAATGGCCCGTGTACCGTCGCCTTAGCGGGTGACGGGCAGGGGCACGTTGATTGTATTCGGGACTTGCAGGAGCACATCGAGCGCCCCTTCATCATCAAAGCTCTCGCGGTAGCGCGCGACAAACTCCTCGCGCGTGAAATAGTGATTCTGCGGGCCGAACTGCTCCAGCACGTAGGCCGCGGCCAGCGCGCCCATACGCCCGGCCACGCCCCACGGCAACCCCAGTTGCATGCCGCGCATCAGACCGGCGCGATAGGCATCGCCCGCTCCCGTCGGCTCGGCCACCCAGCGCGTGGGAGCCACCGGGACGAACTCCTCATGACCGTCGATGATGTGCCGCGAGCCGGCCGGCCCCATCGTCATCACCAGACCACCAACGAGATCGAGAATTTCAGCCTCGCTCAGGCCGGTCTTCTCCTGGATGAGCTGGAATTCATACTCGTTGCTCGACAGCAGGAAGCAGCCGTTGATCCCCTCGTACAACTCCTCACCGCTGACGCGGGCCGTCTGCTGGCTGGGATCGTAGATATAGGGCAGACCAATGGCCTTGCACTCGCGCACGTAGTTGAGCATCGCGCCGGGGTCGTTGGGGGTGATGATCGTCATGTCGGCATCGGGCGCATGGGCGGCAAAAGTCAGTTTGCTGGCGTGGGCCATCGCTCCGGTATAGAAGCTGGCGATCTGGTTGTTGACTTCGTCGGTATTGACGAAGAACGAAGCGCAGAACTCGTCCTCGATGTCGATGATGGCCGAGGTGTCGATGCCGTGGCTTTCCAGCCAGAGCCGGTAGTCATGGAAGTCCTGTCCGGCCGTCGCCATGATGGTCGGCCGGTCGCCCAGAAGCGCCATCGTGTAGGCGATGTTGGGAGCCGTACCGCCTCGTTGCCGCTTGAGCGAATCAACCAGAAAACTCAGGCTGATCTTTTCCAGTTTACCGGCCACGAACGCATCCTGAAACCTGCCGGGATAGGACATCAGGTAATCATAGGCAATGGAGCCGGTGATGACGATTTTCATAGGATTCCGCTTCCTCTCTCTTCCTCTGGATTGACGCGCGGTTTTACCCGCCAAACCTCATCTCGCGGGTATTCACACCACGACGCCCGATTCAACAGGCGCGCAACACACAACGGCGCGGCCGCCGGACCGCGCACTCGCAGCAATGTACTACCCCATGGTTACAATCGACCTTACAGTGCGTCACGAACAACCTGATTGGCGGCCGGCTGCCCGGCCTTGAAAACCGGCGTCACTCCCAGCCGGTCGCGCAGCATGGTCATCAGCGCCCGCATCCCGTCACTCGTCTTGATCTTTTTGCCCTCGGCATACGTGCGCGGGTTATAACTGATAGGTATCTCGATGATCTGATGGCCGGACAACAAAATCTTGTTCGGCAGTTCAAAATCCAGATTGAAATCCGTCGTCGTCAGATTGAGCGACTTCACCAGGTCGCCCCGCACCATTTTCGTGGCCGTAGCCACGTCGGTCAGCCGGCCGCCGAAGAGCAGGTTGGTCACCATCGTCAGCACGCGGACGCCGAGATAGGCATGAGCGTACTTGTACTTCACATGCCCGCCCAGCACCCGAGAGCCGAAGATAGCCGCCGCGCCGGTCTCGTCGGCCTTGCGACAAAAGCGAGCGTGCTCCGCCGGGTCATATTCGGCGTCGGCATCCTGAATGATCATGTAGTCGCCGGTCATGTTGGCGATCCCGGTGCGAATCGACATCCCCTTCCCCATATTGCGCTCGTGGAAGATGACGCGAATTTCCGGGTCATCGATCTGCTTCAGGATTTCGCGCGTACCGTCCGTCGAGAAGTTATCGACGACGAGGATCTCCCGCGTCCAGCCGGAACCCAGATCGACGGCGCGCGTCCGCTCGATGACATCGCGTATGGTTGCCTGCTCGTTATAGCAGCAAATGATGACGGAGAGCTTTTTCATTTCCTTACCCACCCGATTGCACCCCGCGCCGCACCCAA
>JACDJC010003509.1_pt1 | contig 11321 bp, 6 predicted proteins | sample 7454191 | NCBI WGS metagenome assembly JACDJC01 (sample SAMN14253291, study PRJNA609438) | sludge metagenome | isolation source: sludge after 25d culture with pyrite and EDTA | collected 2018-12-20
AATGGAAACATGACCGGATATTCGGGAGGCATCCGTGCAAAAAAGTATCTGCTTCGACTGGAAGGCTGGTCTGGATTATCGGCACCGACACTGTTTCCGATGTGAAATTTAACCCTGTTTTTGTTTTTTCTGTTCCCCCTGATGCTCAATCATTTCACAAGGATTTATATTTTTGTGCCTATAACCCGACTACTAAATGGATAAGCAGCATATAAATCCAGGGAATACTATGCCCGGCAATGAGGGGCAGGGCGGCAGGGATAAGCCGGTGAAGGCTCCTGTTGCCCCTTCAGATAGCCTTGATGGCAGGTTCAGGGACATGGTCGAGTCCATCAATGATGTCATTTACAAGGTTCGGCTCGATGGCACCATCACTTATGTCAGTCAGGCCGTCGAAAGAATAATCGGCTATACCCCTACTGAACTTTACTCTATCAATCTTTTCAGTATAATCATCGAGGAAGACCGTGCGAAAGCGCTGGAGGCCTTTTCGTATATGGAAAACCCGCGGAATTCGCATTTCGAATTTCGCATGTACCATAAAAGCGGCACTGTCAGATGGGTAAGAACCTCGGCGGTGCCTCTTTATGAAGGAGGCGTACTGATCGGGGGTACCGGTGCCTTGTCGAGCATTGCTGAAATGAAGGAAATGCAGGAAAGCCTGGCGGAAAGCGAGTCCCGCTTCAGGGGCATCTTTGAGGCATCGAACGATGGGATGCTGATTTTTGATCAGGATACCCGGAAATTCCTGATGGGGAATGACAAAATCTGCCAGATGCTGGGCTATTCCCCCGATGAGATTCCCTCCCTGGGAATAGAGGATATCCATGACGAGGAGGGGATCCGTGCCATCATCAGGGAGTTCAGGAGAAAACGAAAGGGAAAATCCAGTCTGCTCGAAAGTGTGCGGATCCGACGGAAGGATGGATCGGTATTCTATGCCGAAGTCAGTGCCGCCTTTACCACCATTGGCGGGAAAACCTACAATATTGCCGGCCTTAGGGACATTACACGCCGCAGACAGGCCCAGGAGATGCAGGATCGCCTCAACCGTGAAATCCATGCACTCAGCCTTTGTAACCAGGCCATGCTTCGCGCGACCGATGAACAGGAGCTCCTCAACGAAATTTGCCGAATCGTTTGTGATGAGGTGGGCTATAAACTGGCCTGGGTCGGATACAAACAGGAAGATGAGAACCGGTCGGTAAAACCCATGGCCTGGGGCGGAGAACATACCGATTATGTATCAAAGCTGCATATATCCTGGTCAGACGAGTCTATTTACGGGACGGGTCCCTCGGGAATGGCCATCCGCACGGGCAAGGCCGTTTGTGTGCAGGAGGTTGCCACCGATCCCCGTGTGAAGGTCTGGCGTGATTTGGCCATGGCTTATGGCTACCATTCGAGCATCGCCCTGCCGCTGAAGGATGAAAACGGAGTGGTCTTCGGGACTTTCCAGGTGTACGGCGACAAACCCCATGTATTTACCAGGGATGAAGAGTCTTTGCTGGAACGGCTGGCGGGTGACCTGGCCTATGGGATCAACACGCTGCGTGCCCGTCAGGATAGGCTGAAGGTGCAGGAACAGCTTCTGCAAAGTGAAGAGATGTACCGCAGCCTGGTCGAATCCATCAATGATATCATATACGAGATTGACATTTACGGTACAATCACCTACATGAGCCCTGTCTTCGAAAAAGTGGCAGGCTATCCTATCCATGAGGTGATTGGCATGAACTTCCTGAGCCTGATCCATGCCGATGACCGGCCCTGGCTGATGGAGTATCTCCAAAAATCGGACGAGATCAAATACGATTATATCGAATTCAGGGGAATTACCAAGGAGGGCGATATTCGCTGGTTTCATTCCAAGCCGCGGTCAATCCGCAAGAATGGCGAAGTGACCGGCAAGTCGGGGGTGATGGTCGACATCACCCAGCAGAAATTGGCCGAAGAGGCTCTCCGAGAAAGCGAGGAGGCACTGAATGATGCCCAGGAACTGGCCGGACTCGGGAACTGGGAGACCGACCTGAAATCAGGGGAGACCACCTGGTCGAGAAATTTCAGCCGTTTGTTCGGAATCCCTTCCACCGTAAAACCTTCTTACGAGCTCCTACGGAAATATATCCATCCTGAAGATCTTATGAAATCCGATAAGGTCTATGCAACGGTGGTAAAAATGAAGGCTGCTGTCGAGTTTGAACACCGAATCGTCCTTACCGACCAAAAGATCCGTTGGCTCAAGCATATCGTAAAGCCGGTAATCCGTAAAGGGAAAATGACCGGAATAAAAGGTTCGGTGATTGATTATACGGCCACCAAGGAAAAGGAATTCCAGATCAGGATGCAGAGTGATCGCCTGCGTGCAATGATGCAGGCAACGCCCGACCTGGTGTTTATCAACGACAAGAACGGGGTGTGCCGCGAGTACTTTACCAATGGATCGAACAAGACGTTCCTTCCCGAGGATCAGGTGGTTGGCTCTGATCTTAACATGGTATTTGGCGAGAATGCGGGATTCCACCTCGAGAAGATCACGGAAGCGCTGTCGACCGGTAACCTGGTTACCTATGAATATACCATGCCGAACGGCAATGATACAGATTATTACGAATCACGCCTGCTGCCTTTCGGCGAGGATGTGCTGGTTTTTACCAGGGACATCACCGAAAACCGGAAAGCCAACCGACAGATACGGATCCTGAGCCAGGCCATGGAACAGAGCCCCCTCAGCATTGTCGTAACCGACCTGAAGGGAAAGATTGAATACGTCAACCCCTGGTTTGCACATCTGACCGGGTATACCGAAGAGGAACTGATCGGAAACAATCCGCGGGTACTGAAATCGGGACGGCACAACCATGATTTCTATGCCGACCTCTGGCGTGAGATCAAGCAGGGAAGGCTATGGAAGGGCCAGATCCAGAACAGGAAAAAGAATGGCGAATTCTATTGGGAGTCGGCCATCATTGCCCCGGTGAAGAATGAATACGGGGAAATCACCAACTATATAGGACTTAAGGAAGACATTACCGAAAAGGTAAAGTCGGAACAACTGCTGAAGGAATCGATCTTTACCCGCGACCGGCTCTTCTCGATTATCGCCCACGACCTCAGGGGACCCATCGGTAACCTGATTCCCATGATTGAAATGGTGGCCGGTGACTATGCAAAGGATGAGGCGATGCGTGCCGAGCTGCTTTCGGATATGCGCAAGGCTGCCATCAATACCTTCGACCTCCTCGAAAACTTACTGAACTGGGCACGTTTCCAGTCGAACGCCATCGACGTAAAGCCTTCGAATTTCAATCTGGCCGAAGTCATCCATGATATCGTGGAGCTTTATTCGTCATCGGCCAACCTGAAGTCGATCCGGATCGACAAAAAACTCGACAAGACACTGACCGTGCATGCCGACATCGACTCGCTGAAGCTGGTGGTGCGCAACCTGTTGTACAATTCCATCAAGTTCACCCCCCGCAATGGCGTGATCACCCTGTCGGCCTACAGCCAGGGAACCGACGTGTTCGTCGAGATTGCCGACAATGGCGTGGGCATGACGCCCGAGGTGGTCGCGAACCTCTTCAAGACCGATTTTTCGCACAGTACCTATGGCACCAATTACGAAAAGGGATCGGGGCTAGGACTGATGCTCTGCAAGGAATTTGTGGAAAAGAACGGCGGTACCATCCATGTCGAAAGCAAGTTGGGAGAGGGAAGCCGTTTTGTATTCTCGCTGGCTCGGGGCCATGCCGAAAGCAGCCGTCCCGAGGCCATCAGGGAAATTGACTCATTGGCTCCCGGATTGCTGGAGGGGCGATCAATCCTTCTGGTCGAGGACGACCCTTTCAGCCAGCTATATGGCAAAACCCTGCTGCAGCAGTGGAAAGTGAAGGGAGATGTGGCATCCAACGGCGAAAATGCCGTGGAAATGGTGAGGAACAACGATTATGACCTGATACTGATGGACCTGGAGATGCCTGGTATGGATGGGTTTTCGGCCATCGATGTGATACAGAACCAGCTGGGCAAGAAGATGCCGGTCATAGCCGTATCGGCCAGCATCAGCAACCGCATCATCCGCAAGGCATTCGAGAGTGGCTTCCGTGATTATGTCATCAAACCCGGCAAGCCCGATGAACTCTATTCGAAGGTGGTCTACTGGCTGGGTATCGAACCAAAAGATGCAACGCCAGGGATTCCTGAAGCCCCTGCCATTGAAAAACCTGAAGAACCCCTTCAATGCAGTGATGTCGACAAACTGCGCAAGGCCATGGGAAATGACGCCACCCTTACCAAAATGATGCTGGTGAAATTTCTCGAGGTGGCACCGGGTTATGCAGGCGAAATGCAAACAGCTTATACCAGCCGCGACTTCGAAAAACTTAGGCAGGTATCCCATAAGCTCAAGTCGAGCGTGACCATGCTGGCCAACGACGAGATTGCAGGCAAGATCAAGGAGCTCAACGAATATGCCGGCAATAGCGATCTTCACTCCCATATTCCGCGAATGATGGAAGAATTCAATGCCTGGTTCCCCAAACTCCACGACGAAATCACTAGCGAATTATCCAATTTGTAAGCGTATTGGCGGGCGGCAGGGCCGCCCCAGTATAAAAAACAGACAAGGGGTTTGCAGAATGTAAACCCCTTGTCTGCTCTATACAAGTACCCACCCGAGTCGTACATTGCAAATAAATTTGATACATCTTAAATAGTTCTCGAATAGTGGACACTATACAAGAACTATTTAAGATATTTGTAAATGGTATCCAAACCAATAACCGGCGCCGAATGGGATAGGGAGTTATTGGGAAAATACGCTCTCCCTACGGGTCGGCATTATCCAGTTGGAAATACTGTGTTTCACTGTAAAAGGGAAAGATATAGCAATATGGGAAGAGGATGACATCCTTCACCTTCCGAACAGGATGTTATCCCCCTAAATCATTCTCCGGAACCGGTTGTTTCATTTTGGGACAACAATTGCCCTGAGGATGTCATCTTCTTCGATTCTTAAGTCAAAAGAAAAGATGACATCCTGCTTTCTGATCGATTCTACCTCCAAATCGCAATTTTGTATTAACATAATCCGATAAGATGATATTTTTTAATACATTTTTCGGTGACCGGATGACTTATTTTATCCATTTTGATTCTGGATTTAGGTTGTTTTTAAAGTAGTTGAAGTGTATAAAAATGAGATTTAGTGTCTCATATATATACACTTTGGATTCGTGCCAAACTATAAGTAATTGAAAATCAATACATGCAAAATTGTGGCACAATTGTGGAATATTTGGTATCGGACGAATTTTTTAAAGATTTACAAACAACTAAAAATTAATAATTATGAAAGCTTTATTTTCAACCATCATTGCTACAGTATTGTTTTTTAATTTCGCTATCGCTCAGGGTACTGCGACCCAAAATGTAAAAGTAAATGTTCCTAGTGTGGCTCTTGTCAATGTTGCGGGACCAACAAATGGCGTTACTTTGTCACTAACAGCACCTGGAACCGCTGGTGATTGGTTAACTGCTGGACCAACAGCCAGCAATAATGAATCTTATCTCAATGTAAGTTCTGTTAAGAAGTCAAATGAAAGGACGATCTCGGTTAAAGCTGCAGGTGTTGCTAATGGATTAACTTTAAAAGTTGCCTCTGCCGCAGTAAAAAATGCAAAAGGAACACTTGGCGCACCAGGTTCAGAGATTACATTAACAACAAGTAATCAGACACTTATTTCTGGAATTAAATCAGGTTACACAGGTACTGGACAAGGAAACGGATTCCAGCTTACCTATACACTTGGAGTTGATGATAATAATTTGGCAGAATTGCAAATGCAAGAAGAAAGTGTAGTAGTCGTTACCTACACCATTTCGGAATAATATTCAGCACAGCCCTTACCCCTCCTTTCTCAGTTCATTCACAAAATTTTAAAGTTCATAACATGTCTATATCTGCCTTACCCAAGAATAACCGTGCTGGTCGATCCCTCGAAGACCGGCGCGAGGGGCAAGGGGAGAAGGATCTTGAAAGCATCAAAGTTCTGGCGGTCGATGATGATCCCTTCAATCAGAGTCTGATCCGTCTTCTACTGAAAAGCTGGAAAATCTCCGCGGATATCGCGGACAATGGCAGGGAAGCGATTTCACAGCTTCTACGCCACCCATACGATCTCGTTCTGATGGATATTGAAATGCCGGGGTTGAATGGTTACGAAACCACCCGGGTCATCCGCAATGAAATGCAGCTTGATCTGCCGATCATCGCGGTGACTTCGAACAACACCGAGCGCGACCGGCAGCTGGCCAGGGAGTCGGGAATGAACGACTTCGTTCCGAAACCCATCCTGCACAGCGAACTGCTCAGCTCTATCTCGGAAGCCCTGGGAATCAGGGTTGCCGTTTGAAACAGGGCGTGATTCGGTCGGTTTGCGAACCGAAAGAGATCTTTCAGAATTCAGCTTGACATCTTTTCTTCCCTTTTCTTACGTTCTTTTACCTGCTGGTTTTACCATGTGAATGTATGGGATAATTTTGTCCATGTTTTGTCCACATTTTTTTGGAACATCATATTCCCGGTTACCGTAACTTTATGTCTCAGGTTCAGCACTTTCACCATTTTGTGAAAGTCACGAAAACCGGGGGTTTCAATGAAAGGTGATCGTAAACATAAAAGGAATTTCATTCAGCATTCGATGTTCATAATCGTGCTGATGGTGATGGCTGGTCTGGCTGCGAAAGCACAGACGACTGCCTCCCATGAAATCCGGACGGTCGTCCCTAAAGTGGCACTGGTAAACGTGGTAAGCGACCATCAGGCCCATACCGAAACGGATGCCTCACAACCTGGTACCTGCCTGCAGAATGTCAGGCTGAACGGCAGCCAATCTTCAGAATACTGGATCAATTACACATCCGTGCTGGATGAATCCCGTAGACCAAGAAAGGTGGTAGCCCATCTCCGGAATGGTTTGCCAAGGGGTGTGAAGCTGGTCATGGAGACCTGGCCTGCCTCCGGTTCATCAAAAGGACAAACCGGAATGCCGATCTCCAGAACAGAGATCACCGAAGTACCTTCCGAAATCATTACCGGAATCGGGACTTCCTTCACAGGAAAGGGTTCCAACAATGGACACCTGGTGAGGCTTTCCCTCGAAATGGATCCGGCGGTTGCGAATAATCCTGGCGGAATGCCCGACGACCTGCTGATCGCCTACCAGATCACCGAGTAACAAAATACTGCCGGTGCTACGGATACATTAACAAGGATGAATAAAAGACGAATATAACGGACGGGAATCGATTCCCCGATCCAGACAACAGGCTCCTAAACGGGAGTCTTTTTTATGCTATATTCGTACATCATTTCAGGATGGCATAGCTATTGCCAGCACTATTTTTCTTTAAAAGAATGAATTATGAAACCATCGACCAAAACTCTATTCTTCATACTGATATTTCTTATCGCAAGCGTTACCGATTCCAGGGCAAGCATCATGGTCTTGAACGGACTTACCCATGAACGACAGGTATCTCCGGGCGACCGTTATGTCAGTGGCATTGAGATCCAGAATGCGTCGGCTCAGGAAAAATCGGTCAGGTTTTATCAGGTCGATTACCGGTATGTTGCCGGGGGAGAGAGTTTCTATGACGAGCCTGGTACGTTGACCCGGTCGAATGCCCGCTGGGTCAATGTAAGTTCACTGTTGGTGACCCTGCAGCCCAATGAGACAAGGATGATTGATTTTGAGGTTTCGGTCCCGCAAAACGATTCCCTGAACGGGACTTACTGGAGCGTGATCATGGTGGAAGGCATCGAGGCTGATCCGACCAAACCGCAGAGCGGCGTATCCATCCAGACCGTCATGCGGTATGCAATCCAGGTAATTACCCACGTTGGTGAAACCGGCAAGGTGGATCTCCAGTTCACGAAGATGGAGCTGAAAAAGGAGAATGACATTGTACAGCTGGAAGTCGACATTGAGAATACCGGTGAAAGGGCGGTTCGTCCCGAAGTGGGAATCAGCCTGTTTGATGCTTCCGGCAATCCGGTGCAGGTGGTTACGGTCGAGCGCAAAAGGATTTATCCCGGTTCATCGGTGCGGTTTCTCCTGAACATAGAGCATTCGGTGCCCGGACAATATTCCGGGATTTTGGTGGCCGACTGTGACGAGGAGCATGTGTTTGGTGCAAACGTGAATCTTGAAATATAAATGAACCGGATCCTCACCTCCTTTCTTGTTTTTATGTTTTCACTGGCGATGCCTGGCACGCTGGAGGCACAGGATCTTTTTGATGCCGGCATGGTGACCGGCGATTTCAACTTCGAACCGGGCAAGGTCCATTACATTTCATTTAAGATTAATAACCTGTCAGCTGAGATTCAGCGAATCTCAGCTGAAGTGACATATCCTGAAGGGATAAAACCGGCTGTTCCTCTGATTCCGGTACAAATCGAACCGGGCGAAAGCAGGGTCGTGATCGTGAGCCTGAGCATTCCCTCCTCTTTGCCTGCCGGCAAATATGTGCTTCCCATAGTGTTTAAATCTGAATCAGGACAGGTAAAGTCATTTGGGCCAGAAATTACCGTGAAAGAACGGGAGGGCATCACACTCGAACTGCTTGAAAGTCCGGAGTTTGTCATGGGAGGTGACCAGATCAATGCTGTGTACTTGCTCAAGAATACGGGAAACAGCCGGCGCCGCATACTCCTTGAGGCATATAATTGTGACCTTACATCGACATTTGTCACCCTCGATCCGGGCGAGTCTGTCTCCGTTCAGGCATCTGCCGAAACATCGAAATATATTGAAAAGGCTTCCTCCCATGGATTCAGCGTCCGGGCGGTGCTATCGGAGGCCACGGCCGTGAGGAGTTACCAGAACGTCAGGGTTTTTCCACTCAAGGAGGCCGAGGCTGATCTTTGGTTCCGCTACCCGGTGACCTTGTCGGCCCGTTATCTGGCAAGAGGGCGCGAAGGCAATTATAGCGATGGTTACCAGCTTGAGGCCTTCGGAAAAGGGTTTCTGGATACCGAAAAGAAACATGAGTTTGAGTTTCTGGCCAGGGGTCCCAATAATTATGAGTTGTCGTTTCTGGGCTTGTACGACGAGTATTACGTTTCCTACAAGAATGAACGTTTCAACACGTTCTGGGGTAGCAAGTCGTATATGTTCACTCCCCTCACCGAGTCGGCACGCTATGGGATGGGTACCGAAAACAACTTTATCTCCAAAGGGGGCAATCGTTTGGGATTTCTGTACGTCCAGCCCCGGTTTTACAGGGACATCAACCACGAAATGGCCGGTTTTGCCGACTTCGCGGTATTAGGGAAGAACCGGATCGAGACCTTCCTGATTGCCAAGCAGTTTAAGGATATGGACGACTACGCCATGATGGGCAGCGTAACTTCCCATCTGTTTCCTTTCAAGGGTACGACAGCCGAGGTGGAGTATTCATACGGCACATACCAGGATACCCCTGACCATGCCTTCAGGGTGCAGTTGCAATCGCAGCTCAAGTTTCTCAGCCTTTCGGGTAACTACTTTTATGCCGGGAAGGATTACCCGGGATACTACAACCATACCTCATTTTACAATGGGAACCTGAATGTCAGGCTTTCCAAGGCGCTCAGTGTTTCCGTATCGGCCAGGGAGGATTTCTCGAATGCCGCCCTCGATACCTTATATTATTCCGCCCCGTGGTCGAGGATGTTGCAGTCGTCTATAAACTATAGGATAAGCCAGGGACTCGAATTCCGCACCTTTTACATGAGTTACGAGCGGAAAGACCGCATGCCGGTGAAGCAGTTCGATTATTCGACGCAGTCGCTCAATGCCTGGCTGAACCACAACATCAGCAAATTCTCGTACCAACTCTGGGGTGAATTCGGAAAGACCGAAAATGCTTTGGTGGCCAATGCCGACGAAAGGGTGCAGGACAGCTATCGGGGCAGCGTAACGCTGGGGTATCGCCCGACCTACCAGTTTTATATGCGGGCTTTTACTTCGTACAGCAACGTCAATACCTTTATATCATCAAGCCAGCGCAACTGGCTGTGGGGATTGTCGGCCTCGGGAAAACTTGCCAGAAACCTGAACACCAGTGTGCAGATCCAGAACAGCTATGCCATTGAGGAGTATTACAGTAACCGTAACCTGTTCCAGTTCTCGCTCGATTATCGTTTCCTGAAGAAACATCGCCTTTCGCTCAACAGCTTTTATACGCTGTTCCAGAACCAGACCGAAAATCCCGATTATTCGGCATCGCTGACTTATGCGGTGGAGATTGGCATTCCGCTGAAAAAGACAGGGGAAGCCGGCACGGTTTCAGGTGTGTTGACAGGACAAGACGGAACCCCTCTTGAGGGTAAGATGGTTTTCCTAAGCGGGCGTTCGGCCGTGACCGATAAGACAGGGAATTTTGAATTCAGGAATGTCGCTCCTGGCAGGTATTTCGTGACCATCGACCGGTCACGGCTGGGAATGAACGAGATCCTGAATATCCCGAGTCCGGTGCATATCGAAGTACAGCCTGATGAGGACACGAGGCTTCATTTGGGACTCGTCAATGCATCAAGTGTAAAAGGCCGGTTTGTCATCAGGGAAAATGGATCGTCACTCTTGCCAGGTGATACCAAAGCTCCCCAAACCGGAAATATCGTGGTCGACCTGAAAAGCGAGCTGGAGTCCCACCGGATGATTTCCAAACCCGACGGATCGTTTGAGTTTCCGCAAATCAGGCCCGGAAAATGGACCTTGCAGATTTATGCCAACACCATTGACCAGCGCTACCGGACTGACAACGAGTATCTCCAGTTTGAACTGACCCAGGGGGAGCAGAAGGAACTGGTGATTGACCTGGTGCCAAGGGTCAAGAACATCATATTCAGGAATGTCCAGGTAAATTCCTCGCCGGCAAAAGCGAGGGCCGTTACGCTACGTACACCGGATGCCGGGAAGGAAGAGACTAAATCAGATCCTGAGGGAGTATGGTTCTCGGTACAGATCGCCTCCGCAAGGGGGAAGGTGAACATGGTTACTTTCTCAGGCGATATTAAGGAAGAGATTTTTGAACGCTATATCGATGGACGGTATAAATATTTTACGGGACGGTTTAAAGATGTAAAAGATGCCCGCAGGTACCGCGACCAGGTCAGGAGACGAATCCCCGGTGCATTTACGGTAGCATTTAGGGGAAATGCCCCCATCCCATTATCCGAGGCAATCCAATAGGTAACGGTTCGGGTTTGCCTTAAAACAGTTAACTTTGATAATATCAAGAAAGTATGACAGATAGAAAGATGATAGAAA
>JACDJC010003513.1_pt1 | contig 11303 bp, 8 predicted proteins | sample 7454191 | NCBI WGS metagenome assembly JACDJC01 (sample SAMN14253291, study PRJNA609438) | sludge metagenome | isolation source: sludge after 25d culture with pyrite and EDTA | collected 2018-12-20
CGGGCCAACGGTGCGCCGCTCGTGCTGGCGCTGCCCAAAGGGCGGGTACTCGAGGAGGCACTGGCGGCGCTGCGCAGCGCCGGCGTGCGCCTCGCCTTGAGTGACGACGACCGCGCCCTGCGGCACGACGGTCCCGACGCAACCGTGCTCGTCATGCGCAACGCCGATGTGCCCACTTACGTAGAGCTGGGCGTGGCCGACGCGGGGGTGGTCGGGCGCGACGTTTTGCTGGAGCACGGGAGTCGCCTCTACGCGCCCGTGGACCTGGGCTTCGCGGCTTGCCGCCTGTCGCTCATCCGCCCGGAGGGCCAGAGCGGGCCCATCCGGCGCGTGGCCAGCAAGTACCCGCGGGTAGCGGCCGAGTACCTCAGGCGCCTTGGCAGCCCGGCGGAGGTGGTAGCGCTCTCGGGCAACGTCGAGCTAGCCTGCCTCTCGGGCCTGGCCGACGCCGTGGTGGACGTGGTTCAGACGGGCGCTACGCTGCGCTCCAACGGGCTTGTAGAGGTGGACGTGATAGCCGAATCGAGCGCGCGGCTGGTGGTGAACCGGGCCGCGCTCAAGCTCAAGTCGCACGTGCTGCGGCCGTTGATCGAGGCGCTGCGAGACCTATCGGGGCGTTAGCCAACGGCCAGGCCGCACCGCACGGCCCGGGCCCCGGCGCTCGGCGCGGAGGCGAGGGCGACCGTTTCGCGGTACGCCGCCCACGCCGGTGCGCTCACAACCACCCCCGGCGCCTGAAGGCCGCGAGCATGCCCCCTCCCAACAGCAGCATGACCAGCCACAGGGCTGGATACGCCCAGCGCCAGTGGTACTCGGGCATGTACTTGAAGTTCATGCCGTAGATGCCCGCCAAGAAGGTGAGCGGGATGAAGATGGTCGCGATGATCGTCAGGACCTTCATGACGTCGTTCATGCGCACGCTCAGCAGCGTGAGGTAGATGTCGTGCAGGCTGGTGAGCTGCTCGCGCTGCGTTTCCACGGCGTCCATGACCTGCACGGCGTGGTCGTGCGCGTCGCGCAGGTAGTTCGATACCTCGGGCGAGAAGTATGCCTGGTCCTTGCGTTGCAACGACGCCATCACGTCACGCAGGGGCCAGACTGCGCGGCGCACCACCAGCAGGTCGCGGCGCAGGTCGTTGACGCGCTCGAGCGAGTCGCGCTCGGGGCCCCGCAGTATCTTCTCCTCGATGGCCTCCAGGTCGTCACCGTAGGCCTCCACCACCTCGAAGTACTGGTCGATGACGAGGTCGATGAGCGTGTAGGCGAGGTAGTCGGCGCCCATCTTCCTGAGCCGCCCGGCGCCCTTCCGCAACCTTTCGCGCAGCGGCTCGAACGGGTCCCTCTCGAGCTCCTGGAACGTGACCAGCAGGCCCTCTCGCAACACGAGGGAGAACTGCTCGCTGTGGAGCAGGTCGTGGCCGACCGTGCCGGCGGACGCCGATGGCTCCAGCTGCACCAGCTTGGCGGGAGCTGCCGGGCTTCGGGTGGGGGTTGCCGCCGCGGGGCCAGTGGCGGGGGTGGCCGGGCCTGGGGCGGGGGTTGCTGGGCCAGTGGCGGGGGTGGCCGCGCCTGGAGCCTCGGCCGCCGCCGGATCCGCGGCTCGCGCGCCGGGCGCCGAACCACGACCTTGAGCACCTTGCTCTTCGGAGGTGGTGACCGGGACGCCGTGGCGGGTGAGGATGCGGAAGACCATGAAGAGGTAGTGTTCGTACTCCTCGGTCTTGGGGCGCTGTCCCAGGCTCGCCAGGTCCTCGACCGTGAGCGGGTGCAGGCCCAGCACTTGTCCTAGGTTCTCGAGCAGCTTCGTGTCGTGCACGCCTACCACGTTCAGCCAGTGCACTCCGGGAGCCTCGAGGAGCTTAGGCAGGCTCGCGATGTCGGAGACCTCGGTCTCCTCTAGCGAGTCCTCCTGGTAGTGGATGAGTTGTAGGTGCGCCCCGTAATCACGCTGCGGGCCGGTGTAGACGACAGCGCCGGGCACGGCGCCGATCTTGCGGCGCATGTCGTGGCGCCTGACGCTCGTCCTTGGTTGCGTGCGGCCACGTTTCCGGCTCAGAACTTCCCTCCCGTCTTGAACCCGCCCCGCTTGGGCATGCTGCCGCCACTTGGGCGCGAGCCGCCACTCGGCTTCGACCCGCCGCTCGGCTTGAAGCCGCCACCACTAGGCTTGAACCCGCCGCCGCTCGGCCTGGAGCCGCCACCGAACCCGCCGCCGCTCGGCCGCCCACTCGAGTGCGACTGCGAGCGCGCGACCGCGTCGAGGATCGACCCCAGGACGTCGATGCCCTGGTTCACGCCGCCCCTCGGCGGCCGGCCGCCGCCCCAGACCGTCCCGCGACCGAAGCCGCCCGAGCCGAAGGTGGGGTCGACGTTGCCGCTCGTCACCTGCCGTTGCCGGTTGAAGAGCTGCCACAGCGCCTGCGCGGTGAGCATGCCGGCAAGGTACTGCGTGATGCCGGTGCTTATCGCTTGCCCGTCACGGAACGAGGAGTTGGGTTGGGCCATCCCGGCCTGGTTGAAGTCGGAGCGCAGCTTCGTGAGCTCCTGCAGGCGCCGGCGGCTGGCCTCGGCGGCGGCGCGCAGTTCGTCGACGCTGGCCGCCAGCTCCTCACGCTTGCTCGAGAGCTGGGCCAGTCGCGCCACCACGAGGTCGTCCTCGGGCGTGGGGGTCGCAAGGGCGCCGGCGCGCAGCACGTCGATGGGCGTGCGGCCGAACTCGTTGCGGAGGAACTCGGTGGCGTTCTGGTAGTCGCTGTCCTGGCCTTGCGCGAAGCGTCCGAGGACCTCTTGGATCTGTTGGCCCTCGGCGGCCTTGGCCGCGATCTTGGCGTCCAGCTCGTCCACCTTGGCCTGCGCGGCGGTGCGCCGGGCATCCAGGGCGCCGATCCCGTCGTCCTCCCTCGCCTGCAGGTCGAGGCGCTCGAGTTCCGCGTGCGCGGCTTCGGCGGCCGCCGCCTTGTGCGCGGCGTGCTCTCGCAGGCGCACCGGTATCTCGAGCAGGCGCGCGTAGTTGGCGCGCGCGTCCATGTACGAGCAGATGCGCGCAACCCGCCCGTCCAGGTAGCGCACGAGCGGAGCGAAGATTAGGCCGCCCGGACGGTACTCCACGGTGCCGTACTTCCTGCGCCACAGGTACGAGAAGAGCGGGTCGGCGCGGTACGCCTCGCCCTTCGTCGCCTGCTCGTTCTCGCTTTGGGTCGCCTTGGCGTCGGCCTTCTGGGCAACGCGGTCGGCCTCGTGGGCTGCCTCGAGTTGCCGCTGGTAGGCGGGGTCGGCCCCCAGGCGCTGCTGCGTGGCGGCTTCGGCGTCCTCGACCGCTTGCATCGCGGCGCCGAGCTCGTCTTGAGCGGCCGCCCGCGCCTCCTCGAGCGCCGCCAGGTCGGCCTCGTGCTGCGCCTGGCGCCGGCGGACGTCCTGGTACGCGGCGTCGCGCTGCGCGATGAACTTGAGCACCTGCTCGTCGGTCGTGTCCTCGACCCTGGCGTCCTTGCTGGCCAGGTAACGCAGGCGCAGTTGGGCGAGGCGCCCCAGCTCGGCCACGCGCTTGGCGTCGATGGCGAGCAGCTCGTCGTTGCTGCGGTTGAGGGACGAGTCCAACTGGCTGGTGCGTGCCTGCTCCTGCTGCAGTGCCTGCACCAGGCCTTCGAGGGTCTTGCTACCGCTGATCATCAGTCCCAACTCGTTATGGCGGCGCCGGTGGTGTCGAAGTAGTACTCGGGCTGCAAGAAGCCGGCCTGCTTCTCGCCGAAAACGTCGCGCTGGATGATGCCGTCGTCGAGCTTGTCGCGCCTGATCTCCTCGAAGGTGGCGTCCGAGACCCGCAGGCCGAAGCTCTTGACGCGCTCGGTCTTGCCCGTCTCTTCGTTGGTGACGTCGATGGCGATGTTCTTGCCGTTACGGTCGATGGGCTCGACGATGATGTAGTAGTTCGCCGCCTCGGTGTTGAGGTCGGGAACGCGCCACACCCCGGTGGTCTCGGCGGCGATCCGCAGCGTGTAAGACGCCTGCAACTGCGCCTCGAGGGTCCGGAGAGAGGCGAGCGAGCTGCGCGCCTCCTCGTCCTCGCCCTTCGCCAGGGCTGTGGTGGCCAGGGAGTAGAGGGTCTCGGCGCGCGCCGTGGCGGCGGGGTCCCTCGACTCGGCGAGGACCGTGGCGTGCACGCGGCCGACGTCGTTCACCAGCGCGCGGTGCGGGGCCCTGAAGACCTGGTCGTAGCCGTAGAACACCAAGGCCCCCACGACGAACAGCGCGAGGAGCAACCGACCCCACTTGGCGCGGTTCACGTACACGTACGCCCAGCGCGTTTCGGGCCGCCGTGCGGGCGCCTCGTAGACGAAGCGTCCCTCCGCGAGGGCCTCGACGCCTTGCTTGAGGACCTCGTCGCTGACGGTTATGCCCTGCGAAGCGTAGATGCTCCGCAGGCTCTCGAGCATGGCTTCGTCGCGGCCGTCCGAGGCCAGTTCCGTCTGCACGAGCCGCTCGCGGTGGCGCAGCGTGTCGACGACGTCCATGGCGAGCATGACGTCATCCAGGGGCGGGGGCGCTGGTCTGGGCGCCCCGCTCGGGCCCGGTGCGTCAGCCATCGGTGGTCGTCAGAGTCGCCCCCTGTTCCGCCAGGCGCGCGAGGCGGCGCTTACCGTCCTCGACGGCCGTGCGGATCTCGGCGGCGTTGCTGGTGGCCTGTTCGCGCATCTCGTCGATGATCTCGAGCGAGCGCTCCTGGTAGTTGACGACCGAGTCGACCAGACGCTTGACCGACTCGGCACGCACGGTCGGACCGTAGCCCGCCTTCAGGGCGGCCTCCTGCACCTTGCCCCCGATGTCGGAGAGCGTGTCGAGCGAGTCGCTCACGCCCTTCGTCATGGCGTCTAGGCTGCGCGTGGCCTCGTTGAGGCCGAATAGGCCCGTGAAGGTCGCCGTGAGCGCGGTCAGCACCGTCTCGTTGGTGCTGAAGAACGACACGGCCTGCGCGCGCACGCGCTCCTTGGCGGTGTTGGTCTGCATGAGTCGCGCCATCACGACCTCGGACGTGTTGTACGAGATGGTGAGGTTGTCGGACAGGTCCTTGGCGATCTGGTAGCGCTTGTCGGTGAGCTGCAAGGCGCGGACCTTCTCGTCACGCGCCAGTTCCAGCCGGGCGCGCTCGGCCAGGTCCTCGCCCTGGTAGGCGTCGACGGCGGCCATCGACTCGTTGACGGCCGCCTTGGCCGCTTCCAGCTCGGCCTCGCCCTTCTTCAGCACCTCGAACGCGAGTACCTCGGACTCCTTGAGCGCGCCGCGGAAGTCGCGGTAGGCCTCGAGGATCGCGTGCTCGCGCTGGATCTGGTCCTGGGCGTCCTTGGTGACGTCTAGGTAGGTGCTCTTGATCTTGTCGAAGCGGTTGGCGATGTCGCCACGGGTGACCTTCATCCAGACGTTGGCGAGGCGCTCGAAGGTGCTCAGCTTGCCGTCGTCGAGTTGGTCGACCATCATCTTCGCGTCGTCGCGGATGCTGTTGAACGACTTGGTGAGGTCCTCGTAGCGCGTCGCGACGTGCATGGCCTCCACCTGCTGGCGCACCACGTCGTTGAACAGCGACGCCTGCGCGAGGGTGCGCGTGATGGCCACGACGCGGTCACGGTCGAGGTCGGAGATCTGGCTCAGGAGCGCGACGATCGGCGTTTCTTGACTGCTCGTGTTCTCGGGCACGAGCCCCAGGTCCCTGAGGCCGCCGAGGGCCTTGTCGAGGTACTTGAGGGGCGTGCCACGTGCGAGCTCGGTGGTGGCGGGAACGGGCTGTTGGTCGGTCATGGTTCGGCCTTTCGTTTGCCACGCCCTGGGGGGGCGGTTGGGAGGACGGCTGTTGGCGCGGCGTGGCGGGAGCGCGGCCGTGCCCTACGACTCAATCATGAGGTCGGACGGGCGCCCGCGCAAGGGCGCTTCGGACCGCCGGCGCGCCGCCGCGCGGTAGTACGCTGCCGGTCATGCAACCTGCTGCGCGCGCACGGCTTCGTGACCTCGGCGTCGTCACCGGGGTGCTACCCACGGGACCGCTGAACGCCGTCACCGACGTGGCCGGGGTGCGCGTCGGGCACCACACGCTGGTGGAGGGCGAAGGCGTGCGCACGGGCGCAACGGTGATCCTGGCCCACCCCGACGACCCGTACCGCTGGCGCGTGCCCGCCGGCATGTGCGTGGGGAACGGTTACGGCAAGCTCATGGGCGCCACGCAGGTCGTGGAGTTGGGAGAGCTCGAGACGCCCGTCGCGCTCACCAACACGCTCAGCGTGCCGCGCGCCGCCGAGGCGCTGCTGGAGTGGACGTTGAGTGCAAGGGGGAACGAGCGCGTGGGCTCGGTGAACGCCTTCGTGGGGGAGACCAACGACGGCCGGCTGAACGACATCCGGGCCCGCAGGGTCACGGCCGAGCACGTGTTGCTGGCGCTGGAGAGCGCTGCCGACGGCCCCGTGACGCAGGGCAGCGTGGGGGCCGGCACCGGCACCATGGCGTTCGGGTTCAAGGGAGGCATCGGCACGGCGTCGCGGCGCCTACCTGGAGGCCTGGGGGGTTGGACCGTGGGCGCGTTGGTGCAGTCGAACTTCGGCGGCGTGCTGCAGGTGGCGGGAATGCCGGTGGGGATACGGGGCGGCCGCCACTACCTGAGGGACGAGTTGGCCGGCGCCGGAGCCCCGGTCGACCCCGACGGCTCCATCATGATGGTGCTCGCCACCGACGCTCCCCTGAGCGCCGGCAGCCTGAGGCGCCTGGCCGCGCGCGCCATGGCCGGGCTGGCGCGCACCGGGGCGGCGTTCTCGAACGGTTCCGGCGATTACGCCCTCGCCTTCTCCACGGCCGAGAGCGTGAGGCGGCGCGGGGGCTCCGGCCCGCGCCGCGACTGGCGCGAGGTGGGCAACGACGACCTATCGCCCCTCTTCCTGGCCGCCATCGAGGCCACCGAGGAGGCCATCTACGACTCGCTGTGCATGGCAACCACGGTGGTCGGTTACCGGGGCAACGTGGGCGAGGCGTTGCCGCTGGAGTTGCTGGCGCCGCCGACTTGACGGGGGTAACCTCAAGCATGTCACAAGCCACGAGTAGCAGCGCGGACGGCAAGTTCGTCGTCGCCGCCATAAACCCGGACTCGCTTGCCCCGCGCGGCGAGGCGCTGCTGGCCAAGAGCGTGACGGCCGCCGACATGCCCGCGTTCCTGACCGAGGTGAACGAGGTCAGCGTCGACTTCCGGGAGCTCATGGCGGGCCTCACCCGCGCCAAGGACGAGGACACTGCCGACGAGGACGCGAAGAACGCCTACCTCGACTTCGTCGGTCGCGTGCTGCCGGAGTTGGTGCGCCTGGATGACCTGCTCAACCGCAAACTCTTGGCCGTGCCCGGCTACGAGCCGCCTCCCGAGCTCGCGGGGACGTGGGTCGACATGCGCGACGCCGTGGAGCTCTTCAGGCAGGAGAACCTGCCCCTAATGGCCGAGGAGGCGGCTCTCGGGCAGCGCTACGGTGAGATCGCCGGCGGCCTGCGCATCGAGCTCGACGGCGAGGTGCTCACGCTGGGCCAGGCGCAGAGCAAGCTGGAGAGCCCCGACCGGGCGCTTCGTGAGCGCGCTTATCGCGCCATAGTCGCGGGCCGTACGGCCCTCTTCGCCGACCTCGACGTGTTGTTCTCGCGCTTGATGACCGTGCGCAACCAGACGGCGCGGAACGTCGGTTTGCCCGATTACCGCGCCTTGGCCTGGCGGCAGTTGAAGCGCCGCGAGTACACGCCGGAGGACACGCTGCGCATGCACGAGGCGGTGGAGCGCGAGGTGGTGCCGCGCCTGCGCGAGGTCTACGCGCGCAGGGCCCGGCTCCTAGGGCTCGAGCGGTTGCGCCCCTGGGACCTCGCCTGCGATGTCCGGGGCCGCGAGGCGCTCGAGCCGTTCGAGTCGGTGCGGGAACTGGAGGAGGGCCTGGGCCGCATGTTCCACGCCCTGGACCCCGAGCTGGCGGCCGGCTACGAGCTCCTGCGCGACGGTTGGATGGACCTGGAGCCCCGCCCCACGAAGGTGCCGGGGCTTGGCTACCAGAACTACTTCCCGCGCTCGCGCCGCCCTTACGTGTACTGGAGCACCGTCGGCACCGACGACGATCTGCTCACCATGCGCCACGAGGCCGGCCACGCCTTCCACAGCGTGCTGACCCAGAACGCGTGGCCGTACCTGTGGCACTTCTCGGAGAGGCCCGAGATGAACGAGCTGGCCTCGCAAGCCATGGAGCTCCTCACGCTGCCGTACCTCACGCGCGAGAAGGGTGGCTTCTACGATGCGGAGGACGCTGGCAGGTCGCAGGCCGCGCTGCTGGTGCGCGCGCTCGAGCTGTTGGTTCAGGCATCGAAGGTCGACGCCGTCCAACACTTCGTCTACACACACCCCGCCGAGGACGGGCCGTCCATCGAGGAGATCGACGCCGAGTGGGTGCGCCTGAGCAAGCGCTTCGACGTGGGGGTGGACTACACGGGCTTCGAGGGGCCTGTGGCCAAGGGGTGGCAGATCATCCACGTTTTCCTGTTCCCGTTCTATTACATCGAGTACGCCATGGCCTACCTGGGGGCGCTGCAGGTGTGGGAGAACGCGCGGCGCGACGCCCCCAAGGCGTTGGCGGACTACAAGGCGGCGCTGTCCCTGGGCGGCACGAGACCCCTCGACGAACTGTACGAGACGGCCGGCGTCAGCTTCAGGTTCGACCAGGCGACCATCGCCCACCTCGCGGAGTTGGCGGTCGAGGCGCTCGGCGAGGAGGCATAGGCCCGCGGGTCTCGACCGCCAGCGTCCTGAACGCCCAGGCGGCCTGGCCGGCCAGCTCCTGCGGCGGGTGGAGGAGGGTGAACTGGCGCCGGAACCCGGGGTGGTCGATGGACAGGGCGACAAGCTCCCCCCGCTCGACCTCCGCGTCCACCGCCACGCGGGAGAGTACGGCTGCCCCGAGCCCCGCACGCACGGCGCGCTTGATGGCCTCCGGCTCGCCGAGCTCGAGCCTCACGTCGAGCACGATGCCACCGTCCTCGAGCGCCTTCTCCAGGACGTCGCGGGTGCCCGAGCCCACCTCGCGCCCGATGAACTCGAGCCCGCCGAGCTCTTCCGGGGAGACGCGGCCGCGCCGCGCGAGGAAGTGGCCGGGGTCGACGACGAGTACGAGCTCGTCCTCGTGGACCGTGGTGGGGCCGAGAAGCCCGGGCTGAAGCCCGGCCCAGCTGGAGCTGGGAGACTCGACGAGCGCGAGGTCGACCTCGCCGGCGCTCAGCTCGGCGATCGCCCCCACCGAGTTGCGCGTGTGAACCAAGGCGGTGGCCGTGGGGTGAGTGCCCAAGAAGCGCGCCAGGCGGAGCGGGAGCCAGTAGAGGGCGATCGTGGTGCTGGCGGCTATGCGGAGCCGGGCGCCCTCCAGCCTGGCGACCTCCGAGGCCAGCTCCTCCACGCCGCCCAGCACCCGCTCGAGCGCCTCGGCGTGCGGCTGCAGCCGTGTTCCCAGGTGGGTGAGGCGCACGCCACGAGCGGTGCGCGTGAACAGGGGCTCGCCGAAGCCGGCCTCCAGGCGCTTCACCGCCGCCGTCACTGCGGGTTGTGAGCGGTGAAGCAGCTTGGCGGCCCGGGTGATGGTGCCGGCGCGCGCGACCACCAGGAAGGTATGCAGCAGATGTGGGTCGAGGCGGGGGGCTTTGGGTGAAGCGAGGTTGGTGGACTGCGCCCGTGCAGGCTGTTGATCATCAGTCACGCTGATACCTCCTGGTGGTGGACGGTTGCGCTGCGAACGCTAGCGGAACGCTGGGGGCTCGGCCGTTCGTCCGTCTGACCAGCCGTCCGCCCGTCCGGTCGCGCGGCCGGCCGCCTCGGGGCTGGGTGGTGCTGGGACGCCGGCCGGCAGCCCTCCGGAAGGCCCAGTATAAATGCCGCTGATACATACATCACTCCAACGCCTCTAGCATTATACCTCGCACGCGCTTAGGCTCGCCCCATGCTCAACGCGCACCCTTCCCAGCGGATCGGCCAGGAAACCGGTAGGTTCAAGCCCTTGTTGGCCGGCCTGGCAGTGGTCGTCTTGCTCACCTTCTTGGCCTTCGAACTGGCCCGGGTGCCCGGTTTCAAGCTGCTAGGACCCCTGGTTCTTGCGCTGCTCGGTGGCGCCGGGTGGCGGCTCGCCAGCGGGACCCGGACCGCAGCCGTCGCACCGGGGGCCCGCTTCGCGGCCACGTTCCTGCTCCGCCTGGGGATCGTGCTGTTGGGAGTGCGGCTGGACATGCGGGCGTTGGCGGCCGTCGGGCCGACGGTGCTCGTCGGCAGTGCGCTGGGCGTGCTGGTGGCCTTCGGCGCCGTCGAGGCCATCGGTCGGCGTTGGGGGGTGCCGCGCGACCTGCGTCGCTCCATCGCCGTCGGCACCGGGGTGTGCGGCGCGTCGGCGATCGCGGCGGCCCTGCCCCTGCTCAAGCCCGACGAGAAGCACGTGTCGCTCTCGGTCGCCGTCGTCAGCGTCCTCGGCACCCTGGGCGTGGTGGCGTTCGCGGCCTGGGACGGGCTCGCCCTCGTGTCGTCGAAGCTGGTGGCCGTGATCGCCGGCGCCACGTTGCAAGAAGTCGGCCACGTAGTCGCCGCCGGCGCCGCGGTCGGTGGCGGGGAAGGGGACCTGGCGCTCCTCGTCAAGCTTTCCCGGGTAGTGCTCCTCGCCCCCGTCCTCATGCTGCTCGGCTGGTGGCTGCGGCGCGAGGCCGTCAGGGACGGCGCCCGGGCGACCGAGGTGCCAGGGGCGGCCGCGACCGGCACCAAGCGGCGCGTGCCACCGCTCGTTCCTGGCTTCGTGCTCGGGTTCCTGGCGCTGAGCGGCGTCACGAGCCTCGGTTGGTTGAGCGCCGACGCGGTGACCTACCTCACCCTGGGAGGCACGCTCCTGACCGCCGCCGCCATGGTCGGCATCGGCCTGGGCGTGCAGTTCCGCGGCCTCGGCAGGGCGGGTCGGCAGGCCATCTCGCTGGGGGTCGTCGGCTTCTTCGCCATGTTGATCGTGATGAGCAGTTACTACACGCTGACGCTCGGCTGACGCTGGGCCCACGCTCTATTGACGCCGGGCCAACGCCTCGCCTCGGCCGGCGGCCGGCCGCGCTACAGGCGCACGACGTCGGTGGCGCCGGGCGAGTCGGCAAGCATCACCTCGGGGTGCTCGTCCTCGAAGTACTTGATCTCGCCCTCGAACCTGAACAGCGCCACCGCCTGCTCGTCGGCATCGTGCACGAGCATGCCGAAGCGCACGGGCTTCTCGGGGGTACGGCTCAGCCAGCGGATGACG
>JACDJC010003514.1_pt1 | contig 11300 bp, 12 predicted proteins | sample 7454191 | NCBI WGS metagenome assembly JACDJC01 (sample SAMN14253291, study PRJNA609438) | sludge metagenome | isolation source: sludge after 25d culture with pyrite and EDTA | collected 2018-12-20
AGAAGTCATTGTGTCCTGGATCTCAATGATGGTTGAGTGGTGTGACGTGGTTGATCGTCAGTTGCCGTGGTGGTGATGGTTGCTGAATGGACTGTGCGATCCGTTGAGCCAGATCATGAGCCCGAGCGCGGTGGCATTTCGTCGTTGCGCTTCGATGAGGGCGTTGGTCTGCTCCTGGATGAGGAAGGCATGTGCCTCGACCGGATCGGTGTTGGCAAGGAACTCGGCCCTTTGGCGTATGTACGCGACGCGCGCCCGGGCCCGCTCGGCCTGAAGCGCTCGCTGGCGGGCGTTGCTCGCACGGATCGCCCAGATCGAGAGCCAGACCAGCCCGGCGACAACTGCGATGCCGAGTGCCGCCGTCATGGCCGACTCGCTGTAACGAGTCGCCCGCGGCGCTCGAGGGTGGTCCGGGCCGATTCGCGTACGGCCTCATCGGAGTCGTCCACGAGGGCAAGAAGGATCGACGTCGGCAGGTTGCGACGGACCAGTTCAAGGTGCGCCGCTGAGTGCGGACCGGTGAGGATCAGGTGGACGGCTTCGGCGTGCGGGTCCACCTGGGAGAGGAGGTTGAGAACGACCTGCTCGTCGGGGTCGGTAGCGAGCACCATCTGGAGGTCGGCATCGACGACCCACCTGCTGAGGGCTGCCATCCGGCGCACCCCGACCTCGATGTCGATCGCGAGCGCTCGGATGTCCCGCAGCGACCAGTCCCGAAGCTGGGGCTCTTCCGGCGACTCGATCGCTTGAGCCGTGTGTAGGGGGAAGATGCGGAGCTGGATGGCGCTTCGGAAGCTGCGGTTGTTGGCAGTCGTCCAGTTGGTGTTCATGGTGTTCCTCTCAGGTAGCGGTGACGTTCGCAATGATGAAGATCGCGGCGGTCAGCGACGAGGAGGCAATGCCCCCCAAACGCTTCAGATCGCACGATCGCTGCGCTCGAGCTCGCGGATGATCCGCACGGTGTCGTGGGGGTTTGCCTGGCGCCACTCGTCGAGACGCTGGCACTGCTCGGCCCGTTCGGGAGCGCTCAGCCCGACTCGTCGGTGCCACCACTCAAGGGCGTCTTCGGCGTAGCCGACGGCGGCGATCGGGCGTGATCTCCGGATCAGGTCAATGGCGGCAATCGGGTCCCAACCGGCGACCAGCAGCACCGCGAAGGCGGCCGATGGCCCACGGTTGATCCCCATGTGGCAGTGAACGAGAACACCGAAGCCCCGGCTGATCTGACCGATCGCGAAACTGGTGACGGTGTCGAACCACCAATCGGGCATCGTCTGACCCGCATCATCGACGCCGGCATGCAGGTATGTCATCTCGGGAGCGACAGCGGCGACGAGCTCTTCGTCGCTCCACTCGACCCGGTTGTCGACGACCGCGTGAATGCCTCGTGCTTGCCATGCTCGGATGATCCTCCTCGCGTCGCAAGGCGGATCTGGCAGGTCGCCGCCGGTCCAGAGCAGCTCGGTGAGCTTGGAGACGTTCGGCTGAGGAGTGGGGGTGTTGTTCAGGGCTACGTCCTTGGGTTGCGTGGGTGAGGCGAGTGTCAGGATGAGCGGTGGCGCGCTGCTCCGAAATGGGGCACTGCCCCCCAATCGCCGAGAAGCTCCTAGCGAGGCGCACGACCGAGGGCAGAATGGCCGGCAGGAGGTCGTGGTGTGTTCGTACGGATCTACAACCCTGAGTTCGGTCGGAAGAAGGAGCTGCTGCCCGGTGACGAAATCATCTTCGGTCGAGGGGTGCGCGACGTCGGCGAGCTGCCCAACAACTCACTGGTAAGCCATCGGCATGGCGTCATCGCTGCCACGAATTCGGGGTTCTCGGTGAGGTCAATAGGCACGTACAGCGGCTTCGTGGTACGCGACACGATGACACCGTCGCGCCTGCACCTGCCCCGGGGCATGGGGCCGATCGAGCTGCCGTTCGCCAATGCCGTCATCAGCTTCGACCACAGTGTTCCCGGACAGATCCGAGTCGAGGTCGTGGGCTCGGAGCAAGCAGACCTGTGGGAGGAGCGCTGGGGTCCGGAGGCGGAGCACGACGAGGAAGTCCGGCTCCATGATCGAAGGACGTCTCGGAGAACCCAGCCACCGCCCGGCCTCAAACGCAAGGCACGCGGCGAGCCCTACACCTGGTTCTGGACACTCGTGGGCATGTGCGAGGGCGAGATCACGTCCGAGTCGGCGGGCGTACCGACGAACGCCGACCTGGCGCGAAAGCTGGGCTACGAGACGAACATCATCGAACGACACCTGTCCTCGATCTACGAAGCACTCGAGATCGATCCACGCGAACAGCAGCGACCGCGTGACGTTGCCGTTCGTCGAGCGGTCGATCGCGGCCTGGTGAGGCGTGAGCATCTGCCTCTTCTTGGCGAGCGGACGATCAGGTTGCCTGGTGGCGACTGAGGAGCAGGACCCGCTGTGGTCCGACATTCGACAAGCATCCATGTCGGCCTTCCAAGCCCAGCTCTATCGCGAGCGTGCCGGCCTCGGGTCGACGGACGCCCTGAAGTGGTGGGAGCGCTATGTCCTGTCGGGTGAGGCCGCCACGGCGATTGCGGCCGGCTGGTCGCTTGATGATGTCGTACGAGCTCGCGACCTGTCGATCCCGTTCCTCGACGCAATCCAGTTCGGCGAGCGAACCTCACTTGCGCCGGCCGAAGTGCTGCGGTGGTGGCAGGCCGGGGTGCGGTCTGACGAGGCAGTGGAGGTGAATCGGCCGGGGTTTTGCATCAGGTCCTCCCAGTCCCTGGAAGGATCAAGAGATGCCAGCAAGGAAGGAATACACGCCTGAGTTCAAGGACCAGGCGGTCAGGTTCGTGCTCGAGGAGATCGAGCCCGATGAGTCGCGTAAGCAGGCGTGTGAACGTCTCGCGCCGAAGCTGTCGATGAAGGCGGTGACGCTCTACAACTGGGTGAAGCAATCAGCGCCGGCCAAGACGCGCCCAGCCGCGCCGCCGGGGTCGGTCGAGGAGCTGCGTGCGATGAACGCTGCGTTGCGAAAAGAGAACCGTGAGCTCGCTCGGGCGAACGCGATCTTGTCGGACGCGGCAGCTTTTTTCGGGGCGGCGCTCGACCGCCAAAAGAGGTAGCAGCGTTCGTGGTTGCTCATCGCCATTACGGGGTCGTGCCGATCTGCAGGGTGCTGCAGGTCGCCCCGAGCGCTGTTCGTTCCGCTATGTCCCGACCGGTGTGCGCCCGTCGGGTCGCGGACGACGCGATCAAACCGAAGCTGTTGGAAGTGTTCAACGCGAACTATCGGGTCTATGGCCGGCGCAAGATGAAGGCCGCCTTGCGTCGCGAGCATGGGATCAACCTCGACAAGGATCGGATCGCGCGGTTGATGGCTGAGCTGGGCATTCGCGGCGCAAGCAGGACAAAGGCCACGGTCACGACCCGTTCGGACAGGAACTCGCCGCGGGCGCCGGATCTGGTGAACCGTCAGTTCCGCGCTCAGCGACCGAACCAGTTGTGGGTCTGCGACTTCACCTACGTGCCGACGTGGTCCGGCTTCGCGTACACGGCGTTCGTCATCGATGTGCACTCACGGATGATCGTCGGATGGCGCACCGCCGCGTCGATGACCGCCGATTTGGTCACCGACGCGTTGGACATGGCGATCTTCTCGCGCCGCACCCAACTGCTCCACGGGGTGATTGCACACTCCGATGCCGGCAGCCAATACACGTCCGTGGCGCACACAGAACGCCTCGCTGAGATCCACGCCCTGGCCTCAATCGGCAGCATCGGCGATTCCTACGATAATGCGATGGCCGAGTCAGTGAACGGGCTCTACAAGACCGAGCTCATCCGCCGCCAAGGCCCCTGGCGCAACGCCGAGCACGTCGAACTGGCGACGCTCACCTACGTCGACTGGTTCAACCAACGGCGCCTGCACAGCGAGCTCGGCGACATCCCACCAGCCGAATTCGAACACGACTACTACGCTCGAACCCGGACCGAACATCAAGTCCCAACACCCACCCGGACCTGATGCAAAAGACCGGCCGATTCAAGGCGCTCGCCTCCGGTTGGTCGTTGGAGGATGCGGTCCGGCTTCATTCGGCGGTGGCGCGGCGGGTCGAGCACCAAGAGACGCAACGGCGAGAAGCCGCGGCGCGGTGGGCTCGATCTGAAGCGGCGAGCTATCGGTTGGGTGAAGAGTTGCGGGCGCTCGATGAGGCGGAACGTGCTCAACGGCAGAGGAGAAGGTCGGCGGTCGACGGGCTGAACCTCCACGTTGACGCCGGTGAGCGGGCAGTTCAGTTCGGGATCGCGGTGTCAGATCCGACCTACTGGGCCATCGAGGATGACGAGCTGAAACGGGCCGAGCTTGGCGAGAGCGACAGTCTGGATCAGTGCCTTGCGTTGGTCGCTGAGCGTGTCCTGCAGATCGGTGGAACGATCCGCGACGTGACATGCAAGCAGATCGGACCCGAGGAGTGGCTCGCCGCTTCCGACGGGATCGCTCAGCTCTGTGACCGGACCGTCAGCATCAAGCTCGAACAAGTCGACCACTCTCCCCGTACGGGAATGCGATCTGTCGCGATCGACCACTCCGACGACATCTACGACGAGGGCGACTGGGACGACAGAGGCGACTGGAACCGCCACAACACGTGGCTCACGAGCGGCACGCGGCTGTTGGTGGCACGAAGGAGCACCGTCGACAACACTGCGGTCCTCATGCCGGCCCTCCCAGAGGCATGGCCGGAATTCGTTCGTCACTCTGACTCGGTCGTCTCCGTTGGCCGCCTGTTCCTAGTCCCTGATGTGACCGGCGAGGGGTGGGAGCCGGTCGGCCGCTTCGATGACTCCGACGCAGGCGTGGTGGCCGCGGAGCAGCTGCTCAGCACGGGCCACGGAAGATGAGCCCCCCGGTCGAGCGATTGACTCGTGGTAGCATGAATTTTCTTCATCCAGAGGACTCGAGGGACCTGGCCCGCTGACAGTCCGCCAACCTGCCGAAGGCAAGGTGGCAACGCCAGGTGCGATGAAAGGACCACCACGATGAACGACGTTGACGTCTCCGGATTCCGTGAGCACCTCACCCTCGACGACTGCAAGCGGCTGCTGCATTACTCCCATTGGATTCCGATCAACCGGGGCTACACAGCGACGTTCGTGGCTGAGCACTTCCCTGGGTGGACGTGGAACGAACTGGTTCGAGTCTTCGTTGCCGCCGGCATCTTCGTGAACCGTGGTGGAAGCCCGGCTACTTGTGACGACCGGGTCGTGATGTTCCACTTCTCCAGCCCGACCGACTTCTACGTCGAGTGGCTCGGCGGAGCGGAGCCCGAGGATGTCGCGGTGAAGCGCCGGGCGAACGATCGGAAGACGGGTCAGTACATGATCGATGCTGGGGGTGGCACGTTCATCGCGACCATCGGCGGGGTGGAGTCTGAGTGAGCAGCGATCCAACGTACGAGCCTTGAACAGGAGCTCAAGCGGGCGCGGATCTCGGCCGAGGAGTAACCGAGTTGGCGTGCCGGCGTGGACGTGAAAGCCAAAGCAAGGAGAGAGCGGTGACCGCTGACCAATCGGCCGGGGCGAACGAGGGCCCGACGTTTCAGACTGTGCGACCGACAAGCGATCCGGTCGCGGTCGCGCTGTCGGCGGACGACCCGCGATCGGCGTTTCTGGACCTCATGCGTGACCGGCTCGGGCCCGGACGCTGGGCCTTTCCGATCGACAACGGGTTCGCCTGGGTCGCGTATCGGTTGAAGCACTCGATCGAGTGCTTCAACAACGATGACGGCGTGCTCGTCGCTCGCTCCACGTTCGTTCTCGTCGAGAACGTCACCGACGTAGGACAAGCGCTGAACATGGTCGGATACCTCAACCAACGCTCGTTCGGCGGGGCGCTGTGGTTCGACTTCGGTGCCGGCACGATCTGTCTCACCACCGTTGCTCATCTCGATCCTCGATCGTGGTGGAACGCCTACCTCTTCGGGTCGATCGTCCCGCGGCTCGTCGGCATCTGCGAGCATCTTGCGCCACGATTGGCCGATTGGGTCGACGCCGAGGTCGCCCTGGCGGCACACCCCGAACACGGCCTCCGCACAGATCCAGACCAGTTCTGCGGCGAGCACACGATGGACACGTACGTGCCAGAGGCCGGCGCCGGGCTGTGGTGGTCGGCGCGCGAGGTGCTCGGATTCCGCGAGGTTGTCGACAGCTTGGTCTCGGACGGCGGTGGTCGAATTGAGTGGCCAGTCGATCCGCTTCCCGGGACGTTGTTGTCGGACTCGATGGGGACGACTGCCCGGCTCCCGATGGGTGAAGGTTGGCTCCAGGCGACGGTCGGCGAAGCTGATCATCCCGATCTCGGCTTGGGTCTCCAGGTCTTGCTCAGTCTGTCGGTGAAGTTCGCCGGCACCGCTCCGGATGGAGTGGATGAAGTTCAGCCGCGCAGCATGGATGCGATGTTCGTTGCCAACGAGCTGAACCGCCTCGTCGCCGTTTGCTGCCCCGCCCCTCTCACGCTCGCGGGCTGGACCCTGTGGGACAACCAGCTGCATCAAGCGACGTATGTGCAACCCGAGGTGGTTCGGATGCTCCAGAGCGCTGCACAGCCCACGGTCGGCGAGGCACTCGGATTGCTCGTGCGAGACCTCATCGTGAACGTTGACCCGTTGCGGTTCCTGCTCGGCCACGAAGACAACGCCGATGTCGAATGGGCCCACATCGAGGAAGTGTCTTGGCGAGGGGTGGGGCAGAACGCTGGCTACAAGTCTCTGCTGGTGAACGAGGCTGAGTGTGTGCCGCGGGCGATCGAGGGACTTCCGGTGAACACGCTGCTATCGGAACCGGTTGACCTCGATGACGAGCTGTGGGCGCTGCAGAGCAATCACCTGGTCATGACGATGGGCATCTTCAATCCGGTCGGGCCGAGCGTCGGATCGATCGAGTTGGCAATCGACTACAACCTTCAGCGCGGTTTGCTCGTAGAACGGCTCCGTCACCCGTTCTCGCCGTCGATTCGTCTGTGGGCGGTCCTCGACCGCGACGGATTCGCATCGCTCGACGACTTCGTCGAGCTGCTGATCGAGCGCTTGCCCTGGAGCACATTCGAATGGGTCCGCATCCTCGACTCAGACCCCGCAGTCGCGTCGTCTGTCGAGCGTGGGCTACTCCGGTTCATCAAGCGTCGCGATCTAGACCTCGCGACGGAGGCGCAGCGCTTGATCGATGGAATGGTAAACCCATGGATTCGACTCGATCGACAGTACGTGCCTTCCGGGTCGCTCCAGGAGTTTGATGGTGACTCAGCCGATCTCTGGCTCGAGGCCGTCACGCACCCCGCAGTGGTTGACTCCTGCCTCGCGCACCTTCGGTCGGCATGGGAGGGGGCGAAGGCGTTTGTCCGTGACCCGAATGGTCCCGAGGCGAGCGACTGGGTTGCGCGAATCAGCGACGAAGTCGCGAGCCGCCGAGCCGGCCCGCCTTGGGACTCGCAGTGACGCCACCTCTCTACGTGACCGATCGGACCTTCCAAGCGGACGTGGTCCATCGATCGAGCCATGCGCTGGTGATCGTCTATCTCAGGGCCAAGTGGTCCGTGCCGTGCCAGCAATTCGATCATGTGATCGACCAGGCGTGCGGCCCCCGTTCGAGCGGCCTGATTCTGGCTGTGGTTGACGTCGACGACAACCCGTCGACTGCATCTGCGTTTGGAGTGCACGAGGTCCCCGCCGTCTACGCGCTCCGTAACGGGCAGGTGGTCGATGGGTTCGTCGGCGTGGAGTCTCCGGAGCGCGTCGGGCAATTCGTCCGATTGCTCCTCGGCGCCGGGCGGCCGAGCGCCACCGCATCAGGGGCGGCTGAGGCCGCCGCCTACGCTCCGAGGATCGAGAATTCGCCGGCTGCACACCCTAAGGAATCCGTTGTCGTGGCCCTCGAGGGCCGAGGCTCACAGGTCACTCGTCCGTTCGCCATCCCCGACGACTACGAGTACTTCGTGGTTCGCTGGCAGACGGAGGACCCATATCCACTTGTCCGCGTCGAGAATCGGATCACTGGCGGAAGTGCGGGCAGCTTCGGTGGCGAGGGTGCCCCCACGGGCGAGGGCGTCGTCTACGAAGCCGGCAAGTTCAGCATCGATCTGAATGCCAATGGTGCATGGAGGCTCGAGGTGGTGGTGGAGGCAGCTGCCTACCGGCCGCTGGTGAAATGGGAGAACGGCGGTGGTGAGTCGGTTTCCGGCCCGCAACCGAAGTGCACCACCTCTGGCGTCGGTCCAGCCGTGACTGCTTGGGTCACGCCGGCGGAGCTCGTGCCAGATGGCTCCTGGTGGCTCGAGATCGAGCTGGCGGACTCGACCAATCGCTGCACCCTGGAAACGGAGGATGGGGAGCAGTACCAGTTCGGTACGCAGATCTCGAACGAGTCGTATCAGGGTGCGGTTCGCGTCGTCTTCGAAGGTGACTCACCATGGCGCGTCAGCATCTTCGGCGCGAAGCCGACCGGTGGTTCGTCCTCTCCTGCACCGAAGGAATCTGCGGCACCGGCCAGGTCTGGTGGATCGGTGGACCCAGCGCGGCAAGCCCGTCTGACGCAGGGTCTGGATGAGCTCGATGCACTCGTCGGTCTGTCCGGCGTGAAGCGCGAGGTCCGTTCGTTGGTTCAGCAGGTCCGGGCGATGCAGATGCGCGCCGAGCAAGGGCTGAAAGTGCCCGATCTGGCTCGACATCTGGTGTTCGCAGGGGCCCCAGGCACAGGGAAGACCGTCGTCGCTCGCATTCTCGGCAAGATCTTCTACGGGCTCGGGTTGATCGAGCGGGAGTCGGTCGTCGAGACCGCTCGGGCAGATCTTGTCGCCGAATACGTCGGCCAGACCGCGCCAAAAGTGATGGCGGCGGTGGGTCGTGCGCTCGGAGGCATTCTCTTCATCGACGAGGCGTACGCACTCGCAGCGAAGGGCAGCGCCTCCTCGGACTTCGGGCGGGAGGCGATCGACACTCTGGTCAAGGCGATGGAGGACAACCGGGAGCGGTTGACGGTCGTGGTCGCGGGTTACTCGGACTTAATGGAGCGCTTCCTCGACAGCAACCCCGGCCTTCGTAGTCGTTTCACTCGCTTCATCACCTTCGACGACTACTCGGGTGCCGAACTCACCGAGATCTTCTGTCGAATGGCTGCTGCGGACGACTACACGGTCGACGATGCGGTGCGCCAGGCGCTCATCAGCAGGTTCGCAACCATGAACAAGTCTGAGTCATTCGGCAACGCTCGAGCTGTACGGCAGCTCTTCGGCGACGCCGTTGCTCGGCAGTCTGAACGAATCGTTTCGATCCCTGGCCTCGACCGAGCGGGGCTCATGGAACTGTCTCTCGGAGATGTCTTCCCAGAAGCTGTGCCCGAGTTGTCGGGTGAACCAACTGATGGGGAGATCGGCGAGGTATTCGCAGCGATCGACCAGCTCGTCGGCTTGGAGAGCGTCAAGTCCGAGATGCGGTCGATGGTGAACATCTCCCGGAACATGAATCATCGACGTTTGCAGGGACTGCCGGTGCCCGAGATTGCGCGGCATTTCGTCTTCTCCGGCCCTCCTGGTACCGGCAAGACGACCGTTGCGACACACCTGGCTCGGATTCTGCGAATACTTGGCCTCCTGGAGCGCGGCCACCTCATCGCCGTCAGCAGAGCAGATCTGGTTGCGGAATGGGTCGGTCAGACTGCACCGAAAACGCGAGATGTCGTGAACCGCGCACTCGACGGTGTGCTCTTCATCGATGAGGCCTACACCCTCTCCCCGCGGAACGGAACGCTGAACGATTTCGGTCAGGAAGCGATCGACACGATCCTGCTGGCGATGGAGGAGCACCGCGACCGGCTGACTGTGGTGGTTGCAGGGTACACGGACCTGATGCACGACTTCCTGAGATCGAATCCGGGGCTCGAGAGCCGGTTCACCCGCGAGATCGAGTTCCCCCCTTATTCAGCTGCAGAGCTCACCGAGGTCTTTGAGCGCATGGCCAGCGCCGCCGGCTACACGACAGGCGTCGCGGTTCAGCAGAAGCTCGAAGCGCTGTTCGAGCACGAGAAACGCTCAGAGAACTTCGGCAACGCTCGGGCAGCGCGCAAGGTGTTCGAGACCGCCGTGCAACGAATGGCCGATCGGCTTGCCGCCGCTTCGTCCCCATCGCGAGAGCAGCTCATGGAGCTCCAGGTGGAGGACCTTCCCGCCTAGCCACAGAAGCCTCACTGTGGAGAAGGCAGGTCGGAGGGATCGGTGGAGCCGATCATCCTCCGTCGCCACTGCAGCAGGAATGCCGTGGCGTCCTCGCCCGCGTCTCGGGGTGTGGTGAACGGCCCCACGACGCTGAGGCTGATGACGTCGGCATCCCGCACGTAGCCGTACCAGCGGTCGATGATCGTCCCCGTGTCGGCTCCGAATTCGATGATGTCTCCGAGGTGGGTGAGAGGGTGGATGGTCCAGCCGCGGCCGCTTGGGTGGCGGTCCCAAAGGAGTCGACCCCAGCCCCCGGGCTGTTGCCGGTCCGGCCAGATGGTGGCGACCCAGGCAGCGGTGCCCGGGTCGGGGTCGAGCGGGTTGTCGAGCAGTGATCCGTGGGCGACACGGAGAACGTGACGGTCGAGCGTGGTGAACTCGGCGTGAGTGGGCATCGAGGTGTCTCCTGCAGACGTGCCGAATGGCAGTGGCTGGAGGCCCTGGCGGGCGAGGCGCTCGGTGCGCAGGAGCCCCCGGCGTTCGGGGCGATCTCTGTCCCGAACATTATCGACTGGTGTGCCCCAGCGGAGGTGATTTGGATTGCAGCACCTCGGCACGTCGCAGGCGTGGAGGCAGAGGAGGTCGTCATCGCTGGGTGGGTTGATGAGCGCAAGCGCGACTCGATGCGCCCTGTACTTCTTCCGTCGCCGGCCGGGACCCGGCCAGGTGAACCAGCCGTATCCCTGTCGGTCGGTCGCTCCCGTCCAGAGCCAGCACGACGCCGGGTCGCTGCGCCGTACGTAGCTCCAGAAGCGGTGGGTGAATCGCTGATCGATTGGCAGGGTCACGCGGCCATGATCCGTTCGAGGCGACGGCTGAGGCGGCTGACGTCGGCGCGGACGTGGTGGTCGGTTCGTCCGCGGGCGAGCTCTCGTGCCGGGACGCCATGCACCCGGACGGCGATCAGATCGGACCAGCCGGTGTCGCTGACGGTGCCCGATCGGCGCAGCTGGCCGAGCCTGCGTAGGTCGTCTCGGGCGTCGAGCTGCTCCACGATCTCGTCCTCGCCGCTGGCGGCGCGATCATCGAACTCTGCCGTGGACTCCTCGCGCTGGTCCGGGCGAACC
>JACDJC010003516.1_pt1 | contig 11296 bp, 9 predicted proteins | sample 7454191 | NCBI WGS metagenome assembly JACDJC01 (sample SAMN14253291, study PRJNA609438) | sludge metagenome | isolation source: sludge after 25d culture with pyrite and EDTA | collected 2018-12-20
CCCCTCTTCATCTGTGAAATCTGTGGTTTCTTTTCTTCTTACAGAGCCGGCAGGGCAAAGCTACCATCGGGCAGGGGCGGGAAAGGCACAACGCTCACCACGGCATCGAGATTGAGCGGACCGTAGATGTGGGGGAAGGACTCGCCCGCTTCGTAGCAATCCTCATACACCAGCTCGGCCGCCAGCCGCGCCGGGTCGATGACCAGTAGAACAAGATCCTTCTGGCCATAGAACAGGGCGTTAGCCGGACCGAGAACCTGTTGCGGGGTGGAACAGTGGATAAACCCCTCGCTGTCCAAGGTATCCAACCGGTAATCGCCCAAAACGCGCGCCGCTTCCCATTCGGAGCGCGTCGTGATGTGGAGGATCATGAATTGTAATTATGTCAAAATTGGATCACGGTGACAACTTCCAGTTGCCTCAAATTGCTTCTTGACAAAACTAGTAACTTGTTTTACATTTCCAAATGTATTTAGTAACTCGTTTACTGTTTTAGAAATGAAGTTGTTTATCAGCCTGAAATGCTATCACCCGGTTGGAAAGAGGCCTTATGTCCGTCCGTAACGCCATACTCGGCCTGTTGGCCCAGCAGCCGCGGCACGGCTATGAGCTGCGCGTCGCGTTCGAAGCGCTGGTAGGCGGCAACGACATCTGGGAAGTGAAACCAGCCCAAATCTACACAACCCTGGCACGGCTGGAAGAGGCCGGGCTGGTGTTGCAGGACGGCGTGGAACAGGACGGCGGCCCGGAGAAACGTGTCTACAGCCTGACGCCAACAGGTCTGGATGAACTGGCAAACTGGTTCAACACCGGCGTGGCCGCCGAGCACCAGAGAGATGAGTTTTTCGTCAAGTTGATGGTCAGCCTGACCAATGAGCAGGTCGACCCCTACGATGTTATCCGCGCCCAGCGCAATCGGCTCTACAAAGATCTGCACGCGTTGACGACCCGGCGCAGCACCATCGATTCGCGTCGGGAACTGGCCCAGCTCTTCCTGCTGGACAAGTCGATTATGCATCTGGAGGCCGATCTACGTTGGCTGGATTTGCTGGAGGCGCGGCTGGATGATATTCGCCGCCAGCCCCTGCCCCAGCCTAAGGTAAAGCCGCGTGGGCGACCGAAGAAATCGTAGTGCAGGCATACCTGTCTGCGCCGGGCACACTTGAATATCTGCCCAACAAGGAGTCATCATGTCACTTATTTCTGCAGTCAATCTTAGCAAGGTCTATGGCGTCGGCGACACAGCCGTGCGGGCGTTGGACAACGTCTCCCTGCAAATTGAGCCGGGCGAGTTTGTGGCCGTCATGGGGCCAAGCGGCTGCGGCAAATCTACCCTGCTCCACCTGCTGGGCGGTCTGGATCGACCGACCTCCGGCGCAGTCGTCATCGACGGCCACAATCTGGCCGATCTCTCCGACGCAAGGCTGACTGAGCTGCGGCGGCACAAGATCGGCTTCATTTTTCAGTTCTTCAATCTTATCCCCGTGCTCAACGCTGTGGAGAACGCCGCCCTGCCGGTGACGCTCGACGGCGTGCGCGGGCCCGAAGCCAGGGCGCGGGCCACGGAATGGCTGACGCGCTTCGGCCTCAACGACCGTCTCGACCATCGGCCCGACCAGCTCTCCGGCGGCCAGCAGCAGCGCGTGGCCGTGGCCCGCGCCTTGGTGGCCGACCCGGCCCTCATCCTGGCCGACGAGCCAACCGGCAACCTGGACACGCGCGCCTCAGAAGAGATCGCCGGATTACTGCGCCAGGTCGCCAACGAGTATGGCCGGGCCGTTGTCATCGTCACCCACGACCCCCGTATCGCCGCTCACGCCGACCGCATCATTTTCCTGAAGGATGGGGCGATCGTGGATCAGACGGTGCTGGAGCAACGCGCCAGCGCCAACGGCCAGAACGCGGAACTCGTGGCTGACAAATTGCATGCGTTTGGCGACTGATTGACCGCGATGCAGCGGATGCCTGTTCGCCGACGACAGGCGACAGGGAGCGCGTAAACGCATCGAACTGTGGTCTGGGGCGGTCACCTCAGGCTTTGAAGGGAAAATGATCATGAATATCCAATTCACTCTCGCCCGTCGTTACCTGGCCGGGCGCAAACTGCGGACTTTTCTGACGACATTGGCCATCGTCTTTGGCGTGCTGGTGATCTTCGGCATGAACACCTTGCTGCCGGCTTTCACCAACGCCTTCACGGCCAACGTGCTGGCCGCCGCCGGTCAGGTGGACGCGGCCGTGACCCTGAAGACGTCCGACGCCTTCGACGCCGCCGTAGCCGACCGTGTGGCCGGCGTGGAAGGCGTGCGCGTCGTCTCCGGCCTGCTCAACCGGACGATCAACCTGCCGGCTGACTACCTTGACCAGGACCCCGCCCGGCCCGATCCGGCTGCGGCGCTAGCACTGGTCGGCATTGACGTAGACCAGGCCACAGCCCTGCACAGCTATCAGGTCAGCGATGGACGTTTCTTACAGAATGATGACACCGATTCGGCCGTCATCAGCCGCAGCTTCGCCCAACTGGTCGGGCTGGACGTGGGCGACACCCTGACCCTGCCGACCCCCACCGGCGAGACAGCGCTCACCATCGTCGGCCTTCTGCCGCCGCGGGCGCAGCTGGGCAGCGAGGAAGTGCTGGTCACATTGCCCCAGGTCCAGGCCATGCTCGACATGCCCGGCCGGATCAACACCATCGAGGCCAACTTCGGAGCCGTCAATGACGACGAGCGCGCGGCAATCGAGGCGGCAATCCTGGCCGAAGTGGGTGACACGTTCCAACTGGGCGGGTTGTCCGCCAACTCGGAACTGCTGGCCAACATCGGCGTGGCCCGCGCTATCTTCAGCCTGCTGGGCATGCTGGCCCTGCTCATGGGCGGGTTCATCATCTTCAACACTTTCCGCACCGTGGTAGCCGAGCGGCGGCGCGACATCGGCATGTTGCGCACCCTGGGAGCCGGCCGGCGCACCATCCTGGGCACGTTTCTGGCCGAAGGTTTGATCCAGGGCACTATCGGCACGGCGTTGGGTCTGCTGGCAGGCTACGCCCTGGGCTTGCTGGGCGTCGCCGCCCTGCGACCGATGCTGAACAACATGATGAACGTCGACCTTGGCGCGCCGGTGGCTTCGCCCGCCCTCATCCTGGGCAGCATCATCGTCGGCGTCGGCGTAACATTGCTGGCCGGGCTGTTACCGGCCATGAGCGCCGGCCGTGTGACGCCGCTGGAGGCGCTGCGGCCGTCGGTCGGCAATGTCTCGTTGCGCCGGCTCATGGGCATCGGCTTCTGGGCCGGAGTGGTCATGATCGGCCTGGCGGTGGCCGCGCTGCTGTCGCAGAACATCGCCTTCATCGGGGTGGGCACGGTCCTGTTCATCGTCGGCCTCATCCTGGTCGCCCCGGCGCTGGTCACGCCCATCGCCCGCTTCTTCAGTCGCTTGCTGGCGCTCATCTTTGCCCGCAGCGGCACAGCCCAATTGGCCGAGGGCAATCTGTCGCGCCAGCCGTCGCGCGCGGCCATCACCGCCAGCACCATGCTCATCGGCCTGGCCATCCTGATTATGGCCGCGTCGGTGATCACCAGCGTCACTTCCGGTTTTGGCGAGGTGATGCGCCGCAGCCTGGGCAGCGATTACCTCTTCGTGCCGCCATCCATCGCCGCCTGGGGCAGCAACGTTGGCTCCAGCAGCGAGTTTGCCGAGGCATTACGCGCTGTCGAGGGGGTCGAAGTCGTCAGTTCGCTGCGCTTTGCGCCGACACAGGCCGGTGACGGCGTGGCTGTCTCGTTGTTAGGCATTGACCCGGCCACCTATCCCCAGGTCAGCGGGCTGACGTTCAGCGAAGGGGACGAGTCGGCCTATGAAGCCCTGTCCGCGGGTCGGGCGGCGATTCTCAATCCGGTGTCGGCTCTGAGCACCGGGGTGTCGATCGGCGATGAGATCGAACTGCTGACGCCAACCGGTCCGCAGCGCTATCGCGTGGCGGGCATCGGTGGCGACTACCTGAACGCCAAGATCGCGACGGTCTACATCTCCCACGACAACATCGCCGCCGATTTTAACCGCACCGAGGACGTATTGCTGCAGGTCAATCTGGCCGCGGGCGCCGACCGGGCCGCGGCCGAGGCGGGTATGACGGCCGCCGTGCGCGACTTCCCGCAGTTCCGGATGATCTCCGGACAAGAGTACATCGAGGAGAACTTGACGCTGTTCGACGCTGCCTTCGCGGCCATGTACCTGCTAGTCCTCTTCCTGGCCGTGCCCTCGCTCATTGGGATGGTCAATACCCTGGCCATCGGCGTGATCGAGCGCACGCGGGAAATCGGCATGTTGCGCGCCGTGGGGGCCACACGCAATCAGGTACGCACGGTTGTGCTGGCCGAGGCGCTCATCCTGGCCGCGTTGGGCACGGTCTTCGGCGTGGCGGCCGGTCTCTACCTGGGCTACATGGGCGTCGAGATCATGAAGTTCGCCGGCTATCCGATGGTCTACATCTTCCCCACTACCGGGGTAGTCCTTGCCCTGACGGCCGGCATCCTCTTCGGCGTCCTGGCAGCCATCATTCCCGCCCGACAGGCGTCGCGGCTGGAGATTGTACAGGCTTTGCGCTACGAATAGCTGTTTCCTTTATGTATTGCGAACCTGTGGGCAGCCGCCGGGGTCTTGAAAAACTTCTTCATGGCCCCGGCGGTCTTTGTTTTGGACCGGCCGTCCGGTCTCATCATCCTCTCATCCTCTGCCGATGAATCGGCGGCCTGGGTTTTCTAAAATACTCTCCGATCCAAGCCAATACCTGGACAGATTGGCGACTATGGGTATGCTGACAACAACGTGCCTGTTAGCCGCCAACCCGTCGGGGCTGAATCTACAGGAGAGATTAACTATTACACCTATGTCCGATTGGCACTTACAAACTGTGGGTGACGTGGCCGCTCAACTGGAGAGCGATATACAAACCGGCCTGAGCGAAGCCGAGGCCCAGGAGCGATTGCGCCGCCACGGCCCCAACGAACTCATCGAGCGAGGCGGCAAATCGCCGTGGCTCATCCTGTGGCAGCAGTTCACCAGCACCATGGTGCTGATCCTGATCGCCGCGGCCGTCGTCTCCGGCCTCCTGGGCAAGACCACCGAGACCGTGGCTGTCGCCGCCATCGTTATCCTGTTTGCCGTGCTGGGCTTTGTGCAGGAGTACCGCGCCGAGCAGGCCATGGCCGCCCTCAAGCGGCTGGCCGTACCGGTCGTCCGCGCCGTGCGCAGCGGCGAACGACGCGAGCTCTCTGCTCAGCAACTCGTGCCCGGCGATCTTATCCTGCTGGAGGCGGGCAGCGCCGTCCCGGCCGATGTGCGTTTGGTGGAAAGCGCCAATCTGCGCATCCAGGAGGCGGTGCTGACCGGTGAATCGGAGCCGGTGGAGAAAGCGACCGGCGCATTGAGCGGCGACGGGCTGCCACTAGGCGATCGCGTCAATATGGGTTACATGGGCACGGCCGTCACATACGGACGCGGCGCGGCACTGGTCGTGGCCACGGGTATGGCCACCGAGTTGGGCAAAATTGCCACCCTCATTCAGGACGTGGATAGCGGTGACACCCCCTTGCAGCGGCGGCTGGATAGCGTGGGGAAACTGCTGGCACTGGTCGGTGTCATCGTCGCCGGTCTCGTCATGCTCATTGGGGTGGCGCTGGACGAAAGCCTAGAAGATATGTTCCTGACGGCGGTCAGCGTGGCTGTGGCCGTCGTGCCCGAAGGACTTCCGGCGGTGGTCACGGTGACGCTGGCTCTGGGGGCGCAGCGCATGTTGCGCCGCAAAGCGCTCATTCGCAAGCTGCCGGCCGTAGAGACGCTTGGCGCGGTGACCATCATCGCCTCGGACAAGACGGGCACGTTGACCGAGAATCGTATGACAGTGACGGTCATCGATGTGGCCGGCCATTATCTGGAACTCGTGGGCACGTCGCACCAGCACCCGGCCCCGGCCCTGGAAAGTCACAGTGGAGCGCTCTATCTGGCCGAACAGCCGCCGGCCATTGGCCTGGCGCTGGCTGGTGGTGCTTTGTGCAACGACGCCGCGCTGCAACCTGACTCTCAAACCGGTCGCTATGCCATCATCGGCGACCCCACCGAAGGCGCGCTGCTCGTGGCCGCCCATCAGGCGGGGCTGACGACGGAGGAGTTGTTCGCCGCCGCGCCTCGCGTGAGCGAACTTCCTTTCGACTCCGAGCGCAAGCGCATGACGACCGTGCATCGCCTGCCCGCCGACCCGACCGCGCTGCCGGCCGCCCTTATCGGGTTGCCCGCCGCCGGGCTGCGCCCTGGCGAGCAGTATGTCGCCTTCACCAAGGGTGCCGTCGACGGCCTGCTCGACATCACCAGCCACGTCTGGGTCGGCCACGAGCCACAGCTGCTGGACGACGCCTGGCGCGAACGCATCCACCGGGCCACCGAACAGATGGCCCAGAACGGGATGCGCGTGCTGGGGGTTGGCGCCCAGTGGATTGACACGCCACAGGATCAATTGGAGCGCGACCTGACGATCATCGGCCTGATCGGCATGATCGACCCGCCGCGGCCGGAAGTGAAGCAAGCAGTCGCTACGGCCAAAGCGGCCGGCATCCGGCCCATCATGATCACCGGCGACCATCCGCTGACGGCGCGCTTCATCGCTTACGATCTGGGCATTAGCGAGGATGGTCGCGTCAAGACCGGCCAGATGCTCGACGCCATGACTCCCGACGAGCTAGCCGCGGCCGTAGAAGACATTTCGATCTACGCCCGCGTGACCCCGGCCCACAAGCTGCAAATCGTCGAGACGCTACAACGGAAAGGGCACATTGTGGCCATGACCGGCGACGGCGTGAACGATGCCCCCGCGCTCAAGCGGGCCGATGTGGGCGTGGCCATGGGCGGCACCGGGGCCGACGTGGCCCGCGAGGCGGCCGACGTAATTCTGCTCGACGACAACTTCGCCACCATTGTGGCCGCCGTGGAAGAAGGGCGGGTAATCTATGACAATATCCGCCGCTTCGTCAAGTTCTCCATTGCCGGGAACGTGGGCAAGGTGCTGGTGATGTTGCTGGCGCCGCTGCTGTTGGGCGCGGGTGCGGCCGTGGCCCTGTTGCCTTTGCAGTTGCTCTGGCTCAACCTGTTAACCGACGGGCTATTGGGGCTGGGGTTGGGCGTAGAGCCGGCCGAAAAGAACACCATGCGCCGTCCGCCGCGCAATCCGCAGGCCGGCCTCTTTAGCGAAGGGCTGGGCGGCCACGTGCTGTGGGTTGGCGCGCTGATCGGCGCGGTCGCCTTGCTGGTTGGCAGGCTCTACTTCGATCCGGCCAACCCCGACGACAAAACGTGGCAGACGATGATCTTCACCACTCTCGCCTTTTTGCAGATCGGCCAGGCGCTGGCCTCGCGCTCCAGCCGCGAGTCGTTCTTCACCCTGGGGTTGGGCACGAATCGGGCCTTGCTCGGCCTGGCGGCTGTCGTGCTGGTGTTGCAACTGGGGGTGTTATACGCGCCGTTTCTGGAGAGTTTCTTCCAGATCGTGCCGCTTTCGGCGCGTGACTTGCTCATTAGCGCGCTGTTCGGCACGCTGGGCTTCATCGCCATCGAGATCGAGAAGTGGTTCATCCGGCGCAAAGCGGCCCAGGCAGCCTAGCGCCCCGGACCGCCGCCATAGGATCGCCAGCGTAACAGCCGCCGCTCGATCAGGGCCACCAGGCCATAGAGCGACAGGGCCATCGCGCCCAGAGTGAGCAGGATGACGAATACCTCGTCTGTTTTGAACTGGTAGCGGGCCGTCACAAGCAGAAAGCCCAGACCCTGGCTCTTGGGCTGTACAAATTCACCGACCAACGCGCCGATGACGGCCAGAGTCGCGCCGACCTTCAGCCCGGCCAGGATCGTCGGCAGGGCAGCTGGAAACTCCAGTTTGCGGAAGATCTGTGCGCGCGTGGCCCGCAGCGAATGCATCAGGTCGTAGAATTCGCGCGGCACGGAGCGCAGCCCGGCGATAGTGTTGATCAGCACGGGGAAAAAGACAACCAGCGCCGCCACCAGCACCCGCGACCAGTACCACGACTGCACCCAGATGGTCAACAAGGGAGCCACGGCAATGATGGGAATAGCCTGTGAGGCGATGAGGTAAGGGGAGATAAGGCGCTCGGCCAGCGGCGACTTGGTGAGCAGGTAACCCAGCGGCATGGCCACCAGGACGCCCAGCACCAGGCCGGGAATGACTTCGCTGAGCGTGGTCAACGAATGGCGCAGCAGGCGGCCATCGCCGATGAGCCGCGCCGCGGCGCGGGCCACGTCGGCCGGGCCGGGCAAGATAAACGGCGGATACTCTCCCCAGACCACCAGCAGATGCCACAGGAGCAGCAAGAGGAGAAACGAGCCGGTAATGGTCAACCAGGTTGGGCGGTGGTCGAGCCAGCGAAGGAAGGGATTGCGGCGGGTCATGGCAACGGGCTAACCACGGCGACACGCTTGGTTACGCGCTCGATGACCACAGTCGCCCCCGCGTCAATGACGACGCCGGTCGCCGCACGCGCCCCCAGGTGAATCACATCTCCGCCGTCATCGACCAGCGCCACCTCCCCCAGGCCGTTGGCGGGAATGGGGATGACCACCTGGGCGCGGCGGCCGGCGGCGTCGAAGTCGATCAGCGCTTCCTCCACGCGGCCGCGCGCCGGCAGGTAGACCAGCAACCCAAGGGCCGCAAAACCCACAACCAGCCCAATCCCCAGCGACCACAGCACGCTGCTGACCGGGGCGACACGCAAGACCAGCAGGGCGAACAGCCCCACCCCGCCGAAGACGGCCGCGCCCAACCCCAGCGAGTAGAACGCCGCGCGGGAGAACAGAGGGTGGGTGCTCCCTTTAGGCCGCGACTGGCTGCCGGGGGTGAAGCTGCGCAACAGCGATGCAATCGCCCCGCCGATGAGTGCCAGGCCAAGCAGCAGGACGCCGCTATAGACCAGGGTAAGGGCTGAGTTGGACAGGATGGTGTTCATGCGGGATCGGTGGATGAATGTACCTCATCAGAATCATACCGAATTGTCGGCCGCCGGGCGATATGATGCGGCTGAGTTCCGGCTGAAATGGCCGTGCAAACGGCTGTGCTTTTTGCTATACTGCGTCGTTGTCAGGGCGCCGGGTGGCGCTTTGCTATCCTTATTGTGGAGTGAAGAATATGGGCAAGTCACAACCAAAGCGCCGCACGACCAGCACGCCGTCCCATCAGTCGGCCAAGGCCGCCAGCAAAAAGACCAAAAAGACGGATTGGACGCGCATCGCGCTCATCATCATTGGGCTGATGATCGTGATCAGCATGGTGCTGTCGCTCATCAATTTTAATTAGCGCGCCGGCGTCGGGGCAGTCGGTCCGCTCTGCTTCATCCAGACCAATAAAAACCACGGTCACACGGAGCAATCACTCCGGGCGGCCGTGGTCTTGTTATTGGTTCGCGGCATGCAACTTCAGGTGCGTTTCTCAGCGATGAGGGCGAGGCCGAGGCGGCTGGCTAACGAACACATTGCGTGCGCTTAATCTCTCTTCTCGACGATAAACGTCGGCACCGTGGAGCCGCCGCCGGCCGACACGTTCAGCAGCGGGTCGGTGGAGAGGCGTGTCAGGCAACCGTCGGTGTATTCGCCATGGAAGACGAATGGTGCGGTGTCGAGCATCCGGTCGAAGATCTGCAAGCGGCCGTCGATCATGCTGGGATACGGCTCGACGGGAATGGTGACGCGCTCCTGCACGACGTGGGGTGTCTCCAGCGCCGTCTGTAGCGCCGCCTCCCAGCCGCTGCTGTTGGTCTGCCAGCCGAGCACGATGCCCCGCCCGCCGTAGTCGTCATTCGGCTTCAACACGAACTGCTCGCGGTATTTCTGGATGAACGGGAGCAGGTCGACGGGCAATCCCTTGTAGGTCGTCATCCGCTCTTCCACGACACGCGTCCAGGGGATGTGCTCGTGGATGGCATAGGTCTCGTCGGTGTTAAACAGGGCGGCGTTGCGCTCGTCGCTGAGCACGGCCAGACTGGCCTTCTTATAGAGCAGCTTGCAGGTGAACGGATTAACCATGCACACGTCGTGGTTGCGCACGGCCTGCACGATGGCATTCTCAACGCCCAGCCGCTCGATGAGTTCGGTGATGAGCACGCGCTTGTAGATGAGGTCTATGCGGTAGTCACCGTTGTAGAGCGCGCCCTGGCGATATTCGACGGTACGTGGATCAACAATCTCCGCCGTCAGTCCCTGCGACCGGAAGTAAGCCACGAATAATTCAAACTCGCTGCGGGTAGGTACTTCGTCCCAATCGAGGATGGCGATCTGCGGCCGCCGGTCGCTGCCGCCCCACTCGCGATAAGAGTCGAGCAGTACGTGCATGACACTGTGGCGCGTGGGAATGGTGCGCACCGAGTATTGCTTCAGGAACTGGCCGATGACCGGCAGGCCGAAGAAGGCACTGTTGAGCACGTCGTTGTAGGCCGACGCCGCCGGTACTTCGGCGTTGTATTCGGTGAATTTCAGCTCTGGCGTCTCGCTATCGGTGACGAAGAAGGAGTCAAGCCGGCTCAGGGGTGAATGGATCCGGTAGCCGGGGTCGATACGAATGAGCCCCTCTTCCCAATCGAACAAACCAAATTGCTCCCGGAAGTCGGCGTCGGCCACGGCGGCGCGGGAGATCTTCTCGAAGGCGCGCAATAACGGGCGAATGGCCTGGCGCAGGAATATGTACTGATCCGGGGTCAGGAAGCGCGGCCGCAACACCGAGCACAACGGCCGGTCACCAAAGAACAGCCCGCGCTGGTGCATCTGCTCGGTCAACTGCGCCTGCGACTCGGCGGCTACCTCGTCGGTCAACAGGTCGTGATAGGCGGTGATGGCGTCGGGTAGGGACATGGAACACCTTTCAGTGGCAGAGGACCAGTGGTCAGTACGAGCTGACCACTGTCCACTGACCACTAGCCACTAAGAAAACAGATTGCTCCAACTCAGTTCCGTCAGCTGCGGCCGCGGGTTCTTGGCCCGGTCGATCACCAGGTCGGCCATCCGCCGCACGCACCACTCGAAGTAGATGGGCGTCAGCGAATTGATGTCCATATCGGGGGCCGGATTCATGAAATCGATGGCGTAGGGCACACCGTCTCGGATGGCGAACTCGACGGTATTCATGTCGTAGCCCAGCGCCCGCACCAGCTTCAGCGCGTCGGCCACCACCCGCTCACCCAGCTCGGGCGATAGATGAGCATGCTCGACGACATAGCGGCGACCGTGAGGATCATACTTCATGGGCAAA
>JACDJC010003521.1_pt1 | contig 11283 bp, 10 predicted proteins | sample 7454191 | NCBI WGS metagenome assembly JACDJC01 (sample SAMN14253291, study PRJNA609438) | sludge metagenome | isolation source: sludge after 25d culture with pyrite and EDTA | collected 2018-12-20
CATGAAATTCTCAAATAATTATATTTTCTATCCAGACAACAAGACGCTGGAACGGGCCATTGAGCGCGCTATAAGCTCAATTTCTGGTCCCGTAGCTGAAAAGCTTAGTCCCGATACCCGCGTAACCGTGCCGGATAACTTCACCCATACGCGCGGCAATTATGAACAGTGCCGTTACAGTTCAAATATGCTCGAAAATGCGCGCGCGCTACTTGAGGCTGAACTGAGCGAGCAAACCCGTGGACAAGCACCTTTGGATTGGGCGGCAATACAGATCGATCTTGGCAATCTACTCGCTGCATTGGGGCAACAGCGCCACGATGAGGAGTTATATAAAAAGGCAATACAGTCGTTTAACAGTGCGCTTGAAGAACTTGATCATGAAAATGCACCTTTGGCCTGGGCCACAGCCCAATGTGGCCTGGGTACTGCAACACAAGCCCTGGGCAGGCAGCTGAGCAACTCAAAATTATTAAAACAAGCCGCCGATGCCTATACCAATGCGTTACTGGAATGGACCAGAGAACAGATGCCGCTGGAATGGGCAACCACCATGCATCAACTGGGCGCCACTTTGCATGCACATGGACTGTTTCTTAAAGGTAATCGCACTTTACAAAAGTCCGTTGTCGCCTACAAAAATGCACTAGCGGTATTTGATGCGGACAATCATGCCATGGAGTTGGCGGCTACCCATAATAATCGCGGTGCTGCGCTGCATCATTTAGGCGAATCGGAGGAAAATGCCGGACGCTTGGAAGAGGCGATAAGGGCCTACGAGAAAGCATTGTTAGTATGCCAGGAGCAACAATTACCGATTCATCTAGCCGTAATGTGTCGGGCAAACATCGCCACTGCCCGTGGCGTGCTGGCTGAGTTAACGAAAGACTCAGCCATTGCGCAAGAGACTGCGGATGATTTTGAATTGATTATCGAGTTATTCCCAAGCGCCTGCCAACCACTTTGTTTAAAGTATTGCGAATTACAGCTAGAGAATGCATTCGCAATGGTGAAAATGTTTAACAAAAATAGTCAATAGCCGAGACATTTGTCAAGCGTACTAGCCCAACTGGGTCAAGGCGTCGGATTGGGCTTCCTCCGGTTTTTCGTCTTCCAACGGGCGAGGTTCATGCTACCTGTTTTTCCATCTTCTGAGCGGTTATCCAGTTCTGCAAGAATAGTGCGGGCGACTTGTAGCCAAGTGTCGAATACAGTTGTTTCCGGTTGTAAAAAACTTCAATGTGCTCAAACGCCGTTGCCGTCATTTCCTTGCGTGTTGCAAAGCGCCATCCGCTACCGCTTCATGCGCGGCATCGTCCAAAATCGTCAGGTATTTGATGACGTGCCCCTCGGCGGTTCGGTCGAACACGAAATCCATCGACCAGACATGATTGGCCGCCTGCAAATAAATGGGCCACGATTTCTCGCCGAGTCATGCGCGATCCCCTGGATTTGCAAAGGGGATCGCGCGGCGGTTGATACGCCTTTTGGCCGGATGCCAAGCGCTTAGACCGCGCTGCCCATGCCCATTTCCTGAGTCCCAGCCGGCGGCTCCAGTCCGGCGAGCAGGCAGCCCTGGGCCAGGGGGCCCTTGGGGAACAGTTCGTAGAGATGCTTGATACCGCCTTCGGCATGGAAATGCTCATCGAGTGCATCGTGCAGGTCGCGAGTGTTCAGGGCGGGTTCCGCATTGTGCGTGCACAGCTCTTGCAACGCCCGCACGACCTCCCAGTGCTCTTCCGTCAGTGTCAGGCCTTCCGTTTGCGCGACTGCCTCGGCCTGTTCGCGGGACCAGTCGAAGGGAGCATGGGGAAAACCTGGAATGGGTTGGGTTTCGTAGCCAGGACGTACAAAATCCTGATTTGCATCGTTCATGATCGTTCTCCTATTGTTCATCAGTACGCAACTACAGCTGCGCGCGAAACTACGGGGTCACGCGAAACTACGGGGTCAGGCCTTGCCTTTTGCGGCAAAAGGCACGGCCTTATGCCCTTTTCCTTGCAGCTTGATAATAGGATGAAACCGTCTGGACGCAACGGCGCACAACAGCACGGCCATGCATCCAGCCGCGCGGCGGCGGCACGGTGGCCAGACCGCCCCGAAACCGACCGCAGCCCCAGTGCTATCATCCGCCCCGCCATGCGACTCCCTCAACTTCGACAACGCCTGCGTGACCTGGGCGCCGCGCCCTGCCATGAGGGGCGCGTGTTGCGCGCCTGGGTTCAGGGGCGCTCGCTCGACACCAAACGGCGACGCGCCGAAGACTTTCTGCCGCTGGCCGTGCGCAACGATCTGCCAGCCCTTTTCGACGAATTGCAGGGCTTGGCGCGGGTGCATTCCGAAAGCCCCGGCGAGGATGGCTCGGCCCGCTTGCTGGTGGCGCTGGCGGATGGCCAGACGGTGGAAAGCGTGCTGTTGCCGCGTGACGGCCTGTGCGTGTCCACCCAGATTGGCTGTGCGGTGGGCTGCGTGTTCTGCATGACCGGCCGCGCCGGCCTGCTGCGCCAGCTGTCCAGCGCGGAGATCGTCGCCCAGGTGGTGCTGGCGCGCAGCCGTCGCCCGGTGAAGAAGGTGGTGTTCATGGGCATGGGGGAGCCGGCCCACAATCTGGACAACGTGCTGGATGCCATCGAGCTTTTAGGCATCGAGGGCGGCATCGGCCACAAGAATCTGGTGTTTTCCACCGTGGGCGACCGGCGCGTGTTCGAGCACCTGCCGCAGTCCACGGTGAAGCCTGCGCTGGCGCTCTCGCTGCACACCACCGATGCCGACCTGCGCCGCCGCCTGCTGCCCAAGGCGCCGGACATTGCGCCGGACGAGTTGGTCGAGCTGAGTGAGGCCTACGCCCGCCGCACGGGCTATCCGATCCAATACCAGTGGACGCTGCTCGAAGGCATCAACGACAGCGAGGCCGAGCTGGACGGAATTGTCCGATTGCTGGCCGGCAAGTTCGCGGTGATGAACCTGATTCCCTATAACAGCGTCGAGGGCGACGGCTTCCGTCGCCCCAGCTGGGAGCGCGCGGCTGAGATGGCGCGCAGCCTGCACCGGCGCGGTGTGCTCACCAAGTTGCGCCACTCGGCGGGGCAGGATGTGGAAGGCGGGTGCGGCCAGTTGCGGGCGCGGGCACTGGGCGCAATCAGTGTGCTTGAGCAACGTGCCTGAGGGGCCGGGCTCGAATTAATTCCACGCATTTGGCGGGCTCGGGTCTCGGCTTGGGCCATCCACCGGGTTACACTTTCCCATCTTCGGCCTTCCGGTTAATCCGGTGGAGTAGCCAACCATGTCCCAGCAGCATCCCATCATCGCCGTGACCGGATCGTCCGGTGCCGGCCTGTCGACGATACGCCACGCTTTCAAGTTCATTTTCCGGCGTCTGAACATTCAGCCCGCCATCGTTCATGGCGATGGGTTTCGACGCTATACCGACCGGCAATTCACAGCCCTGCTCGATGAGGCGCGTGGCAGCGGCCGCAACACTTCCTGGTTCGGACCCGAATGCAATCATTTCCAGGAGCTTGAAACTTTTTTTAAAACCTATGGCGAATGCGGCAACGGCGTTTATCGCCAGTATGCGCACAGCGCCGAGCACGGCGAAGAACTGGGCGTGAAGCCTGGCGAATTCACCGACTGGAAGCCCTTGCAGCCGGGCAGCGACCTGTTGTTCTACGAGGGCCAGCATGGCGGTATGGTGGCCAACACCTGGACCCGCCGCAAGGTCGACTCGCGCAATTTTCCACCGGAAATAGATCGCCGTGCAGGCAACAAGGGCATCGACGTGGCCCAGCATGTGGATCTGCTGATCGGTGTGACGCCCGCCATCAACCTGGAGTGGATACAGAAGATCCACCGCGAACACGAAAAGGGCATCTGCTCACCCGAGGAATCGGTGGAAACCATCTTGCGCCGCATGGACGACTATAACCATTACATCGTCCCGCAATTCGCCCTGGCCGACATCAACATCCAGCGCATGCCGCTGGTGGATACCTCCGACCCTTTCATTGCGCGCGATGTGCCGATAGCCGACGAGTCGATCTGCATCATCCATTTCCGCGACCGTGATCGCCATGACTTTCCCGACTTGCTCATGCGTATTCCCGGCGCCCGCATGTCGCGTCAGACCACCATGGTGATTCCCTGCGGCAATCTGCGTCTGGCCCTGGAAGTGATCTGCGGCCCGATCCTGGCCGGGTTCATGGATGCGCGTGGGTAGATTTAGGGAAGTTCTGATTTATTCCGTTCGTGGTTAAGTAGTGACTTGGCACAGGGTCATCGTGCTTAGTCAATACTTAGTTGTTCCATCAGAGCTTGTCGAACCATGCACGGAATAAATTCAATAAGATCAGCCTTCTAGAATACCCTTCGACAAGCTCAGGGCGAACGGCAAGTGCTTGATCGTTCGTGATGAGCTTGTCGAACCACATGGCAAACCAGTTTGTTCAATGCCTCATTAAAGAAGCCCGGCTTGAATTAACACTCGGTTTGAATTAATACAGCATATTGGCTTCACAAGTCTGATTTAAACAAGAGGAGTCAACATGTCGGGCAAAGAACGGATCAAGGTCTGGGATATCGGGGTTCGGTTGTTTCACTGGACGCTGGTGCTGTTGTTTGCGGTGTCCTATCTAACCGGCGAAGACGAGAGCATGGTGCATATCTACGCGGGCTACGGCGTGATTGCGCTGATTGTGTTTCGCCTCGTGTGGGGGGTTGTCGGCACCCGGCACGCCCGGTTCACCGATTTCGTCCGGGGGCCTCGGGCGACGATGGATTACGCCAAGTCGATGTTGTCCGGCAAGCCGGCTCATTATCTTGGCCACAATCCATTGGGCGGCTGGATGGTGATTGCGCTGCTGCTCTCATTGGTGGGCACATGCTGGAGCGGGCTTGAGGTCTACGCGGTTGAAGGCCATGGCCCGCTGGCCCAGCAGGAATCCTTCTTCATCCAGTCTGCGCTCGCCGATGGTGATGAGGATGAGGAGGGGAAACATGACAAGGAAAACGGCGGCGATGAGTTCTGGGAAGAGGTGCACGAGGTTTTGTCTAACCTGACCCTGCTGCTGGTGGTCCTGCACATTGCCGGCGTGGTCGTCGCCAGCGTGATCCACCGGGAAAAACTGGTCAAGTCCATGATTGATGGCTACAAGAACGTTGAGAAGCCCTAGCCGGATTTAGGGAAGCGCTGATTAATTCAGCCCGTTCGCCCTGAGATTGTCGAAGGGCTCTCCATGAACGGAATAAATCAGCGCCTCCTTAGGGTAATCATCAGTAAACCCGCTTCACCCCCTCAGTTTCTGAAACGCCGCCATTTTCATGGCCTGGCTGCATCTTCACGGCCTGTCAGTCTTTCCATTCCGGTGCCATCCGGGGCTTCATTGTTGCTTGGTAGATGTGTCGCCCGCCTGAGCAAACGCACTCAACAACATTTGCAGTTCATCCTGGTGCTGGGCGGCGATCCTGGCCAGAATGCTTTCCCCCTTGGGACACAGGTGGACTTCCACCACGCGACGGTCGTTGCGGCCAGGGCTGCGCTTCACCAGCCCCAGATTTTCGCAGCGGTCGATGAGGGCAACCACACCATTGTGCTGCGCCTGCAGGCGCTCTGCCAGTTCGCCGATGGAGGCCCAGTCCCGATCCGGGAACCCCTTCACGTGCAACAGCAACTGATACTGCAACAGGGTCAGCCCCTGGTCTTTGCACAGCTTTTCGCTGACACGCAGAAATCGACGCAGGCGATAGCGGAAACGGGATATCCGTTCGTAGTCGGTTTTTTCAATGGGAGGGGTCATATGGAAATGAGCGCTTGACAGGGGGGGAACGGTGGCCTAAAAAACACCATGGCATGATACATCTTGCCATGGTGATGAATGGATGTTGTCGGTGCCAAACTAAACAGGAGATGTGCCATGAACCTTATTTCCCTTTCCAAAATGCCATTTTCCGCCACACAAGGCTGGTCTGAACTGGAAAAGATCCACCCCGGAGTGCTCAAGGTGTTCGCCTTCATTGTTTTGCCGCTTTCACTGTTGCCACCGGCAATGCTCTATTACGCAGGCACGAGCTATCCCGAAGCATTCTTCGAGGGGGCCGCAGGCAAGGCCTGGGGCGAGATTGCCGTGGTCTTTTTTCTCGCCGAGATGCTGACCTTCCTGGGAATGGGCTGGCTGATCAGGCAGGTTGCCGATAGCAGTGGGGTGAAGATCGATAATCACGATGCTTATCTGTTGGCCGCCCTCGCTCCGATTCCACTTTGGCTTTCGGCTCTCGGACTCCTGGTTCCAAGTGTGGGATTCAATGCGGGGCTCTCGATCGCGGCATTGGGTCTTTCCAGTGGGATTATCTATCACGGTGTCGAGAGTTTGTGCCACATGTACGAGGATGTTACCGCTGGCGCCATCGTGCAGACGGTGATCGGCGCCGGCCTCATTGCCTGGGCACTGCTTCTGGTGATGGTGATGCTGTGGTAGCAATGGGATCGCATGCGACACATGGGCCGCTTGATCAACGGTTGCGCATTGGGTAACTGATGCGCAACTGGTTTGAAAGCAATCTCGGCGATGCCATGTTGGCAGGTGAGTCCCTGGATCAGGTCAAAGCCCTATTCCTGGCTGAATACGAGAAGGCCAACCGCCCGGCGAGCATGGCTGTTTTCGTCCGCCATGAATCAGATGGGCGCCTTCACTGTGAAGTCAAAGCTTATTTCTCTCCGGCATCGGCGGTCGTGGCGGAAGCGGTGGACGCCGTTCCGTGCGAAAAGCCTGATTCGGTTGGATTGGGCTTGTTGGCGGGTGCGGCCGATTCATGGCCGGTTTTCTTTCCCGGAAACGGCAGTTAGATCGGCGGCCCGTCGTGCCATGCCTAACCACGCGTCAAACGACAGCAGCGAACGCGAATGACCATCCTGCTGAAGCGAGCGTACGAATCGGCTGGACCGCATGACGGATTGCGAATCCTTGTCGACCGGCTCTGGCCACGCGGCGTCGCCAAGGACACGTCGCATATCGACTTGTGGCTCAAGGATGTTGCGCCCAGCACGTCCCTCCGAAAGTGGTTCGGCCACGATCCGGAGAAGTGGGACGAGTTTCGGAATCGTTACTGGGCGGAGCTCCGCAGCAACCCCGAGGCCACCGGACAACTCTGCGAGCAGGTGCGGCGTGGCGTGGTTACGCTCGTTTATGGCGCGAAGGATAGGGAACATAACCATGCTGTCGCGCTAAAGGCATATCTTGAACACTGAAACAAGACGGCCTGGGCGTTGCTGTCACGGCGTATCGCAATTCATTTAAGCCGGTCCCGACACAGGGCCAGGTGTTTATTTTTGTTATTCAGCAAACCCACTTCACCCCTTCAACTTCGAGAACGCTGCCGCCATGGCGCCGCCCATTGGCGCTGAAGCGGGTGCCCGGTTCGGTTTGCCGCCGGCTGCCTTGTTTGGCCCACGTGCGTCGCGCGGTTTGTGCGGGGCGTCCGGCCTGGCGGCGGGCTTTTCCGCCGCGTCGGTCAGTCGCATCGTCAGCGCGATGCGTTTGCGTTTCTCGTCCACCTCCAGCACTTTCACCTTCACGATCTGCCCGGCCTTGACGACGCTGTGCGGGTCTTTGACGAAGGTGTTGGCCAGCGCCGAGATGTGGACGAGGCCATCCTGATGCACGCCGATGTCGACGAACGCGCCGAACGCGGCGACGTTGGTGACGACGCCTTCGAGGATCATGTCGGGCTTGAGGTCGGTGAGTTTTTCCACGCCGTCCCGGAAGGTGGCGGTGGTGAATTCGGGACGCGGGTCGCGGCCGGGTTTTTCGAGCTCTTTGAGGATGTCGGTGAAGGTGGGAAGACCGAATTTCTCGTCCAGGTATTTCGACGGATTGAGCGCCTTGAGCAGGTTGCCGTTGCCGATCACGGCCTTGAGGTCCTGCTTGATGTCGGCCAGGATGCGCTGCACCAGTGGATACGATTCGGGGTGGACGGCAGAGGCATCGAGCGGGTCGTCACCGCCCATGATGCGCAAAAATCCGGCTGCCTGCTCGAAGGTTTTTTCACCGAGGCGCGGCACGTTGCGCAGTTGTGCGCGGCTGGCAAACCGGCCCGTGGCGTCGCGATGGCTGACGATGGCCTGCGCCACGCTGTTGCCGATGCCGGAGACGCGTGCGAGCAGGGGCGCCGAAGCGGTGTTCACGTCCACGCCGACGGCGTTGACGCAATCCTCAACTACGGCATCGAGCGAACGCGCCAGATCGTACTGGCTGACGTCGTGCTGGTATTGGCCGACGCCGATCGACTTGGGATCGATCTTTACCAGTTCGGCGAGCGGATCTTGCAGCCGGCGCGCGATGGATACCGCACCGCGCAGCGAGACATCGAGATCGGGCAGTTCGTTGGAGGCGAACTCGGACGCGGAATACACCGATGCGCCGGCTTCGGAGACGACGATACTGGTCATCCTGAGTTCGGGGCGTAGCTGCATGAGGTCGCGCGCGAGTTTGTCAGTCTCGCGCGAGGCGGTGCCGTTGCCGATGGCGATCAGGGTGACGTGGTGCTGCTCGGCGAGCTTGGCCAGCGTGTGCAGCGCGCCGTCCCAGTCGTTCCTCGGCTGGTGGGGATAGACCGTGGCGGTATCGAGTACCTTGCCGGTGGCATCCACCACCGCGACTTTCACGCCGGTGCGGATGCCGGGGTCGAGCCCCATGGTCACGCGCGGGCCGGCGGGCGCGGCGAGCAGCAGGTCGCTGAGATTGCGTGCAAACACCTTGATCGCTTCGGTTTCGGCGCGGGCGCGCAACGCGCCCATCAATTCCAATTCCAGATGCATGGCGCTTTTCACGCGCCAGGTGAAGCGCGCGGTATCCATCAGCCAGCGGTCGGCCGGGCGGTTCTGGTCAGTGATGCCGAAGCGGTTGGCGATGCGCGCCTCGCAGGGATTGTGCGGCGCGCTCCAGGCCGGCCGTTCCTCTTCGCTGTCGAGGCGCAGGCGCACGTCGAGCAGCTCTTCGCGCCGCCCGCGAAATAGTGCGAGCGCGCGGTGCGACGGGATGGTGGAGAGGGTTTCGGAATAGTCGAAGTAATCGGCGAATTTTTCTGCGGCGGCTTCCTTGCCATCGCGCACCTTGGATTCGACGATGCCGTGTTCCAGCACATAGTCACGCAGCCATTGCAGCAGGCCCGCGTCCTCTGAAAACCGTTCCATAAAAATCTGCCGCGCGCCGTCGAGCGCGGCCTTGGCGTCCGCCACGCCGGGGTTGTCGCCCTGCTCGGTGGTGAAGGGCTCGCGCAGGTAATGAGCGGCCTCTTCTTCGGGATTGAGCATCGGGTTCGCCAGCAAGGAGTCGGCCAGCGGCTCCAGCCCGGCTTCCTGCGCGATCTGCACCTTGGTGCGCCGCTTTTGCTTGTAGGGTAGATAGAGGTCTTCCAGATGCGTCTTGTCTTCTGCCAGCGAGATCGCCGTCAGCAGTTCGGGCGTCATCTTGTTCTGCTCGGTAATCGACGCGATGATCGCCGCGCGGCGGTCTTCCAGTTCGCGCAGATAGCGCAGCCGGTCTTCCAGCATGCGCAGTTGCGCATCATCCAGCCCGCCCGTCGCCTCCTTGCGGTAACGCGAGATGAAGGGCACGGTCGCGCCTTCGTCCAGCAGGGCAATGGCAGCAGCGATTTGTGCAGGCTTGGCCGCAATCTCGGCGGCGAGTCGGTGTTCGATGGTGGGGAGCATGATTTGATTGACTAAATGAATCAGCCTCGCGTGTCGCGAGGCTGGGGTGGAAATGATCGGGTAGCGAATTATGCCGCACGGTTGAGGGGGGCGGGCTCGAATTCATGTCCTTGCCCGGAAAACCCGGATGGGTTCAGGCGCCTTTTCAGGCGATGGCTGGAACTGGCGTCATCAGCCCACCAGCATGATGGGCTCCCTGCGCTCGCCGCATTCAGCCCGCGGTGGGAAGGGCAGCCGCTTCACTTCGTTGCCCTGGTCATTGCGGTAAATCAGCTGGCGGGTGGAGAAATCGTATTCCGGGTGGAGGGGGTCGCTCCACTGGTTGAGGAAGTGTACGTAGAACGCCGAGAACAGGCCTTGCGAGGGTTTGTCTCTGAGGAGGGCAAAGACATATTCCTGCTGGTCTTTCAGTTCATGGCCGTCGTGGCAATACTGCACCCACACGTATTCCCCGGTGATGATCAGGTTCCAGAAGGGCGGGGCCTCGTAGAACTTGAGCGTGACCTGCTTGCCGGCGGCCGCCAGGCAAGCCAGCCGCTCGATTGTGGCGGCGGTTTCCTGGCAGTAGGTTTCGAGTAGCGGCGCGGGATCGCCCAGCGACCGCACGCGCCGCATGGCGCCTGCGCCGTAAGGGTTCATCAGCATGACCCGCAATTCATAACTGTTGTCGATCACGCTGCGCAGCTTGCGTCGCTGCGACACGAACGTGTCGTAGCCGGTGACCGACATTACCGATACGTCACGGGTGCCGGTGATCCGGTTGAGCAGCTTGCGGTCGGACCAGCGCGAGAACCAGTTGTTTTCCCGACGCACATGCACCAGCGAGACCAGGCGGTTCATCTGGTGGCTGAGGCGTCCTTGCAGTGCGCTGAGGAACAGGTTGAACAGCATCACCAGCACGGCGGCGAAAATGATTTCGTTGACCATCAGCAGTTGTGAGTTGTCTTCCACCTTGGGCCACCAGGTAAACAAAATGAATTTCGCCAGCATGGGAAGGGAGAAGGCGATGCCTACAGCCAGGAGCGTGACCCCGATATGAGCGGAAATGTGCCTGAGCGTGTGAAAGATACTGAAAAAATGGGGGCTGCGCGCCATAAAACGTGTCTCATGTGATTTCAGGGAGGGGGGTTGTATGATCCCGGTTTTCTGTTGTTCCTCTGGCCAAACCGCAATGGCCGGAGGCAGAGCCGAGTAACCAGTACGACTGCCCAATACGAATACTCAATATCCATGGTGCACATACTGTGCCAGGCATGAATGCTATTTGTTTTCAATTGGTTGAGGTCGTGCCTTTCGAGTAGACAATCTCCGTTTTGTCGCCTCCCAGCGACATGAAATCGGGCTTTGTTGACAACGCTTTGTAAGGAAAAGACATTTACGGTCTGTTAAAGGGGACAGGTTTTGCCAAGACGGTCGCCCTGGGCCGGAACCAATGGAATCTAAGCTTCGGTTGCCTTTTGTTATGAGTCAACGCGGGGGACTGCTTCGCTTAGCCTGGTGAGTCAATCCCGGTTTCAGCGGGTGCGGCCGGGCGTCGCCGCGGCACCATGTTGTCATCGAGCAGGCGTTCGATGCGCGCG
>JACDJC010003527.1_pt1 | contig 11260 bp, 11 predicted proteins | sample 7454191 | NCBI WGS metagenome assembly JACDJC01 (sample SAMN14253291, study PRJNA609438) | sludge metagenome | isolation source: sludge after 25d culture with pyrite and EDTA | collected 2018-12-20
AAATTGATGAACAATTAAGTTCATGGCGTTACCGCCATGTAAACATGGTTCACAGAATGATTGGCACAAGAATAGGAACAGGCGGAAGTACCGGTAAAGATTACCTGAAAGCTGCCGCTGACAAACATTATATATTCCGGGAAATAGCCCAGCTAAACAGTTTTCTTATAGAAAGAAGAAAGTTACCTGCCTTAAGTACAACAGTGGAAGCACGACTTGGATTCAACCACTACTCTTAAATGGCCGTGAATAATTAGGGCTTGTTTCCCTTGTTTGTGTTGTAATTAAAACTAAAAGGTATACCGAACACCTAATCCTCCCCAACTACCAACAAATCCGCGGTTATCACCAAATTCAAATGATGGCTGCCAGTCAATAGACATATTGATTGGGGCACCTTTGAATTTATAGTCAAGCCCAAGTACGCCATCAATCCCGATAAAGCTGCCGTCACCATTCCGGGTATTGTAGAATCCTATATGAGCACCGGGTCCTATATACCACTGCAGACCTGCAGCACCGCTGATGGGGCCATGTATTTCATACAAACCTGTTATGCGAACACCCTGTCTCCAGAAATAGCCGATTACTTCCAGTGCATTATTGCCATTGATGAAGTGTTTTAATGAAATTCCTCCGCCGTCCCAGACTTTTACACCTAATGCGGTTTGATAGGAGGAGCTGTTGGTGCTTTTGCTTTGTGCTTGTGAAGAGTAAAAAATCAGTAATGCGAGGCTTGTAACAATAATCTTTCTCATACTATAATTTTAAGTTGAGTTAACAGTTTCAAGTCCCTCCTTGCCATTACTATGCCAAAAACAGGTAAGCAATAGACATTAATAACTAAAATTATTTAACCTTGATTATCAGTGAAAAATAAAGTACAACAACTAAAGAGATCACAGCGGTTATGATAAAAGTATAGGAACTGCCCAGGCTGGTCCATATGGCACCTGCGATTATACTGGCAAATAATGTACTCATACTTTCACAGGATGTGTAAAATCCAACTGCAGTAGCTGTATCCTGGTTATGTGACAAATTAGTAATCCATGCTTTAATGACTCCTTCGGTGGCAGCCGCATAAATACCATAGATGGCAAACAAAATAAAAATTAAAAGTACAGAGGGGTTAAATGCGAAGCCGCCATAGACTATTGTAAATAGAATTAATCCGAAAATGACAACTCTTTTAAAGCCAATTTTGTCTGCCAGCATTCCCATTGGATAGGATGCAAGGGCATAAACAAGATTATAAAAAATATAAGCGGCAATGGTGATAGTGTCAGCGTTAAAAGTACTGCCCAGCAGGGTTATTGTATTACTCCCGATAGTTTCTTTAGTAATGAGTAGTAAAAAGATATCTGAGCTGTTGAAGAGTGCAAACAATAATAAACCGGGAACTATTTTTCGAAACTCAGGATTTGCTATTTTCCAATACCTGAAGAACGAAAAGAAGTTTCCTTTACCCATCGTGGAAACGGGGTTCTTTTTTTCCTTTAATAAAAAAATTAATACAACTGATAACAGGCCCGGTATAAAGGCAATATAAAAGAGCGTTGAATATTCACCAGGATAGAAGTATAAGAACAATAATGCAACAATTGGACCGATGGCAGCGCCGGCTGTATCCATACTGCGATGAAATCCAAAAACTCTCGCCTTTGTTTCCTTTGTTGCTTCCTGAGAGAGTAATGCATCTCTTGCAGCAGTGCGAACACCTTTGCCTAACCGGTCAATAGTTCTTACAAAAAATATCCATAGGGGGTAAGTAAAAGTGGCCATCAAAGGTTTTGATATAGCACCGAAAAAATACCCGAGTTTTACAAATGGTAAACGAAATCCTTTTTCGTCACTCCATTTTCCAAAGTAACCTTTGCTTATACCTGCCGTAAATTGTACCACACCTTCCAGTACACCGATCAGGAAAACGCTGAAGCCGATCTCTTTTAAATAAACCGGAATAACAGGATACAGCATTTCACTTGCAATATCTGCCAGTAAACTAACAACAGACAAAATCAGAACAGTTCTGGTTATGATTCGCATGTGATGAAGGTAAAAGAAAAACGTTGTTGCGTGATAAATTTACTGTTACATACAGCCCGCTATCTGGTATACCAAAAATTTCCTGTATTTACAATGGTAAAAATCCTTTTAACTGCGAATTATCTAAATTCACCAACATAAAAAAAATCCATGCCAGACAAGGTTTTGCTTTGATAATTCAAATTATTTCCTCCACCTTTGCTCACAATAAATCCGATATAAATTCATGGGACTTTTTAATTGGTTTACACAAGAAATAGCTATCGACCTGGGTACAGCTAATACCCTCATTATACACAATGACGAAGTAGTAGTGAATGAGCCGAGCATTGTTGCCTTAAATCGTAACAATCCCAAAGAAGTCCTGGCGGTTGGTAAGAAAGCCCTCATGATGCATGAAAAGACCCACGAAAGCATCCGTACGGTTCGTCCGCTGAAAGATGGAGTGATAGCCGATTTCAATGCTGCAGAGCTGATGATACGGGAGCTTATCAAGCTGGTTTATCCCAAGAAACCTCTTTTTCCCCCAAGTTGGAGAATGATGATCTGTATCCCTTCTTCCATTACTGAAGTGGAGAAAAGGGCCGTTCGGGACAGTGCAGAACAGGCTGGTGCCAAAGAAGTGTACTTAATTCATGAACCCATGGCTGCGGCACTGGGTATCGGTATTGACGTGGAAGAGCCGGTGGGTAATATGATCATAGATATTGGTGGTGGCACAACGGGCATAACCGTCATTGCGTTGGCAGGAATTGTTTGCGACCAGTCAATCCGGATTGCCGGAGACGAATTTACGGCTGATATAATGGAAGCCCTGCGTCGTTACCATAGTTTATTGATAGGTGAACGAACTGCTGAGCAAATCAAAATACAGGTGGGTGCTGCCATGAAAGAAATTGACAATCCACCCGATGATTTTGCAGTAAATGGCCGTGACCTGGTAACGGGTATACCCAAACAAATAATGGTGAGCTACCAGGAAATAGCCGAGGCGCTTGACAAAAGCATCTTTAAAATTGAAGAAGCAATTCTTAAAGCGCTGGAACAAACCCCGCCAGAGCTTGCTGCTGATATCTACCGCCGTGGTTTATACATTACTGGTGGTGGTGCCCTGCTTCGTGGTCTTGATAAGAGATTGAGCAATAAAATAAAATTGCCGGTACATATAGCCGATGACCCGCTGAAAAGTGTGGTGCGGGGAACGGGTATTGCACTGAAACATTATGACAGGTATCCTTTTGTGATGCGATAAGTACGAAATACAAAGTACGATTAACGATCAAAACGGAACGTACTTCGTATTTTTAACTCCAAACCTGCAACAGTTGCGTAACGTTTTTCTCTTCATCCGCCGGTATATAACCTTTTTTACATTCCTTCTATTGCAGGTGGTATCCTTGTGGTTTTTGTATAACTACAATAAATTTCACCGGGCCAAATTTCTGGGTATTGCGAACGAGATGACCGGCCGCATCAATACTCAGTATAATAAAGTTGAGGATTACTTTGTTCTAAGGGAAGAGAACCGAAGGGTACACCGGATGAATGATTCCCTGCTGAATTTATTACCCCAGAATTTTATACGGGCAGATACAAGTGTTCAGCTGGTGCAGGATTCTGTTCCTTTTGATACTTCGGGAAATTTCCGGCGCTATTATTTCAGACCAGCCGGAGTTGTTTATAACACCGTCAGTAGTCAAAAAAATTATATACAACTAAACAGGGGCCTTAATCACGGAATAAAAGACAATATGGCCGTTTTAAGTTCTGATGGCAGCGCAGTAGGGGTAGTAGTAGGGGTCAGTCCTAATTTTTGCCAGGTGATGAGTTTGTTGCATGTCCAGCAAAAAGTAAATGTTTCTTTGAAAAAGAGTGGTGATTTTGGCACTATTGAGTGGGATGGGAAGGATCCCCGATTACTGACATTAAGAGGAATACCCAAGAGCATTGAAATAAAAACCGGGGATACCGTACTTACCAGTACTTACTCTTTCAATTTTCCTCCCGGGAAATTGGTAGGTACCATCGCAGAAGTGGTAACTGACAAGAGTACAAACTTTTATGTACTCAGGGTAAAGCCCGGGGCCAGGTTTTACAATTTACAGCAGGTGTTTGTGGTTGAGAACCTCCAATATACTGAACAGACAGCCCTGAACCTGGAAAGCCGCAAAAGAATTGAAGACCCTAAAAAAAATCCAAAGTGAGTGATCTCCTGAGAAATATCATCCGCTTTGCTGTATTCATCTCGATACAGGTATATGTATTGAACAAGGTTCCGCACCTGCACCGTTTTATTACTCCTTACCTCTATTTTCTCTTTATCCTTTGGTTACCATTTTCTGTTTCCCGTCAATGGTTGCTGGTGATTGGTTTTTTTACCGGCCTGGCACTTGACTATTTTACGATGACACCAGGCCTTCATGCCGCAGCCTGTCTTTTGATCGCTTATGTCCGGCCATTTATTATCAATATTCTTACACCCAAGGATAGTACAGAATTCAATTACAGGGAACCTTCACCCAAGGCTATGCAATGGACACCCTATCTTGTCTATGTTTTTATTCTAACAATTCTGCATCATGGCTATATGGTCTTTTTGCAATGGCTGAGTTTTGGAAGTTTCCTGGATTTCATTGTGAAAGTAATTGCTACTACCGGCATCAGTATGCTGCTTATTGTTACAGTTGAATTGCTGTTCCCCCGGAAATTAAAATTCAGGACAAATACGGCCTGACGAGATATTTACCCTCCACTCAGGTATAGAAAATTTTCTTAAATCAAATTTTATTTTCAAATAGATTTGGAAACAGACTTTTGTAATTCGTACTTTGTATAACGATTAAAAATTCAATTTCTCACCTCATTCCTGGTAATTATCAGGATTATTGTTTGTTGTTGCTCCATGTCTGTGTTTAACCAATCAAGAAGCCGGATCATTCGTATTATTTTCCTTATTGCATTTGTGGTAATCATTGCCCAGCTTTTCTACCTGCAGGTAATTGAAGGTAAATACAGGCAGTTGGCCATGGACAATGCTGTTTATGCCAAAGTGGTTTACCCTGAAAGAGGTATTATTTATGACAGAAAAGGGAAAGCTATTTTAAATAATACGATTATTTATGACCTGATGGTAACGCCAGCTGAAGTAAAAGGTATCGATACCATGGATTTTTGCCGGCTTATTGGAATTGATACCGCTGAATTTAAAAAAAGGATATTGGAGGCCAGGTTTAAAAACACAGCTGTTCGCCCCTCCATTTTCAAGGGGTTACTCACAAAAGAGATACAGGCCAGATTTGAAGAGAACAGCTGGAAGTATCCGGGCTTTAACCTGGTGGAACGTCCATTGCGGACTTATCCTTTCAATGCAGGAGCTCATATTTTAGGTTATATCCGTGAAGCAGATACAAAGGATATTGAGAACTCCGGTAGTTTTTACCGGCAGGGAGATTATATCGGTAAAACAGGATTGGAATCCTATTACGAAAAAGTGCTGATGGGCCAGCGGGGTGTGGAATACATGATTAAGGACAACAAAAACAGGCTGGTTGGGCATTATGAAAATGGTGCCTTTGATACTGCTTCCATAGCCGGAAGAGGATTGCGGACCTATATTGATGTAGAATTGCAGCAATTGGCTGAAAAGCTGATGACAAATAAAGTTGGCGGACTGGTAGCGATTGACCCAAAGACAGGGGGGATATTGGCAATGGTGTCAGGACCCAATTTCAACCCTAATGATCTTACCGGTTCAGACGGGAGTAAGAATTTCAGTCGTATGCAACTAGATGTAACCGGCCCTATGCTTAACAGGGCAATTGGAGGAAAGTATGAACCCGGATCCACATTCAAACCATTGGGGGCACTGGTTGCATTGGATGAAGGGGTGATAACTCCTTCTTATGGGTACCCTTGCGGAGGTCGGTATACACTTTGCGGTCATGGCAAACCTGCCTGTACCCATGCAGGTGGCGGTCATGCTGCCAATGTCCGCTTGTCTATCGCCAACTCCTGTAATGCTTATTATGCACATGTGTATCGGTTGGCGGTCGATAATCCTAAATATGGTAATGTAAAACTCGGTTACCTGAAATGGAAAGAGTACATGAATGCTTTTGGCCTGGGTGTACGTTTAGGAGTAGATCTGCCTAATGAAAGCTCAGGCGGTATACCGGATACCTCCGTTTATAATAAAGAAAATGCAGGCAGATGGACTTCCTGTACCAATCTTACATTAGGTATCGGCCAGGATAAAATGCAGACTACCCCTTTACAAATGGCGAATGCGATGTGTATCATCGCTAATAAAGGATATTATTATACACCCCATTTTGTAGAGAAAATTGATGGTGAAACGGATGAAGATACTACCCTGATGAATAAGTTCCGGGTAAGGCATAATGTACTTACTCAGATTGCTGATACTGCTTTTAATGAGGTCATTGAAGGGATGAACGATGTTGTAAAATTTGGTACTGCCAGGATAGCACAGATCCCCGGCATTGATGTGTGTGCTAAAACAGGTACAGCCGAAAACTATACTATACTTGACGGCAGAAGGATCAAATTACCAAACAACTCCATGTTTGTTTGCTTTGCGCCAAAAGAAAATCCCAAAATTGCTATTGCAGTATTTGTACAAAATGCGGGTTATGGGGCTACCTGGGCCGGGCCAATTTCCAGGATCATGATTGAAAAATACCTGAACGATACACTGATGACAAAAAGTAAAGCAGACCTCGAAAGAATTGCCAGCACTGATCTGATGCCTGCTTATTTTAAACGGCTTCAGTATAAAGAAGATTCTACCCGGGCCTTTAAATGGTTTCAAACGACTAAAGACAGTAGTTATATCAAAAAATATATTTCAGCTTTATACGGTCCCGTTAACCCGTCACCAGGTAAAGTTCCGGTACCAGCAAAGAAGGAAAATAGGACGCTGGCAATATTACCGGCAGATAAAAATTTCCGTAAACCAGATTTGCAAAAAAGATCATGAACCAGCAAAACCCTGCCATATCAAAAGGAATTGACTGGAGTTTAGCATGGATTTACCTGCTGCTTGTAATGATTGGTCTTACGGCCATTTTTGCAGCCACCTATAAGGAAGGGGATGCTGTGGTACAAAGTTTTATTAATTTCAAAACAGATTATAGTAAACAATTTTATTTTTTTCTGATTGGTACTGTAATAGGCTTCTTTATTCTTTTAACAGACAGTAAATTTTTTGCTGCTACGGCAAACCTCTGGTATGCCGTTGGTATTTTGTTGTTGTTATTGGTATTCCCTTTTCACTCAAGAGTCAAAGGGACCGAATCAATTATTAAGCTGGGAGCTTTTAATTTCCAGCCAGCAGAGTTTTGTAAGATTTTTGTAGCCTTATCATTAGCAAAATATTTATCCAGACCAGAAACAGACTTTTCGAAAACCCGTTCACAATTGATAGCAGCAGGAATTGCACTTTTGCCAGCTGTCATTACCATATTACAAAGTGAGACCGGCCTTGCATTGGTTTATTTTTCTTTTTTTATAGTTATGTATCGTGAAGGACTTCCTTCTATCGTTCTGATAATAGGTTTTTCAATTGCCGCATTAGTGGTGGCTACCATTGTGATTGAGCCCAATACTCTTGCCATTACCCTGACAGCAATTGCCGCATTGATTATCTATATATTTCGCCGCCAGATTAAACGCCGGCGTGATATGTTAGTGACAATTATCTTTTTGTGGGCATTGTGTGTGGGTATCCAGCGGTTTGCTGTACCGGTTATTTTTAAAAATGTATTACAGAAACACCAGGTTGAACGTATCTACGATTTGTTTGGAAAGGATAACCCTTATTTGGAAAAAGGGGAAGATATTACTGCAGAAGAAGCAAAAAAGAAAAAGGAAAGCGGCAGCAGTTATAATGTAAGACAATCTAAAATTGCAATTGGCAGTGGCGGCTTTAAAGGGAAAGGGATTTTAAATGCCACACAAACAAGATATGACTTTGTGCCAGAGCAACGTACTGACTTTATTTTTTGTACCGTCGGTGAAGGGTTTGGTTTTCTGGGCAGTACAATCTTATTGGGGCTGTATCTTATTCTCCTTTTCCGTATCGTTACCATTGCAGAACGTCAGCGAAGTGTATTCAGCCGCTGTTATGCCTATGGGGTAGCATCTGTATTTTTCTTTCATATTGCAATTAATGTGGCCATGACAATCGGGCTTGCCCCGGTAATCGGAATCCCACTTCCTTTTATCAGTTATGGCGGTACCTCCCTGCTCACTTTTACCATTCTTCTTTTTATACTGATACGACTGGATGCTGACCGGCAGATGGTGTTAAGATAAAATCTAAACTAAGTGATTCCGGGGCTGTTAATGGGATTTTGAATTTGTATTTTTGAATTTTATGAGAATCATTCCACTTTCTGAAGGTACGTTTACCATTGACAAGACAAAACTGTTTGTTCCCTTTGATGAATCCGCTCATGATTTAAAGGAAAGACCTGTTGGTAGTTTATTAGTGGAGATACAACCCTTTGTAATTGTTACCTCAAAAGATATTTTACTGCTTGATACCGGCCTTGGTTTTGAAAAGAACGGGACTTTACAGTTACACCAAAACCTGATGGATGCCGGGATCAACCCTTCAGAAGTAACGAAAGTATTATTATCACATCTGCATAAAGATCATGCAGGGGCTGTAGGAATAGAAAGAGACGGATTAGGCGCAAGACTTTCATTTCCTAATTCCACATATTATGTGCAGCGAACAGAACTGGAGTTTGCTTTTGAAAAGGGATTTCCTTCTTTTATTACAGAGGAATTGCTGTGTTTGCAAAATGCCGCCCAGGTGGAACTGCTGGAAGGTAACGGTTTGATTGACGGTTATATCAGTTATGAAATTTCAGGTGCTCATTCACCACAGCACCAGGTGTTCTGGATAAGAGAAGATGAAGAAACTATCTTCTTTGGTGGTGATGAAGCCCCGCAACTACAGCAGATGAAACACCGCTTTGTAGCCAAATATGATTACGATGGTAAGAAAGCAATGGAACTCCGGCAACAATGGTGGAAAAAAGGAGAGGAGGAAAAATGGACATTTCTTTTCTATCATGATGTAAAACACCCGCTGTGGAAGTTTTAAAATAAAAGCCGGTTCATATGGAACCGGCTTTTTATATACTCAAACAACCTTATTTAATTATCTTGGTAATGATCTTATTCTGTTTCGGGGTCCTTGCCGGTTCTGTATTCTTTCCTGGCGTAGATTTTTTAATTCTTTAATAAATCTTTCCTGGTGTTCAAAGACTTCATTGCTTCTTCTGTCGCCTATTATTTCTTTAAACTCACCCCGGTACCGTAATCTTAATTCAACCACTTTTTGCTGTAAAATCAGTCTGTCTGTACGGTTTTCTTTTAGCGTATTTCTCCATTCATTGAAATAGCGAACGAAAACGGGAGTGAATCGTTCTGCTTCCCCTCTGGTCAGCCGCATTCTGAGCTGTATATACTCTCTCATTTTGTCCCGTATCCTGTCATCGCCATCATCATTCTGGGCAAAAATGATAGTGGAAGTAATAAGGAGTATACTTAATATGAATAATATTTTTTTCATTTTTTTCTGATTAGTTCATCATTATATCATCAGAAGCTTCATCGGTGATGGGATCGTCTAATAATTCTGTATCATTTAAAAGACTCTGAATTTCATTTTCCGGAATATCTTTTATCAGTTCTTTAATATCCTGGGTTTTTTCTACAGAAGCAATGGTTCCCTGAACTGATTTTTCCTCTTCAGTTAACTCAATAAACTCGTCAAGTTTATCCGTACTTACTTTTTTAATACTTTTCTTAACCCATGTATGTGAATCAGCATTGGGATCAACTTTGTCCTGATTTATAAAAAAGAATCCTGCGGTTAAGATTATCCCGGTTATGATTGCTGCCGCAGCAAAGCGGATCCATTTGCGGCTACCTATTGGAATGACTTTGATTCCGGCTTTATTCGTTTCAATAACTGGTTTGATGGCCAGGTTCTCAAAATATCCTTGTGGTACTGAATAGGGCATTTCTTTATTCAAACTACTCAGTAATGGAGAAAGTTTTTCCAATTCTTCCCGCGCCGGTTGCCCGCTAACCTGAACAGATGATATCAATGATTCTTCCAGCCCTTCAAAATAACCCTGTGGTACTGAATAAGGCATTTTTTTAGACAATTTGCTCAGCAAAGGGGATAAATGCACCAATTCATCAGTTGCATTTGTTGCCTCTGTTGCTTTGATCCTGCCAAGCACCTGGTCAGCCAATCCCTCAAAATACCCAACCGGAACAGTATAGATATTCTTTGAATCAAGGCTGGCCAAACTGCTATTCAGCTCATTCAACTCTTGCAATATGTTGTCTTTCTGTGTCATTTTACGTTAATTCAGACGCTTATGGGGCTTCAAAGTTTAATGATTCAGCATATAATCCTCAATTTTTTTAACTGCATGATGGTAACTGGCTTTTAATGCGCCTTCACTGGTTTCCAATACCCGGCTCATCTCTTCATAGGGCAGTTCTTCATAATATCGCAGAGCAAATACAACTCTTTGTTTTTCAGGAAGTTGCTGCATGGCTAATTGTAATTTCCACTCTAATTTATTTGCATCAAAATGTTTGTCAGCTTTTATCCTGTTACTCAGGCCGGTCTCCACATCGCTCAGGCTTACAGAAGCCTTTTTTTTCTGCTGCTCCAGGTAGGTCAGGCATTCATTGGTAGCTATCCGGTAAAGCCAGGTATATAACTGGCTGTCCTCTCTAAAATTTTCAAGTCCATTCCAAACCCTTATCAGCACATTTTGCAGCACGTCATTGGCATCTTCATGTTCTACCACCATCCGTCGGATATGCCAGTACAACTTTTCCTGGTATTTCCTGACAAGGCTTGTATAGGCTTTTTCTTTCGTAACCGGGTTACGAAACTGAACGAGGAGTTCGCTATCACTTGCAGTGGTTAGAGGCATTGACATCGGGCTTTGGGTGTCTTAGAATATTGGGATAGTAATATGTTTAATGGCTTTGGCTATTAAAAATAAAAAAGCAGGTTCAATTTAAGAAGAACCTGCCAGAATACTTTGAAACAAACTGTTAACCATTATTCTTTCTGCCCATCACCTTTTCCGCAGCTGTCACAATATCCGGGATATCTAAACCGTATTTTTTTAATAATTGAACAGGT
>JACDJC010003529.1_pt1 | contig 11257 bp, 9 predicted proteins | sample 7454191 | NCBI WGS metagenome assembly JACDJC01 (sample SAMN14253291, study PRJNA609438) | sludge metagenome | isolation source: sludge after 25d culture with pyrite and EDTA | collected 2018-12-20
CGCGCCTCATCGGCGCGCCGCCGGGCTATGTCGGCTACGACCAGGGCGGCCTGCTGACCGAAGCCATCAGCAAGCAGCCGCATTGCGTGCTGCTGCTCGACGAGATCGAAAAAGCCCACCCCGACGTCTTCAACATCCTGCTGCAGGTCATGGACCACGGCACGCTGACCGACAACAACGGGCGCAAATCCGATTTCCGCAACGTGATCATCGTCATGACGACCAACGCCGGCGCCGAGACCCTGAACCGCAACGCCATCGGTTTCGCCGCGCCCGCGCGCACCGGCGACGAAATGGCCGACATCAAGCGCATGTTCACGCCCGAGTTCCGCAACCGGCTCGACGCCATCATCGGCTTCACGCCGCTGTCGCACGAAATCATCATGCGCGTGGTCGACAAGTTCCTCATGCAGCTCGAAGACCAGCTCCACGAGAAACGCGTCGAAGTCGTCTTCAGCGATGCCCTCAGGGCCCACCTGGGCAAGGAAGGCTTCGACCCGGCCATGGGCGCGCGCCCCATGCAGCGCCTCATCCAGGACACCATACGCCGGGCCCTGGCCGATGAGCTCCTGTTCGGGCGCCTGGTGGACGGCGGGCATGTGGAAGTCGACGTCGACGAAAACGGCAAGGTGAAGCTGGTGTTCTCCGACAGATCCGGCAAGCCGGGCGGGCAAAAGCAGTCGTCGCCGTCGCATCCCGAACCCGAGCTCGTTGACTAACCCGCTGGTTGCGTGCAGGCATTGCGGAACGCTGCATGAACGCGTTCCCATCGAAAAGGGCGCGATGGCCTGCTGCAACGTCTGCGGCTATGTCTTGTACCGACAGAGCTATTTCACGCTCGACGGCTGGCTGTCGCTGGTGCTGACCACGCTGGTGGTGTTCGGCATCGCCAACTACTTCCCCATCGCGACCTTGAACGTGCAGGCCATGACCGTGCATGCGAACCTGCCGCATGCCTTGTACCTGACCTGGCAGCAGGGCCATTACACGCTGTCCGTCATGACCGGCATGTTCGCGTTCTGGCTGCCGCTGTCGCAAATCCTCTGCTGCCTGTGGGCCTTGACGGCCATACGTTCCCGGCGGCTTCCGGCCGACTTCCCCTACGGCATGCGCCTGCTCGGCTTCGCCGAGCCCTGGAGCATGGTGCCGGTGCTGATGCTGGCCATACTGGTGGCGTTGGTGAAATTCGCCGGGTTCGCCACCATCGTGCCCGGACCGGCCATCCTGGCGTTCGGGGTCCTGACCGTCTTGCTGACGGCGCTCAGCCGGCTGTCGTCCCTGCGCCTGTGGCGGCACGCCGAAGACGCCGGCCTCGTGCCTTTTGCCACGGCGGGCGACATCTCCGGCGACGCCCTCCATTCGTGCTGCCTGGCCTGCGGCATGGTGCAGCCCGTTCCGGCCGACGGCCGGGGCGTGCCCTGCGTCCGGTGCCGGTCGACCACGCACTACCGGAAGCCCCGGCCGTTTTCACGGGTGTGGGCCTTGATCATCGCGGCATGGATCGCCTACGTGCCCGCGAACGTATTGCCCGTCATGCGCATCCGCACCGCCGTCAGCGACGCCGAGCACACCATTCTGGGCGGGGTGATCGAGCTCTGGCGCCTGGGCTCGCTGGACCTCGCGGTCATCGTCTTCGTTGCGAGCGTGGTCGTGCCCATGACCAAGCTGCTGGCCCTGATGGTGCTCATGACGCAAGGCCGCTGGCGCGGCCATCGGGTGCAGCGCCAGCGCACACGCTTGTACGAACTGGTCGAGTTCATCGGGCAATGGTCCATGCTGGACGTGTTCGTAGTGATCCTGATGACCTCGATGGCGAACTTCCCCGGCATTTCCCAAGTCATGGCGGGGCCCGCCGCCGTCAGCTTCGGGCTCGTGGTGATCCTGACCATGATGGCCGCGATGAGCTATGATCCGCGCCGAGGGTGGGATGCGCGCAACGGGGAGTCGGATACAGCACGAAGTCCGGCCCCGGCCCAGGCTCCGGCCCGCGCAGCAGCCCCTTCAGCACAACAGGGAAAGGCATGACCGAAGTCCACGCTCCACAAGAACCCGATTCGCCGGCGAAGGTGCCGGCGCCGACCGTCCATCCCCGCCGCGAAACCCGGATTTCCTGGATCTGGTTCGTGCCCCTGGTCGCCGCCCTGGTCGGCCTGTCGCTGCTGGCCCGCAGCTGGCTGGCGACCGGGCCCACGATCACCATCAGCTTCGAAACCGCGGAAGGCCTGGAGGTGGGGCAGACCAAGGTGCGCTACAAGGACGTCGCCATCGGCACGGTGACGGGCATACGGGTGGCGGAGGACCGCGCCAGAGTGCTGGTCACGGCCGAGCTCGTGCGCGACGGCTCGGAATTCATCACGCGCGAAAGCACCAGTTTCTGGGTGGTCAGGCCCCGGCTGGGGCTGAGCGGCGTGTCGGGTCTGGGCACCCTGGTTTCGGGCGCCTACATCGCCGTGGACGCCGCTGAGACCGAGGTCAAGAAGGGGGCGACGCCGGTGTACGAATTCGTCGGCCTGGAAAAACCGCCCGAGGTCACCAGCGGCCGGCCGGGCACGCGCTACACCCTGCATGCCGACGACCTCGGTTCCCTGGAGATCGGCTCGCCGGTCTATTACCGGCGCATCCAGGTGGGCCGCATCATCGGCTACGACCTGGACGAAAGCGGCAAATCGGTGAACATCCAGGTGTTCGTCGATGCGCCCAACGACAAATTCGTCACCAGCGATACACGCTTCTGGAACGCAAGCGGAATCAACCTGTCGCTGGACGCCGACGGCTTCAACGTGCAGACCGGTTCTCTGGTGTCGATGATCGCCGGAGGCGTGGCGTTCGCGTCCGCGAACGAGGACAACACCCTGCAGGCGCCGGCCGGCAGCGATTTCAAGCTGGCGGCTTCGCGGACCGAGGCGCTGGCCGACCCCGACGGGCCGCCGTTCGCCATCGAGTTCCATTTCCAGCAGTCGGTGCGCGGGCTGAAAGTGGGCGCGCCGGTCGATTTCCGCGGCCTGGAGCTGGGCAAGGTCATCGACGTGGACCTGGAGTTCAACAAGGAAACCAAGCGTTTCTTCGCGCTGGTGAAGGCGGAGCTCTATCCCTTGAGGTTCGGCGCCGTGTACGAGAACCTGATGCTGGAAGAGGGCTCGAGCCAATACCATGGCGGGGCGCTGCTGGGGCCGCTGGTCGAACACGGCCTGCGGGCGCAGATACGCCCGGCCAACATCCTGACCGGGCAGCAGTACGTCGCGCTGGACTTCTTCCGGGACGCCGAGAAGGTGGAGTTCGATGCCCGGCGGTCGCCGCTGGTGCTGCCCACCATCGCCGGCAGCTTCGACCGCCTGCAGCAGCAGATCAGCAGCATCGTCAGCAAGATCGACGCGGTGCCGTTCGACGGCATCGTCACCGACCTGCGCAGCAGCCTGAACGCGGCGACCAAGCTGCTGCAACGTCTGGAAGGCGAGCTGACGCCGCAGGCCACGGCCACCCTGAAGGCGGCCAGGAAATCGCTGGGCGAGGTCGAAAAACTGCTGTCCGAGAACTCGCCCATGAGCGGCAACGTGGAACGCACGCTGCGCGAACTGAACAACGCGGCCAAGTCCCTGCGCGCGCTGGCCGATTATCTGCAATCCCATCCGTCGTCCGTGATCCGGGGCAAGGGGCCCGATGCGATCACGGTGGTCCCTTAGTGTGTCGTCCGGTTAACATGGCAAGCCAGGCGGCAGACGGGGGCCGAGACCACAACCAGGAGTTTCCATGCATGGCGCGAAGTTTTTGCTGATACCGCTCATGGCCGTTGCGCTGGCCGGCTGCGCAAGCAGCCCGGCCAGCCATTATTACACCCTGATGCCGCCCGCGGCGTCCAAGCGCGACGCCGCGCCGGCATCGCAGGCGTCGCCGCCGCCCGGCTATGTCATCGATGTGCAGCCGGTGAGCGTGCCGGAGCAGCTGGACCGGCTGCAGATCGTGCTGAACGACACCGCCACGACGCAGGTGGTCATCCTCAACAATTATCTGTGGGCGTCGCCACTGTCGCAGGAATTGCGCAATGCCTTGTCCGATGACTTGTCGGGGCGTCTGGGGGTGATCGATGTCTCGAGCTCCGGGCCGGGGGGCGACGCGCCGAGCTGGAAGGTCGCTTTGGCGGTCCAGCGGTTCGAGTCGGTGTACGGGCGCTATGCGCTGCTGGATGCGACTTGGCAACTGGTGCCGGTGAATCTGAAGGACGGCCGCAAGGTGCTCTGCCGGGCGTCGGCGCGAGTACCCGTGGAGCGCGAGGGCGTGTCGGCGCTCGTGTCGGCGCACCAGGAGGCTTTGCGGCGCCTGAGCGCGGTGATCGCGGAGCAGCTGCGTGGCGGGAAGGCGCCGGCCGAGGGCGATGGCGTGGAGCTGAGGGGGTGTTCCGGGCTGTGATCCCTTGCGGGCTCTGGGCGGGGGGTGTCAGGCCCGTCCCGTGCTGCCGAAGCCGCCTGCGCCCCGATCGCTGCTCTCGAATTCATCCACGATCTCGAATTCGATCTGCTGCACCGGAACCACCACCAGCTGGGCCAGCCGCTCCATGGGCTCCAGCACGAACGCATGCCGGCCTCGATTCCAGGCCGACACCATCAACGGGCCTTGGTAATCCGAGTCGATCAAGCCCACCAGATTCCCCAGCACGATGCCGTGCTTGTGCCCCAGGCCCGAGCGCGGCAGGATGATCGCCGCGTAGGCAGGGTCGGCGATGTGTATTGCCAGGCCGGTGGGAATCAGCTCCGTCGCGCCGGGCTCCAGGGTGATGGGATGGTCGATGCAGGCGCGCAGATCCAGTCCCGCCGAGCCGCTGGTGGCATAGGCGGGCAGATAATCGTTCATTCTGGGGTCCAGGATCTTCAGGCCGATTTTTCTCATGGTGGCGGGGGGATGGTTGGTCAGGGAGAAGGGCGCACGGGCAGGCGGCGGGCGATTTGCTCCACCAGCCGGCGCGCGGCAATGATCTTGTCGGCGGGCGGCATCGCGTGATGGCCGGTTTCGTCGAAAAGCACGAGCTCGGTGTCGTCGGCGTTCATGGCGCGCTGGGCGAGATTGCCCACCAGCAGCGGCACGCCTTTGCGCACCCGCTTGGCTTGGGCGTGTTCTTCCAGGTTTTCCGTTTCGGCGGCGAATCCCACGCACCATGGGCCGGACGGCAGGGCCGCCACCTCGGCGAGGATGTCCGGGTTGGGCTCGAATTCCAGGCTTGGGGGGCGGCCGTCCGCCCGCTTCTTCAGCTTGCTGTCGCTGGCGTTGGCGACGCGCCAGTCGGCGACCGCGGCCACGGAGATGAACACGTCGCTGCGGCCGGCCTCGGCCATCACGGCGGCATGCATGTCGACCGCGCTTTCCACGTCGATGCGCCGCACGCCGTAGGGGGCCGCCAAAGCAGTCGGGCCGGAGACCAGGATGACTTCGGCTCCCGCTTCACGGGCCGCCCGGGCGATGGCGTAGCCCATTTTGCCGGAAGAGCGGTTGGTGATGACGCGCACCGGGTCGATTTTTTCGGACGTGGGGCCCGCCGTGATGAGCACGCGGCGCCCGGCCAGGAGCTTGGGCTGGAAGAAGGCGATGAGTTCGGACAGCAGTTCGTGCGGCTCCAGCATGCGCCCGCCGCCGACCTCGCCGCAGGCCTGGCTGCCTTCCGCCGGCCCCAGCACCACCGCGCCGTCGGCCCGCAGCTGCGCGACGTTGCGCTGCGTGGCCGGGTGCAGCCACATCTCGCGGTTCATGGCGGGAGCGACCAGCAAGGGGCAGGCGCCCTTGGCCACGCACAGCGTGGACAGCAAGTCGTCGGCCATGCCGTGGGCGAGCTTGGCGATGAAGTCGGTGCTCGCCGGCGCAATGCAGATGGCGTCCGCGCCGCGCGTCAGGTTGATGTGCGCCATGTTGTTGGGCATGCGCGCGTCCCAGGCGTCCTGGAACACAGGGCGCCCCGACAGCGCCTGCATGGTCACCGGAGTGATGAAGCGGCTGGCCGCATCGGTCATGACCACGTCGAAGACCGCGCCCTCGTCCTGCGCCCGGCGCAGGAATTCGGCGGCCTTGTAGCAGGCGATGCCGCCCGTCAGGCCCAGCACGATGCGTTTGTGTTGAAGGTCGAGCATGGGGGGATCCGCCTTTTCAGTCTTGCGACGGGGATTCGGACTGCTTCTTGCCGCGGCGCATGCGCAGGATTTCGTCGAGCACCAGCAGGGCGGCGCCGCAGCTGATGGCGATGTCGGCCACGTTGAACGCGGGGAAGAACCACGATTCCCAATAAAATAGCAGGAAATCGATCACATGCCCGTGTTGCACGCGGTCGATGAGGTTGCCGATCGCGCCGCCCAGGATGCAGGTCAGCGATGCGCAGAACAGGCGTTGGCCCGGGTTCTTGCGCAACAGGTAAAGAATCAGCCCCGTGGCGCCCACGGCGATGGCGGTGAACAGCCAGCGTTGCCAGCCATGGCCGTCGGCCAGGAAGCTGAAGGCGGCGCCCGGGTTGTACAGCAGCGTGAAGTCGAAGAAGGGCAGCACGGGCCGCCGTTCGCCGTACTGCAGCGCGGTGTCGAAATAGATCTTGGTCTGCTGGTCGGCGACGATGATGGCCAGCGCGCCCACCAGCCACGCCCAGAAGCGGGCGTTGCGCCGCCCGGGCGAAAGCCGGGGGGTGTGCGCGCCCTCAGGCATGTTGCCGAAGCTCGCCGGCGCCGAACAGGTTGTCCACGCAGCGCCCGCAGATCGTGGGGTGTTCGGGGTCGCGCCCGACGTCCGCCCGGTGGTGCCAGCAGCGCTCGCATTTGGGCTGCCGGGTGGCCGCGACCTCGATGCGCAGTTCGCCGTCGCTGCGATGCACGGCGGCGCGCGATACGATCAGGACGAAGCGCAGGTCGTCTTGCAGGCTGTCCAGCAGTTCGTAGTCGCCCGGCCCGGCGTGGATGTCGACCTCGGCCGCGAGCGACGAGCCGATTTCCCCGGCGCTGCGCACTTCCTCGATGCGCCGCATGGTTTCGGCGCGGATCTCGCGCAGGCGCGCCCATTTGCGCATCAGGGCGTCCGGGTCGCCCTGGGCGGGCACGGCGTGGTAGAGCTCGGTGAAGATGGTGGCGATGTCGTCGCGGCCCGGGTGCAGGTCTTTCCAGGCTTCTTCGGCGGTGAACGACAGCACGGGCGCCAGCAGCTTGAGCAGCGTCTGCGTGACGTGGTGCACGGCGGTCTGCGCCGAGCGGCGCGCGATGCTGGTCTTGCCGGCGGTGTAGAGGCGGTCTTTCAGGACGTCCAGGTAGAAGGCGCCCAGGTCTTCCGAGCAGAAGATTTGCAGCCGGGAAATGGCCGGATGGAATTCGTAGCGCTCGTAGCCGGCCAGCACCTCGGCCTGCATGGCCGCCGTCATGGCCAGCGCGTAGCGGTCGATCTCGAACATCTGTTCGAGCGGAACGGCATCGCGCGCATGGTCGAAATCGCTGAGGTTGCCCAGCAGGAATTTCAAGGTGTTGCGGATGCGGCGATAGCCTTCCACCACGCGCTTGAGGATTTCGTCGGAAATCGACAGCTCGCCGGAATAGTCGGTGGAGGCCGTCCAGAGGCGCAGGATTTCGGCGCCCAGGGTGTCGGAGACTTTCTGGGGCGCGACCACGTTGCCGACCGATTTGCTCATTTTGCGGCCCTGGCCGTCGACCACGAAGCCGTGGGTCAGCAAGGCCTTGTACGGGGGCCGGCCATACAGCATGCAGCCGGTGAGCAGCGAGGAATGGAACCAGCCGCGGTGCTGGTCGGAGCCTTCCAGATAGAGGTCGGCCGGCCAGGCGAGCTCGTCGGCGTGCGAACCGTTGATGGCGTGGTCCTGGCCGCCCAGCACGGTGGCGTGGGTGGTGCCGGAATCGAACCAGACGTCCAGCGTGTCGCGGTTTTTTTCGTACTGGTCCGCCTCGGCGCCGAGCAGTTCGGCCGGATCCAGCGACTGCCAGGCCTCGATGCCTTCTTTCTCGATGCGCTGCGCCACCTGTTCCATGAGCTCCGGGGTGCGCGGATGCAGCTCGCCGGTTTCTTTGTGGACGAAGAAGGCCATGGGCACGCCCCATTGGCGCTGGCGCGACAGGGTCCAGTCGGGGCGGTTGGCGATCATGGCGTGCAGGCGCGCGCGGCCCCAGGCCGGGTAGAACGCGGTGTCTTCCACGCCCTTGAGGGCGGTTTCGCGCAGGGTCGGACCGGACTCGGGCTGGCGGTCCATGCCGGCGAACCATTGGCTGGTCGCGCGGTAGATGACCGGGGTCTTGTGCCGCCAGCAGTGCATGTAGCTGTGGGTGAGCGGCGCCGTGTGCAGCAAGGTGCCGGCGTCGCGCAGCGCGTCGACGATGAGCGGGTTGGCCTTCCAGATCATCAGCCCGCCGAACAGGGGCAGGCTGTCGGCGTAGTGGCCGTCGCCCTTGACGGGGTTGATGATCTGGTCGTCCGCCAGGCCGTGCGCTTTGCAGGACAGGAAGTCTTCCACGCCATAGGCGGGCGACGAATGCACGACGCCCGTGCCGCTGTCCAGGGTGACGTATTCGCCCACATAGACCGGCGCGGTGCGCTGGTAGCCCGCGTGCGCGTCCCAGAGCGGGTGGCGGAACTCCAGCCCCGCGAGCGCGCCGCCCTTGGCCGTGGCGATTACGGAACCGCCGAGCTGCCATTCTTGCAGACAGGCCTCGACGCGGTCTTGCGCCAGCAGCAGCAGGGGGCCGGTATTGCGCCCGGCATCGAGCCGGACCAGGGCGTAGTCGAAGTCGGGGTGGACGTTGAGCGCCTGGTTGGCCGGCAGCGTCCAGGGCGTGGTGGTCCAGATGACGATGGCGCCTTCTTCCGCGGACGCCAGGCCGAAAGCCTGCGCCACCTTGGCGGGGTCGTCGAAGGGGAATGCCACGTAGACGGAGGGATCCTTGCGGTCGGCGTACTCGACTTCGGCTTCGGCCAGCGCCGAGCCGCAATCGAAGCACCAGTTCACCGGCTTGAGCCCGCGAAAGACATAGCCCTTCTGCATGATGCGCGACAGCGCCCGGAGCTCGTCGGCCTCGTTGCTGAAGTTCATGGTCAGATAGGGGCGTTCCCAGTCGCCCAGCACGCCCAGGCGCTTGAAGTCCTTGCGCTGGCGGTCTATTTGTTCATAGGCATAGGCGCGCGCCTTGGATTGCACTTCCGCCACGGGCAGGTGCTTGCCGTATTTCTTTTCGATCTGGATCTCGATGGGCATGCCGTGGCAGTCCCAGCCGGGCACGTAGACGGCGTCGAAGCCCGCCATGTTGCGGCTCTTGACGATGATGTCCTTCAGGATCTTGTTGACCGCGTGGCCGATGTGGATGTCGCCGTTCGCGTACGGCGGCCCATCATGGAGAATGAACTTGGGGCGCCCCTTGCTGGCTTTCCGGATGGCGGCGTAGACCTTGTTTTCTTCCCACTCGGCGATCCAGCCGGGTTCGCGCTTGGCCAGGTCGCCGCGCATGGGGAAGGGGGTGTCGGGCAAGTTCAGGGTGTTTCTATAGTCCATGGAAGGCGAAATGGTCGCGAGCGCTTTGCGCATCCTGTTCGATGGCAGCGATCATAGTGGGAAGGTCGGGGAATTTTTCTTCGTCCCGCAGGTATTCAAGAAATTCAACACACGTGAGTTTACCGTATGCGTCCACCCTGCGGTCGAGCAGGTGGACCTCCAGCAGCAGCCTGCCGCCGCTGCTCACGGTGGGCCGCACGCCCAGGCTGGCGACGCCCGCCATGGGTTTGTCCCCCAGGCCATGGACCTGGACGACGTACACGCCGGAGCGCAAAGCGCATTGCGCCGGGACCCGCAGGTTCAGGGTGGGAAAACCGATGCTGCGGCCCAGTTTCTGCCCGTGCACCACATGGCCGCTGATGCGGTAGGCGTGCCCCAGCAGATGGCGGGCGCGTTCCAGGTTGCCGACCGCCAGGGCGGTGCGCAATTCGGAACTGGAGATGCGATGGCCGTGCTCGTCGGCCACGTCGGCGATGGTCTCGACTTCGAACCCGTATTCGCGCCCGGAGCGGCGCAGCAGTTCGATGTCGCCGCTGCGCTTGTGGCCGTAGCGGAAGTCCTCGCCCACCAGCAGCCAGCGGGTGTTCAGGCCGCCCACCAGCAGACGGCCGATGAAGTCCTCGGCGGACATGTCCGCCAGGCGGTGGTCGAAACGCTGCAGCGCGATCTGTTCTATGCCGTGGCGGGCCAGGGTGGAGAGCTTGTCGCGCAGGCTGTTGATCTGGGTGGGCACGAGTTCCGGGCGCCGGCCCCGGAGCGCGAAAAAGGCGCGGGGATGCGGCGAGAAAGTCATGACGGCGGACGCCAGGCCGCGTTCCAGCGCGGTCTGGCGCACCCGCGCGAGTATCGCCTGGTGCCCGCGGTGGACACCGTCGAAGTTGCCGATGGTTACCGCGCTTGGGCGCTGGCTGTCGTGGCGCGGCAGGGTGCGGTAGATGGTAGAAGAGTTTTTCACACCCGAGAGTTTACAATTTTGTATTGCTTCAACTCAGGAATTATAGTCTTGAACCCCACTTTTCCTACGGGATGCCGCTTCGTCGTCCTGATTTCGGGCCGCGGGTCGAACATGCAGGCCATCGTCAACGCGCTGCGGGAACGGGCGCTGCCGGCCGAGGTTTGCGCGGTGATCGCCAACCGGGCCGATGCCGCCGGGCTGGCCTGGGCGCGGCAGCAGGGCCTGGCCACCCAGGTGGTCGCGCATCGCGACTATGCCAGCCGCGACGACTTCGACGCGGCGCTCGCCGCCGCCATCGACGCGCACGATCCGCACTATGTGCTGCTGGCCGGCTTCATGCGCGTGCTGACCCCCGCCTTCGTTGAACGGTACAATGGCCGGCTCATCAATATACATCCCTCGTTGCTGCCGGCCTTTCCGGGGCTGCACACGCACCAGCAGGCGCTCGCCATGGGCGTGCAGTGGCATGGCTGCACCATCCATTTCGTCACGCCCGTGCTGGATTACGGACCCGTGATCGCGCAGGGCGTGGTGCCGGTGCTGGCGGGCGACACGCCGGACCGCCTGGCCGCGCGCGTGCTGGGCGTGGAGCATCGGATGTATGCCGAGGTGGCGGGCTGGCTGGCCGAAGGGCGGGTAGCGCTGGACGCCATGCAGCGCGTGCAGGTCCGGGGCGTCGCCAGCCGTGCTTTCGTGCTGACGCCCGACGGCGTCGAATCTTCAGAAGGTCGTTATGAATAATGCAGAGAAGCCGCGCCGCGGCCGGGAACGAAACACCGCCACGGCGGCGCGCGACG
>JACDJC010003531.1_pt1 | contig 11256 bp, 8 predicted proteins | sample 7454191 | NCBI WGS metagenome assembly JACDJC01 (sample SAMN14253291, study PRJNA609438) | sludge metagenome | isolation source: sludge after 25d culture with pyrite and EDTA | collected 2018-12-20
GCCTTTGCCATTCCTATACTGCAGATTCTGTATGAACAAAAACCATTGGCAGCTGGTATCAAAGTATTGATCTTGACTCCCACCAGGGAACTGGCGATACAAATAGATGAAAGCTTTGCTGCTTATGGAAGATTTACCGGCATACGCCACACGGTTATTTTTGGCGGCGTATCACAACAAAATCAAACCAATGCTCTGCGCAGGGGAGTGGATGTACTGGTGGCCACACCCGGCCGCCTGCTCGACTTGATGTCGCAAGGTTATATTCACCTGGATAAGTTGCAAATTTTTGTACTGGATGAAGCAGACCGTATGCTCGACATGGGTTTTATTCACGACGTAAAAAAAGTGATCGCAAAACTGCCCGCAAAGCGACAGACACTTTTCTTTTCGGCTACTATGCCGCCCGAGATTCAAAAGTTGGCTGCTGTATTGTTGACGCATCCGGCAAAAGTGGAAGTAACACCACCGTCCTCAACGGTTGATAAAATAGAGCAAAGCCTTTATCATGTTGGCAAAATGGAGAAGCCTGAATTATTGCTCCACCTGCTCGGAAATAAAGAAATTAAAACAGCTCTTGTATTTACCCGTACTAAACATGGCGCCGATAAGGTGGTGAAGATCTTACAACGCCATAATATCAGGGCCGCTGCCATACATGGCAACAAATCGCAGAATGCCCGGCAGGGTGCACTGTCTGATTTCAAGAATGGGACACTCCGGGTTTTAGTGGCCACAGATATTGCAGCCAGGGGAATTGATATAGATGAACTGACCCATGTGATCAACTTTGAATTACCGAATATTCCTGAAACCTATGTACACCGTATCGGTCGTACCGGCAGGGCGGGAAATATTGGTACAGCGATTTCTTTCTGTAGTACAGAAGAGAGAGCTGAGTTAAAAGATATTCAGAAACTGATTGGTAAAACGATACCAGTGGTGCATGAACATCCATTTACAGCAAATGCACATATTGCAGCACCCGCACCAGCGACGAGACAACAGCAATCTTTTAAACCACGGCGAAATTTTAATGCAGCAGCCGGGCAGGGAGGAAACAGTCAGCGAAGAAGTTATGGCGCACAAAGGTCCCGATAACTATAAATACAAGGAGTAAAAAGGATTTTACTTTAAATCCTTTTTACTGTTTATCCAATAGCAAATACCCCAGATAATAACGCTAAGGATTATGGTGAGAATTACATGAAGTGTAATGTCATCAAATGCCTTCTGGTAATTTTCTGCAGACTCCAGTTTTCCCAAAAATCCCGGAACTGGTATCATCCGGTCAGAAATCTCAAAGGGTAAAAAGCGACCAATATCATTCACTTTTACTTTGAATAAACCTACGAGGATATTTTCAAGTATCAGAAAATAAAAGATGAAAATGCCCAGTGCTATAAAAGCTTTTTTTACTAAAAAGCCGATCAGGAATGCGATGGAAAGCTGAGCAAAAGTTTGCAGTGTAAATAGTCCGATAAAGTAAGACTTGTCCCACATATCCCCGGAACCCTCTCCTTTGCTGGCATATCCGGAAACCATGGAAACAATAATGTACAATACTGAGATCAGCAATGATATGATCATTACGTCCATTAGTTTACTGGTAATAAATTGTTTCCTGCTCCAGCCATCTATGATATTTTGCCGGTGAGTTTTGAATGAATATTCATTACTGATGAACATAATGACCACTACAGCCGGAATAAATACAAACCAGGAAGAAAAATAAGCAACGGTGTGCCATACTTCCGGAAAGGTGAATGGGTTGCCAATAAGCATTTTTGCCATCTTACTGGCTTGCGTTGGCTTGTTCATCAGGTCGTCATACACCATATAAAAGGCATAATTGATGCCGGGGTAGGCGAGAGCGGTAAGGCCCATTATCCACCAAAAGGCGGTATACTTCCTCATCTTCAACCATTCTGTTTTGATCAGCTTTATCATATTTGAAATTTCAGGATTAGTTATTGGTTAATTCAAAAAATCTTGCTTCCAGTCTTTTCTTTTTCAGTATAAGGTGATTGAGTACTATGCCATTTTCAAAACAGAGACGATTGATGTCTTCCATCTTTGCAGATCCTTTTGGCAGTATTACCTGGATGGTATTGGCCCTCTCATCAAAAATTATCTGTTGTTCTCTTTTTCTAAACAGTGCTGTAAGCGCAGTTAAGTCTGCTGCGCTTAATTCCACAATATCTTCATCCATCATTACTTCTTCCACATTTCCGGTGGTAAGCAGGTTGCCGGATTTTAAGATAGCCACATGGGTGCATACTTTTTCCACTTCATCCAGCAGGTGGCTGGCCATGATGATGGTATGTCCCTGGTCTCTGAGTTCAATGATAAGTTGCCTTATCTCCGCAATACCAACCGGGTCAAGTCCATTAGTAGGTTCATCCAGCACCAGCACTTTGGGATTGCCCAATAAGGCTGCACCAATAGCCAGCCTTTGTTTCATACCCAGACTGTAGGAATTGAACCTATACCGTCGCCTGTCGTATAAGTTTACCTTTTTCAATACTGCATCTATGTCAGCTGTAGTACCGCGGCCACTGATGGACTGTGTAATTTTTAAATTATCGATAGCAGACATGTAGCTGTAAAAATTGGGTGTTTCCAGCAAAGAACCGATCTTTTTTCGCTGTTCAGGGGAGCCTGGCTGGCCAAACCAGTGAAAGTCTCCTGTATTTGCTTTCAGCACATCCATTACGATACCCAGCAATGTGGTTTTGCCGCTGCCGTTCGGTCCAAGGATACCAAATACACTTCCCTGCGGCACATCAAATGACACTCCATTCAATGCACGGACAGCCCCGTAAGATTTGGCTATATTTTTTATTGATAGAACAATACTCATACAACGTATTTTATTTGCGGCCTGAAGATAAAAGTTTCTTTAGTATGTCAACCAACAATATGTTGACCGGTATGTTATTTTAACAACTACCTTTCATATTTCTATTATGGCAACTATTTTAATAACAGGAGGAACCGGATTGGTGGGAAGGGCTCTGAGCCGAGCATTGCTGGAGAAGGAACATAGCGTTATTATCCTTACAAGGAGTAAAAAGCTCATGGCCGGCAGCCCGCAATCTAAAAATGGAATCCAATGGGCCCAATGGAATGTTGATACTCAAACAATCGATAAAGATGCCGTTGCCAAGGCAGATTATATCATTCACCTGGCAGGTGCTGGTGTGGCAGATAAACGGTGGACAAAAAAAAGAAAACAGGAAATTGTGGATAGCCGGGTTAAAAGCGGGGCTTTGTTAGTTAAAGCATTAGCCGAAATAGAGAACAATGTTAAAGCGGTTATTACGGCTTCTGCTATCGGATGGTATGGCGCTGATGCTGTTATTCCTAATCCAAACCCTTTTTTGGAAGACGCACCTGCTGATACTTCTTTTTTAGGAGATACCTGCCGTCAATGGGAACAAAGTATGGAACCGGTCACCCAATTGAAAAAGAGGTTAGTGAAACTGAGAATTGGAATTGTATTGAGTAAGGATGGCGGAGCATTAAAGGAATTTATCAAACCATTACAATTCGGGGTAGCAGCCATTTTAGGTAATGGAAAGCAAATGATCAGCTGGATCCATATTGATGACCTTGTGAATATGTTCATGGCTGCTATTGAGGATGAAAATATGAACGGTGTTTATAACGCAGTTGCCCCCAAACCCGTTAATAATAAAGAACTGACACTGGAACTGGCAAGATCCAGAAAGAAATTATTCATTCCATTTCATGTGCCCTCCTTAATTCTGAAACTGATGCTGGGAGAGATGAGTATTGAAATTTTAAAAAGTGCGACGGTAAGCAGTATTAAAATCCAGCAGGCGGGTTTTAACTTTAAATTTCCTGATATTAAAACGGCACTTAAAAATAATTGATGTTTCAGGCCATGTAATTATTGAAGTCTGTTTCCGAATGATTGGGATGCCATATATTGGTGAACTCCCCTAAAATTGTTCTGCCATTTTTAAAATTCAGTTTATTCAGTTTCAATTTATCAATGTCTTCCTGTAAAACTTTTCTGTACATAGGGTGAATAGTACCACCTTTGGTACCGGCTGGTTTATCCCGTTCATACTGGTATTGCGGATCAACCAACGTTCCTCTTGGATACATAATGCCGGGAACTCCTTTACCCCGGATATCAAGTTCATCCGGGTGATTAAGACCTATTGTATGTCCATATTCATGAGCGGCAGTGGTAGAACCCTTATATAAATTCTCCAGTTTGAAATAGCCGCTGTTACAGCCCAATCCGTCAACAAAAGAAATATTACCGTATGCAAATTCTTCAATTCGGAAATAGTTGTTTCGGGGATCCAGGTTCTGGTAAATGTCAATATCCTTTATTCCCGGCTCGAATGCTGCTGTGATTGAAAAGAAAATCCTGAAATCATAATCATTAAAGACTACTCTTGCCTGTGGTTCATTCCACATGGTTTCAATTTCATCACGGATCATTTCTGTCAATGCTTCATTAGCCGCATTGCCATAAGTGATTATATGCGAATAAATAGTTATCTGCTGATTACCTGTTTCGGCTGTGCCCATCTTGTTTATTCGGCGCTGGTTTCTTTGATCATTGTTTTCTTTATCCAGCCATAGACGAATTTACCGGGGGAAGGGATGTATTCAACATACACCGTTTTTTCTGTTTCGGCAATAGACAGGAGCTTGTCACCCTTGACAAAATATTGTTTTTTAGCGTAAATGCAGTTCTCGTCTTCATAAACTGTTGCCTTATCGGCTGTAATGACAATAGTGGGCGACTGATTATATTCTTTCTTCAGCCAGTCGTTGTTTAATACCGGCTGATTCTTCAGCCTGGTATAATCACCATCTGCGTTTACTGCATTCCCGAAACCGCAATTAAATGAACTGGATTTACTATCGATAGTAATCACATCTCCTTTGATCCTGAACTTCAGTATGCAGGGTGCAGAAGCATCTTCAAAACTATTGTCGAATGAGGCGGTATCATTTACAAATGTGATTGTGCCGTCCGTTTCTCCCATATTATAAGAAGGCCAGCCAATCGTTACATCCAGCCAGAATCGGTATTTGTTATTTTCCATTTTCAGTAAGATCAGTGAGCCGGATGCCCCTTTGGCATTTTCATTCTTTGGCGAATCACCAATCGGTGGAAAAGAATAACCATAGGCACCCGAATAATTTACCTGTGCTGAAGTGGATAGACCGAGCAGGCATCCGGCAATATAAATGATAAATTTTTTCATAGCGGAAGCTAAAATTTATTGTTGTAAATGCTGCATGAAATAATCTGTCACTTTCTGGTAAAGATGTACCCTGTCTTTACCCAACACATTGTGTTCATGCCCCGGATAGATCATGTAATCCACCTGTACGCCTTTGTCTACACAGGCTTTTACAAAATCCACTGAATGCTGCTGCACAACGACCGGGTCCTGCAATCCATGAATCAATAATAATTTTCCTTTAAGTTTTCCAGCCTGTTTAATAAGATTAGTGGCTGCATATCCTTCGGGGTTTTCCTGCGGGGTGTCCATATATCTTTCCCCATACATTATTTCATAATATTGCCAGTTCATTACCGGGCCTCCTGCCACAGCAGCTTTAAAAATGCCGGGATGATTAAGCATAAAATCCGTTGTCATAAATCCGCCAAAACTCCAGCCAAATAATCCCATCCGTTCTTTATCAATATTCGGTTGAGCAGTCAGGTAATTTACCGCTGCCATCATATCATCCATCTGGGCCTCTCCTAATTTTCTGAATATACTTTGTTCAAAGGCTTTTCCGCGGTTATCACTCCCCCTGGTATCTATTGTAAAGACAACATATCCTCTTTCTGCCAGGTACTGGAACCAGTAATCGCCGGCACCTCCATTCCAGCTGTTCAGTATCATCTGTGCATGAGGCCCGCCGTACCAATACACAATAACCGGGTATTTTTTTGTGTTGTTGAACCCAACAGGTTTGAACATCCGGCAATAAATGCTGTCGCCACTATTATTGCGTATAGTGAACAGTGAAAGTTCACCGGTTGCATATGCTTTCAGCGGATTTTCCGACTGCATTAATAGTTTTGGTTTGGTGACTAGATTATGCAGGCCTTTCTGCTGGACTTTGGCTTTTGCATTGAGAAATTTACTGATGTCAATCAGTTGAATCGTTCTTGGGTTCGTAGTAGTACTAAAAGCATCTATTATGGAGCTCCCATCAGCACTTACCTGGGTAGTATGTACACCGCCATCAGTTGTTATTAAATTGATCTGACCTGTTTTTAAATTCAGTACAGATAAATTTTTATTGATTGGAGAAATGGCAGTTGATACAAAAAACAGGTTTTCTCCTTTGGCATCAAAACCTTTTACTTCCAGCACTTCCCAGTTTCCGTTGGTTAATTGTTTCAGCAGTTTGCCGTTTGTATCATACATGTATAAATGGTTCCATCCGTCGCGGTTGCTTTGCCAGATAAATTGGGAAGGGTTGAATTTCAGGAATTGCATTGGTACCAAAGGTTCAACATACTTTTCATCTGTTTGCTCAAATAACGTTTTGATGAAATCACCGGTAGTTGCATCATACTGGTTTAGCCACATATGATTTTGTTCCCTGTTTACAACGGCAATGTAGATGTATTTGTCTTCGGGGCTCCATGCAACATTAGTAAGGTATTGTTCAGCGGGTTCACCTGTTTTGAGCCATATTGTGTTTTGAGTAGCAGTATTATAAACACCTATAGTTACATGATGGCTTTTATCGCCGGCCATGGGATATTTTATTAAATCTGCTTTCGCAGGCCGTTCGCTCCAGTTAATGATAGGATAATCACTAACCATACCCTGGTCCATTCTGTAAAAGGCTAGTTTTGCTCCGTCATTGCTCCAGAATGTTCCTTTACTGATGCCAAATTCATCCCGGTGGACGGAGGAGGCATAGACAATATTTTTACTCCCATCGGTGGTTACCTGTTTGGTAATAGTACCATCAGTGACATATAAATTATGATGATCCAGATAGGCAACATAACCAATGCTGCTTTCTTCCGCATTTTCTTTCGCTGCCAATTCTTTTTTTAATAATGTGACATATGACTTCTTTTCCGGATCAACCAAAATTCTATGTCCGTTTGATGTCATGATCCAGCCTTTTGGGGTGAATTTTATTACAGGCATTTCTTTTGCCGTGGTAAGACCATTCTGACTTAAGTGGTTATTTAGTTTATCAAGGGTAAGGAATACTGTATCTGCATTCAACCTAAAATTTCCCCTCATCCATATATCTTTTCCCTCCACTTTTTTGAGGTACACATAATCGTTGGTATTGCCGTAGAATTGCAGCTGTGAAAGATTTTGCGGTGCCAGTGCTGTCCTGGCTTTCAACATAGCATCTTCCATGCTGAGCAATTTGTCCTGGGCAAATAGGCATTGTTGAATAAGGAGCAGCAGTACTGCAGTAAAAATCTTTTTCATAAATCGATTTTAGATTAACAAAAGTAGCCATAATGGCTAATAAAAAGCCCCCGCACCGGGGGCCTGCTGAAAGTAAGAATGAGTTTAATCTTTGAAATGAACTTTAAACGCTTCCGTAATCCGGGTAAATTCTTTGCGTGATTTATTGATCCCTATCAGCCCTCCGGACAGAAGTATATTCATGTCACGGACTATTTTGACAGAAAAAAGTTCGTCTTGTTGTTTTATAGATACAACTACTTTAAAATATTTCACAAAGACACCAAAAATGATCCGCATGATCTTACTTCCTTTCTGGTATACTTTTTCATCAGGTTTGTCTGATTTTAAAGGGAGGTTTTCTGCAGCAAAGAAAAGATTTAATTTATTTTCTAGCTCTTCGCGGCTGATGCCAGTGATATTGTATACTACCAGGTCATTGGCAAAATCAACAAGGGTTATTTGCATAGTGCAAGTTTTTAAGTTGGGTTGACCCGGTGATCTCTGCAATATATTTTAATTCCTGACAGGCCTTCCGCTTTTCAAAACACTCTGTATTCTCTCCAGGGTTTTCTTTTCACCACATAGTGACAGGAATGCCTCTCTTTCTAAATCAAGCAGATATTGTTCTGACACTAAGGTGGGTTCACTCAAGTCCCCGCCACACATTACATAGGCTAATTTTTTTGCTACAACTGAATCATGTTCTGTAGCATAGTTGGCTGTCCGCATGGCATGAATTCCGGAGTATAAAGCACCGAGAGCTGTTTGTCCCAATACTTTTATGTCCTTTCGTTGCACAGGAGTGGTATAACCACTGTCAAATATTTCAATTACTGCTTTTTTTGCTTCCGCAATTCTTCTTCCCTGGTTCATTACCACTTCATCGAGCCCTTTCCTGTAAACTCCCAATCCAAAACCTTCATGTGCTGAAGTTGCAACTTTGGCAGTAGCTATTGAAAGGAAGCGATTCTTCAGTGTGATCGTCTCTGGTTCATCTTCATGCATTTCATCCGAAGCTCTCAATACAAATTCTTTGGTACCTCCGCCTCCTGGTATTAAGCCAACGCCTAATTCAACAAGACCAGTATACGTTTCAGCAGCCGGGCAGCATTTGTCCGAATGTAAGCTCAACTCACAGGCTCCACCCAGCGCTAAGCCATGCGGAGCAGTAACGACTGGTATGGAAGAATATCTTGCCCGCATCATTGTATTCTGGAACATGCGGATTGCCATATCCAGCTCATCATATTCCTGGTCTATCGCCAGCATGAAGATCATACCTACATTGGCACCCGCTGAGAAATTAGGCCCTTCATTGGCAATCACTAAACCTTTATAATTTTTTTCTGCTTTGTCAATAGCGGTTTGCATACCAGCTAATACATCTCCACCAATACTTCCCATTTTAGTGAACCACTGCAGACCGAGTACATCATCACCAAGATCATATAACCGGCAACTTCCATTTTTCCAGATCTGCTTATCAGTGTAATTACTCATTACGATGAATGCTTCACCACCCGGAAGTATTTTATATGTTTTGGACGCAGGGTCATAGCAATATTTTTTACCACCTTCTACCCTGTAGAATGATTTATTTCCTGCTGCCAGCATTTCATCAATCCAGGGAGCTACTTTAAAACCGGCGGCTTTCATGGCTTCGGTTGTTTTTGTAACACCGAGAACATCCCAACTTTCAAAAGCACCGATCTCCCAGCCAAAACCAGCCATCATGCCATCATCTACACGATACAACTCGTCACTTATTTCAGGAATACGGTGTGAGATATATGAAAACAGGCCGTAATGAAAAAGGCGATAAAATTCACCGGCTTTATCCTGGCCGGATACAAGCATTTTTAGCCTGGTGTATAAATCATCAATTGGTTTGGCAGCTTCCAGCGTAGCAAACTTCGGTTTTATCCTGGCGCCATATTCCATCGTATCAAGGTTCAGTGTCAATATCTCTTTTTCGCCACTCGGACCTTTTGTCTTTTTGAAAAAACCCTGTCCTGTTTTATCACCCAGCCAGTTATTGGCTACCATTTTATCTAACCAGGCAGGAATATTGAATTGATCTCTGGCTTCATCATTGGGGCAATTATCTGCAACACCTTTGGCCACTTTCACCAGGGTGTCAATACCAACCACATCAGCTGTTCTGAATGTAGCTGATTTTGGACGACCGATGATCGGCCCGGTCAGCGCATCAATTTCATCTATGCTGAGTTGTAGTTTTTCTTTTACATTCATGATGGCCATCATACCAAATACTCCAATGCGGTTGGCAATGAATGCCGGTGTGTCTTTGCATAGCACTGTTGTTTTTCCCAGGTACAAGTCACCATAGTTCATCAGGAAGTCAACTATTTCAGGGTCGGTATATGGGGTGGGAATAATTTCCAGTAATCTTAAATAACGTGGGGGATTGAAAAAATGGGTACCACAGAAATGTTTCTTAAAGTCATCACTTCTGCCTTCGGCCATCATGTGAATCGGAATGCCGGATGTATTGGAAGTAATAAGCGTTCCGGGTTTTCTGTATTTTTCTACCTGTTCAAATACTTTTTGTTTAATATCCAGTCTTTCCACAACCACTTCAATCACCCAGTCGCAACTGGCAATGTCTTTCATATTATCATCAAAGTTGCCGGTGCTGATTTTTTTGATAACGTCTTTATGATATACCGGGGACGGGTTTGATTTGATAGCAGCAGTCAATGCATCATTTACAATCTTATTTTTATCAGGAGCTTTGCTAATCTCTCCTTCGGGGGGAAGGGGAGCAGCAATATCTAATAGTAATACCTGTACACCGATCCCGGCAAAATGGCATGCAATTCTTGAACCCATTACACCGCTTCCTAAAACGGCTACCTTTTTGATAGTTCTTTTTGACATATAGCAAAATTAGTTAGTTATGCAACTATTTGGAAATCGAAGATAAGAGTTTTCTGAATTTTCAGGTATTAATTACATTATTCAAATTCAATTGGTGGTAACCCCCGCTTCTCTAATTCATGCCTGTATTTCCGTATCATTTTTTTATTGTTCTTCACCCCAATACTACTGGCCATACCGCTAAAAGCTATTTTAATAAGATAATTGATAGCCGATTTATCCCGCTGACGGATAAAGAAAACATTGCCTGTTCTTGAATTATTATTTTTCCTGATAACAAAACTTCTGGCTACGAAAGTGATCATTCTTGTAAAGAAGGACTTCTTTTCTACATTGCCATCCCGGAGAAGCTGAAATTTCAAATCTTTGTAAAACATCTTCATTTCGCCCAGCGACAGGTATTCTCTTCCAACCGCCCGCATGTTAATGGTATCAAATTGTCCGGAAATCAATTTTACAGATGCTAACGGGATCAGCACCGGATTTAAGACAGTAACATCTCCTGGTTTCAGTCTTACTGTCATCAGGAATCCACCTAAGGAGTCAGTATAGGATTCTTTTACCCTTAGCCTGACCCATACTGTATCCATCACATAACCAGTGGCATGGATGCTGATACTATCTGTAGCAGTAAGGTTGTGATTTTTTACATTGAAAATATTTACGGCCAGTCTTCTTACAGGAATGGTACCCGTCATTTTTGTTTTTTCACTGACCTCTGTATAGTCAACTTTGGCGTTGTTCAATTGAATTGTACCAACTGATATTTTGAACGGAATTTTTTTGATCATGTTTGCAGGCAGGGGCTTGATAGTTCCTGCTGCAAATGGCAGGTTCTTATCCTTGTAATCATTTAAGAACGGGTTATCAACTTTTATAAAGTCAATATCAAGCA
>JACDJC010003532.1_pt1 | contig 11254 bp, 8 predicted proteins | sample 7454191 | NCBI WGS metagenome assembly JACDJC01 (sample SAMN14253291, study PRJNA609438) | sludge metagenome | isolation source: sludge after 25d culture with pyrite and EDTA | collected 2018-12-20
CAGAAAAAAAGCTGTCTTGACTTTCTGGTCAGCCACTTCCTCGATGTTGTAGCACTTCAGGCCCAGAACCTTCTCATAGAACGGAAGTGCATCGGCAATGGAATTGACTGCAATTCCAATGTGCTCAATATGTGTAGGTTTCATAAATAATCGTTAAAAATTGAGATAATAATAAGAGCATGCAAGTTAAACCTATTTAACTCATCCTCACACGATAAAAATCATGTTTTCAGGTCTCAGAAGGGGAATTCGGAAGGCACTTCCTTCAGCTCTTCGGTCTCAGGTTTGGAAGCAGCTTCGTGGATCGGGTTACCGTCAACGAAGATGGCCCTGAAGGGTCTTGTGGGGCATGCGTACTCGCAGGCTCCGCAACCAATGCATATTTCGTCCTTTACCTCAGGTATGAGCAGGCGTCCTTCAAAGGGTACCATATGGCATGCCTTGGTGGGGCAATGTTCAGAGCAGGCTCCGCATGCAGTCTTTTCAGTATTGACAATGCAGTTTTCCTTAATAAAGACAGCCTTGCCGATCTGAGTCAGTTTCTTGGCTTCGGGCATGAGTGGCATGATGGCTCCTGTGGGGCAGACGTCGGTACACCGGGTGCAATCATAGTTGCAGAAGCCGCTGTGAAAATCCATCCTCGGCTGCATAATGCCGGCAAAACCGTACTGGTTGGTTGAAGGCTGGAGCACATTTGTGGGGCAGGCATTGACGCACAGGGTACATGCCGTGCACCTGGAGGTGAACATTTCAATGCCGGATGATCCGGGAGGTGATACCGGGTAGAGCCGGTCTTCCCTGACTGTAGAATCCTTTGTAGGTGAGGGTGTGGTGCCCTGTGCCTTCAGCAACTGCGAACCACCTGCCAGGAGGACGAGTGATCCGGCAATGAAACCGCGGCGGGAAGCGTCAGTCTCGTCAGGATTCATCTGTTGCCGCTTCAGCCTTACCAGGCCGTATGACATGCCGTTTTCCTTGCATGCGTCAATACAGTTGAAACAGTTGACACAGCGGCTCAGGTCAACTGATTTGTTCAGGAAATCTATGCATGATGACTTGCACGCCATTGCACACCTGCCGCATCGCGTGCACTTATCCTCATCGAATCTGATTCTGAAAAGTGACACCTTGCTCAGGAGGCCAAGCAGTGTTCCCACAGGGCAGACAGTGTTGCAATAGAGTCTGCCGTACCTGAAGGCAAGCAGCCCGGTCAGCAGCAGGAATGCTGCTGGAATTATGTAAGCAGCGAGCTCGTAGGGTTTGATATCCACGCGGTAAACCGAATAGATATCGAATTTGCCCAGAATTCCTGCGAGCAGATTGTTGATGACAAGCACCACCGGCTGTACAAAGTAGGTCATCAGCCTCCCGAAGGTACTGTACGGATCAAGGATTGTGAGCACATAGACACCGCCGATAGCCAGGAGCGCTGCTGTTATCACAAGGATGGAGTAGCGGAGGATGGTGTAGGGTTTTTTGTAACCGTACTTGCGGAACCGCCTCTTTACCAGTCCTCCTGCCCGGCTGAACGTGTCCTGAAGTATGCCCAGCGGGCAGAGAAATGAACAGTAAGTCCTCCCGGTAAGGAGGGTCAGAATAAGGACGATTATGAACCCGGTTGAGGTGACAACGCCGGCAATGACAAACTTGAGGAATGACGGCACAAACTGAAGATAAAGGATCGGGCCGAAGGCCTTATCACCAAGGACTCCCCTGAAGTCGACAAACAGAAATACAAACAGAAGAAGTACGAGGACAGCAAATACTGTACGGATGTGTTTCAGGGCAGAGGATTTCATGAATGGTTACATTTTCATCCTGTGTATGTTCATTGTTGCAAGGTCCATTTTTCCTATGCCCATTCCTGCTGCAAGTGCTATATGTTCTACAGATGAAGGTTCCTTTCCCATTAGTTTTGCACCCGCTGCGTCTATGGCCACCCAGTCAGTGGAGAGCATGAGTGACTTCATGTTTGAGAGGTCAGCCACAGACACCCCACGGGGTCCGTTACGCATCATCACGTTATAGGCATCCATGACATGGAGGTTCGGCTTCTTCGAATAGAGAGCATAGTCAGCAATGCACTGGTTGAGATGGTTTCTGTGCCAGTAACCACGGTCCCATACCACCCCCATCATGTTCTTGAGGGCGCCGGTCATCATAGCCGAGCTGTGGTGCTTAAGGATGGGGACGTTGATGAAGACATCGCTCGAAAGAACAAGTTCGTGAACTTTAGCTTTCGTCAGCTTCTTCCCGTTGGGAATGGTCACCTCCTGGTAATAGCTCTCCGAGTTGCCCGGCACCATCTTTGCGCCGGCATCCTTGACGGCCTGTTCAATGGCGGAGTTCTTGTAGCATTTGATCCAGTTATCGCATGTATTGTCAAATACAAAAACCTCCTTCGCTCCTGCACGGTAACAATGCTCAATAATTCTCTTTACGAGAGCAGGGTTGGTGTTCCCTCCTTTTTCAGGCACCACGTCCCAGCCGATGTTTGGTTTCACAAGCACCTTCTGTCCTTTCTTAACAAAAGTACCCATGCCGCCCAGTGCCTGTATGCCCATGTCAAACATTGCAGCCGGTTCTCCGCCCATGACTGCAATAAGGTCATAGTCAGCACCTGAGGGAAGACGCTTCCCTGCAAATGCCTTCTCATAACCGCCAAAACTCATAAAGGCTCCTGCCGCCAGGCCGGCACCAAGTGAACTTCGTAAGAAATTTCTCCTTTTCATTCCCTTCTGTTTGATATTACCCCAAAAATGAGAGGATGCAAAGTAAACATTTTTTTTAATATATCGGCTCCGTATTCTTATATTAGCAGCCTGAGAATACGGTCTTAAGCGATTATGCGCTGCCGGCAGGTGATGTTAAAAAAACTAAAAAAAATGAAGATACTGTATTATGACTGCTTTTCAGGCATCAGCGGAGACATGAACCTGGGTGCGCTGCTTGACCTGGGTGTAAGCAGCGAAATCCTGACCGACGGTCTGCAGAAACTTAATACGGGTGGCTGGAAGCTGGATATCAGTCGGGACCAGAGACATGGCATCACCGGCACTAAAGTTACCGTCATCACAGATCATAATGATCATGAGCACACGTACGGAAATGCTCATGATCATGACCATCACCATGACCATGAGTTCAATCATGGTCACAATCATAAGCACGATCATCAGCACAATCATGAGCATCGCTATGACCATCAGCATGAGCACAGGAACCTTGCCGACATAGAAAAGATAATTAAGGGGAGCGGTCTGCCGGCTCCGGTCAGTGATCTGGCGATGAAGATATTCAGGCATATAGCCGAAGCTGAAGCAGCTGTCCATGACAAGCCCTTGCATGAGATTCATTTTCATGAGGTGGGTGCAATTGACTCCATTGTTGACATAGTGGGTGCAGCCATTTGCCTCAATGAGCTCGGAGCAGACAGGGTTTATGTTTCGGGGATTGAGCTCGGGAGCGGCATGGTAAGGTGCCAGCACGGACTGCTGCCTGTCCCTGCACCTGCAACAGCACGGATCATCAGCGGATTCCCGGTTCATATCGGCGGAGTGGATTTTGAAGCCACCACCCCAACCGGGGCTGCAATTATTGCCGCCATTGCAGAACCATTGCCGCCCTCAATGAGGATGGTCATCAGGAAGAGCGGTTACGGCATTGGTCAGAAGAACAATCCTTCAAGGCCCAACATACTCAGGGTTAGTCTGGCGGAGACAGCCGGTGAAGCTGAGAAAGGGCATTCGGCAAGACTTGTTGAATGCAATATGGATGACATGAATCCTGAGATGTCGGAATATATTTCCGGCAGGCTTTTCGCCGCAGGCGCAGGAGACGTATGGTTCACACCGGTGATAATGAAAAAGGGGCGGCCTGCCTTCACCCTGAGCGTCATATGTGAGGAGGATCAGCTCAATGCTGTCAGGGAGATACTGTTCACCGAGTCAACCACAATCGGGCTGAGGGTCCTGTCCTTCTCCAAGGAGACGCTTCACCGCGAATTTGAAGAGGTTGAAACAAGGTTTGGAAAGGTAACGGTCAAGAAGTCATACTTCAACGGCAGGCTGGTCTCGGTCAAGCCGGAAGCGGACAGGTGTGCAGCCATTGCAGCCACGATGGGAATACCGATGAAAAACGTGATCCGGGAAATAACCTCGCTAACCAGGGAAGAATCATGACCGTTGCACTGAAACTTGACAGACTGAAGTCGATCCTTTCCGAATCAGGTTCGGCAGTAATAGCCCTGTCAGGAGGCACTGACAGCACATTCCTTGCCAGTGTTGCTGCAGAGGTGCCCGGACTCCGCATGATGGCAGTGACGGTAAGCACCCCGTATATGTTCTCATCGGAGGTTGATGAGGCTTCCCGCTTCTGCTCGGAGAAGGGCATTGCCCACCGGCAGGCCGGGTTTGACATTCCGCCTTCTGTTGCGTTAAATCCTCCCGACCGGTGTTATCTGTGCAAGAAGGAGGTTATGAAAGCGATCTCCTCTGTGGCGAAGGAAGAGGGATATGCATTTATCTTTGACGGCACCAACGCAGATGACCTGCTTGATTACCGTCCGGGACTGAGGGCTCTCGCGGAAGAGGGTATAAGAAGTCCGCTTGCCGAAGCCCGTCTGACAAAGGATGAGATAAGGGCGCTGGCCAGGGTGGCCGGCCTCGAGGTAGCTGACAGACCCTCGAACACCTGCCTGCTGACCCGCTTTCCCCATGACACGGAGATTAAACCCGCCGATCTCAGGAAGGCCGGGGAGGCTGAAAGGATACTGAAGGAAGCAGGATTCTCAGGCGCCCGGCTCAGGGTGCACGGTGAACTGGTCAGGCTTGAGCTGATGAGAGAGCAGTTTGAACTGATTGCCCTGTCTGAAACAAGAATGGCAATTGCTGCTGCACTGAAAAAGCTTGGTTACAGGTATATAACAATTGACGCTGAAGGGTACCGGAGCGGAAGCATGAACAAAACGACGAAAGAATGAATTCATCAGAGCTTGAAAAGATACTGAAGGAAATCAGGACCGGGAAGGTGAGTGTTGAAGAGGCGATGGAGAAGCTTCGTGACTTTCCCTATACAGACCTGGGATTTGCACGCATTGACCATCACCGGGAGCTGAGGACAGGGTACCCTGAAATAGTATACTGTGCCGGCAAAACCCCGGAGCAGGTCAGGGCCATTTTCAAGGCCATGGAGGGACACGACAATAATATAATAGGTACCAGGGCCGTAAAGGAGATGTTCAACTATATCAGTCCCTTTTTTCCCGAAGCAGTCTATTATGAGACTGCACGGATAATCAGCATAAGGAGAAAGGAGATAGTTCCCCCTGTATCGAAAATAGCAATCATTACTGCCGGTACCTCCGACATCCCTGTTGCCGAGGAAGCTGCCGTCACTGCCGAGCTGCTCGGAAACGAGGTGGTAAGGATCTATGATGCCGGTGTGGCCGGGATACACAGGCTGGTTGACAAGCTTCCTGAGATAAGGAACTGCAGGGTATCTGTGGTGATTGCGGGCATGGAGGGAGCACTTGCGAGCGTGGTTGGCGGACTGGTAAACATGCCGGTGATAGCCGTACCCACCAGTGTGGGTTACGGTGCCTCCTTTGAAGGTATCTCTGCGCTGCTGGCAATGATGACAAGCTGTGCAGCCGGCGTTACTGTGGTGAATATAGACAACGGTTTCGGGGCAGGCTTTGCGGCCAGCCGGATCAACAGGCTCTGATTGCCATGGCTGATGAGCTCCTCCTTTCAACCGCATACTTCCCTCCTGCCGGGTATATGAGTCTGATTGCCTGCAGCATGGGTGTGCTGATTGAACGGGAGGAAAACTATCACAAGCAGACCTGGCGTAACAGGTGCCTTGTCATGAGTGCAAACGGTCCGCTGCCCCTGGTTGTTCCGGTACTCAGGGGATCATTCCATAAGACAGCGATAAGGGATCTGAGGATAGACAACAGCAGACGATGGAAGGAACTGCATCTCAGGGGAATTGTTTCCGGCTATGCGGCCGCTCCATTCTTTGAGTTTTACTTTGATCTCATATCAGCGGTGTTGTCAAAGACACACCCATTTCTGCTTGATCTTAACAGTGAGGCACTTGAGGCGGTATGCCGGGCCACGGGCATTGATGTGCCGGTCGGTTACACTGACCGCTATGAGCCTGAGGGCACACGGGAAAATGACTACAGGTACCGGATCACTCCCAAAAAGCCGTCAGAGATACCCGGGTACAGGGATCTGCCCTATACGCAGGTCTTCGGAGAGAAACAAGGTTTCGTTCCGGGGCTGAGCATAATAGACATGCTGCTTAATAACGGCCCAGGGACCCGAGCGTTGTTGCTGAGGTCCCTGGGAGCAGACAACTGTTAACAACTTTAGAACTTCAGTCCCAGAGTGACTGACAGGTACTTATCCTTTATATTCAGATTAACCGGATCACTGGTGTATTCCGGGACTGCCCTTGAATCATCGGGGTACATCATGTATGATTCATAGCTGTTGAGCCACACCATTGCCACGTCGATGTAGAAATTATCCTGCCTGTATCCCAACCCTGCGCTGTATCCGTTTGATGAAGCATCCTCATTCAGTGTTCCTTCAGTGAATGCTGAACCGTGATGGCTGTATCCGCCCCTCAGGTAGAGGGGTCCGAGGCGTGCCTCGGCGCCAAGCCTGAGGTTGCCTGTAGCACCCACCTCGGAAGCCAGGTCTTCGTTTTCGGTCTCGAAGTTATAGCCGTCAGCCCCCTTGCTAAGCCGGGCGGTGGCATAATCGATGAACTCATAATCAGCGCTGATCAGTCCGAAGTTACCTATCTGGTACGCGATACCTGCATTCAGGTGATAAGGGGTTGTCACACGGTAACGGTATGTCATATCTTCATTGTTGACAACCGGGTTGGCATCGTCAGAAGGATCGGCCGGTGTGTCATTGTCAAGCTTGACTGACAGACTGTTATAAAAAACCTCATCGATAGTGTAGATGGTAGGTGTGGTGAAACCTACACCGATGCGGAGTGATTCGAAAGGTCTTACAATTGCTCCCAGCTTGAAGTTCCAGCCTGAACCCGTAGCCTTGAAATGATCGGTATAGGTGAAATTCACAAAGTCGAAGGTATTCTGTGCATCATCTGACTCCAGATGGCTGTAATGACCGGTATATGAGACATTGGTGATACCGAATCCGGCTCCCAGATAAACCTTGTCGCCAAGGCTGGCGCCAAGGGCAATGGTATGCTCATTGCTGTATCCCGAGTTATCAATGACTCTCTTCAGTTTCTGTCCATATTCGGGATAAGTTTCCCCGTAATAAGAGAAGATTGATGCGTATTCATCGAGATAATTCGGAAGGGTATCAATAAGGTATGTATCATATGCCATAAATGCCGTACCGCCGAGTTCGCCGGTTCTGTAGCCGGTGGCCTGCAGGGCCCAGAAGTCAGCCATGGAACTGTTGTTGCTGATGCCGTCAATGACTGCATTCCTGTAGTAATTATTGGTTCTGTTGAAGGTATAGGCAAGGTTCAGGTTTGTGAGTCCTTTTCCGCTGCCTGTACGGAATGATGAAACCAATCCGGCCTGGCCGAGAGTCAGTCCGGAGTAGCTGTCGTCAGAGCCGTATCCGTTCCAGTCAGTGTTCAGGTCGCGGAAGAAGACAGCGGGAGTGATTGATACTTCTGTTGAGCGGAAGACGCCTGCCGCTGCGGGGTTGAGTCCAATCGCCGACACGTCGCCTCCGAGTGCGGTAAAAGCGCCGCTCATACCGTTGAACCTTGCGGTTCCCTGGTAGAATAGCCTTGAGTACCTCAGTGCATCATCCATGTTCTGTCCGGCCAGCCAGGCAGGAAGCATCAGAATTGATGCGGCAATCAGAAATATTTTTCTTTTCATTTTCTTGAATTTTAAACTATACACTTCCTGTTGCTCCTGCAGACTGCGGAACATTTATCAGCATTTATTGACCTGTATTTTTACCTTCTGCCGCCTGAGCTGCTCCTGCCACCTGATGAAGAGGAGGAAGAGGATGATGAGGATGATGAGGATGATGAGCTTCCGGAGCTATAGCTTCCGCCTGATGAACTGGAGCTTCCCGAACTGTAGCTTCTGCTTCCCGAAGAGTACGATGACCCGCTGCTTCTGCTTCCCGAAGAGTATGAGGAACCGCTGCTGCTGCGTGAAGGAGCAGAGTACTGCACCGGTGATGATGACGACCTTGAGGGTGTGTATGCCGGGGTAGTGCTGCTGCTTCGCGGGGTACTGGTTCTGTTGTATACCGTTCCGCTGCTCTGGGTTGTGGTACCGCTGTTGCTGCGGGTAGTGTTGTATGACGGTCTTGAGCTTACCCTCGGGTTGTTGTAGCTCGGGGTATAGCTTCTCTCAGCAGGCTGGTACTGGGGCCTGTTTACAGTCTGTGTCTGTGTCTGTGTCCTGACCGGTGTCTGCTGCTGTGTCCGGGTCTGAGTGGTGGTTTCAGTCCTCACAGGAGACTGTGTACGTGTCTGAGTCTGGTTCTGGACGGTGGTGTTATCCGATTCGCGTCTTGTATATTCAGGTCTTGAGACGGTTGCAGCGCCCTGATTGGAATTGCTGACAGTTCCATCCTGGGTTCTGCGGGTACCGGTTGTTGTTCCGGCAGCAGCGGCTTCCCTGTTGGGGGAGGATTCAGTGGCTGTCCTCCTTGAACCGGCGGGAGTGTTGCCTGTCCCGGCCGGCAATGCGGTGCCTGACACATCCCTTCTGCTGTTCATGTCACCTGAAGGTGCATAGCCTGACTTGGTCCTGATATCAGTGTTGGAGTATGATCCTCTTGACATGGAGCTGTATCCGCCTCTGCGGGCGATATTTTCCACATATCCGCCATCATTGTAATGTGAGGGGTATCCGTAGCCGGAGTACCAGGGATAGTAACCGGGGTATCCGTAACCGTAATAGCCACCGTAATAATTATAATAGGAATACGGGCTGTAACCCCATGAGTAGTACGGGCTGTAGCCCCATGAACTGTACGGGCTGTAGTATGAATAGGGAGAGTAATAATCATAGTAGAAGGGATCATAACCCCAGGAATAGGGTGATCCGTAAGATCCCCAGTACCCATAGCCGAAGCCGAGTCTCATCGAGAACGGTGAGTAGTAGAACGGATCTCTCCAGTAAGGATAGAAGTAATCATCATTGAAGAGGTATATCCTGTCGGCCGCACCACCGTAATAGTTATTTACTATTGTCGGTTCGCCGGCTGCAGCGTATGCCGAATACTCATCATCCGGAACGAATTCGTCAGCGATGAGTGTATCTCCTGCATAGATATTGTCATAATAGGACTGTCCGGCATTCCTGTCCTGGACCGTGGGACCAGCCACAGCCACCGGATTCTCAGACGGCCTGTAATACAGGTCATCGTTGTTGGCTCCTGTGAAGCGGAGTGATGAACACGCGCTTGTTATCACAAGTATTGCCGGGATTATGTACCAAAACCTTTTCATTTCAATCTCCTTCTGGTTATCTATCCAAAATTATACAAATTCCGTACCAATTTCACTCAGCAGGCCAGTTATTTATAATGCACCGAAATAAGTAAAAACTCAGCATCATAATCAGGCTCACTTTCCGGTTCACAAGATTTGTCTATTTTTACGCCATCATTTTTGAGAATTAACAATAATACAAAATTATAACTGAGGAATGGCCAAATTTCTTACTAACAGGGAGGAGAATTATTCACAGTGGTACAATGACCTGGTGATAAAGGCTGACATGGCTGAGAACTCGGCCGTGCGTGGTTGCATGGTCATCAAGCCTTACGGATACGCGATATGGGAAAAAATACAGTCGGAACTTGACCGGATGTTCAAGGCCACAGGTCATGTCAATGCATATTTCCCGCTCTTCATTCCCAAATCATTCTTCAGCCGCGAGGCTGCCCATGTGGAGGGATTTGCCAAGGAGTGTGCCGTTGTAACCCATTACAGGCTCAAGAACTCTCCGGACGGCAAAGGCATTGTTGTTGACCCTGATGCCCGTCTGGAGGAGGAACTCATCGTGAGACCAACATCGGAAACAATTATCTGGAACACATACAAGGACTGGATCCAGTCATACCGTGACCTGCCGCTGCTTATCAATCAGTGGGCCAATGTGGTAAGGTGGGAGATGCGGACGAGGCTTTTCCTCCGTACCACCGAATTCCTGTGGCAGGAGGGTCATACGGCTCACGCCACAAGGCAGGAAGCCGAAGAGGAGGCTGTAAGGATACTGAATCTCTATACTGACTTCGTTGAGAATTACATGGGAGTGCCTGTAATCAAGGGGGTAAAGACTGAGAGCGAGAAGTTTGCCGGTGCCATTGATACCTATACAATCGAAATGCTCATGCAGGACGGCAAAGCGCTGCAGGGCGGAACAAGCCACTTCCTCGGGCAAAATTTCGCAAAGGCATTTGATGTGCAGTTTACAAACCAGGAGGGCAAGCTCGATTATGTCTGGGCAACCTCATGGGGAGTCACCACCCGCCTGATCGGCGCACTGATAATGGCTCACGCCGACAATAACGGACTGGTGCTCCCGCCGAAGCTGGCTCCTATCCAGGTTGTGATAGTCCCAATTTACAAAGGCAACGATCAGCTTGACAAAATCTCCGATATCGCCGTTGATATCAGGCAACAGCTTGAAAAGGCAGGGCTCACTGTCAAGTATGACAACCGTGACACCCAGAAGCCCGGATTCAAATTTGCTGAATACGAGCTTAAAGGAGTTCCGGTGAGGCTGGCGATAGGTCCCCGCGATGCGGAAGAGGGCACCGTGGAGGTAGCCCGCCGTGACACCCTGACCAAGGAGACCATCAGGCGCGAAAACGTCGTGGCACATGTCATCGGTCTCATGGAAGACATACAGCAGAACATTTTCAGGAAAGCTGTTGAATTCAGGGAAAACAACACCTTCACGGCTGATACCTGGGAGGAGTTCACGGACATCATCGAAAACAGGGGCGGCTTCGTTCTTGCACACTGGGACGGCACACCGGAGACTGAAGAAAAAATAAAGGACCTCACCAAGGCCACCATCAGGGCGATACCCCTTGACAGCAGGGAAGAAAAGGGCAAATGTATCCTTTCCGGCAATCCTTCAAACCAGTTATCTCTGCCATCAATAAATGTCGTTTCATTTGGATGTATTGTGTCTACACCGATAGAGAAGAAAAGATGCCCGTTTGGAGTAACCAACCACCATTTACCATTTACTTTCTCAGTTCTAAAC
>JACDJC010003533.1_pt1 | contig 11253 bp, 10 predicted proteins | sample 7454191 | NCBI WGS metagenome assembly JACDJC01 (sample SAMN14253291, study PRJNA609438) | sludge metagenome | isolation source: sludge after 25d culture with pyrite and EDTA | collected 2018-12-20
CCGGAGTTCCGGGAAGACACGCCCTCACGCCAGTTGTGAACGGCAGAACTGGCGCAGCAGGCGCGCCAGTTCCAGGGCCCGACGCACGTCCTTGTGTTTGCGTGCGAGCCGTGCCAGCAGGGATTCGAGGTCGGCCAGGCGGCCGGTCACGCACTCGATGCGGCACAGTGCACGGGCGACACCGGCGCGCGGTACGTGGCGAAAATACCGCCGCAGCAATGTCATCGCCTGTGTCTCGTCGCCTTCGAGAAAATCGAAGGCCGAGTGAAAGAACAGGATCAGGTCGAAGGACTGCATCAGGTCGAGCGGAAGCGCATGGCCGGCGGTCTCCTCGAAATCGACCCGGTGCAGCAGTCCGTTCTTCATCGTCAGGTTGCGCAACTGGGCGGCGCCGTGCCAGAGGCCGCCACGGTGAAAGCCGGAAAGATCGTCGACTGCCTGGATGAGCAGTGCCCGGCGCTCGTGCGCGGCCACCCGCCCGAGCCGGTCGGCCAGGTCTTCGCCGCAGTCCTCGAGAACGAGGAATTCAGGTTCCTCGGCGATCACCACCGGCACGCGCGCACCGTGCGTGCGCAACTGACGCAGCCGTCTGGCCTCATCGCCGAGATTGCCGGCACGCAGTCTGGCCGGATGCACGAGTTCGCGGAACAGCACGGCGCAGCCGGCGCTGAGCAGCCAGGAGCGCATGCGTCGCGTACCGCGGCTTTCCTCGCGCTTGACGATGTAGGGAACGCCGTCGTGCACCAGGCGCACGACCGGCTTGTGCCTGCGTGACGGGTCGGCGCTCAGTGACCTGCGCGCAGCGTCGACCACTTCATCCGCGGCGATCGGTGTCCGTGGCCGAACCGGTGATGTCATTTCGCGCGCATGCTCAGCCCGTGATCGTCTTGCCGATCATGTCGAGGAAGACGTCGTTGTTGCCCCAGTGGATGCCGAAGGCGCGGATGTCGCGGCAATGCCGCTCCATGGGCAGAGCCTGCGAGTAGCCGATGGCACCGTGCAGGGCGAGGCACTGGTCGATGATGTGCGCGGCGGCCTCGGTGGCACCGATCTTGGCCATCCACACCGGCAGCGGCGGACCCGGTTGCGGATTTTCCACGCGCGCCAGTCCGCGGTCCACCCAGGCGCGTGCGCCTTCCAGTTCCAGCAGCACCCGCGCCATGCGCGCCTGGATCGCGCCGATCGCGGACAGCGGCTGGTCCAGAACCGTGCGTTCGCGCAGATGCGCGATCGTGACGTCGACCGCGGCCTGGGCAATGCCCGTGGCCGCCGCGGCGGCGCCGAGCACGCTCGTGGCGCCGATGGCACCGATCAGCGCCAGCGCGCCGCCGAGAGTGCCCAGCAGGCGATCGGCCGGAATGCGGCAGTTCTCGAAAAAGATTTCGCGCACCGCGACGCCGCGGATGCCCATCGTCTGCTCGCGCTCGCCGAAGCCGAGGCCGGGATCGGTCTTTTCGACGATGAAGCTGCTCAGTGCGTTCGGGCCGGGATTCCGGTCGGTGCGCGCCATGACCAGGTAGACGTCGCCGGCGCCAGCCTGACTGATGAAGAACTTGCCGCCGTCGAGAACGTATTCGTCGCCTTCGCGGCGGGCCAAGGTGCGGATGCTCGCTGCATTCGAGCCGCCGCCGGTCTCGGTGGCCGCCAGCGCACCGCCAATCAGACGGGCCTGTGCCAGCCCGGGCAGATAGCACTTCTTCTGTTCGTCGGTGCCGAGCGCGAGGATGCCCGCACTCACCGTCATGTGTGCCAGCAGCGCCCAGGCCGTCGACGCGCAGGCCCCGGCAACGATTTCCAGCGCGGCCAGCGCGGTCTGGCGATCCGCGCCGAGTCCGCCCAGCTCCGCCGGTATCTGCAGCCCGGCCAGACCGAATTCGCCCAGGCTGGCCCAGCGACCGGCCGGGAGCTCCCCGGTAAGATCGATTTCGGCGGCTTGCGGGGCCAGTTCACGTGCGGCAAAAATCCGGGTGCTGTCGAGGAGGCTCTGGTCAGACATGTTTTTTTTTCCTGGTTGCGGATTGCAGATTCGTCGGCGACATGCAGGCAGCAGGAAATGGGGTCTGCACGTCGCGCCCCGGAGCATGGGTGACCGTTCGTCGCTGCCGGCAGGCAGATCGAGGGCGGAAAGAGCCAGGCTCCTGGTCGATGGCGGCGATCGCGTCGGCGTCACGCCATCGGGATCGCCACGTTCATTGTAGGCGGCGACTCTTTTTCCTTTTCGCCGGAATCGGTATCGGCGGCGCAGTGGCCGACTCTGCCAGCGCAGATCCGGCGATGTTCGGGGCAGCCGTGCCGGTGGGCATCATCGCGGCATCCGGCACCGGTCCGGCCGCTCGGCTCCCGTTGCCGGATGGTGTCCCACGGGTGCCCGCAGGTGTGAATCCCACGGCGGCCCAGGTGAACACCTCTTCGTCACAGACGTCCAGACAGCGGGCGCAGCGGATGCAATCGGCGTTCGTGATGAGCGGGCCCGGAGCGGTACCGGTTCCATACAGTGCCGGCGCGATCACGTGTGGTTCGGGGCAGACGCGGAAGCAGTCGCCGCAGCGCGTGCAGCGGTCGCGGTGCGTCGCGCTCACGTGCACGACAGCGGCCCGTCCGAGGACTCCGTAGAAGGCACCGACCGGACAGACGTGGCCGCACCAGCCGCGCGGCAGGATGAGAAGATCGAAGAGAAAGACCGCCAGTGTCACGCCATAGCCGCCGACCAGTCCGAAGATCAGTGCGCGGTGCAGGAGCGTGATCGGATTGACGGTCTCCCAGGCTACCGTGCCGAGCGTGGCCGAGAGGAACAGCACGACCACCAGGATGCCGTAGCGCAGGCGCCGGTCGGGCCGGTGGCGTGCGAGCAGCGCCGGCAGATGCCATTTCGTGCGCAGCCAGGCAGCCAGGTCGGTGGCCGGACCGATCGGGCACACCCAGCCGCAGAAGCTACGCCCACCGAGCAGGGCCCAGACGGCCGCCACCAGGCAGGCGCCGAGCAGGGCCGGAGCGGCCAGCGTGTGGTGCGCCAGCAGCGCCTGCAGGGCAACGAAGGGATCGCTCAGCACGATCGCACCGAACCATTCGCTGGCCGCCAGCGTGCCGCGTGCCAGCCACAGGCCGGTCCAGGGCCCGAGCAGAAACGCCGTCAGCACGAGCAGTTGCACGGTGCGCCGCGCCAGCAGCCAGCGCTGTCGTCGCAGCAGGGCACGACGGCCAGCCGTGCGCGACGGGTGATCAGCGATGGCCTTCATGATTGGCCCGTACGGTAATGGCGGCGCGATCGTCAACGATGCACGCCTGCTCGCACAGCCCGCAGCCGGTGCAGTGGTCGGAATCGACGACCGGCCGGAAGAATCCGCCGCCTTCGGTGCGACCGTACTGCATGCGGATGGCGCGATCGGGGAGCGGGCAGGCCTGGTAGCAGGCGCGACAGAAGCCGGCACCGCTGTAGCTCATGCAGCGTTCCGGTGCGCTCAGATGTGCCGTTCCCATCCGCGCGCGGGTGATGTCGACCAGCAGGGGATCGAGGGCGCCGGTTGGACAGGCCGGCACGCAGGGGATGTCGGCACACATCCGGCAGGCGCCCGTGCGGGCACGGAAGTACGGGGTGCCGGCGGCGATGCCATCGCCTGCCGCGGCCAGATGCAGGACATCGTACGGACACGCCTGCACGCACAGGCCGCAGCGGATGCAGGCCTCGAGAAAATCCGGTTCGCGCAGTGCGCCCGGCGGCCGGATCCGGTCCGCCGGCAGGGCGGCAGCCTTTTCCTGGCGGACATGCACGCCGAGCAGGCCCGCCGCCGCGCCCAGCGCCAGCAAGCTCTTCAGCGTCCGGCGTCGCGGGTGATGCGCCGACGCCTGTCGTCCCGGCCGGCTGTCCGGCCTTCGGGCGGCCGGATCTTCGCGATCCTCTGGAGCGATCGGGTCGTGCGGGACAGACATCGGCATGGACGGGGCGGCAGTGTGACGGAACAAACAGGGGGCGTCCGGCGTCCGGCGTCTGACGTCTGACGCCGACAGGCGCGGCAGGGGAATGCCCTATGATTTCCGCTGATTGTCGATGATCGGCCATTCCGGCCGTTCGCGAAACCCTGCGGGATGACTGACGATGCAGTTTCACCTCGAAGGTTTCATGCCGGGCGACCCACGCATGACGGTGGCGGCTCCCGACGTGTCCGCGCACAGCGACAAGCTCCCGGAGCGGCTCGATGTGCTGATCGTCGGCTGCGGACCGGCAGGTCTGACGCTGGCTGCGCAGTTGTCGGCCTTTGCCGATCTGCGCGTCGCGATCGTCGAACAGAAGGACAGACCGATCGAACTGGGACAGGCCGACGGCATTGCCTGCCGCACGATGGAGATGTTCGAGGCCTTCGGCTTTGCCGAACGCGTGCGCCAGGAAGCCTGCTGGATCAACGAGGTCACGTTCTGGAAACCGGACGGGGACGCGCCGGATCGCATCGTGCGCCACGGCCGTGTGCGTGACACGCCGGACGGGCTGTCGGAGTTCCCGCACGTCGTGCTGAACCAGGCACGCGTGCATGATTTCTGGCTCGACGTCATGCGCCGGTCGCCGCGGCGACTGCAGCCGCATTACTCGCATCGCCTGCTCGATCTGGTGGTCGACACTGCGACTGCAGATGATCCGGAGAAAGTTTCGCCCGGGCATACGGAGAACGGCGCCATTGACGATCATCGTGTCACGGTCCGCCTGGAGCGCACCGATCCGGCGCATGCCGGCGAGATCGTGACGGTGCAGGCGCGCCACGTGGTCGGCTGTGACGGTGCGCGCAGTACCGTGCGCAAGGCGATCGGGCAGCAGTTGCGGGGCGATTCATCCAGCCAGGTCTGGGGCGTGATGGATCTGCTGGCGGTCACCGATTTCCCCGACATCCGATTCAAGTCCGCAGTGCAGTCGTCCAGCGGCAACCTGCTGGTCATCCCGCGCGAGGGCGGCCATCTGGTGCGCCTGTACGTCGAACTCGATCCGCTTGCCGCGGGCGAACGCGTGCGCGATCGCGGCATCACGCTCGATCATCTGATCGCTACCGCCCGGGCGATCCTGCATCCGTACCGGCTGCAGGTGAAGGAAGTGCCGTGGTGGTCGGTCTATGAAATCGGGCAGCGCATCTGTGATCGCTACGACGATGTGCCCGCCGGAGGAGAGGCCACGCGCCTGCCGCGTGTGTTCATCGCCGGCGACGCCTGTCACACGCACAGCCCGAAGGCCGGGCAGGGCATGAACGTTTCGATGCAGGACAGCTTCAATCTCGGCTGGAAGCTCGCTGCCGTCCTGCGCGGCCAATGCGTGCCCGAGGTGCTGCACACCTATACCCGGGAACGACGGGCGGTGGCACAGGAACTCATTGATTTCGATCGCGAGTGGGCGCGGATGTTCAGCGATCGTCCGCGCGGAGCACTGGCGGCGGCGCCGGGCGGCGCGGCTGACCGGCGCACGGACGCACATCCCGGGGACGGTGGTGTCGACCCGAAGGAATTCCAGGCGTATTTCGAGCGTCATGGCCGCTTCACCGCAGGGGTCGAGACACATTACCCGCCGGCGCTGCTCTGCGGTGCGTCGACGCACCAGTCGCTTGCGGCCGGCTTCACGATCGGCATGCGTTTTCATTCGGCACCGGTCATGCGCGTGTGCGACGCGCGGCAGATGGAACTCGGGCACGTCGCCCGCGCCGACGGGCGCTGGCGCCTGTATGCGTTCGGTACGCACGACGATGTGCTGCAGGACGGTTCGGGCCTGCACCGCCTGTGCCGCTTTCTCGACGAGTCACCGGCGTCGCCGGTGCGCCGGTACACGCGCCCGGACGAAGATCCGGATGCGGTATTCGATCTGCGCGTCATCGTGCAGGCTGCACACACCGGGCTCGACGTTCATGCCAGCGGCCTGCCGATCCTGCTGCCGGCCAAGGGGCGCTACCGGCTGATCGATTACGAAAAGGTCTTTTCGGCCCGGCTGACGAAGGGCGAGACGATCTTCGAGCACCGCGGCATCGATCGCACGCGCGGCGCTCTCGTCGTCGTTCGCCCGGACCAGTACGTGGCACATGTGCTGCCGCTCGATGCACACGAGGAACTGGCGGCTTTCTTCGACCGGTTCATGCTGGCGCGCCCGTGAGCATCGGGCCATCGGCATCGACCGGTTCCGGCGCCGGCGAGGCGCCGGCGGAGACGGCCTCCCCGCCGGCAGTGCGCCGGGTTCCGGTGTTTGTCACCGTGGCGCTCGCCTTGCTGATGATGTCGATCGACTCGACGATCGTCGCCACCGCGCTGCATTCGATGCAGACCGGGCTCGGCGCCTCGATCAACTGGGCCGGCTGGACGATCACCGCGTATTCGTTCGGCTTCGTGCTGATGCTGCCGGTCAGCGGTCGGCTCAGCGAGCGCTACGGGCGCCGCCGCGTGTTCCTGGCTTCGGTGGCGGCGTTCACCATCGCGTCCCTGCTCTGCGGGCTGGCACAGGACATTTTCACGCTGATCGCGCTGCGTGCCGTACAGGCGGCCGGCGGCGCCGGTTTCACGCCGTCGGCCACCGGGATCATCGTCGACCATTTCGGCGATCAGCGTGATCGCGCGGTCAGTCTGTTCGGCAGCATCTTCCCGATCGGAGCGATGATCGGCCCGATCTTCGGAGGCCTGTTCGTCACCTACTGGACCTGGCGCGGCGTGTTCTTCGTCAACGTGCCGATCGGGCTCCTGATCGTCCTGCTGACCCTGCGCTACGTCCCGCGCGATCGGCCGCGGGCGGCGGATCGTGCGTCCGCGAGCGATGACGACCGAATGGATGTCGGCGGCATGCTGCTGCTGGGTACCGGTCTGCTGGCCGGCATGCTCGCCGTCAGCTTTCTCGGCGAACGCGGGGCGCATCCGTCCTCGCTCGAATTCGTCGTGCCGGCGCTGCTGGCGATCGCACTGCTGTGGTGGTTTTTCCATCACATCGCGCGGTCGCGGCATCCGTTCATCGCGCCGCGTCTGATCCATGGCAAGGGCTTCGGCGCCGTCAATCTGGTCAATACCTTCTACGGTGGCGTCACCAATGGCGTCGTCACGCTGATTCCGCTGTATGCGGTCAGCCGCTACGGCATCGACGATCTCGGCTCGGGCACACTGCTGATCGCGCAGGCGGTCGCCGCCGTGCTGCTGTCGGTCTCGGCCGCACTGGCCCTGCGTCGCACCGGGCATCGGCTGCCACTGCATGTCGGCGGCTCGGTGATCGCCGCCGGCATGTTCCTGCTGGCGCTGGAGCCGCCGGCCGCGCTCGGCCCGTGGACCTGGCTGGCACTGGCGGCCTTTGTCGTCGGCGCCGGGCGTGGTGCCATCAATCCGGCCAGCCGCAACGCCGGGCTGCAACTGGCGCCGGAGCACTCGTCCACACTGGCCGCACTGCGTACCGCGTCGCTGCAGATCGGCTCGATCACCACGGTGTCGATCGTGACCGCGGTCCTGGCCGTCTCGGGCGACCCCGGTGCGGTCCAGGCACGCGTATACGCGCTGACGGCCATTTTCCTGCTGGCGCTGTTTCCGCTGATCGTTCGCGTGCCCGAACACCACGGCTCGTGGTGATGCAAGGGCGTCCCCCGCGGCGCCACGACGGCGCGTCGATGGCCGCACGCGCCTGATCGCTTCACCGGTGCTCAGCTGCCGCTGGCATGATCGCCGGGCTGGTAATGCCCGGGTTCCGAGCGAAAGGGAATTGCCAGCCGGTTCCAGCCGTTGATCGCGATGATCGCCAGCGACAGGTCGGTGAGTTCCTTCTCGCTGAACTGCGCGCGCACTTCCTCGTAAAGGGCGTCCGATACGTCGGCGCCGGCGATGCGCGTCAGGGCCTCGGTCCACGCCAGTGCCGCGCGCTCGCGCGCCGTGTAGAAGGGCGCTTCACGCCAGGCGTCGAGCACGTACAGGCGCTGCTCGGTCTCGCCGGCCGCACGCGCATCCTTGCTGTGCATGTCCAGACAATAGGCGCAGCCATTGATCTGTGATGCGCGCATCTTCACCAGTTCGAGCAGCGAATGCTCGAGGCCGCAACTCTCGACGTGTTTCTGCAACTGCAGCATCGCATGCATGCCCTGCGGCGATGCCTTGTAGTACTCCATGCGTTGGCTCATGACATTTCTCCCCGTCAGAAAGCGTCCACTCATGGTAAGACGCCGGCGGATCCCTTGCTGCGAGCGCAGGTTTGGCGGGCTGCATGCAGCCTGACGGGCCGGCGGCATCAGGACGGGTCGTCCGATCCCCGTATGATGTCGGCTGCAGTGAAACCAGCCACTCCGTCGATGGACATGGATCACGAATTCTGGTTGCAGCGCTGGCGCGAGGGCCGGATCGGCTTTCATCAGGGCACGGTGACACCGGTGCTGGAACGGTATCGCGCAGCCATGGCCTGGCCGGCCGGCAGTCGCCTGTTCGTGCCGTTTGCCGGCAAGACGCTCGACATGCCCTGGCTGGCGGCGCACGGCCATCGCATTCTCGGCATCGAACTGTCGCCGATCGCCGTCGAGCAGTTCTTTGCCGAACAGCGGCTCGTGCCCGAGGTGCGGCGTTCGCGCTACGGCGTGCATCACGTCGCCGGGGCCATCGAAGTGATCCAGGGCGATGCTTTCGGACTCGATGCCGCGGCACTGGCCGACTGTGTCGGAGTGTTCGATCGGGGCGCGCTGGTCGCATTGCCGCCGGATCTGCGGGCGCGCTATGCAAACGAGGTGTATGCCGCCCTGCCGGCCGGTTGCCGCGGTCTGCTGCTGACCTTCGAGTATGCGCAGGCACAGATGCCGGGACCACCGTTTTCCGTGCCGGAAAGCGAGGTGCGCAGTCTCTTTTCACCGCACTGGTGCATCGATCTGCTGGAGCGTCGGGATATCCTCGCAGAGGAGCCCCGGTTTGCTGCTGCCGGTCTCACGGCGCTCGATGACGTGGCCTGGCGACTGGAACACACGGCGGATCCGGGTCGACGATGAGCGCCGCCGCTTCGACGCGTGCACTGAGCACGCTCGCCTTTGCGACGCTGATTTTCGTTGCCTTCCTGATGGGCGCCAATCACGTGGCCGCCCGGCTGGCGTTCGACCATGGAGCCGACGTCGCGACCGCGGTGGCCACGCGCAGCCTCGTGACGGCCATCATCACCGGCACGCTGGTCGTCGCCGGCGGCGTGTCCTTCGGCGTGAATGCCCGTCAACGGCGCGCATTGCTGCTGATCGGCAGTCTCGTCGGTATCCAGAGCATGTGGATCTATGCGTCGGTGGCGCGCCTGCCGGTGGCGCTGGCACTGCTTGCGTTCAACACCTATCCGCTGACGACGGCCTTGTGGGTGCGTGCGCTCTACCGGCAGCAGCTGGAGCGTCGTCTGCTGGTCACGATGGGCGTTCTGCTGATCGGGCTCGCGCTGGCGCTGGACGTCTTCGGCGCCACTTCGGGGCTGGGTGCGGCCGAGCAGTGGCGGCAGATGGGCGTCGGCGTCGGCTTCGCGCTGGCGGCCTCGCTGACCTTCGGCCTGGCGCTGGCGCTGACGCAATATGAGGCTGGCAGCGTCGACGGACGGCTGCGCAGTTTCGTCATCATGGCCATGGTCGGTCTGTGGGCGCTCGGCGGGGTCGCCTGGCAGGGCGGTTTCCACTGGCCCACGGCCGCCGCCGGCTGGTGGGGGCTGGCCCTGCTCAGTCTGTTCTACGGCACCGGCATCACGATCCTGCTGACCCTGTTGCCGCGCTGGGGGGTCGTTGGCAATACGGCGATCATGAACGTCGAACCGGTGTTCGCGCTCGTGCTTGCCTGGGTGATTCTGGATCAGCGTATTGCACCGATCCAGATCGTCGGCGCCTTGATCGTCGTGGGCGCCGTGATTGCGCTGGGCATGCGCTCGCGCCGACCGGCCGCCGTGCGTCAGGCGGATTGAAGCCGGCCGCTGGCCGGTCATCCGCGCCCCGGTTTCGTCTGCCTGCCCGCGCCCAGCCATCCGTCGTCAGGAGGATCAGAACATGTCTGCCGTTCCCGAAACCCGTCGCGCCAGCATCGCGCATTTCGATGCAATCGCCGCCCGCTGGGAGGAAAGCCCGACGCGCATGGCGATCGCCCGCGCGGTGGCGGATGCCATCCTGACGCTGCTGCCGCCGTCCGGCGTCGGGCACGCGATGGAATTCGGCGCCGGTACCGGGCTGGTGACCGCATTGCTCGCGCCGGCCGCCCGGCAGTTGACGGCGGTCGAGCAGTCGCCCGGAATGATCACGGCGATGCGGCGCAAGCTCGACGAGCATGGCATCGGCAACGTGCAGGCCGTCGAGGGCGATGTCGAGCAGCAACTGCCGGCCGGACCCTTCGATCTCGTTTTCAGCAGCATGACGCTGCATCACATCGCCGACGTACCCGCCCTGTTCGAGCGCGTGCATGAGGTACTGGCGCCCGGCGGACGGATCGCCATGGCCGATCTGCTGAGCGAGGACGGCAGCTTCCACGGGCCCGAGGTGCCCGGCGTGATGCATCACGGCTTCGGCGTGGATGAACTCGCGGGCTGGCTGCGCACCTCCGGCTTCATCGACATTGCGGTTCGGGAAGTCCACCGTATCCGGCGAGTACGGGAAGACGGAACGCAGCGCGAATATCCGGTGCTGCTCGCCACCGGACGCAAAAGCGGAACCGACTTATCCGGCTTTGTCTTCGGGTGTCACGGCCGGGCCTGACATGTCGGGCGTCGGCGGTCGGCCGCCACCGACCTCAGCTTTTCCGGCGTCGGGCAGCCGCCAATCGTCGGCGCAGTACACGGATCTGCGCGCTGGCGAGCAGGGCCGTCACCGGCAGCAGCAGGGCCAGGAACACGAGGCCGAAACCGTCGGCGGCCGGGTCGCGCCCGGGCAGGTAGTGCGCCAGGCTGGCGCCGAAGGCGGCGATGATCGGCACGGTAGCGACGGAAGTCGCCGCCGGGCCGCTGTCGAGCGCGAGCGGAACCAGTCCGCGCGGGGCGCGAAACATCAGTACACCGGTGAACAGCAACAGGGGCGCGAGCAGTTGTACCCAGGCGAAACCGCTCAGGATGCGGAACGTGCCCAGCGCCAGGCCGGTGGCCATGCCGATCGCGACGATGAGCCGGAATGCCGTTGCGGACAGGCCGGTCTGTGCGGATTCCCCCGGGTGCCCCGGACCTTCCGGGGCGGCCTGTCGTTCCAGTTCCTCGATGCGTTGCGCGATGCCGGTGAGTGTCGGTTCGATCAGGGCCGCGGTCAGCCCGAGGGTGGCGGCGAAGGCCACCAGCCACAGCGAATTCAGAAC
>JACDJC010003537.1_pt1 | contig 11239 bp, 7 predicted proteins | sample 7454191 | NCBI WGS metagenome assembly JACDJC01 (sample SAMN14253291, study PRJNA609438) | sludge metagenome | isolation source: sludge after 25d culture with pyrite and EDTA | collected 2018-12-20
CTGGGACACACCGGGTAAGGGTCGCTCGGCCTGTTTCGCGGTCACGTATTGCACCGGCGAGGCGAAGGTGATGAGGAGTTCGTTCTCTCCATCGCGCAGTAGTGAGCCGATATCCCAGCTATAGCGGCGGTACATGTTGTCGGCCTGACCTACCGGATGGCCGTTCAGGCTGACGGTTGCCAGTGTGTCCAGCCCATCGCACACCAGCCGCACCTGGGGCTGGGCCGCCAGGTCGGGTTCGGCGGTGAAGCGCAGCCGGTACTCCCAATCAGCCTCGGCCACCCACTGCACGCGCCGCTCATTGTCACCCACAAACGGGTCGGGGATACAGCCCAATGCCAGCAGGTCGGTATGCACGCCGCCGGGCACGGTGGCCGGCGACCAGTCGGCCGTGCCGGTCTGACGAAATTGCCAGTCGCCGGACAGAGATTGCGTCTTCATTAAACAGTTACCTCTTGTCTTGCCGCTTCTTTCCAGACCGCTTGCAGGGGTCGATAATCCAGCAGGATGATGCCTTCTTCTTCGATCACGTCTTTGGCCTGTTGAGAGATCAAAAAGTCGAAATCCGACTGGCGCATGTGATGCCCTTCCGATTCTATCGCCAGCAATTCAGGAAAATTAAAACCGGGATGGATGGCCCAATCACTCAGGCCCGGTGGCAGCCGGCGAAGTAGTTCCACCAAGCGCGCCTGCTTGGTGGCCAGATCGAGTTGGTAGCTATCCAGGAAGCCGCTATCGTTGACCGGCAACCCCAGGTTGCGTGCCCTGGCGATCTGGGCGCGGGTGACCACGCGCAGCGCCAGGCCGTACTCCCGCGCCAGCACCAGCATCACCTCGGAGACGGCGTCCCAGCCGTCGAGGCGCAGGCAATGCCAGTCGAGGTGAGTCGGCCGCAGCCCTAAGCTCAAAACTGCGTCTATTTGCGCCCGGAACTCCACCTCCAATTCCGCCAAATCGACCTGGGCCAGGAAATGGGGCATCTGGTCAAAGTTATAGAAGGAGCCATCCCCGCGAATCAGCGACGGCACTTTCTCCCTGGGGGTCAATGGCCCCCAACGGTAATCCGCCCAATCGGAGATGACGGTCAGATGCACGCCGAATGGGTACTCGGGGTGGTCGGCCAGAAAGCGCAGGGCGTGGCGCGCCCACGGGCAGGGAACCATCAGCGTCGCCGATCGCAAGATCCCGGCCGGGAAGGCGCGCATGACGGCCTCGTTCACCGCGTGGCACATGCCGAAGTCGTCGGCGTTGACGATCAGCAGCCGCGCGTCGGCCGGGTAGCCCAGCATCTCGTTAGTGAACTTCATAAGCGGCCTCCGCGTTCCCTTGCCCCGTCATGGCCAGCCGGTAGAGGATGAACAGCGCCGCAAAGAGCAGCACCAGGCAGATGGGCACGACCTCCAGCGAATAGCGGCCGGCCAGCACGCCGATGAGGCTGGGAACCAGGGACCCGCCCAGGCCGGTCACGGCCATTTGCATGCCGATCGTGTTGGCCGCGTAGCCGGCGCCAACGCGGCGGCTGGTGCCGGAAATGAGAGCCGGGAAAATGGGAGCGATGGCGAAGCCCACCAGGGTTACGGCCACCAAATTGGCCAGCGGGAATGGGTTTAGCCACAGCAGGATTGAGCCGAACAAGGCAAAGCCCACGCTGGCCTGAACCAGAAGGTCAACGCCCAGGCGTTTGGCGTATAGCCCGGCCAGAATACGGCCCAGGGTAAAAGTGGCCCAATAGCTGCCGGTGATAAAACCGGCCGTGCCCGGGACCACGCCGCGCGCCTCGGTCAGCAGACTATAGGCCCAGATGCCCAGCGAAACCTCGGCCCCAACGTAGAGGAAGAAGAGCGAGACGCTGAGCCAGACGCGGGGTCGGCGCACTGTATCGGCCAGAGGGGTTTTATATTCCGTCAGGCGCTTCTCGCGCGGGGCGTCTGTGCCAGTTTCCGACCCCTCGTCGCGCCACCAGGAAAGGGTCAGGACGAAAGCCAGCGCCATGAGCAACTGGAACCCGGCCACAATGCGATAGCCCAGCTGCCAGGAGTCGAAAGTTGTGAGGGCCGTGGTGATAATAATGGGGCCGAGGGTGATGCCGATGCCGTAGCTGGCATGGAGCCACTGCACTAACCCTTCGCCAAAGTGGGCGGCGGCATAGGTGTTAAGGCCGGCATCGATGGCTCCCGCGCCCAGGCCGGCCACCACACCCAGCATGACAAACATCCACCATTCCGGTACCAGTGTATAGCCGATGAGCGCCATGCCGGTGAGGGCGCAACTGATCGCCAGCAGTTTGCCCACACCCAGCCGGGCCACCAGCGCCCCACTGAGGAAGCTGGAGGTCATGTAGCCGGTCACCGAGGCGATGAGCAACATGCCTAGCGCGTCGATGGGCACGCCAAAATCGGCCCGCACTGAGGGCCAGGCGATGCCCATCAGGCCGTCGGGCATGCCCAGGGCGATAAAGGCGGCGTAGGCCAGCAAGACAGGCCCCAGCCGGACCAGCGATTTCGATGTGGTCGAGGTTTCCACAGTCATCTAACGTCCTAACGGAGGAGGGCAAGTCCGGCAGCCTCAGACAGTAGAGAGATCCCACTCCTCGCGAATTTTCGGCACGTCGCTGATCAGGCGCTTGGTGTATGGCTCTTGCGGGTCCAAAATCACGTCATCGGCCGTGCCTCTCTCAACAAACCGGCCACGCTCCATGATGTAGACGGAGTCAGAAACGTAGAACGCCAGGCCGATGTCGTGGGTGATGAAGATGGGTGTCATGCCGACCTCGTTGCGCAAGTCCAGCAGCGAGTCCAGGATCATTGAGCGCGAACAAGCATCGATCATTGACGTTGGCTCGTCGGCGATCAGGATCTTTGGCTTGAGCAGGAAGATACGGGCGATCATCAGGCGTTGCTGCTGGCCGCCCGATAGCTCAAAGGGGTACTTGTTGGTCAGTTCCTCGAACTTCAGGTTGACGAAGCTGCACGCCTCGGTCATCAACTCGATCTTCTTCTCGCGGGGCAGTTTGCCATCACCGCGCATCCGAATGCAATCGAGCAGCACGGCGTCGATCTTGTGGAAGATGTTGTAGGACGAGAACGGGTCCTGGAAGATGGCCTGGATGCTCCGCCAGTACTCTTTCTTCTTGCGGTGAGAGCTGATGTCGCGCTTCTGGCCCTGAAAGTACACCTCGCCCGACGTCTCATTGATCAACCCCAGCAACATCTTGGCCAGGGTGGTCTTGCCGCTGCCCGATTCGCCAACGATGGAGACGATCTCGCCTTCATAGAAGGTGAAATCCACGTTGTCGACGGCGACGGTTTTATTACGGCCCAGGCCGAAGACTTTGCTCAGGCCTTTGCCTTGCAAACAAGGTTTCTTTTCATCTGTCATGTCTGGCGTATACCTCCCGGGCATGGGCCTGACTCAATTGTTCCGGCGACAGAATGCATCGGTATTCGCGCCCGCCGCCTGCGTCCATCATCGGTATCGTCTGTGCCCGACAGGCGGGCATGACGTACTTGCAGCGGTCGGCAAAGCGACAGCCGGACGGCGGATTTTTTAGATTGGGCGGCACGCCGGGGATGGCCGCCAGCTTTACACCGCGCAGCCCTGCTTCCGGCACCATGATCGACCCCATCAGGCCCTGCGAGTAGGGATGGAGGGGCGTGAGCACCACTTCGTGAGCGGTGCCTTTCTCAACGATTTGCCCGGCGTACATGACCATAATGTCGTTGGTCACATTGTAGAGCAAGGGCAACTCGTGGGTGATGAAGATCATCGACCGTATGAGGCCGCTGTTCATCAAGTCGCGCAACATCTTGATGACCATCTTCTGCGAGGTCACATCGAGGGCTGACGACGGTTCGTCGGCGATGAGCACCTGCGGGCTCAGGATGACAGAGACGGCGATGACTGTGCGCTGCTTCATGCCACCCGACAGCTCGACCGGGTACTTGTTCAATACGTCAACCGGCAACCCCACGCGCTCGAACAACCCCCTGGCCATATCGTGGATTTCGCTCTTGGACATGTAGGGTTGGTGGGCCTTCACCACGTCCTCGATGAAGTTGATGATCCGGCGCGTCGGATTGAGGGCATTCATGGCCGCCTGGGGGATATAAGCGATTTCCGTGCCCAGGATCGACTTGCGCACCTCATCGGGTGCCATGTCAGTGATCTTCTGGCCATCGATGATGATCTCCCCTTCCGTGTAGTGTAGCGGCGGAAAGTAGTACCCCATCAGACTGAGGGCCAGCGTCGATTTGCCGCAGCCCGATTCTCCGGCAATGCCCAGCGACTTACCTTCCCCGACCGTCAACGACACGTGGTCGACCGCGTAGATATTGTCACCGTAGCGGGTGACGTACTTGGTGCTCAAGTCCTTGACTTCCAGCACGACGTTACTAGTGTCCATAAACTAATCCCTAAGTTGCGGATTGAATATTTGGTCGAGACCGGTATTCATCAGAAGCAACGAGAATGCGATCAGGGTAATGGCGATGATGGCAGGTACGTAAGCCCACCAATAACCCAGGATGTGGGCCTGGTAGATCATGGCCCAGTTCATTATCAGGCCCAGCGTTGGCACATCCGTCGTGCGCGGCCCCAGCCCCAGGATGGACAGATTCGCCTCAATCAGGATGGCGGCCGAGATCTGCAGGATGAAGGCCATAACGACGTAGGAGGCGACATAGGGGAAGACGTCACGGAAGATGATGTAGATCAGCGAGTGACCGGACAGCCTCGACATGCTCACGTGGTCGCGATTGCGCAGCGAGATGACCTGGGCGCGCACGGCGCGGGCCGTCCAGGGCCAGGCCGTGAGACCGATAACCACGGCGATGACAAACGCGCCGCGTTGCTCCTGGCCGATGCTGAAGGAGATGAGGATCAACAGGACGATGCTGGGAATAACGATGAAGAGGGTGGTGAAGAAGGTAATCAGATCGTCCGCAAGGCCGCCCAGATAACCAGCCACCAACCCCAGAGTCACTCCAATGGTGGTGGCGATGACGCCCGCCACGAGGCCGATGCGCAACGAGACAGCGGTGGCCGTTACCAGCTGGGTCAGCACGTCGCGGCCGAAGTTGTCTGTGCCCAGCGGCAAGATGCGCACGTTGGGCACCTCGTTGACGTTCACGTAGGCGTCCTGGTCCACTACGTCCGCCGCTTCCAGCGCGCCTGACTCGGGGTTCACGGTGGCGATCGTCGCTCCCTCAGTCGATAACAACCCTTCGAGCGAGTTATCGAGCCGGATGTAGTAGTTGCGGTCGGCGTTGGTCATGCCGGGAATGCGCGTTGCCGGGTCGAAGTTGTTCACCCATAGGTTTAGTAGCGCTTCGGTATTGGTGGTGTCGATGTCACCTTCGGTCACGCCGGCGCTCACCAGCCACTCCTTGATGGCCAGGCGATCATCGTCGCCCAGCTTGTTGGCGATACGCTTGGCTTCGGCATCGTCCAGCATGATTGTATAGCGCGGCGAGCCGAATACGCTGTCGTAGGCGTTGACATAGATGCCGGGAGGGAAGAATGTACCCTGACCGATGATTTCCAGTGGATCGTCGCGGACGAGCATCGGATAGAAGATGGCCATCAGCACAATAAACGAGAAGATGACGAAGCCGGTTACGAACTTGCCCGATCGGAAAACCTGTCGCACTGTGTGGCTCATGGAAACACCTTGCCTTAGTCGGCCTGGGCCGCCTTGATACGTGGGTCGAGCACGCCGTATAGAATTTCCATGCCGAAGTTAGCCAGCAGCGTCATGACCGTGATGATCAGGGCTGTAGCCGATATGAGCGGATAATCCTGCCCCAACGAGGCGCTCAGGATGGTGGAGCCGAGACCGGGATAGCTGAAGATAACCTCGGCCACCAGCGCGCCACCGATCATCGTGCCGATGGCCAGGGCCAGGCCGGTAATCTGCGGCAGCATGGCGTTACGGAAGACGTAGCGGACGATCTTGTTGTCTTTGATGCCCATGAAGCGGCTGTACTTCACGTAATCGGCGTTCAACTCGTAGATGGCCATGGAACGCATGCCGATGGCCTGGCCGCCGATAGTGATCAGGACGATGGACCAGAAGGGTAATTGATAATGGACGAAAACCGACCCGACGAAATTCCAACTGAGGTTGGGAATAAGATCAAAGCCGTATCCACCCGACGTGGGGAACCAGTTCAGGGTGACGGCGAAGATGACCAGCAGGATGATGGCCATGCCGAAGGCGGGCATGCTGCTCAAAAAAATGCTGGCCGGCATGAATCCCTTGTCGAAGTAGCCGCGACGGTAGGCGGCCAGCGCGCCCAGTGTGTTTCCGATAATCCAGCCGACGAGGATGGCCGGCAGTTGCAGGGCAAGGGTCCACACGAGCGACACGCGCAGCACGTCGGCTACCGTGCGGGGGTACTGGCTGAATGAGAAGCCGAAGTCGCCGCGCAACACGTTGCGCACGTAGATGAAAAACTGCTGATACATTGGCAAATCGGTGCCAAAAAGCTTTGTGTATTGTTCGTAGATAGCCTGAACGCCGGCCGTATTGCTCATCCCCTGGGCCATGCGGGCGGTGATGGCGGCCACCGGGTCGCCCGGCATCAGGCGCGGCAAGATGAAGTTCAGGATGAACGCGAACACCAGCGTGAGGCTGAACCAGAAGAATTTATTCAGGAAATATCTCCGGTACCCTTTCAACGCAGCACCTCCTCAACTCTAAGATTTGCCGGTGCAGAAGTAAACAGATTGTGGGTTGTTAGTCCCGTCTCCCCCTGGCCCTCGTGGAGCGTCCACATTTCTACCAAAACAGCCATGCCCCGCGGCGGGGCATGGCTGTTTTGGTAAATTTACAGCTTAAGGATTGACCAGCTCCAGGTTATAGAGACCGGCAATGCTCCAGCCATCGGTCAGGTTGAGCGGCGGGACGGGCGGCTCGGTGCCGTCGCCCTCGTGCGGGAAGTTCGTCCACACACTCTCGTTCACGGTGTGGAATGACTGCGGACGGTACATCAGGGTGAAGGACGGCACCTCGGTCAGGTACAGGCGCACCAGCTCGGTGTACGTTTCCTTCAACACTTCGGGGTCGGTCTCGGCCGGGATGGAGGCGATCAGAGCATCAGCCTCGGGGTTCGAGTACTGGCCCCAGTTGCCGTTCCAGTTGCTGGCCATGCCGATGAACTCGGAGGACAGCAGCTTGCGGATGCGGCCCCACGGCTGCGTCGGGCCGGCGCCATCGCTCCACATCATGAAGATGTCGTACCCTTCGGGCAGCGGAGCGTCGGACTTGGTGACGACGGTCTGATAGACCGACCACTCGGGGAAGTTGGTCGTGATTTCGATGCCGATCTCGGCGCCGGCGGCGGCGACCACTTCGATGGCGGCCTGCCAGTCGGACCAGCCGTTGGGGCAGGTGGCGACGTAGCTGAGGTTCTCGCCATTGTACTCGCGGATGCCGTCACCGTCGGTGTCGACGATCCCGGCCTCATCGAGCAGGGCGATAGCGCCTTCGATGTCGTTGCCGGCCCATTGCAGGTCGGCCACAGCCTCGTGATCATACGTGGCCTGCTCGGCCGGGGTCGGGTTCATCAGCGAACGCGGAACCTGGTCGAAGGTCGCCGACTGGTCGGTCATGGCGTTGGCGATGATCGTCGGGTAGTCGACGGCCATGGCGATGGCCTTGCGCACGGCTACCTGATCCAGACCGTTGGACTCCAAGTTAAAGAATGCCGTCGGCAGGCTGGCGCCGATGCCGTAGGGGGCTTCGGGCAGGTAGGTGGAGATGGGCAGGTTATCATTCAGCCAGAAATCCTGAACGTTGGAGTTGAACTGCTGGCTGACGTCGACCTCACCGGCCTGGAGGGCCGTGGTACCGGCGGCGTTGTCCTTGAAGATCGTGTGCGCCAGGTACTTGGGCGCGGGCAGCTCGCCCCACATGGAGGCATCCTGACCCCAGTAATTGTCATCGCGCACGTAGACGACCTTGGAGTCGTCGGCGAAGTACTTGCCGTAGGGGCCGGAGTAGACTACGTCCTCGGCCGGGTCGGCCAACAGGGCGACGGGATCGCCGCCGACGCGCTCGATGAGCGTCTCGGTCCATGCCTTCTGGTTGACATAGTTGGTGCTGACGTAGGCGGCCACGAGCAGCGGGTTCACCGCTTCGCCGGCGTCGTTCAGCTTGGCCTTAATCACGACCGTCTGCGGGTCAACGGCCTCAATGCTCTCGATGAACTCGATGTTGGCCGCGCCGGTGGGGGTGTTATAGGTGACGTGGGTATTCCACGTGAAGGCGACGTCTTCGGCGGTCACCGGGGTGCCGTCGCTCCAATGGGCAGCCGGCTTGATCTTGAAGGTCAGTTCGGTGCGGGCGTCGTTCCACGTATAGGGGCCGTCGGCCAGCAACGGATAGACCTGGCCGTCGAGCATGTTATACAGGTACGGCGTCTCGAACATGATGACGCGCGCGTTGTCCTGCTGGGCAATGGCCATGGCGTTGTTGTTGCTGTTGGAATAGGGATTCCAGCCGACAACAGGGCCCCACTGCTGGCCATTGGAGTACAGCGTTTCATTGCGCGGCAGCTCGTTGGGGTCGGCTTCCGCGGCGGGTTCTTCAGCCGCCGGTTCCTCGGTCGGGGCCGGCTCTTCGGCCGCCGGTTCCTCGGTCGGGGCCGGTTCTTCAGCCGCCGGTTCTTCGGCTGCCGGTTCTTCGGCTGCCGGTTCCTCGACTGCCGGCGCTTCCGTCGGCGTCGTTTGCTCGGCCGGCGCCGCCGGGCTGCACGCCGCCAGCGCCAGGCTGAAGACGAGCAGCAGGCCAAGGACGATGGAAAGCAGAGTGAACTTGTGTTTCATTATTGACCTCTCCTCACATGGGAATAATTCTTGCGGCCGGCTGCGTCGAAAGGACTCTTTTCCCCCAGCCCCCGCAATGACGATTACCTATTGATCGTCTGGCGACAGACAATCACTCCGTTCTTATGGTAAGAATCGCCCAAATAATAAGGTTTGTACATATTGTTTTTGGATGATTTCCACAAAACCCCGACGCTGGGATTTAGAGATGATCGCCCGACAGGAGGGATATCATTCGCCCCAAAGTTACCCAAAACGGGGATGCTGGTTTATAATTGGGTAACTTCTATTCCACCTTATATCGTCCGCGGTGCGGCTCGCTGCGCGCGGGCTGGTGGGGGCTTGATGGTTGGAAGGGGCACAAAGTCTATCCTGAAAGACGGCGTCTTATGGGCCGGCGGGCCGGGCGCGGCCGATGGTCGGGCCATCCCTCATGGTTCACCCCAGTGGGAGGCGTGGCTGGCCGAGAATAGTCGCTTCCAGTTCGAGAGCACGGCCGGCTCTTTCGCCGCCCGTCGCGAGTGCCGCGCCGGTCATGATTACTGGTATGCCTACCGGAGGCGCGACGGCATCCTGCACAAAGCCTACCTGGGCAAGGGCGCCGACCTGACCCCCGACCGGCTGGAAGAGGTGGCCGCCAATCTGGCCGGCCGCATGGTTTTGACCGAATTGTCGTTGAGCGGCGACGCCCCCGCCGGGCCGGCCGATGAAAACTGGATTGCCGACGTTTCCTACGCTGCCCGCGCCAAATTCCGCCCGCCTACCCTGCCTTCGTCGCTCGTCACCCGACCCCGCCTGACAAGCCAGATCTGCGCCCCGGTGACGTTCATCTCCGCCCCCGGCGGCTTCGGCAAGAGCACGATGCTGAATGCCTGGCGGCAGGAGTGCGCCGACATGCCCGTGGCCTGGGGGGCCCTGGACGCCGATGACGATAGCCTGTTGCGCTTCTGGTCAACCGTGGTATTGGCCCTGCAGGCGGCGCAACCGGGCCTGGGGGCGCGGCTGCTGCCCTTCTTGCAGCGCGCTTCGGCCATCACCCCGGCCGAAATCGTCAGCCGGCTGAATGACGAACTGGAGGCGCTTGAGGGAGAGGGCTTCCGCATCGGCCTGGTGCTGGACGATTTCCACCACGTCCGCCACGCCGACATCCACGACGCGGTGCAAATCTGGCTGGAGCACCTGCCGCCGACCTTGCAGCTGATCGTCTCCGGGCGCACCCGGCCGCCGTTAGCGCTGGGGCGGCTGCGGGCAATGGGGCTGGTGACGGAGTTGGAGCCGGATGACCTGCGCTTCACCCTGCCGGAGGGTATCGCCTTCTTGCAACAGCAGATCACCGGCGAGCCGCTGGCCTATGGCGACATGGAAGCCTTGGTGAAGCGCACCGGCGGCTGGGTCGTGGGGCTGAAGCTGGCCGTGCTGGCGCTGAACAAGCAGCCGGACCGCCGCCACGTGCTGGACACCTTTGGCGGCGCCCACATCTTCCTGCGCGAATATTTCATGGAGACGGCATTGCGCCAGCGCTCGGAGGCCGTGCAAGCCTTTCTGCTCAAGACCTCTATCCTGAAGCAGCTAACCGGTGGACTGTGCGACGCCGTGACCGGCCAGACCGATGGTGACGAGATGCTGGCCCGCCTGTGGCAGGAAAACCTGTTCATCGCCCGCGCCGAAGATCAGGCGTGGTATCGCTACCACGATCTATTCGCCGAGATGCTGCGCAATCAACTGGAGCGGCAACTGCCCGACGAGATCGCCGACCTGCACCGGCGGGCGGCGGCATGGTATGTGGCCCAGAATATGTCGGCCGATGCCGTCCACCACCTGCTCTTCATCCAGGATTGGGAGACGGCGGCCGAAGTGATTGAGGACGTCGGCTTGCGCGAGCTGGCCAACTCCGGCGAAGATTCGCGCCTGCTGCGCTGGGTGCAGCAACTGCCGGAAACGGTGGTGCAGGGGCACACGACGCTGCTATTTGTCTACCTGCGGCTGGCCAATCTGGCCCTGCCCCGCGACGAAGTGGCCCGCTTCCTGCTGCGCATCGAGCGCAACCTGACGTCCAAATCGCCGGCGGCGCTGACGCCCAACGAACGGGACGTGCTGGAGGAAGTGCGCCAGATCAGCCGGCGGCTGGCGATGGGCGCGGCCGTGTTGCACTGGCCGGAGGGCAAGATACCCGACACGCGCTGGCAGTTGCTGGACGCGCTGCTGATCACTGAGACGTTTCACCAGCCCAAAACCGAGGCCGTGGGAGTGCTCGTGCGCGAGATCTACGAGCGGGCGCGGGCCGAAGGCAACCTGTTTGTCATCATCCTGGCCGGCACTGACTTATCGAACCGGGCCTACCTGCGCGGCCATCTACGGCATAGTGAGAAGATCGCCTACCAGGTATTGCAGCAGGGTATCATGCAGCGCGGCC
>JACDJC010003538.1_pt1 | contig 11238 bp, 13 predicted proteins | sample 7454191 | NCBI WGS metagenome assembly JACDJC01 (sample SAMN14253291, study PRJNA609438) | sludge metagenome | isolation source: sludge after 25d culture with pyrite and EDTA | collected 2018-12-20
AGGCATCGACCGTGAGACTCCTGTGCAACGCTTATTCAAACAAGAACCTCACCTTGATGCTAGAATTAAGTACGTCCCACCTCTACTCCTGGACAATCTCTCTGTTAGTCTCGGTAATTGGAGTGGATACCATGTGCTGGCTCAGCACCCCTTTAGGCGTAATTTCAGCGATGATGACTGGATCAGGTACCAGATTGATCGTATGCGAGCCTGACCCACTTGAGTAGATCACGATCAACATCGTTCTGGTTCGTGAGATAGACCTTAAACTGACACATACCACCCGGTGGCTGCGCGATAAACCGCTCATCCCCTTCCGACCCTTTTATATTTAATCCAATTTCCAATCTTCCCTTTGTTCCCGGTCCGATCATAGCAAATTGGCGTTTTCTACGCAGGGAGAGATACCCTTTTTTAGGAGCAATTTCAAAAACACCAAATTCACGGATTTCATTCATCACATTGTCGTGAATAGGTCGCAACGCGGTTTTACTACCGGCATAAATTTCATCAACCAATTGATCAATGGATAACCCTTGTCCCTCTGCACGAGATTGTCCTTCAGATTCCTTGGCAAAAAACACAAGTGCGTTGGCGTCCCCATAACCCAATCCAAATTTTTCCATCAACATGCTTCGAATTTCGCCATGCTTTTGTATGCCGGATTTCCCGATTATTTCCCTTAATTCTGCCAGTCTCTTACCAGTCTTTTTTTCAATGTTTTTTAATTGGGTTGCGCGTGCAGCGTCTACTGAACTCACTTTATTCCTCCAGCCCCCTTACTATTAAGAGTATGTTTATCATAATTGTACCAAAAAACTCGTCGCATCAAATCAAAGCGACGAGTTTGGGGCATTGTTTACCGCAGATCCTTATTCCGTACTTAATGACCGGATGATCTCTTCACACAAATCAAGATCTCCTTCTCCGGTAATTTGCAGGTATTCCCCGTCGACTATGGTAAAGGCGACAAGCAGGTCAACACCATCAGTTGGTTTTACATCATAGAGGCGAACCTCCCTGTTGTCATCAAGCTTAAAACCATCCCTTTCAATAGCCGTGAAACCAGAAGCATCCCATGCCAGTTGGCGTTGTGCCACATATGAATCGAGATCTTCTTTTGGATCCCAGTTGTAGATAACCAATGTGATCTTCGAGCCGCCCATAGCAATCTGCTCGATTGTGCTACCGGGTGAAAGCAAAGCAGCCTGAGATCCTCGGTCACCAACCTGTTCGCGGGGTAATACGCTCCAATCCACAGGATAAAACAATCTGAACCCTGCCTCCTCGTCCAGGTACTCCGCTGGTTCATAGTTGAACTGTGTCTGAAATTCCGGCTTAGAAGTCACATCAAAACCTGATCCAACTTCGTCCTCCGAATCGGCGTCAGACCGTGCTGGAAGTGTTTCAACCACCTCTATCGGCGCTTCACCTGATGATTCATTCGATGTTTCTGAGCTTACCGGAATAAACCATAAAACGGGTCCAGCGCAAGCACTTAAAGCCAGTGCACCAGCCAACAATATCACAAATAAAACAAAACGGGCTTTCATTCGATTTATCTCCTTTAATCTTTGTTCTGGTAGACTGACGAATAAAAGCCGTGTAAAGTTCCCTAATAAAACCCACATTATCCGATTCAAATGCATAAAAAAATCACGATCTCTTACTGAACAAAGACCTTAATAGCCCCGTCCTCTTATTGAAAAACCCCAAATTTCTCGACAAATCGACAATATGATCTACTGCAAGCAATTTCTCTTTGCACAAAGAAAACCTTGAGGCTATAATCCACGAGGGAGTAAAGACATGACCGAATCCAGATTCACTCGCCTTGCGCAATTAATGGGTCAACATAAGATCAACACGATCGCATTGAACCCGGGGCCTACCCTAACCTACCTGACCGGTCTGGAATTCCACCTGATGGAACGACCGACTGTCCTGCTATACCAGCGCGGACATAAACCCCTGATGATCCTCCCACGCCTTGAAATGATCAAGCTCGAAAGCGTTGAGTTTCCAATGCACACGATTCCCTTCGACGACGACCCCGCCACCTGGCCGGATGCCTTCAAGGCAGCGTTTAAACACATGAACCTGGAGGGATCCCGTATCGGCGTAGAATCAACCCGCATGCGGTTTTTAGAGCTGAACTACCTGCAGCAGGCCGCGCCAACTTCCACCTTCGTTCCCGGGGAACACGTATTGGGTGATTTGCGCAGTATCAAGGAGGATTTCGAGATCGAGGAAATGCGGCGGGCTGTAATAATTGCCCAGGACTCGTTGAAATCAATCCTTCCAACAATTCGAGAAGGAAGCACTGAAAAGGATATCGCCGCGGCGTTAACCATGGAACTGCTGCGTCTCGGGTCTGATACTGAGCTACCTTTCTCCCCCATAGTTGCCAGCGGTCCTAATAGCGCCAATCCGCACGCGGTGCCAACCGATCGGAAATTGACAAGTGGAGACCTGCTTGTGATCGACTGGGGCGCTCGCGTCAATGGATATTGCTCTGATCTCACCCGCACCTTTGGCATCGGCAGCATCGACCCGGAGCTGGAATTCGTCCACAAAACCGTACTGAAGGCTAACACAGCCGGCAGGGATGAAGGCAAGCCGGGCATCGCTGCTGGTGAAGTCGATCGGGCCGCGAGAGATGTTATTGAAAACGCCGGCTATGGAAAATTCTTCACTCATCGCACCGGTCACGGGCTGGGAATGGAGGAGCACGAAACACCCTACATATTTGCCGGAAATAGCGTAAACCTTGAGCCAGGCATGACTTACACAGTTGAGCCGGGCATTTACATTCCGGGAAAAGGCGGTGTGCGAATTGAAGACGACATGGTCGTCACAACCGATGGATCTGAGTCACTGAGCGATTTTCCACGCGAATTAACCTTCCTGTAAAAAAGGTAAAAAATATGAAACAACCATTGACGATGCCAACTGCTGAACCCTTCTTCATTCCAGGAGGAAAAACCGGCTGCCTTTTATTGCACGGGTTCACGGGCACCCCCAAAGAGATGCGCATGCTTGGAAACTCGCTGGCAGAATCCGGTTACACAGTGCTGGCACCACGACTCTTTGGACACGCGACAAACCCTGAGGCAATGGGGCGGGCGCGCTGGCATGATTGGATGGCTTCAGTTGAAGACGGGATGAACCTTTTGCGGGGATGCACGGACAGGCAGGTCGTGATGGGACTTTCCATGGGCGGTGTGTTGAGCCTTATGGCAGCTGCACGTTACGATTTTGCAGGAGCGGTCGCTTTCTCGACCCCAAGCACATTATCCAACGACCCGCGCAGCTTTCTCATTCCACTGATTGGCTGGCTGAATCTCCACATCAGCAAAGGTAAACCCGATTGGCGCAATCCTGAAGCCGCGCGTGATCACATGGATTACCCGTATTATCCGAGCCGTTCCATCGTAGAGCTAACCAAACTGATCGCCGAGATGCGCCGCGAATTGGAACACATCACCATTCCGGTTCTTCTCGTTCAGTCAAAGCAAGATGCTGCGATCCCAGCTGGTAGCATGGACACACTCTTTCGGGAACTCGCCTCCACAGACAAGTCAAAATTTTGGGTGGAGAATAGCGGGCATGTTATTATCCGCGAGCCCGAACGCGAAAAGATCTTTGTCGAAGTCAAAACCTTTCTGCAGCGGATCCTGGAATGAACCGAAATCTGCTGCTGGTCGCCATTTCCCTGTTTGCATGGGGAGTGGGTGAAGGGTTATTCATTTACTTTCAACCCCTCTACCTGCAGCAACTGGGAGCAGACCCTTTATTAACTGGCGCCGTTTTCAGCGCAATGGGTCTGGCAATGGCCGCCTCGCAAATTCCCGCCGGTTATCTTTCAGACCGAATTGGACCGCGCTATCTAATGTGGGGTTCATGGTGCCTGGGAGCGATATCGGCCTGGGTAATGGCGCTGGCGAACAGCCTACCCGTATTTATCATCGGTTTAATCCTCTATGGGCTCACCGGCTCGGTGATGGCACCAATGAACAGCTACATCACCACGGTCCGCGGTAAATACAGCATCGGAAAAGCACTGACCTTCACATCCGGACTATACAATGTGGGGGCGATCATTGGTCCAGTCAGTGGTGGTTTCATCGCTGACCTTTTGGGGTTGAAATCGGTTTACATCATTGCCGCGATCACGTTTCTTGTCTCAACTGCCATAATTCTTTTCATTGAAAAAAACCCCGCCCCGCACCACGCCGATCAGGATTCAGTCAACGGGACTGGCTTGTTAAAAAATTCCCGTTTCATGATCTTCCTCGGTATGACGCTTTTTACCATCTTCGCCATCTACCTGCCTCAACCCTTCACACCCAGCTTCCTGCAAAACCAGCAGAGCCTGTCACTTTCAACGATCGGCATGTTTGGCGCGATCGGCAGCCTTGGCAACGCTGTTGCCATGCTCACCCTCGGCAATCTCAACGCGTTTCTTGGCTTGATCATTGGTCAGGTATGGGTGTTGTTGTTCTCGATCATCTACATCGCTGCTGATCTGCCATTTTGGTTTGGGTTTGGGTATTTTTTCATCGGTGGTTACCGCTTAAGCCGCTCCCTTGTTCTTGCCATTGCACGATCTTTTATTCACCCTCGTCAAACCGGGCTGGCGTATGGTATGGTAGAAACCATGAACTCGGTCGCCGTCATCCTCGCCCCCATGCTCGCAGGATTCCTTTACAGCAAAGACCCGTACTCGGTCTATCGTGTTTCCATCATATTGATCGCTGGGGTGCTCCTGCTCAATTTGACAGTCCTATATCAAATCAAGAGAAAAAACAATCATGCCCATCAAAGTACACCTCTTATCTAGCGGTCCTCTCGAAAACAACGTGATCATCATTGAAGATGAAGAAACCCATGAAGGGATCATATTCGATCCATCCTTTTATCCGGAAGACGTCTTAGCGCTCGTGGAAAAAGAAGGAATCGCAATATCCTCTATTCTCTTCACACACGGGCACTTTGACCACTTTGCCGGTCTGACCTACCTGCTTGCTAAAATCTACCCGACCCCCAGGGTTGGACTTCACGCGGCAGACTTGAATTTATGGCGCGAGGGAGGAGGTTCAGTCCAATTCAGAATTCCCGTCGATCTGCCAACGGATCCCGACTTCCTGCTTGAACACGGTCAACAATTACCACTTGGAAATCACGTTATCGACGTCCGCCATACCCCGGGTCATTCCCCCGGCTCAGTGATCTTCCATATTCCAACCATCAAGACCGCAATTGTGGGCGATCTCATTTTCAGGTATGGAGTCGGGCGCACGGACCTGGACGGCGGTAGTTTTGCCGCCTTGAAAAACAGTATCGAGACCCAGGTTTTTACCCTACCTTCTGATACAACCCTCATTCCCGGTCACGGACCCAAAACCACGGTGGCGGAAGAAATGAGAAACAATCCTTACGTCGGTTCTTCATCGTATTCACATTAGAACTAAACCGATGCAAAATTCGTCTTATTACGTGAAATGATGAGCTCACAACGATTCACTTCAATTGTGGTCACGGTTTTTCTGCTGGTGATCTTTGCATCCAGCTGTACTGCTCATCCGTACCGATACGCAACTCAGTCAATCGATCCTACCACAACGCCGTTTCAGCCCGCCCCTACTACCGCACATGTTACTAAGACTCCCTCGGCAACCCCATCAGCAGCAGCGAACACCCCTTCAGGAGAGATCGCCATGACGGATACACCCACTCAAGCAGTTGAAGAATCAACCGAAGAGCCAGCGGCGACTGAGCCGGGAGACAACCCCACTGAAGAACAAGAGTCTGGCATTGTCCAGGCACCGATTCTGCTTTATCACCATATCTCCGAAACGATCGACTCGCAATACAACGTGCACCCTGAACGGTTTGCTGAACAAATGAAGTGGTTATCTGATCGCGGCTATTCAACGATTACCGTGGCTGATCTCGCGAGGGCAATTCGTGAAGGAATTTCAGTGCCAGCCAGACCGGTCATTTTGACATTCGATGATGGCTACCGCGACGTCTACGAAAACGCTTTTCCAATCCTGCAGAAGTATGGCTACACTGCAACCTTTTATATAGTCGGAGAAACCATCGACAAAGCAGGTAATCTCAGCACAAGCGAATTATTAGAACTCGTTGCTGCCGGATGGGAGATCGGCTCTCACAGCATGACTCACGCGGACCTCAACGAGGACGACAACTGGGAACATGAAATCTATAATTCCAGGATCATCTTAGAGGAAAAACTGGGTGTGGAAGTGTTTACATTCGCTTATCCTTATGGACGGGCGAGTGACGCAGTGCGTTCGTTCACGGCCGACGCCGGATATACCGCCGCGGTCGGGTTGGGATCGATCATGGATCACGATAAATATGACCTGTATTTCCTTCATAGAAAAGAAGTTAAAAGCTGGTATGAATTGGACTTTTTTGAAGAATTTTTGCCCTGGAAGGATTAAAAAGGCTCTCCATTACAGGAGAGCCTTTTTTCTGGATTTGCGTTATTTTGCGAACTCAACTGCCCGGGTTTCGCGAATTACAGTTACCTTGATCTGACCGGGGTACTGCATGGTTTCTTCAACCTTCTTGGCAATATCGCGTGCCAACCGGGTGGATGCCAGGTCATCGATCTCCTCAGGCTGAACAATGATGCGTACTTCGCGACCAGCCTGGATCGCATAACTTTGCTGCACACCTTTGAAGGAATTGGCAATCTCTTCCAAAGCGCGCAATCGTTTGATGTATTGCTCGAGGTCTTCACGCCTCGCGCCCGGGCGCGCGCCAGAAATGGCATCAGCGGCTTCCACGATCACAGCTTCGATCGATTCCTGTTCCACTTCGTGGTGATGAGAAGCCATGGCATTTACTATTCTCGAATTCACCCCGTAACGGCGGGCGAAATCCGCCCCCAATTGAGCGTGGGTTCCTTCGGTGTTGTGATCCATCGCTTTACCAAGGTCGTGCAACAAACCGCCAGCCCGCGCGACTTCCACATCAGCACTCAGCTCAGCAGCCAACACGGCTGAAAGCTTGGCAACCTCCACCGCGTGGGCAAGTTGATTCTGCCCATAGGAAGTGCGGAATTTCAAACGTCCCAGCATCTTCAGAATTTCCGGGTGCAAACCTGCAACTCCGGCATCGAAAGCGGCTTCTTCACCCGCCTCGACGATGGCTTTTTCAACTTCCTTTTCTTCCTCGTTGAGAATTTTTTCGATGTGCGCCGGATGGATCCTACCATCGAGGATCAACCTGTCAAGCGAACGGCGGGCGATCTCGCGTCTGACCGGATCGAAGCAGGAGATGGTCACCGCTTCCGGTGTGTCATCAACGATGACATCAACACCGGCAGCCTGTTCGAACGCGCGAATATTACGCCCGTTCCTGCCAACAATGCGACCTTTCATTTCCTCGTTCGGCAAAGTCACCAGTGAGGTGGAAACACTCACCACGTGCTCCGACGCCACCCGCTGGATCGCGTCCGTGATGATCTCGCGGGCGCGTTTATCACCCTCCGCCCGGGCTTCCGCTTCGATCTGCCTGATGATTCGCGCCATGTCATTTCGGGCTTCCTTTTCAGCCTCGTTCAGCAGCACCTGCTTGGCTTCCTCCAGGGACATCTGACCGATCCTCTGCAATTCTTCCAGTTGGTCCGAATACAGTTTTTCGATGTCATTCGCTCTTTTATCTATCGTGCTTTGACGTTTATTCAGGTTCTGCTCCCGCTGCTCCAACCGTTCAATGCGATGGTCAAGTTCAGCGCGTCGTTTCTGCTGACGATCATCCTCGCGCATAATATCCTGCCTGCGCCTCGATATCTCAATATCAGATTCCTGCACAATTTTGAGCGCTTTATCTCTGGCTTCGAGCTCGATCCCTTTCGCCTTTTCCATGGCTGATTGGATAACACCACCCGCTTTTTCAGCCTGCTCCTTTTTGAATCGCGACACGTAAAGCCTGACCAAAAGGATGGTCAGCACCGTGATCACGACCAGAGAAGCGATCACCACAATAATCATAAAACCCACGTCTGGTTGTCTCATTTTTCAATTACCTCATTATCATTATTAGAATTATTCACCGCGGTCTCCTGTTGATCCCATAAGGACTTCACAATCGGAGCGATTGTGGTGTAGGAAAAACCACGGCGGGCAAGGAAACCACTTAACCGGTTTCTGAAGGTCTGCCAATCCTTCCCTTGCAACCGGCGAACATAAAGCGTTGCCGCTTTTTCCGCCAGTTCGTTTTCTTCAGGCATTTCTTTCAACGCAGAATCGATGTGTGATTCCGCGATACCCTTATTTCTTAGTTCGTAGCGCAGCAATTTGCTGCTGCGTGGATGGAATTCGTTGCGACTCTCAACCCACATACGCGCAAATGCTTCATCCCTGACCAGGTTTGCCTGCTTCAATTTACTGATTACCTGGTCAATTTGCTCAGGTTGGAAATCTTTTTCGATTAACCGAAGCCTGATCTCCTTTTCACTGCGCGGGCGATGATTGAGAAGGTCAAGCGCGCGTTGATAGGCGACTTCCAATGCATCCTTTTCCATCAAAGAACTGATCTTTTCTTCCGAGAGATGATCGCCGGGTTTCAACCAGGCAGCCACAAACCTGGAAAGACCAAACGCAAACTCCCCATCGAGATCAATATTCACCCGATTGGGATTGCGCTTTTGTACTTTGATCGCAGTAATAATCCGTTCCATCATCCCTTAATACAAAATCAGCCGAACACCAAAAGGTTTTCTGGCTGATCGATACGAGCTGGTTGCTGAAAAACCCGCGAATACACGGACGCGGGGACAATTTTATTCTGTTGGATGCATCAAGAGTTTAGATTTCCCATACCCTGAAATACCGGAACCTTTTGCACGGATAACTGCCAAAGGGAAACTACCATTCAGGGTGTTAATAAATACCATGTTTACATTGAAATCTAGTTTCACAGATTTTCCTTGAGTTATTGAGTACATCCATACTCCAAACGGAGCGATAAAAATGTCCAACCAGTTGACTTACCGAAAAGCCATTCCTATACGCAATTAGCAGCGTTTAATTCAATTCAATCCTAACAATTATACATGATTCTGGGGAAATCTCAATATATTCGTTTGGATTTTCGCGTTTTCAGTGCATAAAACCAAGATATGCTAAAATTGATTCATGAACAATGCTCACCAATCCGAAAAACGCGAATCCCGGATCACCCACCAGCGTCAATTTTTCTGGCAGATATTAGCCCCAATCCTGGTCTCACTGATTGTCGTCCTCATCATTCTTGTACTGGTCGTGATGACCGCTGGCAAACAACCCGCGATGAACGAAAAATGGTCTGATATTTCAACAATAATCCTCACTCTACCGGCACTATTGTTGGGTTTGCTGACAACGGCTTTGATTATTGTCTTTTCTGTGATGATCAAGAAATTACACCAGGGTATCCCTGCCTACACTGGCAAATTAAATAATTTGATAAGCAGCATGAACCGCGTCACGAACCTCTCCACCACAAAAGCGCTCAGCCCAATTATCCAAAGTAAAGCCTGGTACACTGGATTCAAACGTCTGTTATCAATAGCTTTTCACACGCACAACGACCGCAAGGAGTAATGCATGGAAAAAGAAAATAAATGGAAAACAACCATCCTGCTGGTGAGCGGAGGGATTGGATTATTGAGCGGATTGGCAGCAGCTTATCTGATCATCAAGAAACAGGAAGAATCCGGCAACACCTTAAAATTAACATCCGGAGACGGTGCGCGAATTGGAATGGGGATCGTCACCCTGCTTAAGATGATCTCCGACAGCGGTAAATAACCGACTGATCGAAATTAAAATCAAACATCGGCCGTTCTCCTTCGACATTCCCATCCCATGAACGCCAGGCGGTTTGTAAAATACATCTCAGCCGGTCATATCCGGAATGAGTTCATCATTGATAGAACAGGAAAAGCAAAGAACGGCGTTCTTGGCGGCTCGTTATTATATGCAGCCAGCGCGTTAAATCATTGGGGTGGTCCAACTGGTCTATTGGGTGTGATCAGTGATAATTTTCCACCCGACCAGATCAGTTCACTGGAACAACACCATCTCGATATCAGGGGGGTCAAGACGATTCCCGAAAAAATAAATCCCAATACATTTTACGCTTACCCGGGGGAGAACACATACGTTCAGGATAACCCGGTCGCGTTATATGCCGCCAACAACCTCCTCATTCCCAGAGAGTTACTGGAATACCCCGGTTCGGAAGAAAACAAGATCGCTGAAGACAAATCTCTGGTAAACCGCTTTTTTCTCGATGACATCCCGATTGATTATCTAGATTCATCCGCAGCTCATATTTGCGCCATAGATACATCTGCTCAACTCCAATTAAGCGCATTACTGCAACGCGGGTCCATACGAACAATTTCCATCCAGCTCCACCCGTCAGGCATGGTCCCGGATATGTTTGAGGAGATCGCGATTCTCAGCAAGGACACTGCCGCGATCATAACGAAAGAAGCTGATTTGCGTTCGTTATTTCAGGGCACAACTGAAGATCTTTGGGAGATGATGGAAAGATTAAGCAGTTATGGGTGCTTAAATGTTATTGTGAAGAATGCAATGTCCGCTTACTCCTTACACGAACGGAATTACGGGAAACGTTATCGTGTTCCCGAGTATCCTGTAAAAAAACTCGACCCCACGGGTGAAATGGACGTTTTTTCCGGCGCTTTCCTGGCTGGATTACACGAGACTAATGACTCGTTACATGCGCTGATCCTGGCTGCTGCGGCGGCTTCGATCAAAGCTGAGGGGACGGGTCCGTTCTCCATTGAAGACAGTCTTCCCGGTCTAGACCTGGCAAGGATGGAATCCCTACGGAGCAAAATCGTTCAGTACTGAGCTGATTCAATATTTTCATCTATACTTGTCTCAACAGACAACAAGGGAAGCAGGAGAAAAAAATGGATGGCTTGATCGATTTAGAAATTCTTTTCACCACTTTTATGCAAAACCTGGGTGGTTGGTTGGAAACCCCGATGGAAGCGATCACGTTCCTGGGAAGTGAAATGTTCTTCCTGTTGATCATGCCCGCGCTCTACTGGAGTATTGACGCGGCTTTAGGATTCCGCGCTGGTATGATGCTGGTAATCAGTGGTGGACTCAACACAGCGGCTAAGATGCTGATTCATACTCCGCGCCCATTCTGGGTGGATGGGAGCGTGAAGGCTTTCAG